>WNFJ01539485.1_pt3 | contig 12533 bp, 11 predicted proteins | sample 5400461 | NCBI WGS metagenome assembly WNFJ01 (sample SAMN13153349, study PRJNA577476) | soil metagenome | isolation source: 115 cm saprolite on Douglas fir-dominated hillslope | place: USA:California | collected 2013-09-17 | reverse complement strand
CGCCGATCCCTGCCGGTGTCCTGGTACCGGTTGCTCGGCCGCCGACGTCACCGGATCCATGGTCAAGGCGACCGGTAGCACGGGCTTCTCAAAGACCTGGGCGTACCGGCGTCGCAGCGAGTAACCACCGGGGCCGTAGAAGGCAAAGGAGGCGATCGCGTCCGGACCGGATGCTTGCAGCTGGACGTCCACCCGGGACCGCAGCATAAACCTGAAAAAGCGGTCAAACATCGACACCAGCCAGAACGGGGCGCCGATGAAAGCGACCGCGAGAAACCACAGGCAGCCGGCCCCGCACCCTCCCTCGAAGCCGGCCAGGCCGAGCTGACCGATCTGCAATGAGCACCCGTCGGTAACGGCGCCGGCCGGCTGGGCTTCTCTCATGAGGATTCTGTGCGGCCGCCGCGAGCGCTTCTCTTCCAGGAAGAAATACCCAGTCGGGTAGCCGAAGCGCTGCTCGAATGTTCCCTGCGCGTACTGAGCGACGATCAGCCATGCGTGTTCCAGGTCGGTGTCATGGAAAGTGACATTTCCCAGCCGGAGCGGAATCGTTTGCATGCAGAGTGCCGCGATGGGCACCACGATGAACACAAGGATTAGCAGAAAATTAAATATCATGACAAACCCCCACGAAACCTATCGGCCGACCTGGCTGTTACGGCCGGGCGAACTCTTGGAAGCGGCCACCCTGCATCACCCATGGCCAACCGCCAGCTAGCTACGCCCGTCATGACTGTCATAAGACGACAGCCTCGAGCCGACCTGTCGCAAAGATAGACGCATCAGCCCGCCGGGCCGTTTACCCGTATGCGAGACTTTTACTTTTTCATCCTCAATATTGCGACGAGTAATGACTAGCGCGCATGACGAACTAGATGTGTGAGCTGTCCCCGGCCGTGCGGCCGGGGACAGCTCACATTCCCCGTCCGCTGGTCAGCCGAACCGGTGTCTTAGCGCCCCTCCCTGCCATGCATAATCCGTTCTACGGCATTCCCGCCCATACGCGTGCGAGGCTGCGTGATGTCCGGATAATTTCCGCAAATCCAAGATTGCTTTGGTAGCGGGAACGCGCAGTTCAGGGCGCGTTTTCGGGTAGAACATGGAAAACCTGCGGTAAATCGCAGCACGCGACTCCGGCGGTCCGGGGCCCTGCATCCTGGCGTAGCTCAGGTGGCGGCGAAGTGACAGCTACCCGGTATCGTTCGAGCAGCCCATTCAGCCATTTGGCCCCGGCCGCGTCATCCAGCGCCGTCACGTGGCCAAGCGCGCGCTTCCGGGTAAAACATGGAGAACTCGCGGTAAATCGCCCGCACGCGCGTCGCGACACGCTCACGGCCGGGGCCGTTCGACCGCCACCCGGTACGGCTCGAGCAGCCCGTTCAGCCATTCCGCCTCCGCCGCGTTATCGAGGCTGACGGCGAGTTCGGGGACCTCGTGCAGCAGGGCCCGCTCGTAGTACTGGCCGAAGGCCGCGGCGAGCCGGTCTCCGAACAAGACGATCGCCAGGCGACCACGGTCGCGCAGCGAATCCCAGATGAAGCCGTGCGCCCATTCCGCCTGGCCGCGCAGCCATTGCCCCCAGCCCCTGGTCTGGGCGTACTCCGGCCCGGACGCGGTGACCAGCCAGGTGTCCTGCCCGATCGCCGCCAGGTCCTTCCCGTCGATCAAGCTGACCAGCTCGATGTCCCGGGTCAGGGTCAGCCCGGATATCTGGCGTCCCGTCAGGGCCGCGCCGGTCAGCACGCGCATGCCGCGGTCGTCCGGGTGAAGATCGCGGAACAGGGTCTCGGCGAGCGCCGTCACCTGGTCGAGGGCGGCGTAGTAAAAGGGGTAGTTATCTGCCTCGGTCGCGTCGAAGCGCGCGCCGTCGAACAGCCGGTCAGAGCACACCGCCTTGAACGACCGCGCGGAGTACTGATGGCCATGCACGCGCCACAGGCAGCTTCCCCGGCTCAGCAGGTACCGGTTCGGGGTGCCGTCGTAGTGGGACGGCGGGGCACAGTACGGCACGTCACACCTCCGACCGGATCGCTCGGGCGGCTTGTATCAGGTGGTCGTCCGGCACGTCGCCGATCAGGAGGCACGGCCGCTCACCGAGCCAGCCGTTACGGCTCAGCCACCAGTCGGCCGCGCCCAGCGGGTACGCCGCGGCCTCGAGCAACTTGTTGACCTCGCGCACCACCGGCAGCGGGCCGCCATCCGGCGCGAACTGGAAGGCCGGCCACTGCTGTCCGCCGTCGGCCCGGTCGAGCCGGATCAGGCCCGGATCCGCGGGATCGGCGCCGCGCCGCCTGACCTCATCCTCGGTGAGCGCGGGCGCGCGCAGCAGCCGTTCGGCCACGCTGCGCAGTATCGCCTCACCCGGGCGCTGCTCGCCGAGCAGCAATCCCTCCGCCCGCCCCCGCAGCGCGTCGGTGATCGCGGCCCAGTCCATCCCGGCCGGCGCGTACAGGGTGCCTCCCGTCAGCGCGCGCCGGACGGGGTGTTCCGGGGGCAGCCCTTCGACGAGCAGGCCTGCTATCCGCGTGACGACGCGCCGCCGGTCCGGGCCGGCCATGCCGCCGATCAGGTCCCGCAACTGCTCGCTTCTCGCTTCACCGAGCCGGGCGATCACGTCGTCCCAGTGCTCCTCGAGCGCCACGATGGCATCCTCGATCGCCATCCAGCTCACCCGCTCACGTTGTAGCGCGCGACCGACTTGCGCGCCTCGTCCATCCCGGCCTGGTCGAGATCACCGATCTGAAGGTCGAACCTCAGGTCACTCCGGGATCGGGGCTCCGTGGCGTGCACCGAGAGCAGGCCGGTCTCCGACATGAAGAAGGTGACCTCGATCGGGGTCCGCGCGGGCAGCCGGGGCGGCATGTTCTTGAGCATGCCCTGGCCGATCTTCCTGTTGTCGCCGGGATCTTGCGATTCCACCGAGCCCGCCTGCTCCCAGACCTCGATCCCGACCATCCGCTGGTTGTCGATGGCGGTGTGGAACGTGTACGGACCGGTGTCGGCGGGCAGCGGGGTGTTGGCGGGCAGCAGGTGAATCACGATCTGCCTGGCCCGGACCGGATCGGTCACGGCCAGCGGATCGCTCCCGTCGATCCCCTTGACCCCGAACCCCCGCGGTATCACCGTGGCCACCCGCTTGGTTGCCATCTTCTCCGCCTCCGAAGCGGTCAGCCCGGTCTTGGCCGCCACGTCCGCCGGATCGCCGGGCTGCCCGCTGTCCGGGCGGAGCTTGCGCTGCAAGGCGAACAGGGCGGCGCCTTTGGCCACGGCGAGATCGGGATCATGCCGGCGGGCGTCCAGCCCGAGGCGGTCCTTCAGCAGCCGGGTCACGGCGGGCATGCGAGTCATGCCGCCCACCAGGAGCACATCGTCGAAATGCGCGGCGCCGCGTGCGCGGGCCGTCGCGATCGTGCGCTCGGTCACCTCGACCGTACGCTCAAGCAGGTCGGCGGTGAGCCTTTCCATCTGGTCCCTGGTGAGTTCCACGCGCGCGACCGCCCCGCCGAACCGCATCGCGTGCCGGCGGCCCTGGGCCACGCTCAGCTCCTTCTTGAGCTGCTCGGCGGAGATGCGGACGTCCTGCATGAACTGCGCGTCCTTGCGGGGGTTGAGCCCGGGGTGCTGCGCCTCGAACTCGTTCAGCAGATAGTCGGCGATCGCGCTGTCCCAGTCGGCCCCGCCCAGCCGGTCATCTCCGTCGGTGGCCACCACGATGGTGTCATCGTCCTTCAGCCGGATCACCGTGGTATCGAAGGTGCCGCCGCCCAGGTCGTAGACGAGGATGTGGCGCTCGCCGGGTCCTGCTCCGCCGGTCGCGGCCTGGTAATGCAGCGCGGCCGCGACCGGTTCGGCCAGCACGTCCAGCACGTTCAGGCCGGCGATCTGCCCGGCGCGCCGGGTCGCCTCCCGCTCGGCGACCCCGAAGTACGCCGGTACCGTGATCACCACGTCGCGGACGGCCTCGCCGCAGTGCTCCGCGCCGGCGCGCGCCAGCTCGCGGAGGATCAGCGCGGAGACCGTCTCCGGGGTGTGCCGCTCGCCGTGGAATATGTACTCCGCTTTCCGGCCCATGTCCCGCTTGACCAGCTGCGCGACCAGGTCTGGCTCGGCCAGGGCCGCGTTCGTCGCCGTCCGGCCCACGACGACGTTGTGCGGTGATTCGAAGTAGACCACCGATGGCGTCGTGTCCTCCCCGATGGCGCTCTTGATGATGACCGGCCTGCCCGCCTCGTCGATGCGCGCGAGGCAGGAGTTGGTGGTCCCGAGGTCGATTCCGAACGTCACGTCACCTCACCTCATAGGTATCGCGGTAGCGGCCGGGGGCGGCATTTTCATACGCGGCACTGTCATCGGCCCTGGTAAGCGAAGCCGGCCCAGGCCACGGGGTCGGCCAGATCCGGATGCTCGGCCACGCCGCGAACCGCTTCGTCCAGGCCCTCAGGGACGGCCCGGCCGGGGTCGAGCATCCACAGCTGCGCCGAGCGCAGCGCCTGCGCCGGGTGCCGGTAGTGTCCGTTCAGGTAGCGGTGGAAGAGCGCCATGAACAAGGCCGTGTGGCCGTCCTCCACGCTCCAGCGGGCCGCGACCACCCCGGTGGCCCCCGCGGACAGGAAGGCCGTGGCGACGGTCAGCGCCTCGTCGTAGTCGGCCTCGGCCACGTCCGTGAGGCATGACGCCAGGACGACGAGCCCGCCGGACACCGTTCCCTGCCTCTTCCTCGCCCGCTGCAAGATGGCCTTGACGGCGACCTCTTCCTCGCCGCCGAGCTTGAGGTGAGACGAGAGGACCGGCACCTGAGCCTGCCCGTGGCAGCCGAAGTGCAGCAGCGTCGCTCCCGGGCAGGCGCCATGCGGCAGCGCGTCCAGCACGTCGTCCGAGGTGGCGGCGTCCGAGCCCGGGGCCTCGGCCTCAACCGGGCTTGGGGCGCTCCGGGCGTACCCGAAGACCGAGGCCGCGGGGTAGTAGGCGGAATACAGGTAACGGATCCCGACCGCCGTGGTGTACAGCGAGTCTTCCGAGTCGGAGATGAGGACCGGCTGCTGCGCCCACGGGCGGGGCCGCCGGGCGGCCGCGTCGACGAACTGGCGCGCCGACGAGGCATAAGAAAAGACCGCCTCCTGGCTCGCGTACCGGTAACCGCCGCCGAAGGGCTGGCGGGCCGCGTGCCACGCCACCAGGCCGAGTTCGCCGCCAGGCACGAGCACGACGCGGCGCGAACCGCGGCTGCGGGCCGGGAGCGCCTCGAGCACCGGTCCGATGGCCGCCCGCCAGGCCCAGTCGCATTGCGCGCCGAGCGCTTCCCGCCAGTTTTCCCAGGCCGGACTGTTCCTGACCACGCGGCCGCCGGGCGCGGCTTCTTCCGCGGCCCGCCGGGCCCTTAGGCACGCCTCGGCCGGGCTGCCCGCGCCGGCCTGCAGGCCCGGCAGCGACAGCCGGTTCCCCCCGGCTCGCCCAGCACCGCGGGGCCCGGCCCGTCCTCGTCGCGGGGCAGGAGGTACACGAGCGCGTCCGCCCCGCATTCGGTGAGCGCCGCACGGATCTGCGGTAGTGACGGCGGCGACAGCAGCCGGGCCTCGGCCGGGGAGCCCTCGATGGCCAGCATGATCCGGTAGCGCAGATCGCTGACCGCATCGGACTCCGCCGTCGCGCCGCTCGCCATCGCGCTCGCCCATTCGGCCGCCAAGCCGGCGTGACCCGCGTCCTCGAGCACCTCCGCCAGGCCGGGTCCGGAGGTGGCGGCGTGCAGGACCATGCCACGGCCCAGCTCCAGAGCGCCGATCGCCGCGCCCGTCCGGCCGTGCCTGAGGAACCACCGGGCCATCTCGCCCGCGTCGCTGGTTCCCCCGCGGGCCGCCCGCAGCGCGTTCTCGTCGCTGTCCTGCAGGAGCACGTCTCCGGCGTTCTCGCGCAGGGCGTCCAGTCCGACCGTGACGGCCCGGTCACCCCGGGTGCGGTAGGCGCTCGCCAAGGATTGCAGCACGTCCGCCGCGTACGGACTGCCCACCTCCTGCTCAACCGCCCGCCGGGCCTGTTCGAGCCGGTCGATCGCGTTGCTGAGATCACGCTGATCGCGGGTCAGGTGATGCCGGGTGAGCAGGGCCGATCCGTGCAGGTTGAGCAGCCGGGGACGTTCCCGGTACGTCAGTCCCGGAACGGCGCACGCCTCCGCCAGCAGCGAGATCGCCTGTCCCATCGCGGTGACGTCGCTGTCCGCCACCCCGCGGAGCATCAGCGCGCCCGCCGCCTGCCCCGCCAGCGCGGGGAAGTCAGGATGGTCCCGGCCGATGCTCCGCGCCTGAGCCACGATCTTCTCGAAGGATTCCCGCTCGGGACGTCCCAGGGTCGGCGTCAGCCCGCGCGAGCGGGCCGACAGCTGCTGCCAGACCCGTGCCATTTCGAGCTCGGCCACCAGCCGAGGCCGGAGCGCGTCCCCCGGCTTCATCAGGCCGACGGCCCGCTCGAGGTCGGCCACCGTCTCGGTCAGATCCAGGCCCTCCGGCTCATGCCGGATCCGCACGATCTTGAGCAGGCTGCGCAGATAGATCAGCAGGACGTGCAGCGTGGAATGCAGGGAGCCGGGCTCGTCCGGCCTGCCTGCCGCCCGCGCCGCGGGCTCGGTTTTCGCGAGGGCCGCCGAGGCTTTGCCTACGTACTCCTGGGCCTGCTCGAGCTGACGCAACTCGCCGGTCATGGCGTACAGATCGATGAGAGCCGACCCTACGTCCAGGAGAACCACCGCACGGATCACGCTGTCCTGCGGTACCCGGTCGGCGCATCGCTTGAGCTCGGTGGTGGCCGCCTTGATCCGGTCCGGCCGGTGCTCGATCGCGGCCTTGGTGGCGATCGCCCCCCAGTACACGGACTCGCCGAGGAACCTCATCTGATCATCGGGCGCGAGCCGTTGTACCGTCTGGTCCAGATGGCTGATGACCCGGTCGAGCGGCACTGCGCTCCGGTGGGAGAGCTGAACGCCGAGCAGGTGCACGGCCGCGAACGTCAGCATGCGCGCGAACTGCGGGTCGTCACGGGGCATCTGCTCCAGCGTTTCCATGACCCGTTCGACCTCGGCGGCGATATCGTCCGCCGATTCAGCCGCGCTCACCTGGCGCCACAGTACCTGCTGCAGCTGGTTGAGCAGCGGGGCCCGGATCAGGTGGCCTTCCGGTAGCCGGGCGGCCGCCTCGTGCAGAGCGTCCGCGATCGGCTTCAGTCCGCCCTGGCGGCCGTCCTGGCTGGATCGCGCCGCGAGCAGCGCGGCGCGCATGGCGAGCAGTTCCCCCGGCTCGGGCGTTTCCGGCGGGCTGTGCTCCGCCGCCCACCGGGCCGCCCGCCGCAGGTCATCGGCGACCCGGTCGATGTCCTCGGTAACGCCGCCCGCGTTCATGATGCTGAGTGCCGCCAAGCTCGACAAGGCGGGAACGATATCGCGCAGCGCCTCGTCCGTGACCGCGGCATCGAAGACCTGACGTAGGTGGCTGAGCGCGGTCTGCGCGTCGGGCAGGGCGATCTCCATGGTCCCGAACGCGGCGAGCATGGCGGCCGCTCCCGGGCCGCCTCGCCGCGCCGCCTCGATCTCCCCTCTCCTCAGCATGGCCGAACGCTGCTCGCCGGTCAGCTGCCGGGTCAGGGTCATCCACGCGATGATCACATGGCAGCGTGCAGCCGTGTCGTCCGCCGGATCGACTGAGGCCAAGCATGCCGCGGCGTGCGACAGCGCCGCCGCCCGATGGTCCTCGGTGCCGTTGAAACCGGCGTAGCGGTCGGCGTACTGCCAGGCCAGGGCCGCGGTGAGCCACGCGCGCCGCGGGTGCTCGGGTGCCATCCGGTCCAGAGCGGCGGCGAGCGCCGCGCTGGCGTCATCCACGTCGGCGGCCCGGCCGCCCGGCCTGCTCGCCCGCTCGTACAGCGCCCCGCCGATATTGACCTGGATCTCCGTCATGACCGCGGCCAGGTCCGGTGCGTTATCGGCCGCGGCCAGGTCCGGTGCGTCAGCGCCGAGCCCGTCCCGCAGTTCCAGCAGGCACCGGATAGCGTCGTCGAGGTCAGAGCCGGCGTCGCGCATTATGCACGCCTGCGCGATCAGGTACAGCGTCATGGCGTACTCGCCAGCGTCGGCCGGGGACGCAGCCGAAGCGGCCAGCTGGAGCAACGCCTCGTCAAGGGCCGCCGCGCCGGCGTCGTCGTCGCTCCCGGCTTTGCGCAGCTCCGCGGCCAGTTCGATCATCGCGGCCAGCACGGGCAGGCGCTCGCCAGAGCCCGTCGCCCGAGCCAGCTCTCCTCGCAGGGCGGCCATCCGGTCTTCGGTCACCGCGCTCACCTGGCCCGGTCATCGCGCGAGGCGCCGTCGGCGTGCCGGTAGACGATGACCCGGGCCGGCGCGACCGGCAGGCCGCTGTCCGCCTCGGCGTAGCCGTCGCTCACGATGCTCGCGACCGTGCCGTCCAGGTCGCGCTCGCCCGTCTCGGCGATGCCGCTAGCTTGCTGCTGGCGCGGGTCGAACCTGGCGTGCGTCTCCGGCCGGACCGCGACGATGCCGCAGCGTTCCAGGATCAGCACCACGCTGTCGGCGTAGGACTCCAGCAGGGCGGTGACCTCGCCGCGGGTCATCGTCTCAGGCACGGAGCGGGCCTGGGCGAGCAGGTCATCCCTGAGGCGCCGCAGATCGGTCACCATGGGCCGCAGCAGCGCGCGTGCTTCCCCGGCCCTGAGCCGTTCCACTTCCTCGTGCAGCCGGTCGATGACGGCTTCCCTCGCCTGGGCCCGGTCATGCTCCCTGGCGACCTGAGACTCCAGCTCCGCGAGGCAAGCGCGCAGCTCGCTGATCGCGGACAGCACGGGATCGGCCGATCCGCCGGACGCGTGATCCCCGGGTCGTTCTGGCCAATTGTCCTGCGTGTCACTCATGCGCCTGATCCTGAGCCGGTACGTGACTTGAGGCTCGCGGCCATGCCGGCGATGCCGGCGGCCAGGTCCTGGACCCCGCTGACCGTCGCGGTCGATGCCTCGTCGGAGGAGATCTCACCGAACTCGCGGGCCGCCATCTCACCGAGCCCGCGAGTGACGAACCGGATCTCCTTGGATTTCATCTGGGCGACCTTGGCCAGAACGCGCTCCCTGGGTGTCAGGTCGCCGTCGCCGAACAACGCCACCACGCGGTCCCCGGTGAACCGGCCGAGCACCTGGTGACAGCGCTCCAGCGGGCCGATCAGGTTGTTGCCGCCCGCGGCGTGATCGACCGGATCCAGGATCCGCATTGCCGCGACGCCGTCCGCCGTGGGCTCAGCCAGCGCCACGACGCCGGTGTTCCAGAGCATGACGCCGACTTTGTAGTGGGCGGCGACGGCCTCGGTGACGAACTGTTTCGCTCCCCGGACCGCCTCGAGGATCGGCGTGCCGTTCATCGACCCGCTCACGTCGATGCACAGCATGGCCGTTCCGCCGAACCGGCCCTGCAGCGCGGCGAGGTACGGGCCGGGCGGAATCTGCGTGAGCCCGGCCGCCCCGAAGGGGCGCCGTATCCAGTCAGCCATCAGTCATCCCCGCATCGAGGTCAGGCCGACCAGCCGGGTCAGCCGCTGCGTGTCCGTGCTGTCGGCCGAAGTACGCCGGGACCGTGATGACGGCAGCGACCCGCTCCTCCTCCCGGCCGGCCGATGCCGCGGCAGCGAGCTGCCTGAGGATAAGCGCCGAGATGGATTCCGGCGTGTGATCCTGGCCGCGAATCGTGAGCGGGAACTCGGTGCCCATGTGCCGCTTGATGAGCTGGACGCCGTTTTCCGGGTCCATCGCGGCGGACGCCAGCGCGTCGGCGCCCACGACCACGCCCCCGTCCGGCTCGAAATAGACCGCGGACGGCGTGAGTTCGTGGCCGACGGCGTTCCGCAGGATGACGACCTTGCCGTCATGGTCGACGGTGGCCACGACGGAGTTGGTCGTGCCCAGATCGATCCCGACTACCGGCCGGCTCATCCCAGCCATCCCTTCGCGTACAGGGCGTGCACCAGCTCATCCGCCTGGCTGGTGCGAGCGCCCAGGCTGCCGAGCGGTCCCCGGCCGGCCGCGCCGAAGCCGACCGCGACCAGGATCAGCACGGTGACGGCGGCGGTGACGACGCGGAAGATGACGACGTGCGGCGGGGTCTTCATGATCGTGTCCCCGTGGTCTGGCCGAGTTGCCCGCTGCTCTCGCGGTGGCCGGATCCGGGTTCGGCCGCCAACCGGACGCCGTGCGACCTGAGCAGCCAGCGCAATGGCGTGCCCGGGTCATCCGGCCTGCCGTCTGGTTCGGCCGCCTGCGACGCGACCGCGAAGAAACGAGCGTCGGCGAACTCGCGGCGCGCGGAAAGCACCAGGTTGTGGGCGCCGGATCGCCACAGCCAGTCAGCGATCAGGTCAGAATCCGCGGGCAGCTCAAGTCCGGCGGCCTGCAGCAGGTCAGCCCTGGAGACGATGACGGCCAGCCGCTGCCCCCTGGCCGCCACGCCGCTGTCGCGCAGGCGCTCTACTATCTCGCCGTAGGCTGCCTCCGGATCGGCGGCATCCCCGGGGGGCTCGCGGCCGGACCGGTCCGCCAGCGTCCGGCGGACCGATTCGATGCGGAACGGGTCGATCACGTACACCAGGCCGTGGGAGTGATGGAGGAAGCCGAGGGAATCGTGCATCTGCGGGTCCCTGAGGCGCTCGCCCGCGGTGTCGAACAGGTGCGCCAGCGTCGACCTGCGGCCGGCGCCCAGCCGGAAGGTCAGCGCGGCCGGCGCCGCGGTCGTCGTCTTCGACGTGTCCTGCCCGGACGTGATGCGGTCAAGGCCGAGCTCGACCTGCTCCCTCGACGACTGGTCGTCGAACCCGATGGCAAGGCCGGCCCGTTCCGTCGTCGCGACGAGGCTGCTCAACGCGGCGTGCATGAAGCGCGTCTTGCCGGCGGCGGGGTCGCCGAAGATACTAATCCGCAGGTCCCGGACGGCTCCGACCCCCGGCGGCAGCGGTTTCCTGCATCGCTGGCACGCCGCCTTCAGGCGCCATGCGGCCCGCAACGCCATAGTCGGCAGCATGGTCCCGCAGTCGCAGCGCCGCATGATCAGGCCCAGCCGGCCGGGGCGGACGTCGCGATGCAGGGCCGAGCAGCCGGGGCAGCGGTAGGCCGGCCAGGGGGTCACGTGGAAGCACCGCGGGCAGGACGCCTCGGTCCGGAGCAGCCGCCGCCGGCCTGCTTCCGCGCCGCGCAAGATGATCGCGATCGGGCCGAACAGGGCCATGACGACGGCCAGGCAACCGAGACTGACCAGCGCGAACAGGCAGTAAAACGCGAGCGCGGCCAGACCCGCGACCAGCAGGCAGACGGTGATCACCACCGGGATCGGGAAGAAGATCCACCAGCCGAGCGGGCTTCCGCCCCTGTCGCTGTAGAAGGTATCGGTCGGCCACTTCCACATCGAACGGTAACAGGCTGCGATCTCCGCCCAGACCTTGGCCAGGTCGGCCCACACCTGGCGGAACGGATAGAACGGCCAGGCCTTGTCCGGCTTGAACCCGTCGGCCCGGGGCGGCAGGGCCGCCTGCCGCTCATCCCGGTACGCCGACGGCGTGACGAGATCAGGCCTGGTGCCAAGTCCCCTGACCATTCCCACGGCGAGCAGGATCACCCCGATGATGACCCCGGCCCCGGCGGTGAGAATGAGCCCGGCGGCTATCATGACTGCCCGCCATCCCGCGTTTTCCACAGGCTGCGGCGTGGCTTCGCCGCATCCTCGCCCGCCACCTCGGCCCACCTCTCGCGTTGGGCCGGCTGAAGATCCTGCCGTACCTGCTGGTCCCACTTCTTCTGCTCAGCCGGGCTCAACGTGGCTCGCAGATCGCGGATGGCGCCGATGATCTGCTCTCGCCTCCTGGCTGGCAGCTCCGGGTGGTCGAGGCAGCGGACACCCCAGATCACCGCGCCGTGGTCGTCCGGCCGGCGCAGCTCCTGCTTCCACAGGTCAAGCATGAGCCTGGCTGGGCTGGGGCGAAGCTTCCTGGAATCGAGCACGCTCAGCACCTCGCCTCCCACATCCGGATGCCGGCACTCCAGGCAGGCTCGCAGCACCGACCGCAGCCTCAGCTCCACCACGGCGGGTTCAGCTCGGCCAAGCCGGGCCACCGTCGCGTGGAAGTAGCGCTGATCCACCTCGAACTCGTTGGTGCCGGTCGCGTCGAGGAAGGTGTCGATCTCCCGGTCGGCCCTGAGCAGGTCGGTGAGCGGGCCGGGCGGCAGCGCGATGCCGTGCCGGCCCAGGCTGGCCAGAACTTCCAGCATGCGCTCCGAGGGCTTGCCGGCCATCTGCTCGAGCCCGGTCACCGCGATGCTGGCGATCTCCGGCAGGATGTCGATCTGCGCAGGCAGGCAGGTGATGATCAGGACGGACTCGGCCGGGCCGACCGCGCCCCATTCGACCAGCGCCTGCTGCAGGCCGACCGCTGCGCCGGCGGAAGGCATGACCTGCTCCAGCAGCGCACGCAGCTGCGCTCGGCGCTTGCTGACCGGCATGCTGACGATGG
>WNFJ01552664.1_pt2 | contig 12534 bp, 14 predicted proteins | sample 5400461 | NCBI WGS metagenome assembly WNFJ01 (sample SAMN13153349, study PRJNA577476) | soil metagenome | isolation source: 115 cm saprolite on Douglas fir-dominated hillslope | place: USA:California | collected 2013-09-17 | reverse complement strand
GCTTCGAGGTGCCGGGCGATATCGGCCATGACTCAGGTGCCGATCGAGGCGGGCTGCTCGGTCTGGTCGCCGGGCTGCTGGGCGGCTGGCTCGTCCGGGGTGATCCCGTAGCGCCGTAGCAGGTCCACGACCTGATGGAACGCCTGCACGCCCAGACGCGCTTCCAACTCGCCCGCCAAGCCACCCGCCACGGCTGGCTCGATGCCGACAGGAGCGCACGGGAAGGCTGCTGAGCCTGGTGGGGTGAGCGTCCGGTGGAGTGGCTGGGCGGCTCACGAGCCGGGCCGCTGCCTCGATAAGCTAGTAGTTTCGTGGGGGTTAAGAAAGAAGCTATAAGCTAGACTGATGGGCTATCAGCCATTCGACGGCGAACGGGGATGGCAGTGGACGATGCAGAGCGCTGGAATGCTCTGGAGTTCCGGCACCTGGTGGCGCTGCGCGAGGTCGCCGAGCAGGGTACGTTCGGCGCCGCGGCGACCCGGCTGGGCTACACCCAGTCGGCGATCAGCCAGCAGCTGGCGGCCCTGGAGCGGATCGTGGGCCAGCGGCTGCTGGAGCGCCCGCAGGGCAGGCGGCCGACAGGGCTGACCCCCGCGGGGGTGATGCTGCTGCGGCACGCTGAGGCGCTCTTCGCGCGGGTTCAGGCCGCCCGGGCGGATCTGGCCGCGCTGGCCCTGAACGGGGGCGCGCCGTTGCGGGTCGGGACGTATCAGAGCGTGGGGATCCACATCATGCCGACGGTGCTGCGGCGGTTTGTGGGCGGGCGGCCGCATGTGCAGATCCGGCTGCGGGAAGAGGCCGGGGATAGCGCGTTGGTGTCGGCGGTCGAGTCTGGCGAACTGGATGTGACCTTTGTCATGCTGCCCGTCGGCCAAGGGCCGTTCGAGACGGTTGAGCTGTTGCACGATCCGTATGTGCTGGTGGTCCCGGCCGGCTCGGAACTTGCCCGGCGGGGCCGGCCGCTGCCGCTGCGTGACCTGTCTGAGCTGCCGGTGATCTGCTTCCGGAGCTGCCGCAACGAGCAGCGCGTCGAAGCTTACCTGCGGGCCCGCGGAATCGAGCTCACCGTTGTGTTCCGCTCCGACGACAATATGACTGTCCAGGCGATGGTGGCCGCGGGAGTCGGTGTTGCCCTGGTGCCCCGGCTGAGCATGCTGCCGCCGAGGGAAGAGGTGGCGCTGGTCGATCTCGGTACCCGGCTTCCCCCCCGGACACTCGGCATCATCTGGCACAAGGACCGATTCCAGTCACCGGCGATGTCCGCTTTCGTCCAGGTCAGCACCGAGGTTTGCACCGAGCTGCAGGAGTCCCTTCCGTCCGGGCAGGCAGCGCCGTCTAGCAGGGGACAGCGGCCTGGTCGCCCATTAGGAAAGTTGATGGGACTGGCCTGTTAGCAGAATTGCTCTGCTTGGTTGTGGGTGCGTAGGTTCTTGGTGCGGTCGTGCTGGCCCGCCGGTTCCGCTTGCAGACGTCGCTGCGGCCGGCTGATGACCGTCTGCATGCGGGAGGGCAGGTGGCAGCTGTTGCGCCGTACGGGTCGTGGAAGTCGCCGGTCGAGGCGGCGGCGGCCCGGGGGTGCATCGCACCGCTGGAGATCCAGGTCGATGGTGGCGGGCTGTGGTGGCTGGAGCAGCGCCCGGCTGAGGGCGGCCGCCAGGCCGTCTGCCGCTGGGAGCCGGGCGGACAGGTCAGCACGGCTACGCCGCCGGGCTGGAGCGCGCGCACGACGGTGCACGAGTACGGCGGAGGTGCTACCTGGTCCGAAGAGGCACGGCACGGTTTTCCAGCTTCGCCGACCAGCGGATTTACCGGCAATCACTGGGCTGGCCGCCAGAGCCGGTCAGCCCGGCGCCAGCCAGTCCGGGCGGGCTGCGCTACGCAGACGCCTGCATAACGCCGGATGCAGCCTGGCTCATCTGCGTACAGGAGCGTCAGGACGGCGGCGACGTGGTCAACGATCTTGTCGCCGTGCCCGCTCAAGCGAATGGCCCGGTTGAGCCTTGGGTGCTTTGAACGGGATCTTGAGGCGCTGGCCGATGAGGGGTTGCTTCGCCGGGTGCACGGTGGCGCGTTGCCGCACTCACCGGGTCCGGCCCCATACGCTGCCCGTTTGCGGCAGGAGCCGACCGCTAAGACCGCGATCGCGCGCGCCGCTGCTCACACTTTGCGCAACGGCCAGGTCATCCTGCTCGACGGTGGAACGACCACGCTGCGCGTCACCGAGCAGCTCGCCCCGGACCTGCGACCGACCGTGCTTACAAACAGTCCGCCGACCGCGGCCGCGCTGGCCGCGTACGAGGAGATAGAGGTAACGCTGATCGGCTCTGCGCCGCTGAATGCGCTTCATCGATGTTGCGCCGCGAAGGCGGCCGATAGGCGTGGCACAGACGGCGCTCAACAATGCATGTCTCACCATGCGGTCACCTTGGCCCGGTACCAGCGCCGTTGCCGGTGCCGATGGGTTCGATGTCGACGCGGTTGTCGTGGAAGACTGCGCCGCCCCCCATGTCGGTGTCGCGTTCGTCGACGGTGGCGTTGATGTTGCTGCCGCCGCCGTCGAGCTTGGGCCAATGGCCCTTGGTGGCGCCGAACGACCCCCGGTCGTTGAACACCCGGACGAGTTCCCCGTCGCGTACCCGCCGGTCAGCGGCGTCGTGGGGATGGAGCACGATGCGGGGTGGCCCTTCCCGTTTCCTGAGCTCGCGGTTGTTGGCGAAGGTGGAGTTCAGGAAGTGATGGGACGCGGTTGCCACCAGTGCCAGCGGGTAGCGGCGGGCCAAGGCCTTGTCTGCCACCTCCTTCGGTGGCGTGTAGCCAGGCAATGAGTCCAGCCCGTCGGCGGCGGCCCGCATGGAAAAGAACTCGAGCTTGCCGGAGGGGGTCGGGAAGCCGCTGGCGAATGGCAGGAACGGAGTGGGGTAGCTGAGCCGGGCCCACCCTTCGTGCCGCAGCCGGTCCAGGGTAATCCCGGCCAGCGACGGGTGGCCGGAGTCGAGCAGTTGCCGGGCGATGTCCTCGTCGGCGTCGTACAGGCAAGGCTCGGTCAGACCAAGACGCCTGGCGAGCCGGCGGAAGGTCTCGCTGGCTGGCAGGCACTCCGCGGGCGGGCTGACCGCTGGTTCGTTCCATGCCAGGTACAGGTGCCCGTAGGAGCTGGTCAGGTCCATATGCTCATGCTGCATGGTGGCCGGCAGCACGACGTCGGCGTAGGCCATGGTGTCGGTGCCGAAGTGCTCGATCACCACGGTGAACAGGTCCCCACGGGCGAGACCGGCCCGAACCTTGCTCTGGTGCGGGACGCTGGCCAGCGGGTTACTGCCGTAGATCACCAGGGCCATCACCGGCGGATCACCGACCTCCAACAGGCCTTCTCCCAGCCGGGTCATCGACAGCGTCCGCACCGGGTGGGGCAGCAGGTCATCACGCCACAGCGCGGCGTCGTTGAGGCCGAAGTGGCCACTGGTGGAATAGGCCAGCCCGCCGCCGGGGTATTGCCAGTCGCCGGTCACCCCGGGGATACAGGCGAGCACGCGCATCGCCATGCCACCGCCGGCGTGGCGCTGCAGGCCCATGGTCGCGCGGATTCCGGTCGGCCGGGTGCGCGCCAGCCGCTCCCCGAGCACGACGATCTGCTGCTCGCTGATGCCGGTGATCGCGGCGACGCGGCCGGGCGGGAACTCTTCGATCCTGCGGCGGAACGCCTCCCAGCCCAGCGTATGGCGCTCCAGGTAGCCGCGGTCCTCGCCGCCGAGACTGACGACCACGTGCAACAGCCCCAGCGCTAGCGCGGCGTCGGTACCGGGGATCGGGGCCAGATGCTCGTCAGCCTGGTCGGCGGTGCGGGTGCGGATCGGGTCGATCGCGACCACGTGGGCACCGTTCCTGCGGCCTTCCTGGATGAACTTCCACAAGTGATGCCCGCTTGTCAGCGTGTTGGTGCCCCATAGCAAGATCAGCCTGGATGCGGCGAAGGTCTCTGGATCCATCCCGGCGGATGTGCCGAGCGTGTACTCCAGGCCCGCGCCGCCGGCGGCGGCGCAGATAGTATCCGGGTCATGGTGCGAGGCACCAAGCACGTTCCACAGCCGCCTGCCGGCCCAGCCACGGACACCCTGGACGTAGCCGATATGGCCAGACCGCCTCGCCGCCATAGCGGTCGATGATCGACATCAGCCGCTCGGCGATCTCAGCCAGCGCTTCATCCCAGGAGATCCGCGCGAATGCGGCCTCGCCCTTTGCCCCCACCCGGCGCATCGGGTAAAGCAGACGGTCGGGTGCGACGGCATGCTCCAGGTAGCGATTGACCTTCACACACAGAGCCCCGCGAGTGAACGGATGCTCCCGGTTCCCCCGCAGCGCCACCGCGTTACCGTCCCTGACTGTCACGACCCAGCTGCACGCATCCGGGCAATCCAGGGGACACGCGCCCCGCACATCATCGCTGCGCATGTCCTGGCAGCGGCTAGACATCGCCGTGGAAGCGCGCGGCTAGGTAGGCGCCCAGGTCCGGCTCCGGTATGGCGAGCACGTGATCCACCCAGGCCTGCCGCTCGAAGCCGATGACCGCCAGCTCATAGGTGCAGGCCATCAGCCCGCCGGTCACCAGCTCCAGGCTGGAGGGGGTGGCTGGATCACCACCGTAGACGTGGTGATGCAAGATATTGCCTTCCCACCACTGCACCAGCGCCCAGGTGCTGCCGAGCGCATCATGGACAATGAGAATCGCCGCACCAGCTCGCTCACCAGCATCCGGCGGCTGAGGCAGCCGGCGCTGTGCGACCCGCTTCGCCGCGCTGACAAGTTCCGCACGAGGCAGCTGCCGCTGGTAGGCGATTCCGTAGACCTTGACCTGCCACCCATCACATGGCCACAACTCCAAGAACCGCACAGGGCGTGTCCGGTACTGATCCTGAACCGGGACAGCTGTCATTCCGGCCTCCCGCTCATGGGGCTGACCGAAGAAAGGTGATGAATCTCGACCGGCTCGACCGGGTCGGCCAGGTCAAAGCCGAAGACGGCGCTGTAGAAGAACAGCTCGGCCTCAACAGCACGCTGCAGGTTCTCGGCCCGGCGGAAGCCGTGCTGTTCTCCCTCGAAGCCCAGGTAGGCATACGGGATCTGCTTAGCATCCAGAACAGCCGTCATCGCCTCCGGCTGGGCGGGCGGGACGATCGGGTCGTCGAGCCCCTGCAGCAGGATGACCGGGCAAGACAGCCGCTCGGCGACGTGGATCGGTGAACGCTCCCTGAGCACCCCCGGGCCTCCGCCGAACAGCCGGGCGATGTAGCGGGACTCGAACTTGTGCGTGTCCCGGGCCATCGCCTCGGCGTCAGCGATACCGAAGTAACTGGCCCCAGCCCCAAAGTCGTCGTAGAAAACCAGCGCGCACAGCGTGATGTAGCCGCCAGCACTGCCACCGCGGATCGCCAGTCGCCTGTCATCGACGGCGCCCGCGGCGGCTAGGTGACGCGCGGCAGCGACGCAGTCGGCGACGTCATCGACGCCGCAGCGGCCGTACAGGCCCTGCCCATAAGCGCGACCGTAGCCGCTCGAGCCACGGTAGTCAACATCGACCACCGCGAACCCGCGGCTGGTGAAGTACTGGATGTCGAGCCGCAGCACGGTGCTGGTCTGCCCAGTGGGGCCGCCGTGCGCCATCACTAGCAGCGGCGGCCGCTCCCCGGGCGGACCCGCGTGGTCGGGGTTGGCGGGCGGGTAGTACAGGGCGTGAGCTACTGGCTGGGGGTGTGAACTGGTGGGGAACTCAACCGGGCGCGGCATCGACACGAACCCCGGGTCGACCTCCAGCTCACGGCCGCTGCGCAGCACCTCGACCGCGCCGGATCCGGGGTCGATCAATACCACGGCCGACGGGGTGGCCGGCCCCCCAGCCACGCAGGCGATCTGGCTGCCGAACCCGCGCAGCCAGCCGAAGCTGGTAAACGGCAGGTCCAGCGCCAGCGGCTCAACCCGGCCGCTCCCCGGCCTCAGCAGCCCCAGGTGGCTGACTGGGCCGCGGCCATAGGTGCAGGCAATCCGCCCATCGGGCAGAAAGGTGTAGCTGGATAGCCCGAACCACCACTGGGGGATGGTGAACTCGGCCGCCATGGCAGCCAAGGGCTCCACGTCCGCCTCGCCACGGGCCGCCGGGCCGGGGTTCACCCGGTACAGATTCCACCAGCCAGTGCGATCGCTGATGAAATGAAGGCGGCCCCCAGGGCCCCAGACAGGCTGACAGACTGACTCCTCGGGTCCGCCTGCCACGCGCCGCGCTTCTCTCAGCGCCAGCCCGCCGCCAGCCGCCCGCTCTGCCACACTCAGATCGGCGACCCACAGTTCGGTGCCGTCCCAGGGCATGTTTGGGTGATCCCACTGCAGCCAGGCGAGCTGACAGCCGTCCGGGCTCAGCCGGGGAGCCGCATAAAAGTCCCGGCCACTGCAAAGCACCCAAGGCTCGACCGGGCCATTCGCTTGAGCGGGCACGGCGACCAGTTCGTTGACCACATTGGCACTGTCATCTCCACCATGGCACTCCCGCACGCACGCCAGCCAGGCTCCATCCGGCGTTACGCAAGCGTCGGCATAGCGCAGCCCGCTAGGAGTCGCTGGTGGCGGGGTAACCGGTGTGGGCAGGCCGCCCGAGGCCTGCCGGTACAGCCGCTGGTCGGCGAAACTGGAGAACCACGCCGTGCCCTGGTGGACCAGGTACGCGCCCCCACCGTACTCGTGCACCCTGGTGCGTGAGCTAAAGCCTGGCGGTGTGATGGTGGTGCACGTCCCGTCCGGATCACGGCGGCAGGCTACCTGGCGACCGCCTTCAGCCGGCCGCTGCTCCAGCCACCACAGCACATCGCCATCGACCTGGATCTCCAGCGGTGCGATCCAGCTGCCAGCTACCCAGGCCGCCTCGATCGGCGAGTTCCAAGACCCGTACGACGCGACGGTTGTCATGGTGCCCTCCCTCATGTGGGCCAAACGGCCGCAGCGGCGCCTAACAGCGGGAACCGGGGGCCCAGCACGACCCGCAGCCCAAAATCTATGCACCCCAAACCGAGTAGTGCAATTCTGTTAAAAGATCATTCCTATCAAAACCTCTAATAGGTAGGTTTCGCAGTAACTAGTCACCGGGCCGGCTTCTTTACTGCGAAGGCTCGTTCTGCTGAAAGCCCGCATCGCCGGCCATCGGTGTTGCGCGGACAATGCTGTTCGCGCCCCACGCGCGGGATGTCGGTGTACACCTTTCACCGGCGCCAAAGGGACCAAGATGCCGTCGCCCTGCTCGATGCCAATCCGGCTGCCTGGACCACCCAGTCACTGGGCTGGCGCTGCTGTGTGTCGACTGTAGTATCCGGGCATGGACGACAAGCCGCGCTTCACACGGGCCTACCACGAGAATCACGCGGGTGACGAGCCGCCGCTGCAGCTGTCCGAGCGGGCCCGGTTCCGCGAGCTGGAACGGGAGAAACTGGGAACTCCGGAGGATGCGGCTCTGCTCCAGTGAGCGCAGGCCGGCCGGCTGTGTTCGTTCGGGGCAGCTATAGCGGTTGCCTGTTCTGTGCCCTTGCCTCACAGGTTGATGACGAGTCCGTCATGGGCGGGCTCAAAGGAGACCTCGTCTTGGTGGTCGAGCACGTCGGCGGACATGTGGGTGATGATGATGCGCTTGGCGGTGAGCTGGTCTCGGTGGACGTCGAGGTCGGCGTGACGGAGATGGTAGGGGATGTTCTTGTCCCGGTAGTAGGCCTCGGCGATGAGCAGATCGGCATCCGCGGCGACATCTACGAGCGTGTCGGTCCAGGCGGTGTCGCCGGTGTAGGCGAGCGTCTTCCCTGCCATCTCCAGGCGGAGGGCGAGGGGCGGGGCGCCGCTGGGGTGATCGCCCTCCCAAGCGGCGACCATCACCCCGGATACGGTACTGGTGAGCCCGGGCACCAGCTCGATCGTCTCGACATCGAAGCGACGGGGAGTCGATGACGAGCCGGGGAACATGCACTCCATCGCGTCGGTCAGGCGGCGGGCCATGCCTGGCGGGCCGGCGACAGTGAGCGGTTTGGTGCGGCGAGAGAACTGGCCGTCGAGGATGAGAAAAGGGAGGCCCCCAAAATGGTCGCCGTGGAGGTGGGAGACGAGCACGGCGGCGATCTCGCCCGGGTCGAGTCCGAGGCGTTTGAGCGCGCTGAGCGACGTGGCGCCGCAGTCGAGAAGCACCGGGCCGGAGCCGTCGGGGCCTCGCAGGTGGATGCAAGCTTGGTAGCGGCCACCGCTGCCGAAGGCGTCGCCGCTGCCGGCGAAGGTGACGGTGACGGCTGGTTCTTCGGGCGCGGTCACCGTCCCATTGTCGCTCTCCGGCATGATGCCTGCCCTGCAGCGGGCACCCTATCTGCGCCTTCCCCGTGCTATGAACTATGTCCAGCTCCCGGTTGGGGCCGGGAGCCGTGATCGCTCCGCGTGCGCCAGGCTGATCAAAGAGGCCATAAGTCCTGGGAAGCGAGCGTCCAGGTCGGCACGGCGCAGCCGGATGAAGCGGTGCTTGCCGTCAGGCCGGGTCCACGTGACGCCGGCCTCGCGCAGAACCCGGAAGTGATGCGACATACTCGCCCGGCTCAGCCCGAAATCAAACACAGCGCAAGCGTGCTCGTGACCATCGCTCAGTACCGCCACGATGGCGAGGCGCACCGGATCGCTGAGCGCATGTAGCACATCGGGCAGCGTGAGCACCTGCCGCGGCGGATGACTAGGCGGGCGCACGCATCCCATGATAGAAACATTTTGACGTTTGGCTAAATAACTGAAGGAGATCCTCAATGTCCCGCCTGTTCCTCCCCGTGTTCGTGCAGCCCGACGTGGAAGAAGCGACGATCAGCTTCTACGAGCATGTACTGGATTCCCCGCGAAGGCCGCCGCTGGTTTCCAGCACGCTGCACGTGCGAATCATCCCTGTCGCTCAGGTCCTCGTCATCGCCGGCGAACCTGAAGCGCTCGACCGGATCAGCGAGGTCGCGGCCACCTTCGTGGTCGATTCGCTCGCCGAGACCAGGGACCGGCTGCGGTCCGGCGGTGCAATCATCTTCAGCGCTCCCGGCCAGGCCGCCCTTGCCCAAGCCGATGCTGGTGCCCCGCTCAACCCCTCCAGCCTGTACGCTCGCCATCCCGACGGAACACTCGCCGAATACGTCCAGCACGACAGGCCCAGCTGACCCTCGGCAGGCACGCTGGTTTCGGCCGCACGGCCGATCGCCCCACCGTCGGGATGCAGGTTTCGCGCCTGGCGCGGAGCCGCCGTGCTGGGGAGGGCACGAATGAGGCGGTGTTGCTACAGTAGTTGTGGGCGTTGCCGTCGTAGAACTGGTAACGGCCGGCGTGTGCGTCCCCGGCCGGCCGGACAGTGGCTACCAGGCCCGGCCATGCGCCCTATTCGCGCAAGCCGATCCGCTTGCGAGGGCATCGCGAGTAGTGGTCGAGCAGGCCGCGCCGGCAGTACGGGGCCGATGGTCGTGCTAGTCACGGTGCCGGGAGGCTTTGCGCTGTCATGGCTGCCCGATCGCCGGTCCGACGCTTACGATCATGACGCAGCTCGCCTTTCGTTACTCAGGAGGGTGGGTCTGGGCAGGGCAGGCGTTCGCACCGGCGCAGGTATACCAGCGCGCCGACGGCCAGTGCAGCGGGCCATGCCAGATACCAGCCGATGGTGATGGCCAGCGCGACCGACGCCAGGAACGCCGCCGCAGCTGCCCGGCGGGCGACACTGCGGCGCGGCAGCAGGCGAACGGCCGCCGCGGTGCCCAGAGCATAGACGACGACGAGCGCGCTGTTCACCAGGAGAACCAGCGGGTGCGTGCTTGCCCCGCTGACCGCGACCGCAAGCAGCGCGGCACCTGACAACGCGGCAATGAAGACCAAGCTGCGGCGCGGCACCTGACCGGCCCGGCTGCCGCCGGCGAGCCAGCCAGGCATCGCGCCGTCGCGGGCGAGGGCCGCGCCGAGCTTCGCCGCCCCGGCGAGATAGGCGTTCATCACCCCCAGCGTCAGCAGCACCGCCATGACCGCAGCTATCACGCGAGCCGGGCCGCCCGTCCCCCGGGCCAGCAGATCTGCGACCGGCGCGCCGGAACGGCCTGCCGCCGAGCCCAGTACCAGGATCGTCGCCGCCGCGATGGCCAGGTAAAGGACGCCGACCACCACCAGCGCGGCCGCGGTGGCCCTGGGCAGGTCGCGGCTCGGCCGGCGGAACTCCGCGGCGAGGTGCGTGATCGCCTCCCAGCCCGCAGAGGCCCACACCAGCAGGGCCGCGGCAGCGCCGACCGCCGCCCATCCATGCGGCGCGAACGGCCGCAGGTTACTCAGCCGGGCGTGCGGCAGCGATGTGGCGGCGGCGACCGCGAGCATCACCGCGAGCAGGCCGACCAGGGCAAGCTGGAGCCTGGCGGACACCTGGATCCCGAGAAGGTTCGCCACCGTCGCCGTGGCCATCAGGCCCGCGGCCGTAGCCAGCGCGGTTGCCCGCCCGCCGGCGGCCGCTGAGGCGACGTATTCGCCGGCGAACATCCCCGCAGCCGGAGCACCGGCCGGTATCGGAACGAGGTAGAAGCACCAGCCTGCCACCACCGCCGCCCGGGCGCCGAAGGCGCGCCGGACATAGGTAGACACGCCCCCCGCGTCGGGGTACTGGGCACCGAGGGTGGCGAACGTGGTCGCCAGCAAGATCGACAGCACGACCAGCCCCAGCCACGCCAGCAGCGACGCCGGGCCGGCGGCCCGTGCTGCCAGCGCCGGCAGCGCGATTACCGCGCTGCCCAGCACAGCCCCGACATACAGCGCCGTACCATGCGCCACCGTCAAGCGGCCAGGAGCCGCTGCCTTGGCGTCCAGCGATGCTCGGGCAACCTTGTCAGATGTCACGCTGACGCCAGGTGACTTGCCGGGGCCAGAGAATCGCCCACGAAGATGGCGGGCTCCTGCCAGGGATGGTTCGGAACAATACCCCTGCTAAGGACACGGGCAAGCAGAGCCAGGTCCCGCAGGATTGCGAATTCAAGCCGAACCGTCGGGACACGCTCTACCTGGCCCGGCTTGCCAACCGTCGGCGCTGAGCCGGGCAGCGGCCGGAGCTGCCCGACGCCGACCGCAGACCACCATGCCGAGTGGTCGTACGGAGCGTACGTCAACGGCACCTCGCGCATGACGCCTTCCAGCAGCGAGTCGAGATGGTCGGGCGGCACGAATGTCGTAACCCGGTACATGCGGTGCAATGGCATGGCGCTCCCTGGTGCTTGATCGAATATGACGGCGATGACCCGCGCCGGGGCTCCCGAACCGCCCCGCGGGGGGATCGCTCCGACAAACAGCGTTGCTCCGCGCGGAGGCACCCACTCCAGGTTGACCAGGCCTTCCGCATACCAAACGCCGTGCGCGGAGTGCCCCTTTAGCGTGGACGTCGAAAGCGGGTTCACAGCCGCGGCCGATCCCCGGCAGTGTCAATTCCGATGCCACAGATCTGACGACGGTGAATGAGCCATTCGGCGGCCCTGGCTCCGATGCCGGTGCCCGTCCGGGCTCGGTTCCCCATTCTCCCTTCAATCCGTGCATGAGGTTCTTTCCGCGCACGGCTTACCGATGGTCTTCTAGGAACGGTTGGTACGCACCGCCCTGACCAGCAACGGCGTAGAGCGCGACACTGTGACTGCTGCCGCTTGTATAAGCCCATGCTGGTAGGACTGTGCCAGCCTCGTTCGCCCAATCTATGGGTCCCGAACCGAGTGGGCAATTCCAGTAACGTGGCGGCCGTATCAGTCACATTCATGACTTCCCGGCAACAGCCGGCTTGAGCGCACCGGAAGTTCTGCATACAGGTATGTCGACGGCTTGCCATGTGCTAGGCCCTGACCGGGCTGACCGCCCAGGACTGGGACACCCTGATCACCATGCTGATGACCCTCCACGACCAGCAGCGGGAAACCAGCCTGGACACCCGCCGCGGTCACCGCCCGCGACTGGCCGCCCCCGGCACCGGCCGCCGCCCCGTCCTCACCCTCGCCGACCGGGTCCTGGCCACCATCCTCCACCAGTGCCTCGCCCTGCCGCAGGTCGCCGACCGCTGAAATACCGCCCATTAGCACTGCTGGTGAGATGGACACGTTACTGGAATTGGCGTGCCCGAATCGGCATGTACAGATTGCGGTATGGTCGGGGCGATGAGGCTGCCGCGGTCCGGCCGGGATGCCGGGCATTACGGCGGCGACAGGGATAACCTCATGTCGCGTTCTACGCCGGTGCGGGTAAGCACGGTGCGGGCTAACGGCCTGGAGCTCACGGTCCTAGAGGCAGGGTCAGGGCCGCTGGCCTTGTGCCTTCACGGTTTCCCCGACACCGCCAACACCTGGCGGTACTTGCTGCCTGTCCTGGCTGAGGCAGGATTTCACGCAGTAGCGCCGTTCATGCGCGGGTATGCGCCGACCGCGGTGCCCGATGATGGCTGTTACCGGCTGGGCGCCCTGGTGGCCTACGCCGTCGCCTTGCATCAGGTCCTCGGCGGAG
>WNFJ01012497.1_pt1 | contig 12534 bp, 13 predicted proteins | sample 5400461 | NCBI WGS metagenome assembly WNFJ01 (sample SAMN13153349, study PRJNA577476) | soil metagenome | isolation source: 115 cm saprolite on Douglas fir-dominated hillslope | place: USA:California | collected 2013-09-17 | reverse complement strand
GGTGGATCCATTGGCAGCGGCGTGCCCTGGCCACGCACCGCGAAGCCCCAGAAGGCGCACGCGAAGTAAAGCGCAATTCCTGCTGCAAGGAGCAGCCAGTACGGCATCGCGACGGTCCAGAAACCCGGAACGAGAATCGTGAAAATCAGCGTTCGAATGACGGGAGACATGACCAGCAGCGTACACCAACCACGCTATTCGCGATTCAGGTCGCGAAGTCCTTCCGGAAGCACGACATCAATCCGGCGCGCGGCAGGATCGATTTTCGTGCAGATGTCCATCGCCAGCGGAATCAAGACCTCTCCCTGCAGTGTTTCTACTTCCAGCAGCGGCGTCCCGGTCATGCCCTCTCCGGGAAATTGCACGTCGCGAACGGTTCCGAGAAACGCAGGTGCTTCCGCGAGAGAACATGGCGAAGAAGAAACAACCGGAGGGGAGGCAGGACTCTCGAACACGGAACAGCCGATGAGGTCCGATACAAAATACTGTCCCGCAGGCAAACTCACGCGCTGTTCGAACGGAAGCAATACCTCAAGCCCACCTCAAGCCCTCGAAATTTCTCGGCTTCCGAGATGGAATCGACACCTTCGAAATGAAAAACCGCCTGCCCGCGATGATTCTGGCTCAGCCAGCAGGATTTCAGGGCCATGCGGCGCGGCTCATTCTTGCTACCGGCATGTCCGGCAAAGACTTCCCGCAATCGTGTCAGGCGTTCCGGAAAATCAGTAACGATTTCAGCCGCAACTTCGCCCTTGTTGCCGCGCGCCCGAAGGATGCGCGCCACCAGGACCCAGCGTGGAGTTTCAAGGCTCAATGGGAAGTGGGACCGCCCGGTGGTCAGCGGAAAGAATGACCGCCAAGCCGCTAGTCTTCAAGGATTTCCAGCGTAAACCGTTTGTGCAACTTCATTCCCGACGCGCCTAGCAGCGTTCGAATTGCTTTGGCCGTCCGCCCCTGCCGCCCGATCACCTTCCCGAGATCCTCGCGATGCACATGTAACTCAAGCACAGTGACTTGCGAGCCCTCGACCGACTTCACCTGCACTTCCTCGGGATGGTCCACAAGGGCGCGGGCGATAGCTTCGACCAATTCCTTCATAGGGTACCTGGGAATGGCGCCCCCGGCGCAACCGGGGACGCGCAAATATCAGGAAGGCACCGATGCTAAGCGATCTTTTGCAAACGGAGAAAACTGCGCACCGTGTCGCTGGGCTGCGCGCCCAGTCCCATCCAATACTTGATGCGCTCCGCGTCCAGCTTGATCTCCGCCGGCTTCTTCAGCGGATCGTAGGTGCCCACCGCTTCCTTCACGCGGCCGTCCCGTGGCCGGGTCCGCTCGATGACTACCACGCGGTAATAGGGCTTCTTTTTCTTGCCAATCCTTGACAGCCGAATCGTTAACACTAAGTCAGTCCTCCTGAACCCATCTATTCTAGCCTGTCCCCGCTCCCCGCGGCAATGGCTGAGTGAGGCCACACGCCGGGCGACCTTCCCAATCCGTATTCGGCAAAGTCCTCTCCCCCTCTTGACAACGGCCTTGGGAATCCCTAGCATCTCCATAGTATTAGTCTAGACATTTCCTAGGAGTTTCCTATGGCTACTCTTTATGTCGAAAACGTCCCCGACGACCTCTACGAAGCCCTCCGCAAGCGCGCTCGCAGCCAGCGCCGTTCCATCGCCGCCGAGGTCTTGCTGCTCCTGGAACTTCATATCCCCACTAAAAAATCACTCAAGGCCCGGCGGGGATTTCTCAAGAAGCTTGAACAGCTGCGGTTTACACCCTCCCCCGCGCCCGGTCCGTTCCCTTCAACTGAGGAAATGATCCGTGAGGACCGCGAGCGGTGAACGTACTTGTCGTGGATGCCAGTGTTGCAGCCAAGTGGGTACTGCCTGGGGCGCACGAGCCGTTTAGCGACGAAGCTTTGCGTCTTCTCAAACAGTGGTTGGATCGCAAAATCAATTTAGTTGTTCCAGATTTCTTCTGGGTTGAATTGACGAATGTCTTGTGGAAGGCCGTACGTCGCGGCCGATGCACCAATGAAATTGCCGGTGTAGCGCTGGCCGCACTCCTGGACTACCAGATTCCAACGATCCCTTCCTTGAATCTCCTGAATCCGGCTCTCCAGATAGGAGTCCTACACGGACGGAGCGTTTACGATTGCATTTATGTTGTTCTTGCTCTTGAAGCAAAGGCTGAATTGGTCACTGCCGATGAAAAACTGGCAAACGCCCTGGCCGCCCACTTCCCGGTCAAATGGCTCGGGTCCATTTAATAGGACGGATCCCCCCTTGTCTCGACGGCCCGCCTGCCCCTGGGAGCCGGGCAACGGATTCACCGGCAGAGTGTCTCCTTCGGGGACGCCCCAGCCCTTCACCAAAGCAGTTTCAGGCCGAATTGGACCTGGCGCGATGTGGTGGAGGTGCTGGTGATTACGCCGGCAGTTGGGGAAACGCCCGAGGGAGTGAAAACGACGGCGTTGGGCTGGTTGAAGTTGGCGCGGTTCAGAATATTGAATATCTCCGCGCGGAACTGAAGATTCAGCTGCTCGCGTATCCGCGTGTCTTTCAGCGCGGAGAAATCCCAGGTGGCCAGGCTCGGTCCGATCAACGTGTCTCTGCCGACGTTTCCATAGAACCCGCCATTTGCCGCCGTGTTCGCCGGCGCCAAGAAGGCGCTGGGGTTAAACCACTTAGCCGATGTGCCAAGAATTACAGGCCCAGTGAAAGCGGGGTTTACGAACGGGCGCACGGGATTTCGAGTGTCGCCGTTGTTCGATGGATTATAGCTAAGCTGCGGAGTGAAGGGAAAGCCGTCCTGCAAGGTAACGATTGAATTGACGGTCCAGCCACTCGCCGCCGCGTTGCCAAATCCCTCCAAACCACCAAGGAAACGCTTCCCGTGCCCAACCGGCAGCGCGTAAGTCACATTCGCCACCGCAACATGTCGGACGTCGAAAGTCCCTAAGCCCCGATCCGACCGCAGGTTGAACGGATTCGAAGCCAGCGCCGGTCCGCCTCCCGATGTCGTCGCATTGAGAGAGTCCCCGTCGTCGAGAACCTTCGAGTAAGTGTACACTCCTCTCAGCGTCAAGCCCCCGCTGAAGCGGCGATTCAAATCCACTTGGAGCGCGTTGTAGGAGCTGTCTCCTTCCGAAAACCATGTCCACGTATTCGCGATTGCGGGGTTGGCCCTCGTCGTTGTGGGCACAAAGTATGCTCCCCCCGGCACAGGCGCGTTCGCTATCCCCGCCGGAAACGTTGCGGGATAGGTTGCGGGGCACGGCGACGCCGGACAGATTACGGGAAACGGCTCGTTCGCATCAATGCCGATCAGTTCGTGATAACCATGTGATCCGACATAGCCCACCGTCAGCGACGTGTTCGGTGAAAGCTGCTGCTGTATCCTCAACGAGTAGGAAATCAGCCTCGGCGTCTGCAGATCCGGCTGGACTCCTCCGGGGATGAGCTTCGCCGTCGCTGGAAATGGCCCGGCAGGGTTGATGGGGAGCTGCGACACTGACAACGGCGTGGTGAACGTCGGATTGAACGGCGCATTCTGATCCGCGCGGTATCCCAACGCATCCTGAAGATCGTTGTACATCCCAAATCCCGCGCGAATTACGGTCTTCGCGCTGAATGGACTCCACGCCACTCCAATCCGCGGCTGCGGCAAAAACTTTGCGTTATTCACGGTGAACAGCGAATCTCCGACGTGCGGTTGGGTCGAAATCACTCCATTCGTAAACGTATAGTTCGAGGCCCGGCCGTGCGCCTCATTCCAGCCGGTCGTAAACTCATCTCGGAAACCCAAGGTCACCGTAAGTCTCGGATTGATTCGGATAGTGTCTTGCGCATACCACGCGCCCAGTAACGAGCGCCAATTCAACTCCGTTGGAGACGGATCGAACAGAAAACTGGAAATCGTTCCCTTCAAGAACGTTTGCAGGCTAGTGAAGGTGGCCTGTCCAAATTGGCTCAGCGCGATCGTTTCGTTCGATTGAAATCGCTGGAACCACGCGCCGAATTCAAGTTGGTGCCGCCCTCGCGTTAGGGTTATGTGATCCTCGAAGGTGTATAGATTTCGCGCGATGCAGAGGTTGCTTCCATTGTTGCTTCCCGCCAGTCCCAGCTGCGCCTGCGGATTCGACGCCGCGCTGCCTCCAACCACTACCGCCCCTACGGGATGTCCAATCAGGAATCCGGGAACACTTGCCGCTGGCGTCCCTGGCGTCGGCTCCCCTGTAAAAAAATAACCTGCTCGCGAGAAACCGAATCGCGCGCTGTTCACCAATGCAGGCGAGAAAACATGCGTCTCCTCCAGTGTCGCCACCTGTTCCCGCAGCGCTACGGCGTCGCTGCTGAAAGGATCGAGCGGCGTAGCCGTGAAGTCCCGGCCGTCGTCGATGGTGTAGATTCCCGCAAGGGTATCCCGCTGCGAAAAAATGTGGTCGACACGCGCTGTCCCAAAATCCTCCCGAATCGTTTGCAGGGGACTGCTGAACACTTCGGAGATACCGCAATTGATAGGAGCGGGGCAGGTGCCAGGAGCAGCAAAGTCAAGGTCGCTCGCAGTAGGCGTGGGCCATAAATTCAGGAGGGGCTGAACACTGGGAGCGGCGTTGGCGCGAGAAGTAAGATCGGGCACAAAGGCGGCGGAAGTCTGGTGCAGGCTCTGTCGAAATCCTTCGTAATTCCCGAACAGAAACGTCTTATCTTTCTGGGCTGGCCCTCCCATGGAAGCGCCAAACTGGTTCCGCCGAAACGGTGGAGCATCCCGTTGGTCGAAGAAATTCGGCGCATCCAGTACGTTATTGCGCAGAAACTCGAATGCTGTCCCGTGCCACTGATTTGTTCCCGATTGCGTTACGATCACCACTTGCCCGCCGGGCCGCTTGCCGAATTCGGCTCCGTAAGAGTCGCGCTGCACGTTGAATTCGCGCACCGCGTCCACGCCGAGCAACATCCCGCTCGTTCCCCCCGGCTGCATGTTGTTCTCAGCCGCGCCGGTGTACTCGACGCCGTTCAGTAGGAAGATGTTTTGTTGAGGGCGATTGCCGGAAACAGCGAAATTGTTCGCCGTGGTCGAATTGGAGATGCCGGTGCCCCCGGTTTTCTGCGAGGTGAAATTGACAATGCCCGGATTGAGAGGAAGAAGCAGATCATAGCTTCGTCCGTTCAAAGGGAGCTCCTTCACGGCCTGCTCTCCAACAAGGCCGCTAATGTCTCTCGTGGTAGTGCTTACGATGGGAGCGTCCCCTGTCACGGTGATTTCTGATTTCACCGCGCCTACTTGCAATCGAACATCGACGTTGGCTTCTTCGCCGACAACCAGGTGGATCCCGCTCCGGACCGTATCTTGAAAGCCCGGTTTGGTGACCCTCACCTCATACTCGCCGACCGGCAGCGACAGCACGAGATAGCGCCCCGCATCGTCTGTGGTGCCGCTTCGAATTGCTCCTGTCTCGAGGTTCTTCGTCTTTACGTCAGCTGATGGCACTGGCGCGCCGGATGGGTCGGTGACGGTGCCCTTGATGCTCGCCGAAACTTGAGCGCGGGCCGAAGGCAGGCAAGCCAACATCAGGAAGAGGGTCAGCGACCCGAGACGATGCCAGGCCCATTTGGGCTGGCTGGTGCGACGATGAATGTATGGAAGAGAGTTTTGCCCAACTGCCGACAAATCATCCATGTTCATTTTGGAATCTCCCAGAAATAGCGAAGGCCGGCCCGCGGGCCGCCAGGTCACCCCACCCGAGCAGTCGCCACTTGGTGAACCAACAATTCAATACAGTTCGTATCGTTATGTCAAACCTACTTAATCCGACTACAACATAAGTGAATTTATACGAATCGCCCCACAAGAATCGGTCGGGAAGAGTGGAAAAATGAAATTTGAATCTCGGTTTTGCGCTTTACGGTCCGGTGGGAGAAACTGTTGACCACTTCCCTTATCGCCAGTTAGCCGCTCCCTGGCAGGGCGAATGTTCCCCGGAGAACTGTTCACTCGTACCTGAGGCAAGCGATGGGATCAAGATTAGCTGCCAGATTTGCCGGATAATAGCCGAAAAACAGGCCCACTCCGACGGAGATCGCAAACCCGATCGACACCCACAAGTAAGATAGCGTTGCGGGAATCGAGGGCACGAGAGCGCGCACTGTCGCGGATACTCCGGCGCCGATCAGGATCCCGATTATCCCGCCAACCAGGGTGAGGACCACGGCCTCCAGCAAGAACTGCAGGCGGACATCCGCGCGGCGGGCGCCGATGGCTTTGCGCACGCCAATCTCCTGAGTGCGCTCGGTCACCGAGATGAGCATGATGTTCATCACGCCGATGCCGCCCACCAATAGTCCTATCGAGCTGATAATCGTAGTGAGAATCACCAGCGCGCCGGTGAGCTGGTTCCACAGATTGCTCAGAAAATCCGGCGAGCTCAGCTCGAAATCATTTTCCTTCCCCGCGGGGATGCGGCGCAGACGCCGCAGCGCTTGTATCACTTCGCCGTGCGCGGTTTCCACGTTTACGTTTTCCGGGATCGTGAACGCCATGATCAGCTCTTTGGCCTCCGGGTATTCCTTTTTGAAGCAACTCAGCGGAATGACGGCGAAGATATCCACGCCAGGTCCCACAAACAGGCCCTGGTCGTGTTCGAACACGCCGATGACTTCGTAGACGCTGCCGTTGATGCGCACCGTTTGGCCCAGGGCGTCGGTGTTGGGGAACAGTGATTCGCTGATGGCCGCGCCGAGGACGACGACAGGGCGCGCGTGCTCCTGGTCAAAAGTGCTGATGAAGCGGCCGCGCTCGATGTTGAACAACGGAATCGCCTCCGTATACCTTGGCTCAGCGCCCCGCAAGATAACTTTTTCGACGCTGCGGTCGCCGCTGATAATCCGGTTGCTGTCCCCAAGGAAGAAGCCCCGCGTGCCAAACGTCGTGACGATCTGCACGTCCGGGGCGGCCTCCCGGACAGAGTCCGCGTAGTTGTATTCAAGATACTTGCGCGCTCGAATCCGCTCCGGCAGGCGGGAAAGGTCCGTGCCGAACGGGAATCGCGAGATGAAATACGTGCGCGAGCCCAGGCGCTCCACTCTGTCTTGCACGAACTTGTTGAGGCCCTGAATGATCGCCGCCATGGAAATCACCGAGGACACGCCGATGACGATGCCCAGCACGGTTAACGCGGAACGCACCTTGGACGAGCGTAGCGTCTCTATGGCCGCAAGGAAATTTTCCCGGGCTTGCGCCAGCGTCATGATCGTCATCAGTCCGACCTCAGCGCGACAACCGGGTCCAGCTGTGAAGCGCGCACCGCTGGATAAATTCCGAAAAACAACCCCACCGCGGAACTCAGGATTACCCCTAGAACCGCAACCCACGTTTGAACGGAAGCCGGGAAAGGCGTGTACGTGCGCAGGGCCAGTGCTACAAGGAATCCTATCGAGATGCCCGCGATTCCTCCCGCGATACATTGCATGACGCTTTCCACCATGAACTGCCGCAGAATGTCCCGCTTGGTTGCCCCGACTGCGCGCCGCACCCCGATCTCTCTTCGCCGCAGGCTCACGCTCACCAACATGACGTTCATGATGACGATCCCGCCGATGACCACAGAGATGGCGCTCACCAGATGCTGCGCCACAGGGCCATGTAGCTTTCTTTCGTGCCAATGAAGAAATCGTCCTCCATTTTGCCGCTGAGGTGCCGGCGCGCCCTCAGGATCAGGTCTGCCTGATCCTGGGCCTTTTCAAACTCACCGGTGTTCGTCTTGACGTTGATCGTCAGGCTTGTGTGTGCGCCTTGTATACGAAGGAACACCGGCAGGGGGATCATGATGAAGTTGTCCTGGTCCTGCCCAAGGACGCTGCCGATCTTTTCCATGACCCCGATCACCATGAATTCGTCGTTCCCGGCGCGAATGCTTTTCCCAATGGGATCTATGCCGGGAAACAACTGCTGTACCAGCGTGTCGCCGATCAAGCAAACGTCAGCCCGATGCTCGGCTTCCGCTGCCGTGAAGTAGCGGCCAAATTCTACGATGCGCGTGTCAATGTCCGCCATATTCGGCGTTTGCCCGTACAAATTCACGTCAGCCATCTCTTTGTCACCGTATCTCGCGTGCACGCTGCCGCTGGCCGTGGCGCCCACCTCTTCGCACGCGGGGCATCCCTCGGCTACCGCGCGCACGTCGTCCATTTCGATCTTCTTGTACTTCAGCGCTTTGATGATGATGTTGAAGTCGGTCACCGCGAAGGGTGTTCGCGCGATCTGAAAGACGTTTGTGCCGAGATTGGCGATTTTCTGTTCAACATAGAGGTTTGCGCCCTGCACGATGGTCATCACCGTGATTAGGGTGGCCACACCCATCGTCAGCCCCAGCATGGTAAGCGACGCCCGCAGCTTGTGTGCGCGCAAGGCGCTCAAGCACTGCGCTAGATTGTCACGGATGGCGAGCATGGGCGCGGAAGAATCCTCCGGTTAGTTTAACGAATCCTGCCAGTCGCGAACTCCGAATTCGCAGTTGATCGCGTTGCGGTCACGCTTGAGACGATGCCGGAACCATCTATAAGAGAATACGATGGAAGGAGGGCCGGAATTACATGGTCTGATTCTTCATTCAGCATTCTATCGTCAGTCGATGTCCTGCTTTTGGAGGGCTCGTTCAATTAGGCGAGGCGGCTTAACCCATTGAACGCTGAGGTTTTGTAGCAGTCCGCAAGCGTGGGATAGCTAAGAACTGCGTTCACAAAGTAGGGGAATCTTGCCCCTGAACACGAATTCGCCCGAACGTTGTGGAAGATCTCCGTCGCATCCTCGTTCTCGGGGTGTCACTGAAGGGACTTGGAAGGCTCCCGCGAGGCCTTCTTGTTCTGCTTATCCTGGTACATTAGAGCATCAGCTTTGGACAAGAGTTGTTCAACGTCCGGAATCTGAGCCGTATCACCAGGAACAATCCCAATGCTGAGGGAGAGATCGTAGGACCGGACCAGCAGGGCATTGCAAAAATCCAGCTTTTGCTGCACTCGTCGAATGACCGTCCCGATGCTGTCTTTGCCAGCTTCGAGCATAAGAGCGGCGAATTCATCTCCTCCAAGCCGCGCAAGGACATCGGAATGACGGACTGAATCTCGGAGTACCTCGGCTGCTTCAACCAACGCGCGGTTTCCTTCCTGGTGGCCAAACGTGTCGTTGATGTGCTTCAGCTCGTCGAGGTCCGCAAAAGCTACGAGGAAGGGCTTTCCTGTTCGATAAGCCAGCCGCACGTGGTGTTCAGCCAGGGTGAGGAACCCTCGCCGATTATAGAGACCCGTCAAGTCATCGAGCATTGACAGGTTGAGAAGCTCCAACTGCACGCGCTGGCGTTCCATGGCGTAGCGGAGCGAGCGCCATAGCGTGTGGCCATCAATTTTCCCTTTGACCAGGTAATCCTGCGCCCCCCGATGGAGCGCTTGGAGCGCCAGGGTTTCGTCATTTAATACAGTTAGCACGACGATGGGCAAATCCGAGGATTCCCTGCGTATGCTTTGTACCGCCTGCAAACCCTGCGCATCCGGAAGCCCCAGATCCAGCAAGCAAACATCGGGCCGGCCCTTCGCAAGACATTCAAGGGCTTCCTTCAAGGTTTTGGACAAGACGAATTGGAAGCGCATTCCAGTAATTTCTGCGAAAGCTTCCTGCAGCAAGCGCGCATCGCCGGGATTGTCCTCTACGAGCAGAATCTTCGTCGTGGATGGAGTCATGGATCCTTCAGTTTGACGGGAGTTTGACCAGCGAGAGCCAAAAGGTTTCAATCGATTGAGCCACGCGCAGAAACTGGTCCAGATCAACGGGCTTGGTGATGTAGCAGTTCGCGTGGCGGCTATAAGCGCGCGCAATGTCCTCTTCGGCCGCGGAGGTGGTCAAGACGATCACCGGGATTTTCATCAGGCGCTCGTCAGCTTTGATCTCCGACAGCACCTCGCGGCCGTCTTTCCTCGGTAGATTGAGATCGAGGAGGATTAGATCTGGCTGCTTGACGTTGGCGTAGGGGCCTTCTCGGCGCAGATACGCGAGGGCCTCCACGCCGTCCTTCATCACGGTGAGGTTGTTCAGGACTCTGCCCTCTTTGAATGCCTCCAACGTCAGACGCGCATCCCCTGGGTTGTCCTCCACCAGTAAAATTTCAATGGTTCTCGAATTCATTTCTCCGCCCTCTCTGCCCGCGGAATCGTAAACAAAAATGTCGATCCCTGTCCGGGCTGTGATTCCACCCAAATCTTTCCCCCGTGGCGTTCCACGATTTTTCGGCATACGGCCAGCCCGATGCCCGTGCCCGAATACTCCTTGCGGGTGTGAAGCCGCTGGAACATTTGAAATATGCGTTCGGAGTATTGCGGCTCGATGCCGATCCCGTTGTCCTGAACGGAGAAAGTCCACTCGTTTCCATTCACCTTGGCGGCAACGTGGATTTCCGGCTTGCGTTCGTTGCGGTATTTGATGGCATTTCCAATCAGGTTCTGGAACAACTGCGTAAGCTGCGTGGCATCTCCGATTACTCCTGGCAGAGGCCCAATGCTAACCTCGGCGTTTGATTCCTTGATAGTCTCGTGCAGATTTTCAAGGGCAGCGTTGCAGGCAACCTCTGCTTGAGTGAGATGGAGCGCCTTTCCCTTCGTCGTAAGGCGGGAATAGGACAGCAGGTCCTGAATGAGCTGTTGCATCCGTGTCGCGCCATCCACGGCAAAGCCGATGAATTCGTCCGCCTCGTCGCCGAGCTTCCCTTTGTAGCGGCGCGCCAGGAGTTGCGTGTAGCTGGCGACCATTCGGAGCGGCTCCTGCAGGTCGTGCGAGGCCACGTAAGCGAACAGTTCGAGCTCCGCGTTGGAGCGCGCCAGTTCTTCCGCCTTGCCGGCAAGTTCCTGTTCCGCCCGCCTGCGCTCACTGATGTCGAACAGCACGCCGTGCTGGACTGGACGCCCACCAGGGGCGTCCGGCACAAGCGTGGCCGCGTCGTGAATCCAGACAACGCTGCCGTCTCTGGCAAACATGCGATATTCGCAGTGGAAGGCCTCGCCGCGCGCCTCTGAAGCTTTTTCTTCGGTTAGAACACTTTCGCGGTCTTCGGGGTGAACTTGGTGGAACCACAAATTGCGGTCAGCTAACCATTCCGACGGCGAGAACCCAAGCATCGATTCAATTCGTGGGCTCACGTAGAGCCACTCGCCCTCTGCGCCGGGCTCCGCCACGTACGGTACAGCCGGGAGTTGCTCGACGAGCAATCGATAGTGAGTCTCGGCGTCCCGCAGTGCTTCTTCGGCCACTTGGCGATGAGCTGCCTCGTCCATCTGCCCTCCTTGGAATGAAACAAAATCATTCCAGGCGCTGTGGTAAGCAAATAGACGGGGAAGCGTCTCCTGGACCATATTGCGCTGCGCTTCGTCATATTTTTTCTGATCGACGAGTAAATCGATCCCGTGCAGATAGCTATCGATGTAGGGAGATCTGTGTGCCCTAACGGCGTCGAGCAACTCCTTTTCTTTGCCAGACTCAAGTTGTTCTTCGATCTTTTTGACGAGTGATGAGATCTTCTCGGTGTTCTCGGCTCTGCGAGCGAGGAGAGGATCAATGTCTGCTTTGTCCTTCAAAAAGAAGATTTCCATCGTAATGCGATTATTCAGATTGGAATAGTAGAGGGCTTCTCGGGCTAATTGCACCTTAGCCCAGCGCTTGCCTACGATCTCTTTGAGGTCACTGTTGATGCTTGCCATCTAGTGCAATCCTAGCCAGCTTACGGTGATTAGGAGAGCGATCAGCAAGCTGAATGCAATCCCTAACCTCGCGCTGATATGCTGAATCTTCATAGCCAAGGAAGGGGGATCGATTGTAAATGGCGTCTTCGAGAACGAAGACGGAGAGGAGCTACGTGAGTGATTGTATCTTGTTGAATGCTGCCTTGTACTCAGTATCGGCAGCCGCGTTCCTCATGGGTAAACGGCAAACCCGGAGGCCCAGCGGTGCACATTTCTGGTCGCGGTATGCGGTAATTGCGCCGTGAGCAGAGGTCTGCGTCTTTGCTGCGCGCGAGGAACTGCGGCGCAATTGACCCGTTACCTTTAGCGGATCAGCGCGAGGCGGATGTGCAATCAGACGAGGCGGTTTAAACCATTGAAGGCCGCGGCTTTGTAGCACTCGGCCAGCGTCGGATAATTAAACACCGTGTTCACGAAATACGTGATCTTGCCTTTGAGGAGGAATACCGCCTGGCCGATGTGCAGGAGCTCGGCTGCATCCTCGCCAAAGATGTGGACACCAAGAAGCTCCAGCGTCTCGCGATGAAAGAGCAGTTTGAGCCGGCCATCCGTGTGGCCGGTGATTTGCCCCCGGGCAATCTCGCGATAGTATGCAACGCCAACTTCGTAAGGAACATCGGCATCAGTAAGCTGTTCTTCGGTCTTCCCTATGAAAGAAATCTGCGGAATTGTGTAGATCCCATAGGGATAACCGGCGGGATCGGTGTGCACGTCCAGGTGGAAGGCCCGCCCCGCGGCGATTCTCCCC
>WNFJ01648865.1_pt2 | contig 12536 bp, 9 predicted proteins | sample 5400461 | NCBI WGS metagenome assembly WNFJ01 (sample SAMN13153349, study PRJNA577476) | soil metagenome | isolation source: 115 cm saprolite on Douglas fir-dominated hillslope | place: USA:California | collected 2013-09-17 | reverse complement strand
CTACCACATGGGTACGCTCAAGATCGTGAGCGCCGATCCGGACAAGGCCCTGTCCCTCAAGGTTGACGCGCTGAAGGGCGCTTTTCCGCTCAAGCAAGGCGACCTCTTCTCCACGGAGAAAGTCCGCAAGGCCCTGGAGAACTACGGCAAGATTTACGGTGAATACGGGTTCATCGATTTCACTCCCGAGCCGGACACGGAAATCGATGAAGAGAAGAAAATCATCAACCTGACGATAAAATTTGACGAGCAGAAACAGTATTTCGTCCGCCGCATCGACTTCGCTGGGAACACCACCACGCGCGACAAGGTGATCCGCCGCGAGTTGCTGATCGACGAAGGGCAGCTGTTCAATAAGCGCTTGTGGGAAGTCAGCATCCTCCGCCTCAACCAGCTCGACTACTTTGACAGAATCGAAGCGGACAAGGCCGCGGAGATCAAGCGCAATCAAAAAGAAGGCACCGTCGACATCAGCCTGAAACTCAAGGAAAAAGGCAAGCAATCCATCGGCTTGCAGGGCGGCGTCAGCGGCCTCGCGGGCAGTTTCATCGGTCTCACCTATCAGACCAACAACTTCCTGGGTCTCGGCGAGACGCTGACCTTTTCCGCGCAGTTCGGCAATCTTTCGCGTAGTTTCCTTTTCGGATTCACCGAGCCTTATCTCTTTGACCGGCCCATCTCCACGGGTTTCACGGTTTTTTCCAGCCGTTACAAGTTTGATCAGGCTCGGCAGGCGGCGCAATTCACGGGCCAAGCCGTTAGCATCAACCCGAATTTTATCCAGAACTACAATCAGGACAGCACCGGCTTCACGCTCTCTGCCAGCTATCCCATTCGAAGGCTCTCGTTCACGCGCGTGGGCCTCCAATACGGCCTGACGCGCACCAACATCACCGCCTTCAATGACGCTTCCCGGCTGTTGTTTACCCAATTGCAGTTCCGCAGCATCGCCGGCCCCAGCGCGCTGAACGGTATCGTTTCGAGCACTATCACGCCGACGGTTTCCTATAGCACCGTCAACAATCCGATCAATCCCACAGGCGGAAAAAGCTACTTCTATTCGCTTGGTTTTTCCGGACTCGGCGGCAATGTCAAGAGCATCACCAACGTTTTCGATTGGAAGTACTTCCACCCGGTGAACAAGCGCCGCAACGTTTTGAGCTTCCATGCCTCCGGCGCTTACACCACCGGTTACGGAGGCGGGGAACCGCCGCCTTTCAGCCGCTTCTACCAGGGCGGGGAGAGCGACATCCGCGGTTTCGATGTCCGCTCCATCACTCCGGTCACGTTTATTCCGATCGCTTCGACGCAGCAGTTCACCTACCTGTGTAATACCTGCCTAAATGCTTTTGGCCGGCCGACCCCGCGAAGTTTCAGCGTGCCGGTGCTGGCCTATTCGATTTCTTTCCCGGGCGGCGATACGCAGGGCTTCGGAAATTTCGAATATCGCATCCCTATTGTGGGCAATATAGTGCAAGTGGCGCCTTTCTTTGATGGCGGAACAAATGGCATTCTCCGTCTCCGCAGGAACGCCTTGCGGCTTGATCCGACAGGCTTCAGGAGTCTGACGGACCCGGCGTCCGGCTTCCCGGATGCAGGCGTGAAGCAGCAGCTTTCGATCGCTCCGGGAACGAATTTCCGGCTGCGCGGATCGGCGGGCATTGAATTTGTTGTGCAATTGCCGATCATTCAAGCGCCGTTCCGGATTTATTACGCTTATAACGTACACCGTCTGCATACGCAGATCGTTGCGCCCTCCGATTTCATCGAGCCGGGCGAAAAATCGTTCCTCAAGAGCACCTATCCGGATATCTTCGACACGCAGATCCAGCCGACCCTGGACCGGCTGGTGCTGACTCCGGGGCGTCTCAACTATTTCGAGCCGACACGGACGTTCCGCTTCACGGTTAGCCGGACGTTCTAAGATGTAAGGATGATTGTGATTTTGGGAAAAACTTGGAAATTCAGCGGCGCGGCAAAATTGTAAAACTTGCCAAGCGTAAATGCGGGGGAGACAGTGGGCATGAAGTGGCATAAGAATGCGAGAAACATCCTGCTGGCCATGGCGTTCGCCAGCTTTTGGAGCAGCGGGTGTGGCAGCAGCGGCCAGGCCAACCAGGTTCGTGTTGCGGTTTCGGGCGCGTTCTCGGTGATGGTGCCGACTCAATCGCAGACGCTTTCCGCCATTGTCACCGGCGCCACCGATGTGACCGCGACGTTTGACTGCACCTTTACGACCACGCCGAACCCCACGACGGCCACGCCGAATCCCACGCCTTCTGCTTCCGCGGAGTGCACCACCGCCAGTGGCGCCGTCGGCACGCTCACCCCCATTGCGAGCACCGGCACCACCGTCGCTTCAACGGCCACTTTCACCGCTCCAGCGGTTTTTCCGGATCAGACCAAATTCCCCAACGTGATCGTCACGATTACCGCAACCGCCAACGCCGACAGGAAGAGGACCGGCACATTCACCATTGCTTTCGACTCCGGCGTCCGCATCTCCGTTACCCCCGCAACTGCTACGTTGGCGACCGCCGCAACTCAGCAGTTCTTCGCGCAGAAGGCCGATGGCACCATCTTCCAGCCCAGCGAAATTACCTGGCACGTGACTTTTGAAACCACCGCCAGGATCACGAGCGCGTCCTGCAGCGGAGGAAGCAACGACTGTGGTTCGATCGATGCGAACGGAGTCTATACCGCTCCAGCGAAGGTGCCAGCGGCCGCGCCGTCCTCTACGACAACCCCCGTTAACGCCGCCGGTATAGTTACGGTCTTCGCTTTCTCCAACGTCGACAACTCCCGCGCCGCACAGGCCGCGGTCACCGTCGTCCAGGCCGGTAACATCACCTTCAGCGGCATTTCGCCCTCTGTTGTCCCGCAGGGCGCTCCGCAGCAGGACATTTTTCTTGCGGCCACCAACGCCAACTCGCAGTTGGGCGTTAACCTGGTGGATTCGTCCGGGAGCCCAACGACGATTAATCCCCAATCGCAAATCAAAGTCGTCTTTGCCCCGGGATCGACTTCCTCGTCCATCGGTGCGCGCGTTCGCCTAACCGCGGATAATTTAAAGACTCCCGGGCACTACACCATCCAGGTGACCACAAGCAACTCTTCCGTCACTGTAACGGGCGGGCCTTTTCCGCTGGACATTGTCCCCGCGAGCCCTGCCATCGTCGGCACCACTCCCGCCAACTTTCAGGAAGCGACGCTGGGCCAGACCGGTGGAGCGCCGTTCACCATCGACGGCGGTTTTTTTGGCCCCCCCAATGCCCCCACGGTGGCCACTAATTTCAACGGACAAGCGTTGCTCACCAACCCCTCAACATTGGCCGCTTCGACGGCGCGGCGCCTTACGGGCTTCCTGCCCGCCTCCAGCGGTGCCGGCCACACCGCTGGTTTGTACTCATTCGGAGTGCGCTACACGACGTCCCCCGGGCCATTTAATCCCCCCGCGGCCACAACTGCCACTACCAACGTCGCCGTGATCCCGGATTATGGCGGATCAAATTCGTCGAATCCAAATCCGCCATTGGACGTCAACAACACCGCCTTGATTTTGCAACCGGTACCGTCGCCCGCTCCGGCGAACCCGCCGAAAATATATACCGGACCTGCCCCATTGGTTTCTTTTGCCGCGTCTTCCGCGCCTAGCAGCATTGCTTTGGACCAAGTGGACCGCTTGGCCGTCGTAACACTCGCAGGCGTGAATTCGAATAACGTCCAATTCATCGGTCTGTCGAGCGGAACCCCTACGGTGACAGCGCAGGTTTCCTCCGGCGGTAATGTCGCGACCGGTGTGGCTGTGGACGACCAGCTCGTTTTTCGAATTCCATCGCAGCCCAACGTTGCCGCGGTTGTGAATTACGCCAGCCGATCCCTTTCCGTCATTTCCATTCCCGCCGGCACTCTCTTGGCAACCGTCGATCTCAGCAGCGTGATTCCTTCCGGCAGTTCCGCTTTCGTCGAGCCCTTCCCTTACTCCGTGGGCATCGATCCATTTTCGCATCGCGCGGTTGTGGCCTTCGCTTCCACAAACGTCGGCCTCATCATCAATTTGGATTCCAACCCTAGCGCATCGCTCCAATGCCTCCCGAGTCCCCCGAACACCACTTGGGCGCTCCCATTCTGCCCCATCGACTACGTTACGCTAAGCAGCGGAGCAAACCCCCAGGTTGCTTTTGAACCCGGCGCGCGTTTGGCTTATATAACTCCTGGTGGAGCAGGCCTGCTCTCTGCCGTGAACTTGGCGAATCCCTCCTCCGGATTAGTCAACATTGCCAGTGCTACCCGCGCTTCCAATCTCGTCACCATAACAACCAGCGCGGCTCACAATCTAATTCCTGGCAATCCCGGAACCGTGCTCATTAGCGGACTGCCGCCAGGGGCCACCAACAAGACGGATTTCAATGGTTCTTTTCCTGTCGCCGCCGTTCTGGACGCCACCCATTTTCAGTATTCTCAAGCCGACCCCGACGACACCACCACCTGCACCGCCATCTGCCGCGCCACTTCAGGAATTCCCTTTCTGACCTTTACGATCTCGCCTTCGATCGTTGGCGTGGCCATAAACCCCGTGACGAGACAGGCCGTTCTTGCCGACCCCAACGCTACCACCAGCCAGATTACCTTTCTCAATCCCCAGAGCGAGTCCGTCAGCTCCATGACGGTGTTCTCCGAGGCCACCGGCCAGGTCACTACTGGTTCGCCAGAGTTAGGAGCAGAGACCGTTGCGTTCCAGCCCTTCTCCAATACTGCCGTCTCCTTCAATCCCAGAACCAATGAGGTATCGCTGCTCGACCCTTCCCTCTTGCAGCGTCCCGCGATTGTCACCACCGGCCAGAACGGTCTGGCCACGGTCTGCGCGGCGAATTGCGCCTCCACCACGCCGACCAACGTGACGATTCCCGGAGCCATTGCCGTGGATCCCGTCAACAATCTGGTTCTGACAGTGAACTCTGGCAGCAGCGCCATCACGGGGTTCAAGCTTGGCACCATTAAGGCCGTTCACATTGAAAGCGTGCAAACTCCGGCGATAGACGCTGGGAGCGCTAGTGTCACAACCCCCGCAAGCCTTAGTCCTGCAGTGAAAATCACGCTGGGAACGGCGCCAGCCGCCGTCAGCGGCGTGAAGATTCTCGGCACGGGTTTTGATTCCGGATCCCAAGTCCTCCTGGATGGCGTTGCATTCGCCTCGAGTACGCTGGGCAATTTCACGCTCGCGAGCGGCCAGGAAATCGATGTAACCATTCCCGCGTCCGTGCTCAATGCCGGTCCCCGCAACTATGCTCTTAGCGTCACCAGCAGCTTAGGTGTCGGTTCGAACGTCATCGGCTTTACTGTTCTCGAGGAAATTCCTTTGGCCCCCTGCAACGTGAGCACTGCCACGCCGAACGGCACCCCGGCCGCTCCCGGAGGCGTCGCTATCGACGAAGTCAATAATCTCGCGGTCGTCACCAATACCGGCTCGGGGTGCAATCAGGTTTCCGTGTTCAGCCTGGCCCCCGCGAACATCTTCAATCCGGCTGTCGAGAACGTTAAGACCATCCAAACCGGTCAGACGCCCACTGGCGTCGCCGTTCTCCCCAGGCTCGCGTATCACGGGCAGGCCGCTGGAACTTCCGGCATCGCCGTCGTCACCAACAATGGCTCAAACACCGTGTCCATCGTTGACCTTGTGAACGCCGTTCAGGTCAAGGACGCTTCCGGAAACCCCATCGCCCCGAGTGTCGGCACCGGTCCCAGCGGTGTGGCCATCGATCAGGAAACAAATCTCGCGGTCATCGCCAACACCGCTTCGAACACGGTTTCCACCATGGATCTCACTCCGCTGACCCTCAGTCCCTTCGGCACTCTGACACCTAGCACCGTGGCTGTCGACCAGAACCCCATCGCGGTCGCCATTGACCCCGATCGCGGCACCAACGGTCGCGGTCTCGCCGTGGTGACCTGCAATGCTCTCAACGGCGCCTCCAGCCCGACCGGCATTCTGGATTCTGTCGACATCGGCTTGTCCACGCCTGCCAGATCCAACGTCTCGACTCCCTTTCTTGCTTCCACTCCGGCCGGTGTGGTTTTTGATCCCGCGGTCTCTCCGGCGCTCTTTTATGCGGTTTCTACCCAGGGCAACGTGATCACTGCCTACAATCCGGACAGCGGGCAGACTCGATCGATCCCGGTTGGCATCAATCCCAACGCCATCGCTTACAATTTCCAGACCAGCACGATCCTTACGGTGAATTCGCTGAGCAACTCGATCTCAATCGTCGATTCGCAGACCTTTGCGACCAGGGCAACTCTGGGTATTGGCGCCACATCGAGATTTGCAGCCGCCATCCAGACCTCTACCAACCTGGCGGTCATTGCCGATCAGGCCAACAACCGAGTGATTCTGTTTCCGCTGCCGAAATAAACGGTAGCTTGGAAGGGCGCTTGACGCGGGAGCCGTCTTACCGGTTAGGGCTAGCAGCGCAATCTGGCTTTCTGATTGCGGGAAGCAAACTGCGTCGGGTATACTTTCAAGTTTGCAATACGCTGGTAAAGCCCACTAGGCGCGAATTCAATTTTAGCCAAGCTGACTTGGCGCGGGTTCGTCACGGTCTTTTCGAGGCGAACCATAACAAGGAGAAAAAAAGTGAATTCTAGATTGTTGACCTTTTTGCGGTCGCGAAAGATGTTGACTCGTACGGCTGCCTTGGCCGTCGCGTGCGTTTTGAGCGCCACTGCCGCCGGGGCGCAGGCGCCCGCAGCGGCTGGCTCGGCCGCCTCGACCAAGGTCGGTGTCATCAACATTCGCCAGGCCATCATCACCACGGCGGAAGGCAAGGTGGCATCGGCGGAGCTGCAGTCGCAATTTGCTTCGCGCCAGAATGAGATCGAGAAAGTGAACAAGGAGATTAATGATCTGCAGCAGCGTCTGCAGGCCGGCGCGAACAAGCTGAGCCAGGAAGAAGAAGCCCGCCTCCGGCAGCAGGGCCAGCGGCTCGCGCAGCGCCTTGATCGCATGAACACTGAATACCAAGAAGACGTGAACGCCGCGCAGGCCGACGTCATCGACCGCATCGGCCGCAAAATGGTGGATGTGCTGGAACGTTACTCCCGCGAAAACGGCTACGTCCTCGTCCTGGATTCTTCGGCGCAGGGTAGTCCGATTCTCCACGCTTCCACACAAATCGACGTCACGCAGGACATCATCCGCCTCTACGATCAGGCTTATCCAGTGAAGGCCGCAGCTACCGCGCCGGCCAAGCCGGCTGCGCCGAAGCCGGTGCCGGCGGCTTCTCAGCCACCCGCGCCAAAGCCATAGCGATCTACTTTTCTCGTTGGATTTCGAGCCTCGTCGAAACGCCTCCGGCCTCGCTGGGGGAGTTTTGTGTTTGCAGCGCGTCTCTCGCGATGTTCGCTATTGGATGCTTCGCCTTCGAACGCGCTCCGGAATGCCCCTCCAATCTGACCCTCCGGTCAGGTTCCTGAACGGAACGAGCCTGTACCATTTCCCCGTTGCCTTCTTTTGCAGCAGCGGCTTAATGTGATGGTAGTGGGGTCCGTTCGAAAGGAACATGGAATCCATACTCGGTCTTCGCCCGAACAAACTCAATTCCTCGCCGCTTGAGGGAACGGATAACTTCCGCTCACAGCAAGCGGAATCCGGCTTGCGGCAACTCGCGCGGCGCGAGTGGTGGCTTTGGCTTTCCGCATTTTTCGTTGCCACGCTCTCCGCGCTGGGTTTTGCGCTCTCCGCCTTCCCCTCGCTATTCCGGCATAGTGAGCATTTCTATGAAATTCGTTCCGATCAGGCTCGCTGGGGAATCCTGTGCCTGCTACTCCTTTTCAACGGCTGGATGCTCTATCGTCAATGGTCGTTCCGCCGGCTGCGAAAACAGGGGGGCGGTCAGAACACCGCTGCGGATGCGACCCCTGGCCAGATTTTCAGTCCCTCGGGCCTCGATCCCGTCACGGGCTTGCACACCCGAGCATTCATTGAGCAGCAGCTGGGAAAAGAAATAGCGCACGCGCGAAGACAAAATACGGCGCTGAGCCTGGCCACCGTTCATCTGGATGAATTTGCTGAAGTCACCAAGCGCTACGGTCAAACAGCGGCGAATGCAGCTTTGAAAGAGCTTGCGCGGCGTTTGAAGAAGGCGTGTCGCGGCTCCGATTTCGCGGTGCGTTTGGCCAGCGAGGATTTCGTGCTGGTGCTGCCCGAATGCAACTTGGGCGAAGTCAAGCAAGTGTTGAACCGGCTCGGCGCTCTCGAAATGGTCTGCGCCGGCCGCAAGATCAATCTTGCCTACACAACCGGATGGGTGGACTATCAACCCGGCGACTTGCCCGCGGATTTGCTCAAGCGCGCCGCGCAACTCCTGCACCTTTACGAAGACGCCGCTAAGGAAAGTTTCTCCGCGACACTGGCGCCCCGCTAAGAAGCTGCTTTCGCGTTCGTCGGGGCGGACCTCGGTCCGGCCTGCTCCGTCCGCCCATGCCTTGACGGGATCCTGCGGTATCGCAGCATCCCGGACCCGAATACGCGAACTTTCCCCGCGCTCAGGTCAATTTCCGACTGGAGACTGCAGCCAGCGGATCGCTCTGCGCCAGGGAGCAACGCCTCCGCGGCTTATCGGCTCGTTCAACCACCGTATCAGGCCGTGCCCCGCAGACGTCCGCTCGATCGAGCGGCTTTCTGGCGGCGCCGCGGGGTCAACAGGCGGCATCTCCCCCGGCGTGAGCCAATAGGGGCTCGCATTTGCGAATGATCCCCCGTTGACGGCACTCGGGGACTGCCGGTCAGACATAGCACCCGTGACCGACAGTTTTAATAGCGCGCCGGCCTGTTCCTGGGACGCCCTTAGCGTTCTCAGTATTTTCCGCGCAAACCAGATACCCGCGGCAACGAGGATAAACTGACTGACGAGGTTTCCAAGTTCATACCAATTGCTTTGTATCCATGCGGTGAATTCGTTCATAGCCTCACCTTGGACTGGGACAGCTTCAATGTACAAATAGCTTCAATGTACAAATCGGCTCCGGCGAAGGAAACTGGTGGGAAGTCCAGTAAACGGGCAGGTGGGTTACTGCCCGAGCGGGCCGTCTCCGTTGCCGGAATCCTGGAACGAAAAGCCGGAAGATCCGTGCAAACCGTGTCCCGTGTTTAGTGATTCGTGGAAGAAAATTTGCCACGGAGGCCCCGAACACTAAGCGAAACTAGGCAAGATGGCGGGATGAACTCGCCGCTACGAAGACTGGGGAAGAGGGAAACGCCAGCATGGATGCTGGCGTTCCAAGGGAGGAATAGAAACGCCATTCGGGAGAATGGCGCTCCCAGGGACGGTAGTGGTGTCATTTGATTTGCTTGGTGGTGGCGGCCTCGCTAGAGTGGGCCGCCAAGTGCTCATTCGGGTAGCAGTCTTTCTGCGGAGATCAGTTTCAGCGCATATTGAAAGCCAGGTTTTTTCCCATAGAGCTGTTCCATCTTGTACTGCAAATCTTTCAAGCGCCCATTATCGCATGTACTCGCCACGCCAATAACCTTCCAAATATGCTCGATCAGCTTTTTTAGTCCGTACTGGCTGGTGAGCCATTGATGATAATTTTGGCCATGTTTAGGAGTGGGGGCGTTTTCTCGAAGCCATTCAGCTACGTCAGGGTCGAGATATTCGTAGATCAACTCCATAACTAGCTTGCCCCAATACTTAGGACGCTGATGCACGGAACCCTTCCAATTGGTGAGGCGGCCAAATTGCTCCCACAATTCGTTGGGGAAGGTTCGCTCCCATTTCCTCATTTCTTCCAATAAAAACGCTCTAAGTTTTAGCTGTAACTCTTCTTCGGCACGCCTGTATTGATAGCCCGTTGCTTCGTCAATTAAAGCAATTAGGCCGACTTTAGAACAGGCAGCAAGGAATATCGCAGCGCGTTTTGCGATTGCAACTTGCGCCTCACTCTCAATGGCACCGTCCTGCCATGCTCGAACGTAAGCACCGCAAATTTCCAAGAACGTTTCTGCGGTCATTCCCTTAACAGCTTTATTCACGACCTCCGGAATGACGAAGTCAATCATGCGATCTTGGAGAGTCGGGGGCATGTAAGGTTCGAGGGCTTTGATTTGGACATAACTCTCCAGATTGCCCCCACCTTTTCCTACCGTGAGAACAGTCGTTGCCCCTGTCCTACTAACAATTCGTCTCCGGTCATCGAGCACATAGACTGGTATTTCCAAATCTCCAATGCTGAGTGTCCCGGGCCACTTTGCAACAGGAAGTGCTGTGTTTTCAGTAGATAGAATGATCGGCTTCTGCTCTAAGCTGGCATCATCCCCGGGCACAGACTTCCCCCATCTAGCTTTTGCCGCCTTGCTCGCTAAAGCGGCTCTTTCAGGCTTAGATAGCTTCCGCATGCGTGCCGCGCCACCTTTGGAAGCACGATCTGCCTGCATAGAGTCTTTCTGAGTTTCGTCAGCCATAAGCGTCCCTCGCTTCGGACTCCCACAAGTCTAAAAGATGCCAGCGAATAAAGCAAGCATTATTTTGCATTATTTCCTTGACATGCCAGCTTATGCCAGCTTACTATTGGGTGTCAAACAAAAAGCCTCGCTCCCGGCTGTAACCGGAAACGAGGCTAAATCCAGCAGCGGGGTAAGCCGCATGCCGAACCCTAAGAGCATTATCGGCTTCCCGCTAGAAAAGGCAAGCCGAAATGGTCCTACCGATTGAGAAGCAAATTCAGATTATCAGCGCGCTAGTTGAAGGCAATTCCATACGAGCAACGGCCCGCATGATCGGTGTCGAGCATAAGACAGTCCTCCGTGTGCTTCTGCGGACAGGTGACAATTGTGCTAGGCTATTAAATGAGCGTATGCGCCGCCTGCCTTGCAAGGTTGTCCAGATGGATGAAATTTGGACCTTTGTGGGGAAGAAAGAAAAGCAAGTGCGCCACGATGAAAACCCCGAATTGGTCGGAGACCAATACGTTTTCGTGGCAATGGACTCGGAAACAAAGTTGGTTCCTTCCTTCCGTATCGGCAAACGCAATGCGGCAAATACATGGTACTTCGTACAAGACCTGCAAGCGCGGCTTGCAAACCGTGTCCAGCTAACTAGCGACGGCTTCCGGTCTTACAAGGATGCCGTGGATGATGCGTTCGGGACGGACGTGGATTACGCCATGTTGGTGAAAATGTATTCCAATTCCGGCCAAGCAGACACACGGTATAGCCCCGGCGAAATCGTGGACGTGCGGACTATCCCAATTACGGGCAATCCTAAGCCCCGATTGATTTCCACCTCCCATATTGAGAGACAGAACCTCACGATTCGCATGCAATTGCGCCGTTTTACCCGCCTTACGAATGCTTTTTCGAAGAAACTGGAAAATCTGAAAGCGGCCTTAGCTCTGCATTTTGCGTGGTACAACTTCTGCCGAATTCATTCATCCTTGAGAACAACTCCGGCTATGGAAGCTGGAATATCCGATAGCGTCTGGCAACTGTCCGACCTCATCGCAGCTTAGAAAGGGGGATACGAAATGGCCTACGACGCGAAAGTGGTGGCTAATTATTTCCTTGAACTAGCGGAACGAGATCGAGTTCCTGTAGGGCCGCTGAAATTGCAGAAGTTGGTGTATCTAGCTCACGGATGGTATTTGGCCTTCTTCGGCAAGCCGCTGATCAAAAACGAAATCGAGGCTTGGCGCTATGGCCCGGTCGTGCCCTCTCTTTATAGAGAATTCAAGAGATTTGGTGCCTCTGCCATAACGGAAAGAGCGGTTTTGCCCAACAATCTACCAGCTATTGATGAGGACGGCAGACAGTTAATTGAACAGGTCTGGAACAAGTACAAGAACTTTTCTCCCTCACAGCTTTCAACCCTCACCCATGAGCCAGGTTCAGCGTGGCATTTGACGATGAAGAATTCGTGGCCCTTTGAACCACTAACAATTACCGACGCTCTTATTGCCGATGAATTCCAAAGAAGGCGGCAGAAAATAAATGGCAGAGCCGCCTCTTGAAATCCCAGACCCGGAAGTTCCGGGCACGCCAGCCCCAGACAGTTTAGCCGCCGAAGAGGTTAGAGCATTTGGCCGAGAATGGTTCCTTCGTTCAGTTCAATACGAGCGACCACTAAACCTCATTCTCAAAATTATTCTGTTCATTTTCGTGATCGCAATGAACATTTGGTGGACGCATCGTGTCTTGCAACTGGTTTGGGAATCGGCAGACTCAAAATCCGACTATCACCTTGCCAATTCTGTTCTAATCGCCCTAGTTACAACTTCGCTGGCGAACTTCTTGGCCCTTGTTGGAATTGTGGCGAAGCATCTGTTCCCCAGCTCCAAAGACCCCAAAAACTCCAAATGACACCACTACCCCAGGGACCCGTATCTTGCATTTACCGTGCAGCGGGAATATACTCTGGTTTCGCTCTGAAGCGGGTCGCACAGAGAGGTGGGCGCAAGCCCACTTTTTTGTTGGGCCGGTTGGAGTGTAGTGCGGACCGGCTAAGCTAGGGGAGTCTCTCGAGTGGATTTGGAAAAAATCCGCG
>WNFJ01029000.1_pt2 | contig 12537 bp, 15 predicted proteins | sample 5400461 | NCBI WGS metagenome assembly WNFJ01 (sample SAMN13153349, study PRJNA577476) | soil metagenome | isolation source: 115 cm saprolite on Douglas fir-dominated hillslope | place: USA:California | collected 2013-09-17 | reverse complement strand
GAGCCGATCGAGGAGCTGAAGCAGGCCCTCTACCCGCACCTGCTGCCGATCGCCCGGGACTGGTACGGCAAGCTCGGGCGCACCGCCCCGTGGCCCGACACGCTGGACGAGTGGCTGGACACGTGCCACGCGGCCGGGCAGGCCAAGCCCACGCCGATCCTGCTGAAGTACGAGGTGAACGGCTGGAACGCGCTGCACCGTGACCTGTACGGCGACCTGGTGTTCCCGTTGCAGGTCGTTATCAGCCTGAGCAACCCGGGCGTCGACCACACCGGAGGCGAGTTCCTGCTGGTCGAGCAGCGGCCCCGGGCCCAGTCCCGCGGGACCGCGACGCTCATCCCGCACGGCCACGGCCTGGTGTTCACCACCCGCGACCGCCCGGTCCGCTCGCAGCGCGGCTGGTCAGCCGCGCCGGTCCGGCACGGGGTGTCGGTAATCCGAACCGGCCAGCGGTTCGCCCTGGGGCTGGTGTTCCACGACGCGGCCTGACCTCCGTCCGCCAGTGCGCTCCCGGCGCCGGCAGCTGGGCCGGGCAGGCCCGGCGCTGGGCTGCGCGCGACCGGACTGGGCCGGGCTGGGCGGGGCCGGACGGAGCCGGCGCCGTCCGGCGCTATTCGGGCTCTGGCCCTGCCCGGCATCTCGGCGTAATGTCTCCGTAACAGTTCGGACAGCGCAAGCTAATCGTGGAGTCCGCCGACGGCAGGACAGGATGACACGAAGTATTTGCTTAGTGCGAACTAAGTCATATGATAGAGCTGTTCTTATAGCGGAGAACACAGACCGCAAGGACGAACGCATGGAGCAGGCAGGGTCGCAGCCTCGCCCGGATCAGCCCGACCGGGCAGACAGCTCCGGGCGGACGGCCGGGCAGAGCGCGCGAGACCTGCCCGGCGGGCGCGAGCCTGCCCGGAAGGCGTCATCCCAGGACCACCCGGCTCACGTGCCCGGCGCGCGCGACCCCGCGCACCCGGTCGTGATCGGCTATGACGGGTCGTCATCGAGCCGCAACGCGCTGGCCTATGCCGCCGGACTGGCGAGGCGCCTCGCCCAGCCGCTGCTCATCGTCTACGTGGTCCCGCTCGGCATCTACTGCGAGCCGATGACCGGGCAGGTTATCTGCGCGACGCGAGAGCGCGGCGAGCTGGAGTCGTGGCTCCTGGCCGAGTTCGACCAGGTCTGCGACCGGGAGGGACTCGAGATCAGCGTGATCGCCCGGCGCGGGAACGCAGCCAAGGAGCTGGCGGCTACCGTCTGCTCAAGCCATGCCGACGCGCTGGTCGTCGGCGCTCCGGGTCGCCGCCTGCACCACCTGGCCGGCTCGATCCCCAGCTGGCTGGCGCGGCACGCACGCTGTCCCGTCATAGTCGTGCCATAACGCGATTTGCGGTCGGCAATCCCGGCGCGGGGGCGGTAGCTTTCAGACGTGCCCGGCAAGACCAGCGAGCCTCCCGATGTCGCCGCCCTGCTGGCCGCCGCGGTCGCTGGGATCGGGGGAGCCGAGCGACCGGGGCAGGTCACGATGGCCCTGGCGGTGGGCCGCGCCATGGAGACGGGCGAGCATCTCGCCGTTCAGGCTGGCACCGGCACCGGAAAGTCGCTCGCGTACCTCGTCCCCGCGGCGCGGCATGCGGCGGCGGAGGGGGCCACGGTGGTCGTGTCGACGGCGACGATCGCCCTGCAACGCCAGCTCATCGACCGCGACCTGCCGCGTCTCGTGGCGGCGCTGAAGCCCCTGCTCGGCCAGGCGCCGACATTCGCGATCCTCAAGGGGCGCCGCAACTACCTGTGCCGGAACCGGTTGCGAGATGGCGCCGCTGACGAGCCCCAGGAGACGCTCTTCGACGCTCGCACCGCCACCGAGATCGGGCGGCAGGTACAGCGGCTGCGCGAGTGGGCGGACACGACCGCGAGCGGCGACCGTGACGAGCTCGTGCCGGGAGTGGATGAGCGGGCGTGGCGGGAGGTCTCGGTCACCGCGAGGGAGTGCATCGGGGCCCAGCGCTGCCCGTTCGGCTCTCGGTGTTTCGCCGAGCGGGCCCGCGAGACCGCCGGCCGGGCCGATATCGTCGTCACCAATCACGCGCTGCTGGCCATCGACGCGCTGGAGGACGGCCAGGTCCTGCCCGAGCACGACGTTGTGATCATCGACGAGGCGCATGACCTGGTCGACCGGGTGACCTCGGTCGCGACGGCCGAACTGTCTGCCCCGGCCGTGGAAGCGGCCGTGCGCCGTTGCGGCCGCCAGGTCACCGAGGACGCCGTGGGCAGGCTCAAGGAGGCGGGACAGGGGCTCGAGCAGATGCTGGCCGGCGCTTCCGCCGGGCGCATCGATGTGCTGACGGAGCACCTGGCCGCCGCGCTAGCCGCGGTCCGCGACGCGGCAGGATCATGCGCCGCCGAAATACGCACCAGCGAGGATGAGGAAGACCCGGGGAACCTGGCGGCGGAGCGGGCGACTCTGGCCGCGCTCGTCGAGCTGCACAGTGCAGCCGACAGGATGCTCGGCGCGTTCGGCCCCGACGTCGCGGCCCGTCCCGAGGTGGTGTGGCTGGACGTGCCCCCGGATTCGGACCCACGCGGTGCTAGCCCTAGAGCAAGCTCCGGGAGCGGTGCTGGCCCCAGGGGGGACGACCCCCCTTCAACCCCCCGCCGCGGAGCAAGCTCCGCGAGTTATCCGGCGACGTTGCGGGTGGCGCCGCTCGAGGTGGCTGGGCTGCTGGCCGAGCGCCTGTTCGGCCGGCGGACGGTGGCGCTGACCTCGGCCACGCTGTCGGTCGGCGGCTCGTTCGACCCGCTGGCCCGGCAGTGGGGCCTGCCAACCGCGGACGCGCCCGCGGCGCCGTCCATGTCCGCGGCGCCGTCCATGTCCGCGGCGCCGCCGCCCGCCCCCGCGCCTGGGAAGGCTGCGGGCGGGGACGCCACGCCCGCAGCCGCGGCTGAGGAGACCCCGGATGATGAGCTGGCGGACGAAGACCTGAGCCCGGACTTCGACGAGCGGCGGCCGCTGACCTGGTCCGGGATCGACGTGGGCTCGCCGTTCGACCATCCCCGCAGCGGGATCCTCTATGTGGCGCGGCACCTGCCGCCGCCGGGCCGGGACGGGCTGCCGGAGTCGTACCTCAACGAGCTGCGCGAGCTCATCACCGCCGCCGGGGGCCGCACGCTCGGGTTGTTCTCCTCCATGCGGGCCGCCCGGCAGGCCGCCGCCGAGCTGCGCGAGCGGATCGATCATCCGCTGCTGTGCCAGGGCGAGGACCCGACCTCCCAGCTGATCGGCCGGTTCGCCCAGGATGAGGCCACCTGCCTGTTCGGCACCCTGTCCCTGTGGCAGGGCGTCGACGTGCCCGGGCGGTCGCTGCAGCTTGTGGTCATCGACCGGATCCCGTTCCCCAGGCCCGACGACCCCCTGGCCTCGGCCCGGCAGCGAGCGGTCGCGGCCCGCGGCGGCAACGGGTTCATGACGGTGGCCGCCGCGCAGGCCGCGCTGCTGCTCGCGCAGGGCACGGGCCGGCTGCTGCGGACGATGAGCGACCGGGGAGTGGTCGCCATTCTCGACCCCCGGCTGCTGACCGCACGTTACGGAGACTTCCTGCGCGCCTCGCTGCCCCCGTTCTGGACCACTACCGACCCCGAGGTGGTCCGCGCCGCTCTCCGCCGCCTAGATCGATGACCGGCAACTCGTGCCTGGGTACAGTGACGCGCGTTACTCGGAGAAAGCGGGCAAAATGCCACAAGACTCCCCCCGCCCGGTCCGGCTGAGCCCGCGGTCGACGCGGGGCACACGCACCCGCCCTAACGATGTCACGGACATCCCAGGCGCAGCGGGGCCCGCTCTGCGCACCGCCAGGCGGCCGGGCCCGCGGATCAAGCACTACGCCCGCGACCTGCGCGGATATCCCGGTCAACGATCCAGCAGCCTGAGCCAGCCGGAGGATCGTCCTCCGCGGACGCTCTCGGCACCACCCATTCGACCGGCTGGCCGGTGAGACTGGAGATGCGGTCGTAGTCGGCGTCGTAGTAGAGAACGATCAGCGAGTGGCGCTCGGCAGTCGCCGCCACGAGCAGGTCAGCAGGACTGCCGATGGAGGGTAATCGACGAGCCCGCTGGTCAGCGCATGGTCGGGCGCGCCTGGGCGAAGGTCCAGCGGTTGCCCTCGATGTCGTCCGCCTCGTAGGCCCGGTAGCCATGCCGGTGAATTTCGGTCACGATCGTGGCGCCGCCGGCCCTGGCCCTGGCGCAGTGGGCCTCCAGGTCATCGACGAACACCCAGGGCACATGCCTGAACGTCACGTCGCCGGGCCGGGTCCCATCCAGCTTGAAGACGATCAGCGAGGAGTTTCCCAGGTGGAACTCGATCCACCGACGCTGGGCGGCCCAGTCCTCGTCGGCCTTGGCGTCGGGGAGTTCGTTCGTCGGCTCGAACCCGAACGCGTCGGCCAGCCAGCGGGCCGCGGCCGCGGGCCGTTCGTAGTAGACGGCGACGGCCAGCCGGGCCAAATCGCGGGGCTCCCGGGGTGCCGTGTCGCGCCGGGCGCACCAGTCGCCGAACCACGCGGGCACCACGCGCACCCAGGCGGTACCGCCCCGGTCCGCGCCGCCCGTGGGTATGGCGGCCAGCACGCGGACGAGCGTTCCGGCCGGGGTTGGCTCGAAGCGGACCTCGACCTCGACGTCGTCCACCGAGCTCCGCCAGGCCAGGCGCTCGCCGGGGTGCCAGGCCGAGATCCGCGCCAGCTCCAGGCCGTCGCCCGTCGCCTCGTCGTAGACCTCGATGATCCTGCCCCCGACACCGGGCTCGCAGACGACCGCGACGGCCCGGGCCGAGTCAAAGAAATTGATCGGCCCGCGCACCCACCACAGGTTCATCTCCTCGGTGAACGCGCTGAACGCCGTCGTCGGATCGGCGCCGACCTCGACCTGCGAGGAGACTGACTGCGGTTCGTTCATCGCTGCGGCCTCTCGTCCATGTGCCGCTTGAACGCCGCAAGCTGCTCGTCCCAGTGCGCCTGAAGCTGGTCAAGCCAGGCCTGGAGTGCGACCAGCGACTGCGGCCGGAGCCGGAACACGCGGGCTCGCGCGTCGGAGTCCGGGCGTTCGTCGGCGACGAGGCCAGCTCGCAACAGGACGCGCAGGTGCCTGCTCATGGCCGGACGCGACGTGCCGGTGGCCGTGGCGAGCTCGCCGGCCCGCCACGGCCGCGTCCCCAGCAGCTGCACAACCTGCCGCCTCGTGGGATCGGCCAGGGCGCTGAACAGTATGGCCGCCTCACCGTTGGCAGGACGCGACCGCTCAGCGCCCCCCGGCCCTTGCGTGCTCACGGAATCAATAGTTAACGCCGCAGTTATATGTTGTCAAGCACTTTACCGAACGCGGGGTGGCCTGGGCGGTACGTCAGAGAACGTCGTGGCCTGGGTGCGGCTCGGCCGGGATCGAGCCGAGCCTGCCCGCCTGGTAGTCCTCGAACGCCTGGACCAGCTCGTCCCTGGTGTTCATCACGAACGGGCCGTAGGCCGCGACCGGCTCCCGGATCGGCTGGCCGCCGAGCACGAGGATGTCCAGGCCTGCGCTGTTGCCATCCGCGCGGGGTCCGTCGCCACGGTTCGTCGCCGTAACGGTGATCACGTCACCCGGGCCGAACACGGCCAGCTGGCCGATGCGCACCGGCCGCCGGTCCGCCCCCACCGTTCCCGTCCCGGCCAGGACGTAGCCGAGCGCGTTGAAGTCGGGCCGCCACGGCAGCCGCAGCTGGGCGCCGGGCTCGAGCGTGGCGTGCAGCAGCGTGATCGGGGTGTGGGTCACGCCCGGCCCGGGGTGGCCGTCAACCTCGCCCGCGATGACGCGGACCAGCGCCCCGCCGTCCGGGGAGCTGAGCAGCGCGACCTGCCCGGCCCGGATGTCCTGGTAGCGGGGGCCCACCATCTTGAGGCGCGCGGGCAGGTTCACCCAGAGCTGGAAGCCGTGGAACAGCCCGCCGCTCGTGACCAGGTCCTCGGGCGGCTCCTCGATGTGCAGGATGCCGCCGCCCGCCGTCATCCACTGGGTGTCGCCGTTGGTGATCAGGCCGCCGCCGCCGTTGGAGTCCTGGTGCCGGAACGTTCCGTCGATCATGTAGGTCACGGTCTCGAAGCCGCGGTGCGGGTGCCAGGCCGTGCCCTTTGGCTCGCCGGGCGCGTAGTTCACCTCGCCCATCTGGTCCATGTGGATGAACGGGTCGAGCGCGCCCAGGTCGGCCCCGGCGAACGCGCGGCGGACCGGGAACCCCTCGCCCTCAAAGGCGGACGGCGCGGTCGTCACCGCCAGCACCGGCCGGTCCTGGGCGACCGCCGGGTCGGGCTCGGAGATCCTGGGCAGCAGCAGGATGTCGTCGACGGTAACCGCTGGCATGGCTCAATCCTCCTCTTCGCGGGCGGTCTCCTCCGCACCGCACCCGAGCCAACGATGATTGAACGCGCAACATTCCCGGACTCAGGTCCACGCGGTGCGACTCGGTGCGACGTCATATGGCCAGCGCCACGCGGAACGACGGATGAGCGGGTCACCCCGGCCGTTGCGGGGCCAGGTCTTCCACGTCGATGTCGAGGGAGTCGGCACGCATTACTGGCTGGTCGTCAGCAACAACCACCGCAACGCTCATCTGAGCGACATTCTCACCGTTATGCTCACCACCACTCCGCCCAGGTCACCGAGGGCCAGCTACGTGCCGCTGGCCCAGGGCCAGGACTCTTTCGAGGGCTGGGTGAAGTGTGACGACATCGGCCCGCACTACCGGGACGAACTGGGGCCGGTTAAGGGTGCCCGTCGCCTGGCACTATGCGCCGGGTCGACGCCGGCCTGGCATTCGCCCTGAACCTGCCGCGGCCCGCCTGAACCGGGCTAGAGCGGGAGGCCGGCCTCCAGGTGGGCCAGGGCGGCGTCGATGCGCTCGAACATGTCCGAGGTCGGCTGGCCGGCCCACGGCATCGTCGCCGACATAATGACGCCGATCGCCGCGCCGGCCACGTTGCGCACGGCGAAGTCGTCGGGGGAGCGTCCGGTCCGCCTGGCGATGGCCGCCGCCGTCTCATCGATCGTTCGGGCAAACTCGTCCAGGGCCCGGGCCCGCACCTCCGGGATGGTGAGCATCAGTTCGGTGGCCTCGCGGAAACGGTCGCATTCCTCGGGGCTCAGCGTGGCGAACATCTGCGCCGCCGCGGCCCGGTAGGCAGCGATCGGGCTGAGGTCAGCGGGCTGTGCCTCGAAGAGCTCGACCCCCAGAACGTCGAAGTCGTCCTGCAGGACGACGTCCTCCTTGGTGGGGAAGTAGCGGAAGAACGTGCTCGGCGAGACCTCGGCCGCCTCGGCGATCTGCTCGACGGTCGTGGCGTGATACCCCTGCTCTCGGAACAGCCGGAGCGCGTGCTCCCGAATGGCAGCACGCGTCCTGGCCTTCTTCCGCTCCCGCAGCCCGTCCGTCTTGGCCGCGGCCGTCTCGCTCATATTTGTCATTCTCCCCCCGCGCCGTCGCCGGGCGTAGCGGGCACACCCGTCATGGCCGCGCCGGCTTGCGGCCGGCCGGCCTGGGGCGATTCGCCGGGCGCGCCCGCCCGACGCGGCAGGAAGGCCAGCGCCAGCAGGGCGGAAGCCAGGGCTATGCCCGCGCAGCACCAGAGCATCACGTCCATGCCGTGCACGAAGGCGGTATCCACCGAGTGCAGCAGCGGCGCCGAACCCAGCCTGCGCGCCACCTCGACCCCCCCGGACACCCCGGAGCGCACCGCGCCTGCGGCCACCGCGGGCAGCCCGCTAAGGTCCAGGCGGGCCTGGTACGCCGAGTTGAGCACGGTGCCCAGGATCGCGGCCCCGAGCGTGGCCCCGACCTGGCGAAGCGCCGTGATCAGGGCCGAGCCCGCGCCGCTCCGCTCGGCGGAAAGCGCGCCCAGGGCCGCGTTCATGGCTGAGGGTACCGCGAGACCGAGCCCGGCCCCGGCCACGGCGAACCATGCGGCGCCGAAACCGGTACCGCTGCGAACGGTGGTGAAGGCTCCCACGGCCAGGGCCGCGCCCATCACCGCGAATCCGGACGTCACCAGCGCCTTCACGCCGACCTTGGGATCGGACGCGCCGCCGGGTGTCCTCGGGGGGCTCTGCAGCCGGGTGCCGGCGAGCATGCCGACGACCATCCCGCCGATCATCGGCAGCAGCCGCACCCCGGCACCGAGCGAGTCGAGTCCGCGGACATCCCTGAAGTAGAGCGGCATCGCGAACAAGATCCCGAACAACGCGAACGACACCAGCGTGGACAGGATCGTGCCCCAGCTGAAGCCGGCCGACCGGAACAGCGTCAGCTGGACCAGAGGCTGGCTGTCCGGGCGCCGGGAGACTCGCCGCTCCCAGGCCACGAAGGCGGCCAGGACCGCGACCCCGGCCGCCATGGTGGCGAGCGCGGTCACATCGCCCCAGCCGTTCTGCCCGGCCTTGATGACGCCGTAGACCAGGCCGGTCAGGCCCAGGCTCGATATCACCACGCCGAACGGGTCCACCCCGGGGCGCCGCTCGCTGCGCGACTCCGGCATCAGCACGGCTACGGCGATCAGCGCGAGCACTATCACCGGCACGTTGATCAGGAACACCGACCCCCACCAGAAATTGTCCAGCAGCCAGCCGCCGAGCAGCGGGCCGAGCGGGTAGCCGAGGAACACGGCGGACATCACGACGGCGATGGCCTTCTGCCGCTCCTGCGGGGTGAACAGCACCGGTATCACCGCCAGCGACAGCGGCATGATCACTGCCGCGCCCAGCCCGAGCATGGCCCGCGCGGCCACGAGTTCGCCCGCCGAGCGTGAGTACGCGCAGGCCAGGGACGCCACCCCGAACAGGACCAGGGCCCCGATCAGCATCTTCCTGCGGCCGAGCCGGTCGCCGAGCAGGCCGGCGGGCAGCAGCGCCGCGGCCAGAACCAGGCTGTAGGAGTCGATGAACCACTGCAGGTCGCTGGTCGAGGCGTGCAGGTCGACCCCGAGCGTGGGCAGGGCCAGGTTGAGCACGGTCAGGTCGAGGCCGACGACGAGGACGCTGAGCGCCAGGGCGCCCAGCGCCAGCCAGCGGCGCCGCTCTGGGTTCATCATGACGCTCACCATCTTTCGGTAGTTCCTCCTAAACAGAGGCTACAAGTTTTTGAAAGTCACTGTCAAATACAGAATCCGAGTCACGTTCGACGCCGTGGGTGTCAGGGTCTCGTACGGAATCGCCCGCCGGTCGCTAGGGGCTTGTCAGAGCCGTTGGCCTACGCCGCCATGAGGGTTTTACTGGATGTGTAGGTTTCCCTTCTGGAAGGAGCCGTACCGTGTCCGGCGTACGTCGCTTCATCGTCGGCGTGAGCGGGTCACCGGGCAGTCTCCAGGCGCTCCGCCATGCGGCAGATCTCGCCCGCGCAGACGACGCGTCCCTGGTCCCGGTCCTCGCGTGGACGCCGCCCGGCGGTGACCTTGCCGACCGCCGTCACCCGTCGCCGTACCTGCGCCAGATCTGGAGAGACGCTGCCAGGCAGCGGCTGCGGGAGGCCATCGACCTCGCGCTCGGCGGTGTTCCCGAGGATGTCTGTGTGGAATCGGACGTAGTGCGCGGTGACCCGGGAGATGTGCTGGTCGGCATGGCCTGTCACCCGGATGACGTGCTGGTCATCGGCGCGGGGCGCCGGGGCACGCTGGCGCGGGCGCTGTCCTGCCGGGTCAGCCGCTACTGCCTGGCGCACGCGCAGTGCCCGGTGATCGCGGTGCCGCCCTCGGAGCTGGCCCAGGTGAGTCACGGGCTTCGCGGCTGGGCGTTCCGGCACCGCGGTCTGAGCCCTGACGATCTCGGGCTGCCTGCGGCACACTGAGTACTGATGACTGTTAGTTCCAGGGGGGACGACCCCCTTTCGACCCCCCGCCGCGGAGCAAGCTCCGCGAGCACATGAAGGGAGGCGGGTTATGCCACAGCCAGAGGGTGCCGAGCTCGAGCGAGTCCGTGCCCGCCGGGAGGAGCTGCGCCAGCGCTACCTGCATCCGGCTGCTGACCGGCCGCCGACCACGGTTCAGGGCGTGCATCACCTCGCCCTGATCTGCCGGGACGCCGAGGAGACCATCCGGTTCTATCAGGAGTTCCTCGGCTTCCCGCTGGTGGAGCTCGTGGAGAACCGCGACTACGCCGGCTCCAACCACTTCTTCTTCGACATCGGGAACCGCAACCTGCTCGGGTTCTTCGACTTCCCGGGCCACGATCATCCGCCGTTCACCGAGACCATCGGCGGGGTGCAGCACCTGGCGATCTCGATCTCCGCGGACCAGTTCGAGGCGGCCAGGAAGAAGCTGGAGCAGGCCGGCGTGGAGTACCTGGGCCCGGACCGGGGCGTGGGAGACAGCATGTACTTCCGGGACCCGAACGGGATCGGCCTCGAGCTCTACCGCGAGGAGCTCGGCATCTTCAACGGCGAGCAGCTGCTCGACTGACGGCTGCTAGCGGTACTTGCGCCGGATCACCAGGCGCAGCGCCGACCAGGTCTGGTCGATCGCGCAGACCTTGTTGTCGACCAGACCGGTGGGCAGGGCGATCTCGCGCACGACGTTCTCGCTCATGTCGGTGGGCACCTTCGATGCCTTCTTCGGCCACGCGATCCACAGCCCGCAGGCTGGCGCCATGTGATCGCGGAGCCTGCCGAGCTCGGCCTCGAGTTCCGCCCGCCAGGACACGAAAACGACGATCACGTCATACAGCGCGTAGTCGAGGTCCGTGTGGATATCGGCCACGCCCGGCACCTCGGCGAGGGCGTCCTCGAGCCAGCCTGGCGCCCCGATCAGGGCGACGGTGTCTCCCGGCCCGATGCCGAGCTTCTGCGGCAGCGGGGTCCCCGAGTACCCGGCAGGCTGACTCATCACCTCCCCTGCAAGCGCGACCTGAGGGTGGCCAGCCCGTTACCTGACAGATCATCGACAGCGACGGTGCGCCCGGTCAGCTCACGCGCGAGTGCCTCGCGCTCCGCGTGGATCAGTGGCCATGGACTTGCCGCCATGGCTTCCCCCTTCTGATCGATAGCCCCTAAGCAAGCTTGTCACGATTCGCCTCGGCCTGCTGCTTCGGCCTCAGGACCCGGTACCAGCTGGCCGCGCGGGTCCGGCCGGTCCCTAGAAGCTGAACCCGCCCGGGCGGCCGTTGCGTTCGGCGATCAGGCCGGCCAGCGTCGCGATCGCGATCTCGGCCGGTGTCCTGGAGCCGATGTTGAGGCCGATCGGCCGGTGCACGCGGGCGATCTCATCCGGCGCGACGCCGAGCTCGGCGAGGGCCGGGATGTGCGGGGCTGGGTGCCGGGGGTTGCCCATGATGCCGACCCAGCGGGCATCGCTGGCCAGCGCGTCGCGGAGCATCGGGCCGAGCTCCGGCCGGTGGTGATCGGTGACCACCACGTCGGCCGGCCCGTCCGGGTGGCTGCGGATGCCGTCCTCCATGGCGAGACCGACATCAACCGCGGCCTTCGCCCGCTCGGGATCGGGCTCGACGAGCACCGGCCGGTAGCCAGCGTCACGGCCGTAGCGCAGCAGGAACTCGGCGACTGGGGAGGCGAAGACCGCGACGAGCACCCGGCCCTCCACCACAGCGGGGGCGGCGCCGTGCGCGACATCACAGGTAGGGTCATCGTTCAGGCTGGTCATGCTCACGAGCTTGGCACGCCCGGCCGGTCTTGGCGACCGCCGGGATCGCGACCTGCCAGAATCGTGCCGGGACTTTCCCTTGCCCATCCAGCAAGGAGGCATGGATGCGCCTCAGCGCACGAAACAAGATCAGCGCACGCGTGACCAGCATTACTCAGGGCGAGGCCACCGCCAACGTGGCCCTTGATGCGGGAGGTCTCCGGCTGGTGGCGTCGATCACCGTGGAGGCCGTGCAGGAACTCGGGCTGGCCGAGGGCAGCGAGGTGACCGCGGTCATCAAGGCCTCCGACGTGATCCTGGCCGTGCCCGACTAACGCCGGGCCAGCAGCTGACCGCGCTGGTCGCCAGTTGCCCGGCAGCCCAGCGCACGAGTACCGTCCGGTGCTCTACCTGCGCTCCGCTCGCCGGATCGATTCTGAAGCCACCGAACAGGGTTGAGGTGTCAAGGCCTGAGGCGGCAGCCCACAGGCCTTCGCGGCCCGTGCCGCCCGCTAGCGTCGCGCAGTGGGCAGCGAGCACGGCAGTCGCGGCGGCCTGCACCGCCGGGTAGTCCGGCAATGTGGGGGCGTTGTCGGCGTAGGCGCCGAGGAAGACGTCCTCGGCGGGCCCGAGTGTTACCTCATGCCCGCTGCCGGGGAACCACTGGGCAATTCCGAATACGCCCTCAGGGTCATCGACGGCGTGGCGGAACTCGCGGACACCAGCCGCGACGGCGCACACCCGCCGGGGTGGAACCGGGAGCCGGAGAGCCTTGCCGACCATCTCGGCGTCTTGCTCGAAGACGCCGGCGCTGAGCAGGTCCCACTCCGGTGAGGCGCCGGGCGGGGGGAGCTGGTCGCCGGGAGCGGCGCGCACCGTGCGGATGCGAAGCTG
>WNFJ01284563.1_pt1 | contig 12538 bp, 8 predicted proteins | sample 5400461 | NCBI WGS metagenome assembly WNFJ01 (sample SAMN13153349, study PRJNA577476) | soil metagenome | isolation source: 115 cm saprolite on Douglas fir-dominated hillslope | place: USA:California | collected 2013-09-17 | reverse complement strand
GTGAAGATCTTCGCGTCCCGGTGCCAGCGTTCCACCGGGAAGTCGCGGGTGTAGCCGTTGCCGCCGAGGATCTGGATCGCCTGCTCGGTCACCCGGACCGCGGCCTCCCCCGCGGCCAGCTTCGACATCGAGCCCTCGGCGGCGCCGAACGGCTTGCCGGTGCGCGCCATCCACGCGGCCCGCCATACGAGCAGCCGGGCGGCGTCGACCTGGGTCTGCATGTCCGCGAGCATGAACCCGACGGCTTGGTTGGCGCCGATCGGCCGGCCGAACTGTACCCGGTCCCTCGAATAGTCACGCGCGTACTCCACCGCCGCGCGGGCAACGCCCACCGCCATCGCGGCAACGCTCGGGCGCGACGCCTCGAACGTCTTCATGGCCGCCTGCTCGCCGCTCCGCCTGCCCTCGCGGACCCGCGCGAGCCGCTCGTCGAAACGGTCCTTGCCGCCGACGAGGCACCGGCCGGGCACCCGGACCTCGTCGAGCACGACCTCGGCCGTGTGCGACGCGCGGATGCCGTGCTTGCGGATCTTCTGGCCCTGGCGAAGGCCCGCCGTGCCCGGCGGCACGATGAAACTCGCCTGCCCGCGGGTACCGAGTTCCGGCGCGACGGACGCCACCACGACGTGCACGTTGGCGATGCCGCCGTTGGTCACCCAGGTCTTGGTGCCGTTGAGCACCCACTCGTCTGTCGCCTCGTCGTAGCGGGCCCGCGTCCGGATGGCGCCGATGTCACTGCCCGCCTCCGTCTCGGACGCGCAGAACGCGCCGAGCTTCACGTCGTCAGGCTCACCGAACATCTGCGGCAGCCATTCCGCGATCTGCTCGTGCGTACCGTTGGTGACCACGGAAACCGCGGCGAGCGTGGACCCGACCAGCGCCAGGCCGATCCCCGCGTCCCCCCAGAACAGCTCCTCGAACGCGACAGGAATCCCGAGGCCGGACGGCTCGAGCGACTGATGCGCGAAGAAGTCGAGCGCGTACAGGCCGATCTTGGACGCCTCTTCGAGGATCGGCCACGGCGTCTCCTCGCGCTCGTCCCACTCGGCCGCGGCGGGCCTGATGACGTTCGCCGCGAACTCGTGCACCCAGTCGCGCGTTTCGCGGACATCGTCGCTGAGTTCGAGCGAGAACGGCGCCACGGTCTGCGTGTCCGTGCTCATGACACTCCTCGGGAACCTGATCCGCCCGGATTGCGGCTGTGGTCGCCGGGCTTCGGGCCGATATGGTGCGGAACGGGCCAGCAGGCGCACGTGCCGCGCGCCGAACGTCATGTTACTGACAAGTAATACTAGCGCCACAGCCGTTCGGTGACCAGATCGCAACGCCGATCCACGGCGGTACCCATGGGACCCCACACCCAGCGCGGGCACGCCAGCGCGTGTCCGAAACCCCCGGGGCGCAACACCGGGCACCTGCCGCGCGGCTCGTCAGCGCCGCGGATCACAGGTGCCAGGGCCCCCGCGATCCGCGGCGCCGCCCGGCGCGCCGCGCCGCGGCTACGGCGGCCGCGCCGGAGGGGGCACGCGGGGTCATGATGGGTGATTGCGGGGGTCCGCAATGGCTGTTGAGGACCCCCGGCCAGGTCACCACCACCCGCAGCGGCGGCATCGATTGGTGCCGGGTCCCGTGGGGTGGGCCCTCCGGGGCAGCGCGGTCGATGCCGGTATCAGGCGTCGGCGGCGAGCATGCGGCCGGCCGGGTACTCCGGGATCTCGATCATCGGCGGCCGCTGCGCCACCGAGACATCCCTGACCTCGGCGCGGTGCCCGCCGGTGTCCCTGCGGAACTGGGCGAGGAGGGCGGAAGGCTCCTCACCGGCCACGATCATGCCGTGCCGCTGCAACCGCGACCACGCGGTGAGCATGATCTGGCCGCTCATCCGGCCGAGCGCGGCGGTGCCCTGATGCTTGTGCGCCCTGGTGCCCAGGTCGACCTGCGCCATCGCGGCCAGCCCGTGCGCCTCGAGCAGATCGACGAGCAGGCCGAACTCGACACCGTAACCGGTGCAGAAAGGGACACGCTCGAGTACGGAGCGGCGCGACGCGTACTCACCGGAAAGCGGCTGGACGAACCCGGCGAGCAGCGGCCAGTGCAGGTTGAGCAGCGGCCGCGCGACGAGTTCGGTGACCCGGCCGCCGGTGTCGCCGATTCCTGCGGCCTCCGCCACGGGCCGGTCGTAGCTGGCCTTCACGAAGCTGATGTCGGGATCCGCGAGCAGCGGCCCGAGCAGGCCGGTGACGAACGCGGGCGAGAAGTTCGACACGTCAGCGTCGAGGAAGACGATCAGATCACCCGTGGTCACGGCGAGCGATTTCCACAGCGCCTCGCCCTTGCCCGACTCGGGCCGCAGGTGCGGGAGCACCCCGTCCTGCGCGAAGACGCGCGCGCCTGCCGCGGCGGCCACCCGCGCGGTGTCGTCCGTGGACCGTGAGTCGATCACGACGATCTCGTCGACAAGCGGATACGCCTGCATCAGCGAGCCGCGGATCGCCGCGACAATTGTCCCCACGGTGCGGCCCTCGTTGTAGGCGGGAAGCACCACGCTGATGCGGGCCGTTCCTTTGGCCGCCACGAGCGCGGGCACCGGCCAGTCCGCCGCGGCGGTCGTGGCATCCCGCAGCCACGCCCGGACCTCAGGCAGCACTGGCACCCCCGTCGCAGGATGTCATGACCCGATAGATACGTCCCTGTTGATACGGGTCTATAGCCCGAACGTTTCGAACTCGTGAAGATTGCGGTTCCGCGAGATCACTCGTTCGCGTGCCGTTCGAGGAACTCGTACACGTCGCCCTGGTCGACACCGGGGAATGAGCCCGTGGGCAGCGCCGAGAGGATGTGGGAGTGCGCACGGGCGGACGGCCAGGCCATGCCCTCCCAGCGCTCGGCGAGCCCGGCGGGCGGCCGCTGGCAGCACTCCGGCGCGGGACAGGTCGACACGGTCCGCGTCGTCGTCTCGCGGCCACGGAACCAGCGCGACTGCTCGTACGGCACGCCCAGCGTGATCGCGAAGCCGCGCTGCACTCCCGCGTCGATGTGCGCCACGCACCAGTAGGTGCCCGCCGGGGTGTCGGAGTACTGATAGTGCGGCGAGAACCTGTCGGCGGACGAGAACACCCGCCGGCCCGACCAGTGGCGGCACATCCGCTGCCCCTCGATCGCGCCCGAGGGGTCGGCGGGGAACACGAGGCCGTCGTTCTCGTACGCCTTGTAGATGATCCCGCCCTCGTCGTTCTTCACGAAGTGGCAGCGCAGGCCCAGATGGTGGGTGGCGAGGTTGGTGAACCGGTGCGCCGCCATCTCGTAGGACACCGAGAACACGTCCCTCAGGTCCTCCACGGAAGCCGTTCGCGCCTCCATCGCCTCCCGCAGGAACGCCGCGGCGGGCCGCTCGGGTACGAGCACCGCGGCGGCGAAGTAGTTCGCCTCGACCCGCTGGCGCAGGAAGTCGGCGAAGTCGGCCGGGGCCGCGTGGCCAAGCACGAAATGGCCGATCGTCTGCAGCAGGATCGTGCGCGGCGTGTGCATGCCGATCGACTCTTGCTTGACGTAGATGCGCCGGTGGCGCAGATCGGTCACCGACCGCACCGAGCGGGGCAGGTCCTGGACATAGCGCAAGGTGAAGCCGTGTTTGGTGACAATCGACAAGATCGTGCCCTGGGAGAGCGCACCGTCGCGGTAGCCGACCGCCTCGAGCGTCTGCGCGGCCGCCTGCTCGATGGCCTCGAAGTAGTTGCCGCGCTCCCGCATCCGCTGCCTGAGCACCGCGTTCGCCGCGCGGGCCTCCTCCGGCGTGGCGGTCGGCCTCGTCCGCTGCCTGCGCAGCTCGGTGTTTAGTGCGACCAGGTGCTCGAGGACGTCGTTGGGCACCCGCGCGCCCACCTTCAGCCGGGGCAGGCCGAGCGCGGCGTAGGCGGGATCCTGCTGTGCCTCCTCGATCGCGATCTCCAGCTGCGCCCGCCGGTTGGGTGGCTGCCGGCTCAGCAGCTCGGACGGCGCCACCTGCAGCGCCTCGGCGAGGGCGTTGAGCAGGGAAAGCTTCGGCTCACGGCGGCCGTTTTCCAGCAGCGAGAGCGCCGAGGTGGCGCGCCCGACCCGCTGGCCGAGCTGGGCGAGCGTAAGACCGCGAGCGCGGCGCAGGTGACGCAATCGCTGGCCAAACAGCATGAGGTCTAGACCATGGAGATCTGTCAAAGATGAAGTTTTTTCTTCTAAGAAATCCTGCACTCATTGATGATACTACGAATTTTGTAAGTTCTTTCTCTCTGCCGTCCTTGGTTCTGGTCTCGGTGGCACCCAGACTCGGAGTACCGAGCCAGGGGACGACACAGAAGGCAGTGTTGATCAAGATGACATCAGGCAACGGTCGCCTCGAGGGCACAGACGCCACTCCAAGCCGGATCGCTGATCAGGCCGAACAGCTCAGGCAGCAGTGGCGCTCCGATCCCCGCTGGCGCAACACGAAACGGACCTTCACCGCGCAGGACGTTATCCGGCTGCGCGGCAGCCTCCAGGAGGAGCACACACTCGCCCGCCTGGGCGCGGAGCGCCTCTGGCGGTTGCTGCACGAAGAAGACTACGTCGCCACGCTCGGCGCGCTGACCGGCAACCAGGCGGTTCAGCAGGTGCGCGCGGGGCTCAAGGCGATCTATCTGTCCGGGTGGCAGGTAGCGGCCGACGCGAACCTGGCCGGGCAGACGTACCCGGATCAGAGCCTGTACCCGGTGAACTCGGTGCCGCAGGTCGTTCGGCGGATCAACAACGCGCTGCTGCGTGCCGACCAGATCACCTGGTCCGAGGACCGCGCGGGCGCCGCGGACGCGCCCTACTGGCTCGCGCCCATCGTCGCGGACGCGGAGGCCGGGTTCGGCGGCGTGCTCAACGCCTACGAGCTGATGAAGTCGATGATCGCCGCCGGCGCCGCCGGGGTGCACTGGGAGGACCAGCTGGCGTCGGAGAAGAAGTGCGGCCATCTCGGCGGGAAGGTGCTCATCCCGACCGCGCAGCACATCCGCACCCTGAGCGCCGCCCGGCTGGCCGCCGACGTGGCCGGCGTGCCCTCGGTCATCATCGCCCGCACCGACGCACAGGCCGCCACGCTCATCACGAGCGATGTCGACGAGCGCGACCGGCAGTTCGTGACGGGTGAGCGGACCGCGGAGGGCTTCTACCGGGTGCGCAATGGCATGCCGGCCTGCGTCGCGCGCGGCCTGGCCTACGCGCCGTACTCGGATCTGCTCTGGATGGAGACCTCAACCCCCGACCTGGACGTGGCCAGGGAGTTCGCCGAGGCGATCAAGGCCAGGTACCCGGATCAGATGCTCGCGTTCAACTGCTCACCGTCGTTCAACTGGCGCAAGCACCTCGACGACGGCACGATCGACAAGTTCCAGCGCGAGCTCGGCGAGATGGGATACCGGTACCAGTTCATCACCCTCGCCGGGTTCCACGCGCTCAACTACTCGATGTTCGACCTCGCCAGCGGCTACGCGGCCGAGGGGATGCCGGCCTACGTACGCCTGCAGGAGGCGGAGTTCTCGGCCGAGAAGGCCGGGTACACCGCGACCAGGCACCAGCGTGAGGTCGGCACCGGATATTTCGACCTGGTCGCCGCGGCAATCACGCCGAACTCGTCCACGGTGGCACTGACGGGCTCTACCGAAGACGAGCAGTTCTTCGAGGCTCACTGAAGGACGGTGACCCGGTCGTGGCCGGGGCGGGAGAGCGGTGCGGTGCTCTCCCGCCCCGGCGTCAGCTGTCCGCCCTTGCCCCCGCTGCCCGCGCACCAGCGGCGCTCCCCCGTGTCCGCACGTTGCGACAACCTCTGCCGCGGGAACATCTCTAGTCACACATAGTACAGATGTCGTCGCTCTGTGTTGTTACATCGTAAGAGGCTGTTACATTGTGAGAGCCGGAGTCGATGGCGAAGGTGAGCCGCCACACCGGCCGGTCAGGACAGGTAGCTCGACGCCGCGGCCATACCGATCGCCTCTTCGTCCTCCCCGGCCGCGCGCTTGCGCCAGCGGGATGGCACGAACAACGGGACGATCATGGCCGCGCCGATGAGCGCGTACACACCGGTGACCAGCAGTACGTGCGCACCGAGCCCGAAGTTGGTTGTCTTCATCGGGATCAGGCGGAGCGCGCGACTTGGGCTCGCGACGTAGAGCGCGGTGGCGGCGAGCAAGACCACCGCGGGCAGAGCCGTCGCGAGCGGTGAGACTCTGGGCGCCGCCATCAGGATGCCGATGAACAGGCCGGTCGCGGCCAAAGCACCGAGTGACGTCAGCCCGCGGGTGCCGGTCAGGTGCGGGTTCGTGACGTTCACCAGGGTAGACAGGCGGTGATAGCCCCATCCGCCGCCGAAGAACAGCGCCGCGGTCACGGCGATTCCCAGAATGATCCCGAACAGGTGCCGCATCACATCATCACCTCCGGATGGCCTCCAGTATCGGGCAAACCGGTTCCCTGCGTTAGCCCATTACCGCGTGACTTTTTTGTGTCGTCCCGCCGGGCGGCCGCGCGCACCGTGGCAACCTGAGAAACGGCTGAGCCCGCGACACGTGAATTCACCCGGATCGCGTATGGTCGGCGGGTGCATGTCGACACGGTCTTCGGCGCCATCGGGCGCTTCACGGTCACGTTCCGCTGGCTGGTCGTACTGGTATGGATCGCGGGCGTGTTCGCGGCCGTCACGTACCTGCCCGCACTGTCGAGCGTGACCCAGAACAACAACACCAAGTTCCTGCCCGCGAGCGCGCCGAGCACGCACGCGGCGGCCCTCGCCGCCCCCTTCGGCACGACGAACCTGCAGCCGATACCGGTGGTCGCGGCGCGGTCCGGAGGTCCGCTCACGGCCGCGGACGTGGCGGCACTGACCGCGTTGCAGAGCCAGCTCCGCACGGTGCCCACGGTCGGCTCCATCCGCGACCTTGGCCGCTCGGCGGACGGGCAGGCGGAACAGCTCGTCGTGCTCGCACAGTTCAGCGGCGGAGGCGGCAACCAGGACACCACCCTGGTGAACGCGCTGCGCGCGAAGATCGCGCAGGCCGGGCTGCCGGCCGGGCTTCAGGTCCATCTGGCCGGCGCTGTGGCGACGCAGGTGGACCAGCAGAAGGCATCGGGCAACCAGGGCAACCAGATCGAGGCCCTGTCGGCGCTGTTCATCATCGTGCTGCTCGTGCTGATCTTCCGGTCGTTCACCCTGGCGCTGACGACGCTCGCGCCCGCGTTCGTTTCCGTCCTCATCGCCGGCCCCCTGGTGGCCGAGGCCGCGGCGCACGGCCTCCAGGTGTCGCCGCTGGCCCAGTTCCTGCTGATCGTCCTCGTGCTCGGCGCGGGTACCGACTACGGGCTCTTCCTGGTGTTCCGGGTTCGCGAGGAGCTGCGCGGCGGTCTCGCGCCCAAGGACGCGGTGATCAGGTCGGTGACCAAGGTCGGCGAGTCGATCACGTTCTCCGCCGCCACGGTGATCGCGGCCGTCCTCACCCTCCTGCTGGCGAGCTTCCCCTTCTACTCCAACCTGGGCATACCGTTCGCGATCGCCATCGGCGTCATCCTGCTCGCCGGGCTCACCCTGCTGCCCGCGCTGCTGTCCATCCGCCTGACCCTCCTCGGCGTCAAGCGCAGGGCCTTCACCAGGATGTTCGGCAAGCAGAAGCTGCTGCCGTGGAATATCCAGCAGGCCGGCAAGTCCGGGGTGTGGGGCCGCGTCGCCGGCCGTATCGTCAAGCACCCGGTGCCGACGCTCGTCGCGGGCCTCGTCTTCTTCGGCGCGCTCTCGGTCGGCGTTCTCGGCTATACCGCGGCCGGCTTCGGCGGCAACACGGCGCCGCCGGCCGGCAGCGACTCCGCGGCGGGCACGGCGCTGCTTACGCAGCACTTCCCGCAGTCGTCGGCCAACCCGACGAACCTGATCTTCACCTTCCGCACGCCCGTCTGGGACAACCCGGCGCCGCTCGTCACCGCGACCAGCCAAATCCAGGCGACCGGCCTGTTCACGACGGTGGCCGGGCCGCTGAACCCGGCGGGTGCGCCGCTGACCCCGGCGGAGTTCACGGCGCTGCACGCCGCGCTCGGGCCGGCCAAGGCCCTGCCTCCGGTTCCCCCGGCGGGGGTTCACGTCCCGGTGGCCGAATACGTGGCCTACCGCGCCACCGCCAACTACGTGACCCCGGACGGGCACACCGTGCAGTACGCGGCCGGCCTGAGGGCCGGCGACCCGGGCGGCACGGCGGCGCTCAACGCGGTCCCCTCGATCCGCGCCGCGACCACGGCGGTCGCCACGTCGATCGGCGCGGCCGACTCGGCGGTCGGCGGCGAGGCCCCCGCGCTGTATGACATCAGCAACATCTCCAACAGCGACCTCACCAAGGTGATCCCGATCGCGATCGTGGTGATCGGGCTGCTGCTCGCGGTCGTGCTGCGCAGCCTGGTGGCGCCGCTCTACCTGATCGCGTCCGTTGGCCTGTCCTACCTGGCCGCACTCGGCCTCTCGGTCCTGCTGTTCATCAAGATCGGCGGAAGCGGCGGGCTGGTGTTCTTCATGCCGTTCCTGATGTTCGTCTTCCTGCTGGCGCTCGGCGAGGACTACAACATCCTGGTGATGACGCGGATCAGGGAGGAGGCGCAGAAGCTACGGCTGCGGGAGGCGGTCGCGCGCGCCATCGCCGTCACCGGGACGACGGTGACCTCCGCCGGGCTCGTCCTCGCGGGCACGTTCCTCGTGCTCACCGTCGTCGCGGGCAGCGGGTCGGGCGGCAGCCAGATCCGCGACATCGGCATCGGCCTCGCGCTCGGCATCCTGATGGACACCTTCCTCGTCCGCACCCTGCTTGTGCCCTCCACCGTCGTGCTGCTCGGCCGGTGGAACTGGTGGCCGTCCCGGATGAGCCGGCCCGACCGCCAGATCACCGCCGAGCCCGCCGCCGGTGCGGCCGTCCGCGACGAGGCCGTCCCCGACGGGGCGGTCCGCGACGAGGCGGTGGACGAGGCCGCCCGGCCGCAGTGAGCAGCCACCAGCACGAGGGTGATCCCAAGCATGCCGGCGGTGGTGGCGCCGTCGAGCGGCCCGGCACGACTTATGTGTAGACGCACCTGTCACTCGTAGTGTCCGGCAACGTTCGTATTGTAGCCTTTCCGGGGGGTGTTATCTGCTGCACGGTGAGAGCGGCCGATGCCGTAACGTGCGGGAAGGATACGATGGAGCAAGGTTTTGCCGCCTCCGAGATCGACACGGCCGCCACGGCAACGATGATCAGCTACGGGCATTCAGACAGTTCTGATATCCGACGTTGCCATTACACGTCCACGCCACCCACGTCGAGGACGCCTGTGTGACAGGGATTTCTAGTTGGCCGCTGAGGGTCGATAGTTGGCCAGTGCAGGCCCTCGCGAGGATGCGATGACGACGGCGGCTGTCAGCCCGCGAACGGCCAGGACCGGGATCACGGCAGATCCCGGCATCAACAGCCAGCCGGCTATGACATTGAAGGCCCGCGATCAGCCTGGGGTATCCAGCGGGCTGCGATCGAGCGCTGCCCGGATCTGGCTGAGCCATTCTGTGCCCAGCTGGCGCCCGTTCGGGAGCTGGTCGCCCCGGTCCCAGCGCCACGTTGTGATCATCGCCAGCACCAGGATCCGGCACTCGCGCAGCAAGCCCTGGCTGACACCCGGATAGCGCTCGCTGACTTCCTCGGGCGCATGGGCGAGGTCGAACTCGACAGGGCCGCGACAGCACGTCTCGAGGTCTATGAACAGCAGCCCGCTCTTCGTGGTGAGCACGTTGCCCGGGTGCGGCTCGCCGTGCAGTAGCTGCTCGGCGGCGCCGCGGCCGCCGATCACGCGTCTCAGGCCTCGCAGCGTGCTGCCGAGCAGTTCCCGGTCCGCGTCGGCAAGCGCCGGAGTCCAGTTGCGGCTCGCCACGAGCTGCTGAGCCTGCTCGACCCGGTCCGTGAAGTGCGGCGCAGGGACATCGAGCTTGCGCATGCCCGCATGCAGCCGCTCGAGCGCACTGGCGTAGCCGGCTGGCGAGACCTCTCGGGGTGACGCAGGTTCGTAGTAGGTCCACAGCGTGACCGCGAAACCATCACGCTCGTAGACGCGTGGCTCCACTCGAGGCTCAAGAGCGGCCACCGGGCTCCCGGATCCGGCGAGCCGCTGAGCAAGCTCGATCTCGAACTGTGCGACCTGATGCTCTACATGGGCCACCCGGGCAAGCACGTCACAAGGCAGCAGACGCAGAGCGAGCCTGTTCGAGTCCTGAAGAACGATCGCGTCGTCGACTGTCAGGCCAAGTGATGAGGCGATCGACATGGCCGCAGCCACCGCACGCGGGACCTTTGACGCCTGCAACCTCTCCTGGCCCCTCTCCCGTGAGCACCCGCCGTACTCTCCAAGCGGTGCAAACCTGCGCACCATACCAAGTGCCGGTAGAGAGCCGCGGTGGCGCGGCCGCCGACGTCGTCGTGACCCGCGCTGGCCTGCAGTGGCCAACTATCGACCCTCAGCGGCCAACTAAAAATCACTGTCACAGCCTGGGTGGCCGGCCAGCAGCGCGCCGCCGGCCGATGGAAAGGACTCGCCCAGTGAAGTGGAGCCTCCGGCTGGCCGCCGCCAACCGCGGCATCTGGAAGGCCAGCGAGCTGCAGAAGATGCTCGCCGCCCGCGGCATGGTGATCAGCGCCGGGAAGATGTCGGGCCTGTGGTCCGGCAGCCCGAACACCATCCGGCTCGACGAGCTGGACGTCATCTGGGCCGTCCTCGGCTGCGGGGTCGGCGAGCTGCTGCTGCCCGAGCCCGGCAAGGTCCCGCGGCCAGCACCGGAAGACGCCGGGAAGCCGGCCGCCGCCTCGGCCCGGGCGGTCACCCCGCGGTCGCGTGACGGAAGGTCGCTGCCGCCCCGGTGAACTGCCCTCGCTGCGGCAAGCCGCTTCCTCCCCCAAGCCGGCGCGACCGCGTCTACTGCAGCAACAGCTGCGGGAACATGGCTTCCCTCTATCGCCGCAGGAACGGGATCGAGACGCCGCCTCGCTCGCGCTGGCAGCACCCGGCGCTCACATCGGACATCCCGCTGCTGCGCGCGGCCGCCGAGCGCGCCCGGCAGCCCGGCGAGGCCACCGGCTGGTCGCCGCCGGCCACCCGGTGCGCGATCGACGGCCTGGCCGGTGGCGAGCGCGTCACGCTCGCCGAGATCCGGGCCAGGACATCGCGCCATACCTCGGCCCCGCGCGTCGCCGAAGTCCTCGCCGGGCTCGGCCTGCTGGACAAGGACACCGTCCCCGCGATCCGGACTTGGATCGACCGGCGCACTGCAGAGCTGCCGCCGGGCTTCGCCGCTACCGTCAGGGACTGGCTGCTGGTGCTGCTCGACGGCGATGCCCGGTCCCGGCCCAGGTCCGCGACCACCATCTACGTCTACTGCACCGCGGCCGAGCCCTTGATCGGCCGATGGTCAGCCGACCGCGGCCATCTCCGGGAGGTCACCGGCGACGACATCCGGGCGGGGCTGGAAGAACTTCGCGGGCACCCGCTCGGCACCACGATCTCGGCGGTCCGGTCGCTGTTCCGGTCCGCCAAGAAGCGCGGCCTGATCTTCGCCAACCCCGCCCGGCGGCTGAGCGCTGCCGGCCCGGAACCCAGCCTGCTGCCGATGACCGGCGACGAGGTCCGGGCCGTCGAGCAGGTGATCACCCTCCCGGGGCAGCGGCTGATCATCGCCCTGGCCGCCGTCCATGCTGCCCGCTGGGAGGCCATCCGTGCCCTTACCCTGGACGACCTCGACCTGCCCAGCCGGCGCATCACGATCGCCGGCCACCCCCAGCGGCTCGGCGATCTCAGCCATCAGGCGCTGCGGGCCTGGCGTGACCACCGCCGCGCAGCCGGGCCGCACACTCCCAACCGGCACGTCCTGATCTCGACGAGGACCGCCCCCGGGGACGCTCCCGTCAGCAGGGGCTACGTCAACTTCCACCTCAAGCCCCACCGCGTCAGCGTGGAGCGGATCCGCCGCGACCAGATCCTGCCCGAGGCGCTGACCGGCCGGCCAGACCCGCTCCACCTGTCCCTGATGTTCGGCATCTCCGAGCGCCCCGCCAGGCCAGTACGCACGCGCCGCCCGTGACCTCCTGGCCGAGCCGCCCGGCCCGGAGGAAGGCACCCAGCACGACGATCGAGAAGAACGCGAGTGACCAGCCAGCTCAGCGCCGCGCTGCGCGCCGCAGCCGCGGGCATCCACCCCGGCGAGGCCGCAGCAGGACTGATCACCGGCCACGCCGCCTTCCTGCACCGCGACGACTTCACCCGCCACATCGAGACCGCGGCCCGCGCCAGCGACGGCACCCCGATGGCCTGGATCGACTGGGACGCCGTCATCACCGCCCTCGACTGCGGCCGCATCCCGGCCAGCGGCGGTCAGAGGCGCATCGTCCGGATCGCGGCCAGCCTTGCCGCCGGCCATCCCGTCAGCCTCCGCGACGCCATCCCCGGCCTCGACCAGCGCAACCTGGAGCTGGTCACCACCGCCATCCGCCGCGCCGCC
>WNFJ01160298.1_pt2 | contig 12540 bp, 17 predicted proteins | sample 5400461 | NCBI WGS metagenome assembly WNFJ01 (sample SAMN13153349, study PRJNA577476) | soil metagenome | isolation source: 115 cm saprolite on Douglas fir-dominated hillslope | place: USA:California | collected 2013-09-17 | reverse complement strand
ATCCCGGCGCCGGTGGTGAAGCCGGTGCTCTCCAGCTTGCTGAACGCGTCTGGCGGCGCAACGCCGGTGCAGGACGCGCTCGCGATCTTCGGCCATAACCTGCTGGCTTTCGTGCTCGTCGCCGTGCTGGCGATCTTCACGGCCGGCTTGAGCGGTTTCGCGCTCACGTTCCTTCCCGGCTTCCTGCTCGGCTACGCCGCCGCGCTCTCCTCATGGAGCGTGGCCCTCGGAGGGGTGGTCCCGAACGGATTGGTCGAGATTCCCGCCGCCATCGTCGCGGGCGGCCTGGTCATCCAGATCGGGGCCACGGCCATCCACATGGAACCCGGCGGAGGCTGGACGGCGCGCACGCTGTCGGCCATTGCCGACTACGTCCGCTCGCTGCGCTGGCTCGTGCCCGCGCTGGCTTTGGCCGCCCTCCTCGAGGTCCGTTTCGGATAGTTCGGGCTGAAGACCTCTGGCCTTGCCAGCCTGATCGCCGTGATCACCCCGCCGGCGACGATCGCCCCGACCGCCATCGCGAACGGCGCGCCGCGCCAGCTCGCCAGCGCGCCCGCCTGCATGCTCCCGATCGGGCCCACCCCGATGAGCGCCTGCGCGTAAAGGGCCATCACCCGCCCGCGCAGGTGGTCGGGCGTGATGGTCTGGATGCGGTTGTTGGCGGTGGCGACGAACGAGATCTGGCAGTAGCCGGCCACGAACAGGGTGACCAGCGACAGCGGATAGGTGCGCGACGCGGCGAAAACCAGCAGCGCCGCCACCCAGATCATGGCCATCCAGAACTGGCGGCTTGGGTCCGAGCCGAGGGACGGTACGAACGCGAGTGTCAATGCGCCGGCCAGCGCGCCCAGGCCCATGGATGCCATCAGAAACCCGAAGCCCTGCGCGCCGACCTTCAGCACCTGGTCGGCGAACAATGGGATCAGCGTCAGGCGATTCATTGCGAACAGCGAGAACACGGCCACCGCGATCAGCAGCAGGCCCACGACCGGCTCCTGCCGCGCGTAGGTCGCCCCCTGCGCGATCCGTTCGAACCAGCGCTGATCGTGATGCTCGGTCACGATCGCGGGCAGGTCTTTCATCATCAGCAGCGCCCCGACCGCTCCCAGGTAGCTGATGGAGTTGGCGAGGAAGCATATCGGCACGCCGACCGCGCCGATGATCAGGCCCGCGATCGATGGCCCGATGACCGCTGCGCCGTTGAAAACGGAAGAGTTGAGGGCGATCGCGTTCATGAGGTCCTGCCGCCCGACCATCTCGATGACGAACGACTGGCGCGCAGGAACATCGAACAGGTTGATCGTGCCCGCGGCGGCCGCGGCGACCAGGACCATCCAGTACTGCGCGTGGCCCGTGGCGGAGAGCGCGAACAGCGTGAATGACGGCACCGTAAAAAGCGACTGCGTGACCAGCAAGACGCTGCGCTTGCGATAGCGATCGGCGACGATACCGCCGAGCTGGCCGCCGAGCAGCACCGGGGTGAACTGCGTGGCGAGGACGAGGCCGACCAGCAGGCCGCTATGCGTGAGCTCGAGCGCGAGCCACGGCATGGCCACGCTCTGCATCCACGTCCCCACCGTGGAGATGATCTGACCGGTGAGGAACAGGCGGTAGTTACGATGCCGCAGAGCCCCGAGCACCCTGGCCGGCGGCGGCCTCGAAGACTTGGGGACTTCGCTGTCACTCACTCGTGGATTGATAATCGCAGGGTGACCCGCCTGAAAGAGGTGGTCGACATCGACGCCCCCGCCGAGCGCGTGTGGGCGGTGGTGCAGGAGGACGCGACCAACGCGCCGAGGTGGTCGAAGCACGTGGCGAAGATCGAGAAGCTCGACGCGGATCCGCCCGGCAAGGGCACGCGCTACCGGTATCACCTGGATCTTCCCGGCGGATTCAAAGAGACGCTCGAGGTGGAGCAGAGCGTCTACAACAAGCCCAAAAAGTGCGCGGGTAAATTCATCCGCGGGCCGCTGAAGGGGACGTGGTCGTACACCTACACGGAGAAGGACGGCTGGACGCATGTGGTCTACGAGATGGACTACGAGCTCGGCGGGTTTCTGCGTTTCGCGGGCAGCCTGCTCGCGGGCCAGTACGCGGCCGGCATCCGCGACAACATGGCGGTTCTGAAGAGATACATCGAATCCGGCAAAGGCCCCAAGGGCACGAAGACCACCAAGGCCGCCAGACCAACGAAACGCTGATGCTTGCTTACGTCTTCAGCCATCGACCCGCCGGCGGTGTCGATTTCTCCGACTACGAGGCGGCCCTACGGCACTTCCACGCGACGCTCGCGAGCGCGCCTCCGAGCGGTTTTCTCGAATCGACGACGTATCGAGTCGGCGAACGTTACAGCGACTGGTACCTCGTCGAGAATTCGGCCGCGCTCGACGCGCTGAACCTGGCGGCGGTCAGCGGCCCCCGCACCGCCGCCCACGACTCAGCCGCGCGGATGGCGGCCGACGGCGTGGGCAAGCTCTATAGCCTCGCTGGCGGCGAGACAACAGGCGGCGCGGGGTTCGAGGTCCACTTCGCGAAGCCGCCGGGGATGCCCTACGCCGACCTCTATGAACGCATGCAGCCGCTCACCGGCAGGCCGAAGACCAGCCTGTGGAGGCGGATGATGGTGCTCGGTCCCCCGCCCGAGTTCTGCCTGATCGCGCCAACAGAGCTGGAGCTGCCGCGGGAATTTCGCCCCGAGGTCGTGCGCCGCGACCCCATTTGAGCCGGCGAGGGGCGGCATGCGAGCGATATCTGCGTGTGGGCTGCGACGTTCAAATGAGCGGTGGTGCGTCCGCTCGCACGTGGGATGAAACGCCACGGGCGGCGAGAAAGCTACGGTCTACGGGCGGCGGAAGGGCAGGAGCTCGAGCTGCTCGAACCGGTCCTGCACTGCATCGCGCAGCTCGTTCGAGAGCGATTTGAGGCGCTCCTGGGAGCTGCGATCGTCGAGGCTGAGCGAGCGGAGGCGGCGTAGCGCCGTCTGCATGGCATAGAGGCCGGTGGGCTCGTCGCTGGTCATGCGGCCGGCTGCGCTGCGCAGCTCGCGGGCGATCTCATCGTGGTTGTGCGCGCGCAGCCAGGTGCCAAGGCGAGAGGCGGCGACCAGCACGCGCTGGGTTTTTGGATTGAGGCCACTGGTGACGACCTCGCGCTGCCGCGCCGGCTGGAACACCGACAGCGACGGACGGCGGCGGCGGAGCGTGGCGATGCGCCGGAATATGCCTTTCGCGTTCGGACCCATCCAGACCAGGACTGCCGTCACCATGAGAAGACCCGCTACCAGGCCCACCAGCGCCTCGAGCATTGTGCCTAGCGTACATTCTTGAAGCCGTCGCGAGGTCGCGGTGTTGTCGGGGGAGAGATTGGCCAGCGCTTATCGACCGGTAGCCGTCGTCACGGGCGCCTCTTCAGGGATCGGCGCCGCCACGGTCGTCGCTCTTGGGCGAGTCGGGTTTCAAATTGCGGGCGGCGCGCGCCGATTGGACCGCGTCCGCCGCGTGGTTGGCGAGTCGGGCCTGGCTCTGCCACTGGACGTCACCAGGCTCGACAGCATCGAAGAGTTCGTGGCCGGGGTGAGGAAAAAATTCGGACGCATCGATGTCCTGGTCAACAACGCCGGCCTGGCGCGCAGCCTCACCCCCATCGCCGAGGGCGTCGACCAGGACTGGATCGAGATGTGGGAGGCCAACGTGCTCGGCATTTTGCGTATGACCCGAGCGGCCCTCCCGCTGATTAGGAAGGCGAGGTATGGACACATCGTCAACCTCGGGTCGATCGCGGGCTTCGAGGTCTACAAGGGTGGCGCGGGGTATACGGCGACGAAGCATGCGGTGCACGCCATCTCGCGGACCCTACGGCTGGAGCTGAACGGCGAGCCGATCCGGATCACCGAGATCATGCCGGGGATGGTGGAGACGGAGTTCAGCGTGGTGCGGTTCCACGGTGACCGCGATGCGGCCAAGGCGGTCTACAAGGGAGTGAAACCGCTGGTTGCGGCCGACATCGCCGACTGCATCGCCTTCGCGGTCACGCGCCCGCCCCACGTCGACATCGATGAGATGGTGGTGCGCCCTGTCGCGCAGGCGGCGAGCTGGCTGGTGGCCCGCAAGCCTTAGATTCGCTCGGAAGGTCCTGGCTCAGTGGAGGCGGCGCCAGCTCTTGCCGTTCCACGCCCACTCGGCGGTGCTCAGCTTGCCCCAGATCCCAGGGCGTTCATCGAGCCCGCCGAAAACGAGGATCTCGTGGCCGTCGAATGCGGCCCCGAAGCCAAGCAGCCTCGGCCCCGGCGTGCTCGTGGCGACCGGGGCCCAGGTTTCGGCCGACCAACGCCACAGCTGGATCTGGTTCGAATAGGGGAGGTTTGCCAGCAACCAGAGCGAGTGGCGGTCGGCCACGACACTCCCGGAGACCGGAATGTGCTGCTCGTTGGTGGCCGCCGTCTCCAGCAGCCAGTCCGAACCGGTCCATCGCCAGGTATTCGTCATCGGGTCTTTGGGGATGCGATAGCCGCCGAACGCAATCAAGTCGCCCGTGGCCGGATCGATGCCCAGGCTGGCTCCCAGCCGCGAAGGAGGTGAATGGGCTGGATGCATCTGGCCCCAGCCGGAATTCGTCAGCAGCCATGTCTGTTCACCATCGGCTCCGGCGCCGATCAGGAGCACGCCTCCGAGGCCTGGATCATCGATCGCGGTCGGGCCGGCGAGCTTGGGCCCATTTCCGAGCACCTGGTTCCAGACACCGCCGCGGAATTGCCAGGTCTGGTACAGGGCAACGTACTCGTTGGAATCGGTGGCATCCCAGCCGCCGTAGGCGACGACGCTCGAATCAGTCGAATCCGACGCCAACGCCGGACCGAAAACGGGATGGCCGCCGAAAGCGGGCTCCTCACTCCAACACGATCCCGACCAGATCCAGGTCGCATCGGAGCTCGGTGTCTGATCGAGCCTGTCGAACACCAGGATCCCGGAGCCCGAAGGAAGCGTCGCCGCGGTCGATCCGATGGCGGGGAGCCAGGAGTGGCAGGCGGGTTTAACGGCTGGTTGTGGCGTATTGCAAGACACGATCAAAAGGGCGGGACCGATGAGCGCCACCGCGGTCAGCTTGGTGGCGCGCATTCCCTTTGTGTTCCCTACCTGGTCAGGCCGGCCGCACGGGCCTCGGCGATCGTCATTCAACAGCCTGGGTCGCCATAGTTTCCGCAGCACGCCTGCCTGCGAGCAATCTTGCGGGCGACATTGCCGAACACCCTCGAGACCCTTTCGATCGGGCCGAAGTTACCTGCGCCAAGGTTGGCCAGAAAGCTGCTGGGCCGTTCCGGTCCCGCCTTCTTCTTGCTCACTCAACAATTGTTCTCCTAAAGGGTCAACGCGGCCCTGCTCTATTCGTAGTAATTGTTCGAGTATTCGATCCAGCCTGGGTATGGACATCCGCTCGAAGTGTGGGCATGGGTGCAATGCACCCCGATCAAAGGGCCGGGATCGATGTACAGCTGCCCGTGGATGATCACACCGTCGCCCAGGTGAGCCGGCACATAAGTGGCGAGGTTGATGTTGTGGTCGACCTCGAGCCTCTCCCCGGTGGCCGCCCTGACCTCGAATCGTTCATGGTTGCCTGACTCGATCGGGTCGGTCACCAACGTCGCGTCAAAGGTGACCTCTGCCCCGTTGCTGCCGTTGACGACGTCCTGGTGAAAGCCGGAATCGTCAGGAGTCTCCCGCTCGCCGCAGCCCACCGCTCCGATCGCAAGGGCGGCGACCGCCACCAGGGCCAGAACGGTCCGACGCGTGCTCACAAGGCCAGGGCTTGCTCCAGCGAGAGCTTGCCGTCGTACAGGGATCGCCCGAGGATCACGCCGGCGGCGCCGGCTTCGCGAACCTGCCGGATGTCGTGGAGCGACGCGATGCCGCCGCCGTACTGCACTGGCAGGTGCGTCATCGCGAGAACGCCGGCGAGCGTGGCCAGGTCCGGACCTGCCAGCGTCCCATCGCGTTCAGTGCAGGTCAGGATCAAGCCGGCCAGGGGCAGGACGTTCCAGCGCGGGATCAGCTGCTCGATCCCGACCTCTTCAGTCTCCGTCCAGCCGCTGACCGCGGGCATCCCGTCGCGAACGTCGAGCGCGGCCATGACGAGATGGGGGAACCGGTTGGCGCACTGAGCCAGGACCTCGGGGTCGCGCACCGCGGCGGTCCCCATGACCACGCTGCCCGCACCGGCGCCAAGCCAGGTTTCGACCTGGGCCGCGCTGCGAACGCCGCCCGCGACCTGCACGGTCAAGCCGGCCTCGATCACAGACTCGACCGCGCTTCGATTGTCCATCTCGCCTCGGGCCGCGTCGAGGTCGACGACGTGCAGCCGGACCGCGCCGGCGCGGGCGAAGTCGATCGCGATCGTCGCCGGGTCTTCCGAGTAGACGGTCGCCTGCTCGAAGTCTCCCTTCACCAGGCGGACGCACCGCCCATTCATGATGTCGATCGCGGGGATTACCAGCACCGCACTATCCTGGCCCTCCCGGACTCGGGTTGAGGTTGTTTACCTGTAGTTCGTGAACTGCAGCGGGACCGGGATGTCCTCGGCCTCGCGCAGGTTCTTGATCACGAGCTGCAGCGTGTCCTTGTCCTTGCTGACCACGCGAAGCTGATCGCCCTGGATTCGAACCTGGACCTTGGGTGTGACGTTCTGGATTCGCTTACGAAGGTCGCGAGCCAGCTCGTCGGTGATCCCGGCGTTGAGGTGCACGTCGATCTGGCCGCGGCCCTTGCCGACCGTCTTGGGATCGTCCGCCTTGAAGAGCTTGGGCGATAGCTTGCGGCGGGCGGCCTTTTCGCGGAGCACCTGCAGCGCCGCCTTGGCCCGCTCCTCGCTCGCCGAATCGATGAGGATCAGCTGATCGCGGCGATCGAACGATGTCTGCGTGTCTTTGAAATCGAACCGCGTACTCACCTCCCGCCGCGCCTGGTCGATCGCGTTCGTCAGCTCCGCCGGGTCGAACTCCGAGACGACGTCGAACGAAAACTCAGCCACTCGTGTGCACGATCGCGTTTATCCCGATGTATACGACCGCGACCGCGAGCACGATGCAGAGGACCGAGGACACGACCAGGATGGCTCCGATCCCGAAAGTGCCTTCGTCCAGCGGTTCGAGCGGCGGGCGGTCATAAGGGTCCGGGCCGAAGTCGAGGTCGTAAACGCCCTCGTCACGAGCCCGCTCCACCAGTTCGTCCAGCACCGGCTTGCCGCCGGGCGGTAGGGGCTTGGCGGAGAGGTTGGTGACGGCTTCCTTGAGGTTGTCGCGTGTCCTGCCCAGCTCTGCGACAGCGGCATCGAGCGTCTGCATCGCAGCCGGCGTCGGGTACTTCCGGCGCAGGTCAGCGATGATCCCGTAGATGCTCACAGGCGCGATTCTTTCAGATGCCGGGGCCGGTGTGCAGACGAGGAGGCGCGGCCCCGAGAACTCGGCGAGAGATTCGGCGATCCAGGTGGCCCAGGTGCTAGGCGCGGCCGAGCACCGGAGCGCGCGCATCGCGCAGATGCGCAAGCGAGGAGCGGAGGCTGCAACAAAGCAAATGGGCCGCATGGGCGCCGAAGATCCGGCGAGGACCTCGGGGTCCGCGCCTCACACTTATGCTTAGCGCGAGATGAGTGTGGAAACGAAACCGAAGGCGAGTACGAAAAAGGCCGTGACCCACCCGAACACGTGGGTCTTTTACGAAGGCGAGTTCGGCCGGTACCACGACATCAGGCTCGGCTTGATGACGCATGCTCTCCATTACGGAACCGGCTGCTTCGAGGGCATCCGCGCTTACTGGAACCCCAAGCAAGAGCAGCTTCACCTCCTGCAGGCGCCCGCGCACTACGAGCGGCTGCGGCGGTCGGCCAACGTGATGCGAATGACCCTTCCTTACTCGACCGAGGAGCTCGTCAACATCACCGTCGAACTGCTCCGGCGCAACGATTTCAAATCCGACGTCTACGTCCGTCCACTTCTATATGCGTCGAGCGAAGAGATCGGAGTCCGCCTCCACAACCTGAACCACAGCTTCTTCATCTACGCGATCCCCTTCGGCAATTACGTCGAGATCGAGTCGGGCATCCGGTGCATGGTCAGCTCGTGGCGCCGCACACCGGATCAGTCGCTCCCCGCGCGCGCGAAGATCACCGGGTCGTATGCGCAATCGGCGCTCGCCAAATCCGAGGCGGTGGAATCGGGCTTCGACGAAGCGATCGTCCTCACCGTCGACGGCCACGTCTCCGAAGGCTCGGCCGAGAACCTCTTCATGCTCAAGGATGGCGTGTTCGTGACGCCACCCGTGACCGACGACATCCTGGAGGGCGTGACGCGTTTGCTGCTGATGCAGGTGATCAAGGAAGAGCTGGGCAAGCCGGTCGTCGAGCGCAGCATCGACCGCACCGAGCTCTATACGTGCGATGAGCTGCTGCTTTGCGGCACCGGGGCTCAGATCTCGCCGGTGGTCGAGGTCGACCGCAGGCGGGTCGGCACCGGCAAGGTCGGAGAGTTCACGCAGGAGCTCCAGAGCATCTACTTCGGGGCTGTCCGCGGCGAGTCGGCGAAATACAAGGACTGGACGATCGCCGTCTATTAGTCCTAGGGTCGCGGCGATGAAGGTCGTCGTCGCGCCGAACTCTTTCAAGGGCAGCCTCACTGCGTCTCAAGCCGCTGCCGCGATCGCCGCCGGCGTGCGCCACGCACGACCCGACGCGGAAGTCGTCGAGATTCCAGTTGCCGATGGAGGCGAAGGCACGGTCGAGGCGCTGGTTTCGGCCAGGAAGGGTACGTACCGCTCGGCTCAGGTCGAGGGCCCGTTGGGCGACCCGGTCGAGTCGACATACGGCGTCATCGCCGGTGGCCAGACCGCCGTGGTCGAGCTCGCATCCGCGAGCGGCCTCACCCTCATCCCCACCGAGAGGCGCGACTCGAGGCGTGCGTCTACCTACGGCTTCGGCCAGCTTCTCGACGCCGTGCGGCGAGACGGGGTGGACTCGATCATTGCCGGCATCGGCGGCTCGGCGACCAACGACGGCGGTGCGGGGATGGCGCAGGCACTGGGCTATCGGCTGCTGGACAAAGACGGCCGCGACCTGCCTCGTGGCGGCGGCGCGCTGGCCCGGCTCGACCGCATCGATCCCTCTCATTTCGATGCTGCCTGGCGCTCGATCAGCGTGATGGTCGCCAGCGACGTGACCAATCCATTGACCGGCCCGCAGGGCGCCAGCTACGTCTACGGGCCGCAGAAGGGCGCGGACGAGGAGGCCGTCCGCGAGCTGGACCTGGCCCTCGCCCGCCTGGCTGAGGTCATCGAGCGGGACCTTGGCAAACATGTCGCCGACCTGCCCGGCGCCGGCGCCGCCGGCGGCGCCGGGGCGGGTCTCGTCGCCTTCCTGGACGCGCGGCTGGTGCCCGGGGCGCCGCTGGTGGTCGAGGCCAGTGGCTTCGATCGAGCCCTCCGGGGCGCCAGCCTGGTGATCACCGGCGAAGGCCGCGTCGATGCCCAGACCGGCTACGGCAAGGCCCCCGGAGAGGTGGCAAAGCGGGCCCATGCCGCGGGCATCCCGGTCCTCCTGCTGGCCGGCAGCAAGGGTCCGGGGTGGGAGTCGCTGAACTCGATGGGCGTCACCTCGATCGTTACGCTGGCTGAATCCGGCGATCCGGAAGGGCACAATCTGCAGGTCCTCATGCACGACGCCTCACCGGAGCTGACCAAGGTCGCAGCCCGCGCCGTTCATCAAATGCTGTGACCGACCAATCCGAAGACACCGCCAAGATCGGGATCGAGCCGACCGACGTCGACCTCGTCCGCGCTTATCGCAACGGCGACGTGCACGCCTTCGAGGAGCTGCACCGGCGCTACGTGGCCTCGATCTACCGCCTGGTCCGCCGCAAGCTCGGCGACGCCCTCCTCGCCGAGGACATTGCGCAGGAGACCTTCATGAAGGCGCTGCGCATGATGGATCGAGTCGACGACTCCTTCAACTTCGGCGGCTGGGTCCACACGGTTGCCCGCAACCTCTGCTTCGACGAGCTGCGCCGGCGCCAGCGCGACCTGAGGGTGGAAGGGTCGGACGACGATGACGACCAGTTCATGGCAAAGCTGCCCTCGACCTCACGCAGCTTCGACCCGGTCGACGTGCAGGAATCGAACGAGACGCGAAGGCGGGTGTGGGCCGTCGCCCAGAAGCTGCCCGAGAAGTACCGTCTGGTGCTCACTCTGCGCGAGCTCCAGGACCTCAGCTACCGCCAGATCGCGCGCACCCTCAAGATGTCGGAGAGCGCGGTCGAAACGCTGCTCTATCGTGCCCGTCTGCGCTTCAAGGAGGAGTACCTCGCGTCCGAAGGCGCGGCCGACCTGACTCATGAGGAGGTGGCCCCATTGCTGGCTCCGTATCTCGCCGGCAAGCTGCGCCGAAACCAGGCCGAAGCCGTCCGCACGCATATCGCGGCGTGCGCCAAATGTTCAAGGCGGTTGGGCCGCCGGGTCGTCCGCAGGACTCCCGCCAAATGAGGGTTAGTACAGTAGGTGAAGGCATGGCCAAAGTAGTCGTCCGTTTCTTCGACGATGAGACCCTCGAGGGGATCGCGCGCGAGCTCGATTTCGACGAACCGGACTTCCTTGTCGAAGTCGACGACGCCGGCGGCCTGGAGAACAACGAGACGGCCTGGATCCCGCTCACGGCGGTCAAGTGGGTGGAGCTGCCACGCGACCAGAACCTGGCCTCGGAGACACCCACGCGCAAGGTCGCGATCCGGTTTCTCGACGGCGAGGTGCTGCGCGGCCATCTTGACGGCACGCTCGAAAGGCATCGCTACGGCGTTGTGCTCCATCTCCACGGCGAGCAGGCCGACAGCCCGATTCGCAAGCTGGGCATCCCGTTCTCTGCGGTCAAGGCGCTCTTCTTCATCCGCGAGTTCGACGCGCGGGGCGAGGACGCCGGCACGGCCTCGGACGCATACCTGGCGCGCCGCACGATGGCGCCGCTGCTCGATGTGCTCGAGGAGATGGACATGCTCACGCGCCTGCACCGCGACGGGCTGTTGTCGGATGACGAGTACGCCAGCAAGCGGACGCTGGTGCTTGAGAGGCTCTAGGGCTCAGCCGGCGGGGATGGGCCGCCAGAGGCCGCCGTCCCACCAGTAGGCGCCGTCGGCCGAGCGCAGTGGCTGGGGAGGAGTGTCGAGCACGCTGTCGTGCCAGGACATGCCGTCCCACCAGTACCGTCCGTCCGCTGAAAGCTGGGCCATCAGCGTCGGCGCCGGACGGGGGCGACGCAAGGTCAAAACCAGCGCGATCGCCATGACGCCCAGCATGAGAAGCCCGAAGCCGCCCAGGGCGAGGTAGGTGGAGGTATCAAAAGCAGTCGTGCCGAAAAACAGCTGGCCGCCCCCTGAACCACCGTTTGAGCTGCCGCCGGCCGCACCGGCAGTCGTGGTGCCGCAGGCAAGAGCGTTGAACGGCGACAACAGCGCCGACGTAAGGGTCACAGCAGCTGCCGCTCCCACGATGCGGATCCGGTCAGGGCGAATCACCGTACACAGGTTCAACGTGCGACCGGGTCAAATCCGGCTCTAGCAGCCGGGCGATCTGGGCCCTGGGATCGACCGCCAGGCGCGACCGTCCCACCAGAAAGAGCCGTCCGGCGATCTCATCGCCATGGGTGGCACCTCGACCGAGGCATTGCGCCACTGCGCGCCATCCCACCAGTAGGCCCCGTCGGGCGACATGGTGACCCCGCCGGCGATGGCGGCAACCGGGCGGCGACGCCTGGTCGCCAGCAGCACGGTGACCGCCACGATCAGGGCCACCACCACGATGAGGGCGCCGGCGGCGATCTCGATGTTGCGGACGATGTTGTTGACCGCCTGGCCGGCTCCAGGAGGCACCTGGCTTTGAGCAGGCGCTGTCTCGTACATGGAGGCCGCTTGAGCCACCGCGGCCGAGGCAAGGTCGTTGGCGGACGAGTCCATGTGCACGACGAACGTCAGGTTGCCCTTCGCGAACTCCACCCGATACTGGCTGGAGTTGTCGGCCCCGTGGAGCACGGCCCCGAACGAGTGCGGGATCGTGGAGGTGTCGATGGAGCTCAGGTACTCCTTCATGGCCTCCGATCCCCTTTTGAGGTCTGAGTACCAGGCGCTGGCTCCGGCGGAGTCCCGAAACTCGAAGACCCGCTCGATGAGGAGGTCCGTCGTGCCACGCTGCTCCCACTCCAGCCCGTAGCCGCGGGTGAAGCCATAGAGGTTCATCGCAGTCTCCGTCGAGCCCGGGCTGGTCCCGACCGCTTTGAGGAAGGCCGCGTAGTCGTGGGCGTTGAACTCCCCCACGAGATTGGTACTCGACGGGTCGACCGCGAACCAGTCCGTGCCTGGCGGAAGGGCGAGCAGAGTTTTGAGGTCGGTGGCGGGGGCGGGCGTCGCCGCGAGCAGGATCGCCTGTGTGGCGATGGCAGCGCCGATCAGTGCTCGCACGCCCACCGCTGGATTCTAGGGTGGGGGTGGCCGTTAGACCCCGGCGTAGAATTCAATGCCGT
>WNFJ01752817.1_pt1 | contig 12541 bp, 12 predicted proteins | sample 5400461 | NCBI WGS metagenome assembly WNFJ01 (sample SAMN13153349, study PRJNA577476) | soil metagenome | isolation source: 115 cm saprolite on Douglas fir-dominated hillslope | place: USA:California | collected 2013-09-17 | reverse complement strand
GGGCCGAGCCACATCATTCCGGGCCACGACCCGGCGGTGCTCACCCGGTTTCCGCCTTTGCGTGGAAACATCGACGTCGTGCGCGTCGACCTCGCGCCGCGCGTGAGCTGATATCCCTTTGATTGGACTTGATAAATCTCCCTTGACGCGAGCGGGCACCGTCCGTATGGTCTGCCTCGAATTTTTCCAACATGAGCGCCGGCCCGCGCGAGATCCGAGGTTCACATGAAAGTCCGTAATTCGTTGAAGTCGCTGCGCGGCCGCCATCGCGACAACCGCATCGTGCGCCGCAAGGGCCGCGTCTACATCATCAACAAGACGCAGCGCCGCTTCAAAGCGCGGCAAGGCTGAGCGCCGTCCCGATCCCACGTCCGTATCCTCTGCCGGCGTCGAGGGCCGTCCTCGGCGGGCGTGGATTCACATGCCTTTGATGCGGGAACCACTTTGCGGCTCGGGCGTCTCCCCTTAAGCTGGACGCCATGAGTCTTCGCCCGACCATCCTCGCCATGCTGACGGCGCTGGCGTTCACGGCCGCTGCCGCGGCGCAGACGGCGCCCGGCCAGGCGCCTCCCGACAAGCTGCCGCTCGACAAGGACAAGAAGGACTGGGTCCAGCCGCCGGCCAACCCGCCCAAGCCGCAGCGCGGCGACCGCACCCGCAATCTCGACTTCCTGTTCGGCGCGCTCAAGGCGGCTCCCGACGAGGCGAGCGCCAAGCACATCGAGGATCGCATCTGGGCGCTGTGGCTCGTCTCCGGCAGCGACACCTGCAATCTGCTGATGACGCGGGTCAAGACGGCGGTCGACGCGGAGAAATACGATCTCGCCATCCGCCTGCTCGACGCGATCATCGAGCTCAAACCGCAATACGTCGAAGCGTGGAACCGGCGCGCCACCGTGTTCTTCCTCAAGAAGGACTATGCGAGCTCGCTCGCCGATCTGCGCCAGGTGCTGGCGCGCGAGCCGAGGCATTTCGGCGCGCTCTCCGGCCTCGGTGCGATCCTGCAGGACATCGGCGACGAGAAGGACGCGCTCGACGCCTATCGCCGGGCGCTCGCGGTGCATCCCCGCCTCAAGGGGATCCCCGACCGGGTGAAGACGCTCACCGAGAAGGTCGAAGGGCGGGACATCTAGCCGACGAGGTTCATGTCCGCCTCTTGCATATCACCGGCGGTGATCTGATCTCCCTACGATGCTCGTCATCGGTTTCCTCATCGTCGCAATCCTTTTTGTCTGCGCCGCCGGCACGGCGCTTGGCCTCGCATTTCTCAAGCGTGCGCATCGTCCCGCCGGCCGGTTCGTGCCGGTGACCGGCGGAACGCTTCACATCGTCGAGATCGGGCCGCAGACGGACGATCCGCCGATCGTGCTGCTGCACGGAGCGAGCGGCAATCTCGAAGACCAGCGCCTCACCCTCGGCATGGCGCTCGCGCACAAGCGGCGCGTGGTCCTGATCGATCGGCCCGGCCACGGGTTCAGCGATCGCCCGGGCGGCATGGCCGACGCCTCGCCGGCGCGGCAGGCGGCGCTGATCGATGAAGCGCTCGCGCGCATCGGCGTCGCGCGCGCAGTGATCGCCGGCCATTCGTGGTCGGGCGCGCTCGCGGCCACCTACGCGCTCGACTTTCCCGCGCGTGTCGCCGGCCTCGTCCTGCTCGCGCCGGTGACCCATCCGTGGCCGGGCGGCATCTCGTGGTACAACCGCTTGGCCATGCGGCCGGTCGTCGGATCGCTGTTCGTCTACGGGCTCGCGCTGCCGCTCGGCCTGCTCCTCATCGGCGGCGCGCTCAAGGAGGTCTTCGCTCCGCAGCTTGCGCCGGCGGACTATCTGCGGCGGGCGGCGGCGCGGCTGGTGCTGCGGCCGGCCGAGTTCATCGCCAACGCGCAGGACGTCGGCGCGCTCAAGGCGTTCGTCACCGCGCAGGCGCCGCGCTATCGCGAGATCGCCGTGCCGACCGTGATCATCACCGGCGATTGCGACAACACCGTCTCGTGCGATCTGCATTCGCGCGCCATGGCGGCGCTGGTGCCCGGTGCCAAGCTGATCGTGCTCGACGGCGTCGGGCACATGCTGCATCACACGTCATGCGATGTGATCGTCGCGGCGATCAATGAGCTGACGGCGCTCGCGCGCGAGCGTCGAAAGACTCACTCGCCGCTCGTCGCCTCCTGACCCACATAGGCGATGCGCACCATGTTGGTGGCGCCCGGCGTGCCGAGCGGCACGCCGGCCACGATGATGACGCGCTCGCCGGCCTTGGCGAATCCGTCCTTGAACGCCATGCGGCAGGCGCGGTCCACCATGTCGTCCTGGTCGCGCGCGTCCTCGGCGACGACGCAATGGACGCCCCACACCAGCGCCAGCTTGCGGCCGGTCCCGACGTTCGGCGAGATCGCGACGATCGCCGGCGCCGGGCGTTCGCGCGCGACGCGCAGCGCCGTCGCGCCGGACGAGGTCCAGCATATCACCGCGGAGAGATCGAGCGTCTCGGCGATCTGGCGCGAGGCGGCCGCGATCGCATCGGCGCCGGTCGCCTCGGGGTCGGTGCGCTGCGCGTGGATGATGGTGCGATAGGTCGGATCGCGCTCGACCTCCTCGGCGATGCGATTCATGGTGGCGACCGCCTCCACCGGATACTGCCCGGAGGCGGATTCGGCCGACAGCATGACGGCGTCCGCGCCTTCGAAGATCGCGGTGGCGACGTCCGACACCTCGGCGCGCGTCGGCACCGGGCTCGAGATCATCGATTCGAGCATCTGGGTTGCGACCACCACCGGCTTGCCGGCGCGCCGCGCCGCGCGCGTGATCTGCTTCTGCGCGCCGGGCACCTTCTCGAGCGGCATCTCGACGCCGAGGTCGCCGCGGGCGACCATCAGCCCGTCGGTGACATCCAGGATCTCGTCGAGGCGGCTCACCGCCTGCGGCTTCTCGATCTTCGCCATCACCGCGGCGCGGCCGCGCGTGCTCTTCTTCGCTTCCGCGATGTCGTCCGGCCGCTGGATGAACGACAGGCCGATCCAGTCGATGCCGGCGTCGAGCGCCGCTTCGAGATCGGTGCGATCCTTCGCGGTTAGCGCCGAGGCCTGGATCGTCGTGTCGGGAAGGCTCACGCCCTTGCGCGCGGTGAGCTTGCCGCCGACCTCGACGCGAGTGACCGCGCGCTTCGCCGAGGTCTCGACCGCGGTGAGCCTGATCTTGCCGTCGTCGAGCAGCAGCGTGTGCCCGGGCTCGAGCGCGGCGAGGATTTCCGGATGCGGCAGATGCACGCGCTCCGCGTTGCCCGGCGCCGGATCGGAATCGAGCACGAAGCGCGCGCCCTTGTCGATCGTCACCGCGTCCGTCGCAAAGCTGCCGATGCGCAGCTTCGGCCCTTGCAGATCGACCAGCACCGCGATCGGCCGGCCGTAGTGCTTCTCGACGGCGCGGATCGTGCGCACCAGCTCGCGCATGCGATCGGGCGGCGTATGACTCATGTTGATGCGGAAGACGTCGGCGCCGGCCTCGAACAGCTTTGCGATCTGTCCCCGTTCGGACGAGGCGGGCCCAAGCGTCGCGACGATCTTGGTGCGGCGTTGCCGTCTCATCGCGGCGCCGGGCTCGGGAATGCCGGCGCGGGTCCCGGCTGCGCCGGTCCCTGCCGGCCGGGCGTCGGCACGGTCATCAGCGGCGTGCTCGGGCCGGACGGTCTGCTCTCGGTCGATTCGGTGAGCTGCACCGTCCAGGCCGCTTGCTCCCCGGTGTCGACCTCGAAGAACCCGGTGCGGTCGTACCCGCGCGCGAGGCAGTCCGCGGTTCCCCGGATGGTGAATTCCTTGTCGCGGCTGCACATGAAGGCCTGGCCTGACCATTCGCCCCCGCGGTCGTAGTCGACCGCATAGATGTAATAGTAGCGCGCGCTCAATGTTCCGCGCAGCAGGGTCTCGCAGCTGCGGGACGACAGGTTCCACCATCCTTCGGTTGCCCAGCCATCGTTGTCCTTGTAGCCGATCGCGATGCCGACCCGGCTCGGCGTGTTGTTGCACAGCCTGAAATCGGCCGCGGCCGGCGACGCTGCGAGCAGCATGCCGGCGGCGAGCGCGCCCACGGCGATCCGTGGCGCGGCGCGTCGCAACGTCGCGATGGTCGAAAGCGCGATCATGCTCGGAGATTCTCGAAATGTGTCATGGCGTGTCAACGACGATGGCGCGAAAATCATTGATGTTGGTGGTGGTGGGTCCCGGGCTGAGCAAATCGCCGAGACGCGCAAAAAACTCGGTGGAATTGTTGTCGGCGAGAAAGGCGGCAGGATCGAGGCCGTGCGCCCGGGCGCGCGCCACCGTGGTTTCGTCGATCAGCGCGCCGGCCGGGTCATCCGCGCTGCCGGCGCCGCCGTCGGTGCCGTCGGTGTCGCCGGCGAGCGCCGTAATTCCGCGCGCGCCGGCGAGCGCGCTCGCGAGCGCCAGCGCATATTCCTGGTTCGGTCCGCCGCGGCCGTTTCCGCGCAGCGTGACGGTGAGCTCGCCGCCCGACAGGATGACGGCGGGGCGGCCTGCCGCCTGCGTCTCGCGCGGGAGCCGCGCGTGGGCGGCGGCGACCTCGCGCGCCTCGCCTTCGAGCCGGTCGCCGAGGAAGATCGGCTCGAAGCCGGCGGCCTCGACCTTGGCGCGCGCCGCGCGAAACGCGTCGGCGGGCCGTGCCACGAGATGAAATTCGCAGTGCGCGAATATGGGATCGCCGGGCTTCGGGCTTTCGTTCGCGGGATCGGTGAGCGCGCGTCCGACCGCCGGCGGCAGATCGAGCCGATGGCGGGCGACGATCGCGCGCGCCTCTGCGAGCGTCGAGGGATCGGGCACCGTCGGGCCGGAGCCTATCACCGCCGGATCGTCGCCGGGCACGTCGGAGATGGCGAGCGTGACCACGCGCGCCGGATGGGCATGCGCGGCGAGCCGTCCGCCTTTGATGCGCGAGAGATGCTTGCGCACCGTGTTGATCTCGCCGATCGCGGCGCCGGATTTGAGGAGCGCGCGCGTCACCGCCTGCTTCTCCGCGAGCGCGAGGCCGGCGGCGGGCGCGATCCAGTTGGCGGATGCTCCGCCCGAGATGAGCACCAGCACGAGGTCGCCGGCGCCGGCTTGATCGGCGAGCGCCAGCGTCTTCGTCGCCGCATCGAGGCTCGCCGCATCGGGCACCGGATGACCGGCCTCGATCACCGGCACGAGGCGGGTCGGACGGCCATAGCCATGCCGCGTCACCGCGACGCCGGCGATGCGGCTCGCCGACAGCTTGCCCGCGTCGAGATAGTGGCGTTCGGCGACCTCGGTCATCGAGCCCGCCGCCTTGCCGGCCGCGAGCACGATCAGGCGGCCGGGCGCGGGCGGCGGCAGATAGGGCGCAAGACAGGTCGCGGGATGCGCCGCCGCGACGGCGGTGCGAAAGAGGTCTTCGAGGAAGGCGCGGGCCGACATGCGGCGCGATTGATATCGCGAAGCGCGCCCGCATACCACCGGGGCCGGGCCTGGAAAGGGTTTCGTCGCGCGCCTATGTTGGTCGCACGAGGAGAAGCATCATGACCCTTGACGACAAGACCCGCACCGAGCTCGAAGCCGCCGTCTATCGCCGGCTGGTCGAGCACCTGCGCACGCGCACCGACGTTCAGAACATCGATCTGATGAACCTCGCCGGCTTCTGCCGCAACTGCCTGTCGAATTGGATGAAGGACGCGGCCGACGCCAAGGGTATCCCGCTGTCGAAGGAGCAGAGCCGCGAGATCGTCTACGGCGAGCCCTACGACCAATGGCGGGCGAAACACCAGAAGGAGGCCTCGCCCGAGCAGAAGGCCGCCCTCGACAAAACTATGCACAAGCACTGAGTTCTGTGGACTGATCGGCCGCGCGGCCTTGACGGAAGGCGCGCCAGCTTCGAATGCTCCTCGCAAGACCGTTGCGCAAGGAGTATCGCATGGCCACCGCGACCGCCGCCGCCGCCAAGGAAGAAACCGCTCACCGCTTCGCCAAGGATCAGCTCAAGGCCTTCATCGAGCGCGTCGAGCGCCTGGAAGAGGAGAAGAAGGCGATCTCCGACGATATCCGGGACGTCTTCGCCGAGGCCAAGGGAAACGGCTACGACGTCAAGGCGCTGCGCACGATCGTCCGGCTGCGCAAGCAGGACAAGGACGAGCGGATGGAGCAGGAAGCGATCCTCGAGACCTACATGCACGCGCTCGGGATGATCTGATTTTCCGACTTTTCCGTCATTGCAGTCTCATGCCCTAAAGCCGTGGCGTGAGATTGCCGCGGCGTGCGTCGCACGCCTCGCAACGACAGTTCGCAGGATCGGGATTACGGCGTGAGGAAGACGCTGGGCGAGCGCGACGCCATATCGCGGCGCGCCGTCGGCGCATTGAACGTCACGGTGGAGATGAACACCACGGCGCTGCCGGTGAAACGGTCGGTCGTGATGGCGGCGTTCGGATTGTCGGAGAACGTCATCATCACAGCGCTGTCCGGCTTCCGCATGAGCGGGCGCAGCTCGCGCGGATCGGGCGTGCCGAAGATCGGGTGCGAGCGCGAGCGCGCGCAGCCAGATGTCTTCGAAGGGCGGCGCGCCGACCTTCTTCGCCGCAGGGGCAGGCCGTGCGGCCGCGACCGTGGCCGGCGCAGCGGTCACGGCAGCCGGGGAGACCTTGCGCGCGATCGTCGACGCGCCCGACTGCTCGATCGTCGCGGCGTTGCGCGGGATCGGCGGATTCATGCTGAGACTGCGCGTCACGGGCTGGGCGGGCCGGACGTCGGCCAGCGCCGCATAGGCGAGCGCGAGCTCTTGCGGCACGCGATCGGCGCCGGGCTCGCTCTTCAACGGCCATTGAGTCTGCGTCACCGCGCCGGTCGATTCGCGCGCCTCGGCGCGCGCGCGCAGCGCTTGCGCCTGATGCGATGCCGCTGATGCAAGCTGCATTTGAGCCTTCTGCTCCGCCTGAGCGGGCGGGGCCGCCGGCGTCGCCAACTCTTCCCAGTAGCGCGCCGCGACGATGTCGTTCGCCGACGGGCCGGGGATCGTTTCGGGTGGGCGCGGCGGCTCGCTCAGCAGAACCGTCTGGGTGCCGGCCGAGGCGACGCTGAACGTCGGGGCAGGCTTGGGCTCAGGCTGCGCTGCCGGCGCGGGTTCGGACGTGACCTTCGCCGCGATCTGCGGGCGCGCGATCGGCATCGGGATCGGGCGGCTCTCGGCGACCTTCAGGGTCTTTTCGACCTTGGGCGAGGCCGCTGGCGCCGGTGCCGGCTCGCGTTTCGTCGCGCTCGTCGTCTCGTTGTCTTCATCCTCATCCTTCGCGCCGAAGAGCGAGGCGAGCAGGTTCTTGCGCGGCCGTTCGGCGACGTTCACGCCCGCATTGCGCGCGGAGTCGATCGACGTCTGCGACGGGGTTGATCCGCGCTTCTCGAGATCGGCGAGCGCGAGCGCGTAGTTGCGCAGCGGCTGCCCGTCGGACGGGACGTGCACGGTGCGACCGTCGGGGAAGACGCGCGCGAGCTGATCATGGGTCATGCGCGGCCAATGGCGCACGCTGCCGACGTCGAGATGCACGAAGCCGGACGAGGCCGACGCCGCCGCGCTGCAGCCGCAAGCCGATCTCGCGCTGGGCCTCGAGCGACACGCCGGGAATGTTGAAATCCATCGCGCGGCCGAGCGTGTGCTGGCTGAACTGGGCGACGCCGCGGCTGCGGCGTCGCAACATCGCGTTGGTGGCCGGCGCGCGGTATCCGCAGATGATCTGGATCGGCTCCTTGGCGCCGACGTCGCGGTAGACGTCCCACACCACGTCGAGCAGGCGCGGATCCATGCGGATCTCTTCGTCACGCCGCCAGTCGCGCAGCACGTGGTTGAGCTTCTTGAGCGCCTCCTCGTCGTAGCGCCCGTTGCGCTTGTAGGTGACGGTGAGGTCTTCGCCGGTGTGGATATGGTGAAGCGAGATCGTTCGCGTGTCGCCTTCGGCGGCAGCGTTCTGGAGAGCCGTGTTGCCGAGCAACAGCGCCAGCGCGGCGAGGCCGAGACGCCGGCCCGCACGCGACGTGCCGCCGGCAATCAGCGCATTGCGCGCGGCACGAAATGGCACTTGCGATCTCGCATGTAGACGACGCCCACGGTAAAGCCGCGCGCACGCCCCACGTCGGTGCGCATGGCTAACGGATTGTTACTGGGATCGGTTAACGCGAGATTTAGCGCCCCGTCCCCCTTCCACGTCCCCTAACTACCGGGGGAGTATGGCAAAAACGTGCCCGGGCGGGCAACAGGGGCGCCCCGGCGGGTTAATGGAAACGATAAAATTGATGGGCTGGTAAGGACTTAGGGTGCCGGCCGTGTCCTGCGGGGCCGGCACGGCCGGCCCCGCGGAAGAGCTTTAGCGCTCGTAGGACGGATAGGCCGGCTGTTGCGGCTGCTGATAGACCCGCCGCTGCTGCGGCTGCTGCCGGACGCGGGCCGGCGGCGGGGCAGGCTGCTGGTAGCCTCCGCCGCCGAACAGCCGTTCGAAGAAGGACGATCCATTGCTCGCCCAGGACGAATAGCCCGTGGGCAGGCGCGGCCTTGGCGTCGCGCCGGCCTCGCGATTGTCGACGCCGACATCCGCCATGAGCCGCTCGTCGCCTTTCATGAGCGCGGAATAGCGGGCGTCGCGGCCATAGATGTCGTCGCGGATCTGCAGCTTGCCGGCGTCGTCCACGAAGGCGGTCTGGTACGTCAGATGCACCGGGATCTGCGTCTGGAGCTGGATGTCCTGCTCGCTCGTCCCGTACATCTTGCGGATGCGCTCGACCGTGTAGCTGTCCTTCGGATTGGCGATCGAGAGCAGCACCTCGGCATATTTGTCCGGGTTCTGCACCCGCATGCAGCCGTGGCTGTAGGCGCGCACGTCGTGCGCGAACAGTTGCTTGTCGGGCGTGTCGTGCTGATACACCAGGAACTTGTTCGGGAAGTTGAAGCGGATGCGGCCGAGCGCGTTGCGCTCGCCCGGCGGCTGGTAGATGTGAACCGTGCCGTCGCGATTGTGCTCGAGCTTCAGGCCCATCCGGCTGAGCACCGTCGGATCCTGGGCGAGCGCCGGCAGATATTCGTTGTTGATGATCGACGGCGGCACGTTCCAGGTCGGGTTGACCGTGATGAACTTCATCGTCTCGCTGAGCATCGGCGTCGCCATCTTGCCGGGCTTGCCGGCCACGATGCGCGTCGTCCACACGGTGACGCCGTTCTGCACGACCTTGAGCGAGAAATCCGGGATGTTGACCATCACATAGGCATTGCCGAGATCGCGCGGCAGCCAGCGCCAGCGCTCCATGTTGGCGATGATGATGTCGGCGTCGCGGTCGCGCCTCGGCCCGTTGAGCGCGTCGAGGGTCGCGTTGGTGAGCACACCGGTCTCGGCCATTCCGCGCTGTTTCTGGAACTTCTTCACCGCCTCGGCGAGCGGCTTGTCGTAGGTCGTGTCATCGCCCTCGGCGGCGACGCCCAGGCGCTCGCGCAGTAGCGGCACGCGGGGGTCCTGCATCAAGGTCTTGCCCAGCTTGAGCACGGCGCCATGCTCGATGCGCTTGGCGCTGCCCTCGCCCTTGGCGGCGCGCGCCTCGGCGAGCTTCGCCTTGAGCGCCTTGTAGCCCGGCTGCTGCGGGTTGAAGCTGGCGAGCGCGGTCGCGACGTTGCCGGCGTCCGTGAGCTTGCCGAGCACGTCGGCCGGTTCGGGCATCGCCAGGTTGAACAGGATATCCGGGCTGATGCGCGAGTAATGCACGCGACCGGTCTGCGCATGCCGGGCGTAGGTGAGGATCGTCGCGGTGAACTTGAGCTCCGCTTCGGCGAGCGCGGCGGCGTCCGCGCCGGCCTTCACGTCCGGCAGCGGATAATCCGCCGGATCGAGGCCGTCGGCGTCGACCTTGGCGAGATACGCGGCCGCGGCTTTGGCGCGTGCGCTTCGCGCGCCGTTGTCGACCCAGAGCGGCGCGTAGTTGCGCGTGGCGTAGAATGCCTCGACGCCCGGGCGGATTTTGCGATCGAGGAAACGGTCCGACTTTGCCGTCAAGATCTCGCGGAGCTTGTCCGCCACCTGCTGGTCGAGCGATGGAGGCGCCGCCGCAGCCGCGGCGGGTTGCTCAGCTGGCGCAGCCGGAACCGCTGCCGGGGCGCTCGGCGGGGCCACGTCTGCAGCGGTCGGCGGAGGAACGCCGGTGGTGTCCGGGACCGGAACGAGGGCCTCGATCGCTTTTTCCTCGGCCGGTGTCGCGCAGATCGCCGAGGTGCGGGCGACCAGGACGACCGCAATGGCCGTGCAGGCCAAAAGAAGCCCGAAACGAAGCTCTCGCATTTGACAAATTCCCTTTCGCGTGGCGGCCGTGCCGCGACGATAACCACTTTACGCGTTGAGACCGACGCTGACGCTGACCACGCCCAAACCAAACCGCATGCAATTTAGCCCACGTTCCAGGAGGCCGGGACATTTTATTCAGGGCGTTTCACGCGATTTTGTGGGGGTGTCCCCGTCCCGCCACGTCGGATTTGGCGGAATCGGCGCTGTCGGCGAGACCCAGTTGGTCGAGCTTGCGATAGAGCGTCGAGCGGCCGATGTGCAATTTGCGAGCAACTTCGGACATTTGTCCGCGATAATGGGCAATCGCAAAGCGGATCGCCGCAGCCTCGATCGTCTCGAGCGGCAGGACTTCCCCGCTCGCATCGAGCAAAGACAGGGTTCCCGGTAAATCGGTACGGGGGCGGGCATCGCGGCTGGTTCCCGCCCCGGCGTCGAGCACGAGCGGCGCCGGCGCTGCGCTGGCGCGGCCGGGCGACGATTCCGGTGCGGAATCAGGAACGAGAGGTGTCTCGGTCGCGCCCTGCGCCGCGATTTGCGGAAACTCGGCGACGCCGATTTCGTCGCTCTCGGCGAGCACCACGGCGCGGAACACGGCATTCTCGAGCTGGCGCACATTGCCCGGCCAACGGTGGCCGGCGAGCAGCGCGAGCGCCTCGCCGGTGACCGCCCGCATGCGCTTGCCTTCCTCCGCGGCGAACCGCAGCAGGAAGTGCCGCACCAGTTCGGGAATGTCTTCGCTGCGTTCGCGCAGCGGCGGCACGGAGATCGGGAAAACGTGCATCCGATAAAAAAGGTCTTCGCGGAAGCGGCCGGCTTTGACGTCGGCGATCAGGTCGCGGTTGGTGGCCGACACGATGCGCACGTCGATCTTGACGGGCTTCTTGGCGCCGATCGGATCGACCTCGCTTTCCTGGAGCGCCCGCAGGAGCTTGACCTGGGCCGGCAGCGGCAACTCGCCGATCTCGTCGAGGAAGAGCGTGCCGCCCGAGGCCTCGACGAATTTGCCGACATGACGTTCGGCGGCACCCGTGAAGGCGCCCTTCTCGTGACCGAACAGCACCGATTCAACCAGGTTTTCCGGGATCGCGCCGCAATTGACGGCGACGAAAGGTTTGGCGCGGCGCTCGCCCGAGCCGTGGATGGCGCGCGCGATCAGTTCCTTGCCGACGCCGGACTCGCCTTCGATGAGCACCGGGATGGTCGACGCCGCCGCCTTCTCGGCGGTGTGCAGGATCGCCAGCATGCGCGGACTGCGGGTGACGATGTCCTTGAAGGTCAGCGTCCCGGACCGGCTGCGCTTCAGCCGGCTGAGCTCGCCCGCGAGCGCACTCGTGGCGAGCGCATTGCGCAGCGAGACCTGCAAACGCTCCGCCCCGACCGGCTTGACGACGAAATCGGCTGCGCCCGCCCGCATGGCGGAAACGACGTTGTCGATACCGCCATGGGCGGTCTGCACGATGACCGGCACATCGATCCCGGCCTGCCGCATCCTGGCGAGCACGCCGAGACCGTCGAGGTCCGGCATCACGAGATCGAGGACCACGCAGTCGACGCGTTCGCCCGACGTCAGCAGGGCGAGCGCCGCGTCGCCCCCCTCGGCCGTCACCGGCTCGAAGCCCGCCCGGCTCACGATATTCTCGACCAGGCGGCGCGCCACCGGGTCGTCATCGACGATCAGGACGCGTTCGGCCATGACGCAACACTCACCCCGCTACTATCCCCGTCACCACTCTCGCCGATCGGGATTAATGTCCTGTTAAGGCTCTCTTGCGGCAGGAGACGCGGGCATGCTTCGGTGCCGCCGCCTTGCGGCCCTCGCTTCGCCACAGGGCGTGGCTCCCTGAAGATCGAACCGATCGCCTCGCCAGTCCGTTTTGAGCCGTATGACCCAGATGCGCACCCGTACCGCCCGACCCGCCCCCGCCACCTCTGCCCGCAAAGCCGCCGTCAAGCGCGCTCACGCCGCGCCGGCCGCCCGGTCCAAGACCTCCGGGCTCGGAGCGCTGCCTGAGTGGAATCTGACGGATCTCTATCCGGCGCTGGATGGGCCCGAGGTCAAACGCGATCTCGACCGCGCGGACGCCGACTGCCTCGCCTTCGAGGAGGCCTACAAGGGACGGCTCGCCGACATGGCGAAGTCCCCGGGCGGTGGTACCGAGTTGGCCCAGGCGGTGAGACGTTACGAGGCGATCGACGACCTCATCGGACGGC
>WNFJ01576506.1_pt1 | contig 12541 bp, 14 predicted proteins | sample 5400461 | NCBI WGS metagenome assembly WNFJ01 (sample SAMN13153349, study PRJNA577476) | soil metagenome | isolation source: 115 cm saprolite on Douglas fir-dominated hillslope | place: USA:California | collected 2013-09-17 | reverse complement strand
CCCATTCCCAGCACTTCCTTCACGTCGTAGCGGCCGTCGAGCAGCGCGCCGGGCCGCAGGGCTTCGCCGCCCGGCGTCGCCAGCACGGCCGTGCGCATGCCGGTGGGGATCGCTTGCACGGGCTGCGTGGCCGCCGCACCCGACGCCTGCATCATGTACTGCACCAGGTCGTTCTTCTCCTTGAGGTCTTCGACCAGGCCCTTGAACGCCTGCGACAGCACGCCGATTTCGTCGTGCGACGTGACGGCGATCTCGACTGAGTAGTCGCCGTCCTGCACCCGCCGCGTGGCATCCGCCAAGCGGCGCACCGGCTCCGCGATCTGTCGTGCCAGGAAGAACGCCGACACCAGCGCCAGCACCACACCCAGCGCGATGGCGAGGACCATCGTGCGCTGCAGCGCGCGGAATGCGCCGAGCGCCTCGTCGCGCGAGCGGAGCGCGACGAAGCCGCCGAACGGATCGCCCCCGGCCGAGCGAATCGGCGACGCCAGGCCGATCAAGTGCTGCCCCGCGACCTGGGCCGCGAGCGGCGCACCCGTGGAGTCGGCACCGAGCGAATCCACCCGCAGGCCGGTCTGCAACGCCGGGCCCATCTCGGCCGGCGGCAGCGTGCTGCCCACCACGACGGGATGATTGGCGGTATCGAGCGCGAAGAAGACGACGTCGGCGTTGGTCGCGCGCTTCACGGCCTGGGCGAGCGAATCGTCCACAGCGTACGCCGCAACCAGCACGCCCTGCGGCGCCGCGTTGCCCGCGACAAGGGGCGTGGCCGTGGCGATGAAAAGCCGGATCGCCTTGGGATTGCGGTCGTCGATGAACGCGCCGCTGGCCTGCTCTCCTGAGAGGGCGTTACCGATCAGCGCGCCGCGCGACAGGTCGATGTCCTGCTCCTCGGGATAATCGGTCCGCGCGATGAGGACGCCGTCCTGATTGGTGACGAGCACCCAGGCGGCGCCGATGAGATTGCGGTACTCCTGGGCCTGGTCCAGCACGTCGCCGCGGTTCTTGCTCTTGACCAGCCGCTCCCGAAACTGGGGTACGCCGGCCGAGACGGCGCTCATGCCGGCCAGCGCGTGGGTGCGGGCTGCGAGAAAGTCCTCGACTGCGCGGCGGGTGTTGGCGAGCTGGCGGCCGATGGTCGCGTCGGCGGTGCGGTTCGCCTGAACCGACGTCACGCCGAATGTGCCGCCCAGCACCGCCACGACGAGCAGCGCCGAGGCGAGGAAAATCTTCCCGGCGAGCCCGAACGTCTTAATAGCGCTCGCGTCCGGCGTTAGTGGGGTATTCGCGCCCGAACTTGTTCTTGTGGGGCTGCCACTGGTAGCCGCGGGCGTTGAGCGCGACGTCGACCTCGAGCGGCGCCCCGGTGGTGACGACCACGTCCTTCACGATTTCCGCCGGCGCCCGCTCGTGCCACACGTGGAGGCGGTAATGTCCCGGTGCCACGTTGTCGAGCGCGAAGCTGCCGTCACCGCCCGGTTGCGTGAACCAGCGATTGGGCGTCACCATCACGAACGCCACCATCCGCGGATGGACGTTGCAGAACACGCGCACCAGGCCCACGCCGGCGAACGTGTGGCCCTTGGCTTCGCCCCGGCCGTACAGGCCCAGGTCGAACGCGTTGGGATCGCTTTGGGAGAAGACGTTGTGGTTGAAGGGATCGTGGTTGGGGAAGGTCACGCTCGAGCCGGCCGGGATCACAATCACGTGGGGGACGTACGACTTGTCGCTGATGGCGATCTCGAAGGTGCCCGGCCGCGCGGCGGGCCCCGCGCCCTCGAGGTAAACAACGGCGGATCCCAGATCGGGGCTGGGCTTGTTGTCCCGCTCGAGAATGCTCACGCGGCCCGTCACCTTGCCCGTCTGGGCGGGGACGGGCAGCGCCCCCGTGACGGAGCTCACCGCCAGGCACCACACCGCGCGTCGCATCACCGCCACGAGTCTCCCGTTGCGTTCAGGGCCGCTGAGCTTACTGTAAACGTGGACAATTTGCCAGGAGCGGGCCGTGATGCGTGTCGCACCTCTACTGTTACTCGCCGTCGCCCTGCCGGCCGCCGCGCAGGCGCCGGCCAAACGCACCCTCGAGTTCACGGGGCTCGTGCTCGTGAACGGGTTCTACAACAGCGCGCATATCGCCAACGTCGATCTGCCGCTGTTCGCCGACACGGACAACGTCGGCGTGAAGAGCGGCGGCGCGTCCATCCGGCAGACGCGGCTCGGTGTGCTGCTCACCGATCCCGACGTGCTGGGTGGCAGCTTCGCGGGCGAGATCGACGCCGATTTCTACGGCGGCCAGCAGCCGAGCTCGGGCGGCCGCACGTTCCCGCTGCTGCGCCTCCGTCGCATCACGGGCACGGTGACGTGGCCGCACGCGGAGCTCTTGATCGGGCAGGAAGCCCCGCTCGTCGCGGGGCGCAATCCGCGCTCGCTCGCGGCAATCGGATTCCCCGACTTTGCGGGCTCCGGCAACCTGTGGCTATGGATTCCGCAGGTGCGCTTCACGATGGAGGCGGGATACACACTGCGGCTCGCGTTCCAGGCCGCCGTGCTCGCGCCCACGACGGGCGCCGCCCAGCCTCCTTTCCTTTCGCAGGCGGATTCGGCCGAACGAACCGTGCGGCCGGAGCTCGAGGGGCGCGTACGCCTGGGTTGGGGCGCCACGGATGACCCGAGCGAGATCGCGATCGGCGGGCACCTCGGGTGGATCAAAGGGAAGGACTCGCTCACGGGTGACACCATCCTCACCTCGCGCGCCCTGACCGTCGACGCGCGTTTCAAGATCGGCGCCCTGGAAATCATCGGCGAGGCGTTCACGGGCCAGGCCCTCGCGGGACTGGGCGGCGGCGGGATCGGACAGAACTTCGGTGTGCAGGGCGTGCCGGTGCGCACCAAGGGCGGCTGGGCCCAGCTCAACATCCGGCCCACAGCGCAATGGATGTTCGGGGGCGGCGGCGGGATCGACGATCCCAACGACGCGGATGTGCTCGCCAACGGGCGCTTCCGCAATGTGGCGGTCGCAGGGCACGTCGAGTGGCGGCCGCCGGGTCCGCTTGTTTTCGGCTTCGAGTTCCGCCGGCTCCAGACGCGCTACGCCGCCGGCGACTTCGCGGTGAACCACATGAACCTGGCGGCCGGTTACCGGTTCTAGCCGCGGGGCAGGCGGCCTTTCAGATCGCCAGCCCGGAACGGGCCCGGCTCTGCGATCAACGCGCGGGCTTGGTCCACCTGCCCCCACGTGTTCCACAGGAGCACGCCGCGCACACGGCCGTCCTTGAGATAATAGATCACGCCCTCGCGGAACGGTTCCTTCCAATCCACCACGGTCTCGTGCCGCGCGTCGAGATCACCCACGGCCTCGTAGCCCAGCTCGAACAGGTCCGAATAGAAGAATGGCAGGTGCGTGGCCCCGCCATCGCGCGGCCGGCCGCGGCACCCATCGTGTTCGCCGCATCCTCGTGCTCGACCCGCGTGCGCACGCCGAGGGCGGCGTTGGGGAAGTTGGCGACGTCGCCCGCCGCGAAGACGTTCGCGTCGCTGGTGCGCAACATCTGATCCACCACGATGCCGTTCTCGACCCGCAGCCCGTTCTGCTGCGCTAGGTCCACACCCGGCAGGATGCCGAGACCCGCCACGACGACGTCGGTGGTGACCTCCCGGCCGGTGCTCGTCGTGATCGCGACCTTCGCGCCGCGCTGCACGAGCGTCGTCACGCCTTCGCCCGTCCGCACCGTCACGCCTTTGGAGCCGTAGAAGTCCACAAGATGGCGCGACAGCTCGGCCGGGAAGACCCGTGCCGCGAGGCCCGCTTCGGGCACCAGCATCTCCACGTCCCGGCCAGCCATGCGCAGGGCCGCGGCGATTTCGGAGCCGATAAAACCGCCGCCGACCACGACGAACCGCAGCGGCTTGGCGGCCAGTGCGCGCAGGCGGCGGTAATCCTCATAGGTGCGGTAGTAAATGATGGGGTCGTCCGCGAAGCTCAGGCGCCGCGGCGCGCCCCCGGTCGCGAGCAGCAGCTGGCGATAGGCATAGGTGTCGCCACGATCGTCCTTCACCTGCCGGGTCGCGACGTCCAGGCCGTTCGCGCGCCGGTCGAGGTGCAGTTTCGCTCCCGCCGCCTCGGTGCCGCGCCAGATGCTCGATTCGGGCTCACCTTTCCACAGGGCTTTGGAGAGCGGCGGGCGGTTATAGGGAGGATGGGGTTCGGCGCTGATCAACCCGATGCTGCCCGACGCGTCGACCTCACGGATGCCCTGGACGGCGGCAGCGGCGGTCATGCCGCCGCCCACGATCACATAGTCATAGCGGTAGAGAGTCACGTCGCAAGAACGCCGCGAGGCCGCATGCCGGTTCCTACTCGAGCTGTACTGCTTCTTGGACCGGTGCACTTTGTGGGAAGGCGTGTCGAGGCGCTCCTTTACCGGTGCCCGGGGGTTGGGCACGCGCACCACGAGCTTCTTCTTCTCGCGCTTGCGGCTCATGTCGCGAGGCGTGCCTTGATCTGCTTGGCGTGATGGCGCGCGTGCACGGCGTGGAAACGCATCCACTCCTCCAGCGTCAGATCACCCAGGCGGGGATGCTTCACAAACAGGTCGAACCGCCGCGCCGGCAGGAGCATGTGCTCAAGCTCCTGCCACTTCGTGAACCCGGCGCGGAACTTGGACTCCGCCGCGGCGCTGGTGACGTTCGCCGCGGGCACCGTGCCCTCCGGGGCTTTGAAGCCCTGCGGATACCACCCGAGCCCGAGGATGACGGCACTCCCGAGCCTTTCCATGAAGCGGCGCGGCCGGCGCACCATCGAGTCGTGGGCGCGACGCTTGTCGAACGTGACGGCGCTGTACTCCAGAGAAATTGCCAGATGCTCGACGATCTGCGCGCATGTCCACTTGCCCGCCGGCGCGCGATACCAATCCGCCTCCGGCCGGCCGTCGAGCGGCGCCAGCACCATTTTGGGTACATCGGCGAAACGCAGGGTCATTCGAGAAACACCCGGGCGATGGATTCACCTTCCATGAAGAACGGATCGAGGTCGTCGGGCGTGGGCAGGCGGCCGGACTTCCACCAGAAGAGGTGCGTGCCGCTGCTCGCCGCAGTTTGGCCCGGCGTGGCGCCAAGCACCCCGCGAATCCGCGGCGTGAACGCGCTGCGGATCGCGGCTTCATCGGGCCCGCGCAGCTCGTAGGCGTTGGAGAAGGTCGGATCGTCGTCGAAATCGAAGTCCTGGCGGCCCAGTTTCTGGCCGAGGCGTTTCCAGAACCCCTCGGGCGAGATGGAAAAGGCTGGCAACTTCTTGTCGCCCGTCTCCCAGCACATCACGCGGAAGCGGAAGGTTTGACTGCTCTTGCCGCTCGACACCGTGTACGCGTACTCGAAAGCCGTAAAAGGGCGCTGCCCGATCCGGCCCGCGATGGTATAGCCCCAGCGGCGCCGGCCGCCGCTATTGAACAGCGGCACAGCCGCCTGGAAGGGGCGCCACGCGTCCTTGCGCTCGCGCTCGAAGGTGAAGCCGCGCATCATGCAAAACTGCTCCAGGGCCTCGCGGCGCTTCCTTTCCATTGCGACGCCCAGCCAGATCAGCCCGCCGACCACCACGACGGCCAACCCGATCCACAGCGCGGGTGTCACGTTTGGCTTCCTCCCCGTTCCGGCGTAGTTTCTAGCGTCCCCGCCCCCGGACCCGTCGAGAACCTACGAGTGAACATCCTCCGTCGCCACCCAATTGCGTGCCTGCTCGCCGTGTTGGTGCTCGTCACCGCGGCGGCTTCGCTGCCGCCGCTCCTGGACGCCGTCACCGGCAATGCTCCCCCGAATGCCGATCTCACGCGGCCGCTCGCCTATGTGGCGTTCGCCCCGCTGTCCGATACGTTCGACGCGCTCACGTTTCTCTCCCTCGGCCGCGCGCAGGCGCTGTTGCTCACGTGGGCGCTGGGACTCGCGGCGTGGGGGGCGCTGCGGCGCGGTACCGTGCGCGAGCGGGTGCGGCGCGGGCTGCTCGGGCCCGTGGTGGTCGTGCTCACGGCCGTCGGTACCGTTCTGCTGCCCCGCCCCGTGCCCGCATTGGTGGCGGCGGATTCGTCGGCGACCGTGATTGACTATCACGCCCACACCGAGGCGTCGCACGACGGCCGCACCATCCTGGGGGGCTGGAGCGTGCAGGATCTCGCCCGCTGGCACGCCGTGCAGGGATTCGGCGCCTCTTACGTCACCGACCACAACATCGTGTTCAACCGGCGCATCACCACGCCGATCGCCCTGCTCCCGGGCGTCGAGTGGAGCGTGTACCAACAGCACATCGTGGCGCTCGGGGAAACGCGCCTGCTCGATCGGACGCCTTATCTGTCGGACACGCCGGCGATGCTGAAGCTGTTCGCCGCCCTGCACCAGCAGGGTGCGCTCGCCATCGCATCCATCCCGGAATACTGGGAGCATCACCGCGAAGACCTGGATCAGTTCGTTGCCGCGGGCGTGGATGGGTTCGAAATCGTGAACTGCGCGCCCAAAGCGATCGGCTTCCCGGCGAGCGCCCGCCGCGGCGTGGTCGAGCTGGCGCGCGCCCACGATCTCCTCGTCACCGGGGCATCGGACAATCACGGTTGGGGCAAGGTCACCTGCGTGTGGAATCTCACGCACCCGGGCGCCAAGGGGTTCGCCGCGAACACGGTCATCGCGCGCTCGCTCGCGCTGGCGCAGGGCAGCGCGCGCGGCTGGACGGCGGGGTTCAGCCAGCCCTGGTTGATGCTCCGCGCGCTGACGTGGAGCGAGCGCGCCAGCTGGCTCACGTGGATCGCCCTCTATCTCATCTACGTGTCGGTGCCGCGGCGGCAGGGGCAGCGCGCCGGGATCGGGATCCTGGCGCGGCGGCTGTCGTTCGGCGGCACGGGCCCGCGAGTCTGACGTGAAGCGGCAGGCGCTAGCGCTCGTCGCCCTCATCGTGGTCCCAGCCACCACGCACTTCGCCTGCGTGCACGACTGATGGCGGGATATTCGGGAAAACCGCTCGCCCAAAAGCTCGGCGTGAAGCCGGGGGTGATGGTCGCCGCGCTCCGCGCGCCGCGCAATTACGCCAGGTTGCTGCGCCCGCTCCCTGCGGGCGCCAAGATCCAGTCCAAGCTCGGCCGCGCCGCGCCCTTCATTCATTTCTTTTCCAAACGCCGGGCCGAGCTGGCGCGGCGTTTTCCGTCGTTCGCCCGCGCCCTGACGTCCGACGGGACCTTGTGGATCTCCTGGCCCAAGGGGACGTCCGGCGTCGCCACCGATCTCACCGAGGACGTGGTGCGCACGATCGGGCTTGCCACGGGCCTCGTGGACGTGAAGGTGTGCGCCGTGGACGACGTCTGGTCGGGGCTCAAGTTCGTGCGGCGGCTCAAGGACCGCTGAGCGTTTCCTCCTGCGACATTCACGCTAACGCCCTTTCGGGCGTATTTTCTTCGCCCGTCGCAAGAACCTCTCTTACTGCGGAGAACCTGTCATGCGGATCGTCACTCGCCTGGTCGGTGTCGCCCTGATCGCTGGCGGCTCGCTGGCCGCGCAAACAGCGTCGCTGCCTCGAACCCACAAACCGCAGCCCACCCGGCCCGACATCACCGCCAACGACTTGATGACGCGGTTGTACATCTTCGCAGACGACTCAATGCTGGGCCGCGAAGCGGGCACGCTCGGCAACGTCAAAGGCACGAATTACATCGCCGCGGAGATCAAGCGTCTGGGGCTCGTCCCTGCGGGCGACAGCGGCACCTACTTTCAGACGATTCCGCTCAAGACCCGCGAGTTCGACACGACGTCCACCTTCGCGGTGGGCGGCGCGCCGCTCACGGCGTTCACCGACTACATACCGAACGGACGCGTCCCGCTGACGAACGCCGCCGTGCCGATCGTGTACGGTGGAGACCTCGCCGACACCGCCCACCAGATCGCGGCGGATCAGGCGACCGGCAAGCTGGTTGTCTTCGGCGCCAAGGCGGGGCTTGTGGGCCGTCGCGTGCGCTTTCCCACACTCCCGGGTGCGGCAGGATTGGCGCTGATCGCTCTGGACAGCCTGCCGCCGCAATTCATGGCGTTCTTCCGCCGCCCGCAGACGTTCGTCGACGACGTCCCGCCCGGCACGCCCGCGCCGGTACCCAGTTTCCTGGTCACGCGGGCCGTGGCGGCCCGGATGTTCGGCCGGCCGCTCGATTCCCTGACCGTTGGAATGGCGGGCGGGATGGTGGCGATCGCAATGCGCTACACGGTCACACCGGTGGCGGCCCCCGCGCGCAACGTTGTCGGCATCATCCCCGGCAGCGATCCCAAGCTCAAGGGTGAGTACGTGGCGATCGGCGGCCACAACGATCACCTCGGCGTCGGCCGCGCGGTGGATCACGACTCGATCCGCATCTGGAACCACGTCGTCCGCCCCGAGGGCGCCGACGACGGCGGCAAGCAGGCGACCCCGGCGCAGCAGGCGCAGGTCGACTCGTTGCTCGCCGCGTATCGCAAAGGCCATCCCGCGAGCGCCCGCCAGGATTCGACCTACAACGGCGCGGACGACGACGGCTCCGGGTCGGTGTCGGCCCTCGAGATCGCCGAATACTTCGCGGGGATGCGCGTCAAGCCGAAGCGTTCGCTGATCTTCGTCTGGCACGTCGGCGAGGAGAAGGGCTTGCTGGGCTCGCGCTTCTTCACCGATCACCCCACCGTGCCGCGCGATTCGATCGTGGCGCAGCTCAACATGGACATGGTGGGCCGCGGGGACGCGGGCGATGAGACCGGCCGCACCAAGGATGGCACGTCCCTCCATGGGTCGCCCACGTACGTGCAGCTCGTGGGCTCGCGGCGCCTCTCGACCGAGCTGGGCGACTTGGTGGAGCAGGTCAACAAGAACGACCATCATGATCTGACGTTCGACTATTCGATCGACGCCGATGGCCACCCGTCCAACATCTATTGTCGCAGCGATCACTACGAGTACGCCCGCTATGGTATCCCGATCGTCTTCTTCACGACGGGGCTGCACTCGGACTACCACCAGGTCACCGACGAGCCCGAGTACATCGACTACGAGCACATGGCGCGCGTGGACAAGCTGGTCGCCGACGTCGCGCTGCACGTGGCGAACCTCGACCATCGCCTCGTGGTGGACAAGCCGAAGCCCGATCCGAACGGAGCCTGTCGCCAATAGCTGGTCGCTAGACGGCTAGTCCTCAGTCACTAGCCGTCTAGCCGCCTGCTCCCGCCAATCCGTGCGTCGCGCGGCAGGTGCGGCAGCCGCACTCCCACCAGCTGTCTAGCCCAAGTTACTTTGCAGTATAAAGTACTTGACAGAGCACACCATACCCTCTAGAATGGCTTCGTGCCCGCCCAGCCCCTGCGTGACCGCGCCGCGGATAACCTGCGCTTCATCCGCTCCACCATGGAGCGGGCGGGCTCGTTCACGGCCGTGCCGGGGCGCGGGCAGGTGGTGATCGGGGCGACGGCGCTCGCGGCCGCTTGGCTCGCCGCACGGCAGCCTTCCCCTCTGGGCTGGACGGTCGTGTGGGTGGCTGAGGCGTTCCTGGCGCTCGCCGTGGGCGGCTGGGCCATGATTCGCAAAGCCCGCGCGGCGGCGGATCCGGTACTGTCGGGTCCAGCGCGGCGTTTCTGGTTGGCCTTCGCGCCGGCGGTGTTCGTGGGAGCCCTGCTCACGGTCGCGCTGTATCGCGCCGATCGCGCCGCCCTGCTGCCCGGGACCTGGCTGCTGCTCTACGGCACGGGTGTGGTGACGGGCGGCGCGTTCTCGGTGCCGGTGGTGCCGGTGATGGGGGTATCGCTCATGACGCTCGGCGCCGCGGCGCTGTTTACGCCGGCCGCGTGGGGCGACTGGTGGATGGCCGCGGGGTTCGGGCTGGGGCACATCGTGTTCGGAGCGATCATCGCGCGGCGCTACGGTGGCTAAGTCCGGCGCGGCGCCGCGGCGCGACGAAACCGAGCGGACGTTGAAAGCGGAGCGCGGCGGCGCGGCGGCGGCGAAGCTCGACCGCCTGATTCACGAGCGCGTGCGCCTGGGGATCCTGAGCGCCCTCGCGGCCAACGACTCGCTGACGTTTGGCGAGCTCAAAGGGCTGCTCAAGACGTCGGACGGCAATCTCAGCGTGCACGCCCGCAAGCTCGAGGCGGCGCAGTATGTGGCGGCGGCGAAGTCGTTCCAGGACCGCGTGCCACGCACCGAGTACCGCCTCACGGCTCAGGGCCGGCGGGCGTTGGAGCGCTATCTCGATCATCTGGAAGCGCTGATCCGCGCGGCGCGCGGGTGACATCTCTCTTTTTTTGGGAAGAAACTTTATGATGCAAAGTACTTCGCTGCACGTCGCCATCGTCATGGACGGCAACGGCCGCTGGGCCACGCGGCGGCGCCTGCCGCGGGCCGCGGGCCACCGCTCCGGTGCCGAGACCGTGCGTCGCATCGTGCGGGCCGCTCCGGGGCTCGGCGTTGGCGCTCTCACGCTATACGCATTCTCGGCCGACAACTGGAAGCGTCCGGCCACGGAGGTGAGCACGCTGTTCCGGCTGTTCGCGCGCTACCTCGCGCGCGAAGCGCCGCGGCTCGCCGCGGAACGGGTCCGCCTCGAGGTGATCGGCCGCCGCGACCGCCTGCCCGCTCCGCTGGCGGACGCCGTCACCCGCGCGGAAGCGATGAGCGCCGCCGGTACGGGCCTCCACCTGCGCATCGCCATCGATTACTCGGCGCGCGCCGCGATCACTCAGGGCCAACTCCTGCCCGATGTCGATCTGTTGATCCGCACCGGCGGCGAGCAACGCCTGTCCGACTTCCTCCTGTGGGAAAGCGCGTACGCGGAGCTCGTCTTCACGCCCCAGATGTGGCCCGACTTCGAGGCCGCCGACCTCGCCCGGGCGCTCGAAGAATTCCGCGGCCGCGAGCGGCGCTTCGGCGGTCTGCGCCGGGAGGCCGTATGAGGACACGCCTCGCGCTCGATGTCCTGATCACGGCCGCCCTACTCGGCGTGTGCGGCGATCTGCTGCTGCGCGTCATGCCCTGGGGCGTCAACGTCAGCCTCGCGAGCCTCGCCCTCGTGGCAGGCGGCGCGGTGCTCGTGCGGCGCCACCAGATCCCCGTGAGCGTTGACGCGCCCTGGCTCGGGCTGACCATCGTGCTGCTCGGTGCGGCGTTTGGCCGGCGCGATTCCGCCATCCTGCAAACCCTCGACGTGATCGCGCTGATCGGTGTGCTCGGCATCACGGTACTGGCAACCCAAGGCGGTCGCCTGTGGTTGCGGGGCGTCACCGAGTACGCCACGGCGGTGGGCCGATCGACGTTGCAGGCAATGCTCGGCGTCGTGCCCCTGCTCGCCACCGACGTGCAGTGGCACGAGGTCCCCCGCCGCGAGGCGTTGCACGGGGCGCGCGCCGTGATGCTGGGGGTAGTCCTCGCGCTGCCCCTGCTGATCGTGTTCGGCGCGCTGTTCGCAGGCGCCGACAGTGTGTTCAACGGTCTGGTGCAGAATCTCATCGCCGTGAACCTGAGCACGGCCGTCTCGCACGTCGTGTTCGCGGGATTCTGGGCAGTGCTCGTCGCGGGATACCTGCGCGGTGCCCTGCTGGCGCCGCCGGGGGCGGGTCCTCCTGCGGATCGCAGCCCGACGCTCGGGCTCGTCCCGGTCGGCACGGCGCTCGGACTCGTCAACTTGTTGTTCCTGCTGTTCGTGGTCGTCCAGGCGCGGTACTTCTTCGGGGGCACTTCGCTGGTCGAACAGACCACCGGTCTCACCTACGCCGAGTATGCCCGCGGCGGCTTCTTTCAGCTGGTCTGGGCCAGCGTCCTGGTGCTGCCCGTCCTGCTGGGCGCCGACTGGTTGGTGCGCCGCGAAAGCACCGAACACGTGCGCTCGTTCCGCTATCTCGCGGGGCTCCTGCTGGTACAGCTCGCTGTGGTGATGGTCTCGGCGCTGGCGCGGATGCGGCTCTACGTGGCGGCGTACGGGCTGTCGGAGATCCGGTTGTTCGCGACGGCGGGGATGGTCTATCTCGCTTTGCTATTCGGCTGGTTCGCGGCGACCGTGCTGCGGGGTCGGCGCGCGTGGTTCGCCTCCGGTGGCCTGGTGGAGGCCCTGGCGGTGTTGAGCGCGCTGCATATCGCCAATCCCGACGCGTTGATCGTGCGACACAATCTCACGCGGCCGCCGAGCGAGCGGCTGTTCGACGCGTCGTACGCTGTCTCGCTCGGCGCCGACGCCGTCCCTGTGCTGCTCGATGCACTGCCCCGCCTCGAGCCCAAATCGCGCTGCGACGCGGCGCGCCGGCTTCTGAATCTGTGGGATCCGGCGACCCGCCCCGATTGGCGGTCGTGGACCTGGCCGCGGGGCGTGGCACGCCGCTTGGTGGCCGCGCATGCGACGCAGCTCGCGGTGCCGTGCGTTGGGACAGACGACGATCCATCCTCTACGGCGGTCCAAACACCATGAACACACCATTTGGCGGCATTCTCCTGTTACTCCTCACAGTGGTGGCCGCGTTCGTCGCGACCGTCGGCGTCATCCACGCCCTGTTGCGCGAAAAGCGCGAGCTGCTG
>WNFJ01408394.1_pt1 | contig 12542 bp, 9 predicted proteins | sample 5400461 | NCBI WGS metagenome assembly WNFJ01 (sample SAMN13153349, study PRJNA577476) | soil metagenome | isolation source: 115 cm saprolite on Douglas fir-dominated hillslope | place: USA:California | collected 2013-09-17 | reverse complement strand
GGATGGGTTCATTCATAATGCGCTGTAGTTCGTAATCCTTCAGCTTGCCGTTCTCGTCGAAATAGAACGTCACTCGTGCTGTCACCGGCTGCACCTTCTCCGTATCGATATGCCGTATCTTCGCCACAATGGTGCCTGGCTTCGCGCCCGCTTCCGATGGGTAGTCCCTCGCGGCAAGGAACGCGTTCACGGCCGCGTCCGTCGTTCCCGGCGGCAGTTGCTCGTCCAGCATTTGTTGAACGGGCTTTAGTTGCGGGTCATTCGTCTTTGCGGGCTTCTGGCAGCCCGCCAGCATCACAATTGCCGCAGTGATCGCGGCCAGCCACGGCAAACAGCTTCTCACATTGAATAAGCGGGAAGGACACCAACATTGTTCAGCAACCAAGGTTTGCACCCCAGTACAGAAGTTATTCCACGATTTCGAAGCGATATTCTTCGATCACCGGATTCGTCAGAACCTCTTTGGAGATGCGCTCCAGTTCCTGCTGCGCTTCCTCGCGGTTCCATCCATCCAGGTTCAGCACAAAAAATTTCCCTTGGCGAACCTCTTTCACCTGCGCATAGCCCAGTCCCGACAAGGCGTGTTGAATGGTCTGCCCTTGTGGGTCCAGCACCGTACGCTTCGGCATTACCCAAACATGAGCTTTCATGCGTTCAGTATAACATTCTCGCCGTCTTCACTCTTCAATGTGCCGCGGGCTCCTGTAGCTCACCCCTTCAGGGGTAAGGCCTTTGCCTTGCTTAAATGTAGCGCTGGCTTTTATGCCAGCCAATCTCCAATCCACTCGCGCCGCCACCGCTCTCAATTCCTCTCCCGAACCCGCCCCACGCGCTTTTCCTTCCCCGCAAACGAATACGCAAATCCCTGCACCACAACTTCCTCCAACTCTTTCTCCGTCAACCCCATCTCCCGAGCCCGCTGGTACTCCCCGCTGAGCGTGGTATGAAACATCGCAGGGTCATCCGTCGACAATACCACCGGCACTCCATGCCGAATCAATTTCGCCATCGGATGCTGTGCCAACCCCGCCGCATCGTCCCCGGCCTGTCTCGCCAACGCTCCCGTCCGCAAATTACTCGTCGGACAGATCTCCAACGCAATCCGTCGATCCGCGAGCAAATCCATCAGCGCCACATCATGAATCGCCGCAATGCCGTGCCCCACGCGCTCAACTCCCAAAAATTCCACCGCTTCCCGAATTTTCTCCGGCCCGCCAATCTCCCCCGCGTGGATCAGCCGGTGCAAGCCGCAATCCGCCACCTTCAGATAAACGCCGCGAAACTCGCTGCTGCGAATGCTCAACTCGTCTCCTCCGATCCCGAACGCCACAATCCGCGGAGACTTGCAGCGCTGCGCCGCTTCCACCACTTGCATCGCGGGTTCCGGCCCGAACTGCCGCACCGCATCGAAAATCCAGTTCAGCTGCAACCCTTTCTTCTCAAACGGCTCGGTCGCTTCCAGGATTGCCTCGAAGTTCGCCTGCGGTTCCTGCTTGCGCAGCAGCATCACTCCGACGGAAAGCGTCACCTCGGCGTAAACCACGTTTTGTTCCAGCAATTGTTCGGCAAGGTCGGCGGCCAGCAATCCAAAATCACGCGGCTCGCGCAGAAACGAAGTCACCCATTTGAACGCCTCAATAAACTCCATGAAATTCGCGTAGTCATAACGCCGCCGCACTTCATCCTCCGTAAGCGCAACTCCATAGTGCCGAGCCAGCGCGCAAGCCACCGCCGGTCGTATCGACCCTTCCAAATGTACGTGTAATTCAGCCTTAGGTAATGCCGCAATCCGCGATCCCAGTTTTGTACTCACCCTAAAATTCTACCAGCCTCTCGCGTTGGCTATTGGCTAACAATCTAGCCGTCGATCGGTTTTGCCTGTGTAGTGGCCGCCTTCTGACGCGAGCTCTCTTGCGGTTGTGTAGGGACCGCCTTGCGAAGCGGTCCCTACACCGCAAGTACTCACTCGCGTCCTAAACCCACTCAATACCATCCGACCCGCAGCACGTGGTTCCTGATCTCTGATCCCTGATATCACCCAGCCATCTCCACCACTACCTCGGCAACGCCGGCCTCCCCGCATTCACCCACGCCGTCATCCAATACGATCCCACATCCGTCGATGCGTCCGACAACTGTTTGATCAACGACGCCGCGGCCAAATTGTAGAAGCGGTCATAATATTCGTCCGTATACGACGTCAGCCCCTTCTTCGCCTCGCGGTCCGCCAGCAGAATCGTCTCCACCTGGCTGTGCGCCGACAAGCACGAATCAAACGCATGATCCGTCGGATCGCTGATGAACGACGCATCGTGCGGGCTCAGCGGAAAAAACGATCCGTACCGCACCACCAGCGCCGAGTTGAACCGTTCGTTCACTCCACTCTGCCCGCTCAGCTTTCCATCAAAATTCTCCGTGGTGTTGAACGGGTCGTGCGCGTCGGCCACGTAGCTCGCCAGGAATGCGGCGTCTTTCTTCGCATCTTGCCAACGTCCCGCCTTCATATCTTCGGTCAGCTTTTGGCTGTACAAACCAATCGCCCACGGCAGCAGCCCGGTAGCATCGATCTTTGATTTGCCGTACTTGGCCAGCGCCGCCTTGTAATTCCGCGGCAGCGCCGCGTACGGCCATTTCCCATACTTGTCCAGTTCAATGAAATGGTTCAGCCGTTCGGCTGGGTGTTTGTCGATCAACTGCAACGGATCATCGACGTGTTCGGTAATGTACTGGCGGTTCGCTTCGAAAAAATAACGGATGTCATACGGCAGCGTGTCCACCGCATGGCTCGCAATCATCCGTTGCGCGCTATTCCCCCAAGCTTCTGTTTTTCCGGGAAACATCCCGGAACACAATGCCAGCGTGCAAAGAAGCGCCGCGACTCTGCTCAACTTCTGTGGATGACGGACCTTCATGCCTTTTCTTTTCAAGTCCTGGGCGCTGGGTTCAAGGTGCTCCGGTGGCGGCTATACGCAAAGTAAATCACAAGTCCGATAGCCAGCCACACAAAAAATCGTATCCAGTTCTCGAGCGTCAGGCTGGCCATAAGAACTACACAGGTGATGATGGACAGCACGGGCAAAAACGGCACCAGCGGTACGCGAAATCCTCGCGCGCGGTTGGGCTGGGTCTTGCGCAGCACCAGCACCGCCGCCGCCACCAGCACGAACGCAAACAGCGTTCCAATGTTCGATAAATCCGCCAGCGTCCCAATATCAAAAATCCCCGCCGGAATCCCCACCACAATTCCCGCAATCCACGTCGCAAAGTGTGGCGTCCGGAATCTCGGGTGCACCTTCGAAAACGCCGACGGCAGCAATCCATCCCGCGACATCGCGAACCACACTCGCGCTTGCCCATACTGGTAAACCAGCAGTGACGAAATCATTCCCATCAGCGCGCCCATCGTCACCCAACGTTGCAGCTTGTCCAGCCCGATATTGTGCAGCGCCGTCGCCACCGGTGCCGCGTCACCTTTGAAAATGTGATAGGGCTGAATCCCCGTCANCCCACGTACAGCGCCGCGCAAATCAGCAGCGACGCCATGATTCCCAGCGGCAAATCCCGTTTCGGGTTCTTGCATTCCTCCGCCGCTGTCGACACCGAATCGAATCCGATGTAGCTGAAAAACACGATGGCCCCGCCCGTCAGAATTCCCTGAAATCCATTCGGTGCAAACGGTTGCCAATTGATCGGATTGATGTATTTCGACGCGAAAATCACAAACACGAAAATCGCCACCAGCTTGATCGCCACCATCACGCTGTTCGACGCTGCCGATTCCCGAATCCCCGTTACCAGCAGCACCGACAGGATCATCACGATCAAAAATCCGACAAGGTTGAAGTGCGGTAGCCACCCCACGCCCGGCTGATACGCCGGCGTGCTCAACGCATCTGGCAGATGAATCCCAAACGAATTCAACAAGCTGTTCACATATGCGGAAAATCCCACCGCCACTGCCATGTTCGAAACCGCATACTCCAGGATCAGGTCCCACCCGATGATCCACGCCACCAATTCACCCATTGTCGCGTAGGTGTACGTGTACGCGCTGCCCGCAATCGGGATCATCGACGCCAATTCCGCATAGCACAGTCCTGCGAACCCGCACACGATCGCCACTAGAAAAAACGACAACGCAATCGCCGGCCCTGCTCCCGGCCGCCCGGAAGCTCCCAGCGCATGCGACCCGTGCATAATCACATCCAGCACCGGCGCTTTCAGCAGGGAAGGGTACAGCACCTCTTCGCCCGCCGCCGCCGTCCCGGTCAGCACAAAAATGCCTGTCCCGATGATGGCGCCAATCCCCAGCGCGGTCAGGCTGATCCATCCCAGCGTCTTCTTCAATCGTTTTTCGGGTTGTTCCGAGTCCGAGATGAGCTGATCGATGTTCTTACATCGAAAAAGTTGTGAATCCACCCAGCCGCTCCGATCGTGTGGCACAGACACTCCTGTCCGTGCCCTGCCTTCTCGCATCCGGGCGTCTTCATTTGCCGTTGGGAGAACCCTGAATCCCTTTGGTTTCGGCCGGATGCACCATGCAGGAATGATAGCGAGTCACTTTAACCCGATATCCGCCGACGCGCAACCGCACCACCGCTATCGAACCATGCACATGCGTCACTGTAATCTCGAGCGAAGCGAGGGATCTGCTGTTCCGTTGTCGTCCCCGGCGTTCCGTTCCTCGAGGCGACGGTTTGTTTCTTGAATGTAGCGCTAGCTTTTATGCTAGCCCAGGTTTACAAGCAACCCGACACGCCGTCTATGCGTGTGGGCTTGGGCTGCCCGTGTAGCGGCGGCTTTACGCCGCCATCTTGGCTTTTCCGCACTTTGGGTTTTTCTTGCTTTTGGTTTTCCGTGTTTTGGGTTTTCCGTGCTCTTGTAGTGGCCGGTCTTTAGACCGGTGCCCTTTCTTGATTCTTCTTTAGGGGCCCGAGCTTCAGTTCACCCTGAGCCTCGCGAAGGCCTCCGACATACACCCACATCTGTATGCAAGGCTTCAGCCCCTTCGACGGGAGGACACCACTTCACAGGGTGCGAAAAATACGCTTTTTAGGGGGTCGGAGCTTCAGCTCCGACATAAAGCTACACAAAATCCAGGGCTTCAGCCCCTGAGGACTCCGAACTCCGACTACTCGCCGGACGAACGCCCCTACTTCTCCGCCTTATATTCTCCAACTCCTCCACCCATTTTTGCACGTCGTCTTTTCCTGGCGCGTTCGGTGTTGCCAGATACGCGTGCAATTCCGCCGCCGCCTCATCTTTCTTGCCGCCGCTGATCAGCGCATGCGCCAGCACCAGCCTGGCGTTCGGCACTGCGGCGCTGCTTTGCTTCAACAGTTCCACCACCTCATCGGTAACGTGCCCTTGCCCTATCAACGCATTCGCAAGCACGTATCGCGTTGTCGGCCGCATCGGGTCAATCTGCAACGTCGCCCGCGCGGCGCTTTCCGCCTCCGGATATCTCTTCAACAAACACAGGGCCGCGCTCAGATTGTGCAGTTCCTGCGGCGACTGGGGCTCTGCGCTTGTTGTTTTCTGAAACTCTCCAAGCGCCTTCTCATACTCATGCAAACGCACATACAGAACTCCCAGCGCATTGTGGCCCGGATAGTACTGCGGGTAAATCACCAGGAGTTTTTCCAGGTGTGTCGCCGAACCGCGCAGGTCGCCCGACTTGTACGCCTTCTTTGACTCCTCCAGCTCATGGATAGCCTTCGGCGGAATCCGCAGATCATTGACAGAAACTTTTCCCGGCGTTCCCGGCTGTGTATAGATCCCACTGTTCACCGGTTGCCCTGGCGACACCGCCGCGAACGGGCTCCACAGCGGGTCAACCGCCCCACTACGTTCCGGGTCTACTGCGCGCCTCCCTTGTCCGTAACAATTTAACGTCACCATCAGGAGCAGGGCCCATACTTTGTGCCTCATGGGGATCCTCCAGACGCAGATCTCTCCACGTCATCTTCACAGTTGCCTTACGGGAAGAGAGCCCTCTAAAATGAGGCGGGGTTAAACGAAAAGGGCAAGCCTGCACAGGCTAACCAGGAGCGGCGCGATCTGTTTAGCCCCCTTCTGTCCTTCCCTTACTGTGCATAGACGAGACATCCTGCCCACTTGTTCGCAGTCTCTCCGCCTTTTTTGCAAAATTCTTGTAACTTACCCCCGCCACCCACAAAAACACGGAACTAATTCCGCACACGCCTCAGCCAGGCCTTACCCTGCAGCTCAGGCCTCCAGGCCTGAGGGTTTAGTCCCAACGCCCCTGTCACCACTGTGTTTGCGCCAAATCCAACACCACGCCTCCCGCCGCACGCATCTTTCTTCGCGAACGGACGAACCTATCTAAATTCCCGCTAAATTCCGCTAAACAAAATGTCCGTTTCCGAACACTTTCTTCCGCGCTTGTGTTCTGTTCTCTGTGGGCTGCGTGTGGACTCTTGGGTTCTCTGTAGCAGCGGCTTTACGCCGCCATCTATGGCGGTTCCACCGGGGGCGATGGTTTGCTCTTCAATGTAGCGCTAGCTTTATGCTAGCCACTCTCTTGTGGTGTTCTTGGGTGCCGCACCCTTTATGCCCTACAAGGGTGCGGTTTTTCTCTTGCCGTTGCTCTTGCTTCTGAAGGGACCGCCATGCAAAGCCGGCGCTTTTTGTAGCACCGGCTTCAGCCAGTGTGTCTCGTTCCGACTTTGTAGGAACCGCCTTCCGAGGCGGTCGTTCTTACGTTCCCGAATCTCTTTCTGCGCATGTCATCCTGAGCGAAGCAAAGGATCTCAACCAACCCACTCTCTCAAACAATCTGGGTGTCGCACGCCGCCTTTTCGTGTGTGGCTTGCGGGCCTACAACTGCTGCAAATTCGCATACCTCTCCACAAACTTCTTCGTCCCTCGTCCGGGAAAACTCACGCTCAATTTCCGGTCCTCTTCATCGCCTTCCACTCCCACGACTGTCCCCACGCCATACTCCGGGTGCCGCACTTTCGTTCCCAACAAAGGATCCGCTTTCGCTCCTCGCTTCAACGCCGGCCGGCTGAACGACGGGCTCGTCGACGCCGCCCTCCGCGCGGTCGTTTGCGCTGCCGGCGTCTTCACTCCGCGCACCCTGCGCAAAAATTCATCCGCCGAATAGGAATATTCCGGGTCCGGTTCATACCGCCGCGTTTCTCCCATGTCCGCCATCGAACCGCGCGCCGTCTCCACCAATTCGCTGGGAATCTCGCGCAAAAATCGCGAGGGCAGGGAAGCGCGCATTTGCTGCTCGTTTCCAAACACGCGCCGGTACACCGCCCTCGTCAGCGTTAACGCGTTCCTGGCACGCGTCATGCCCACGTACACCAGCCGCCGTTCTTCCTCAATGCCTTTTTCTTCGTTCACGCTTCTGCTGTGCGGGCAAATCCCGTCTTCCATCCCCGTCAAAAATACGTGGTCAAACTCCAATCCCTTCGTGCTGTGCAACGTAATCAGCGTCACGCCGGGCTTGCCCTCGTACGAATCCGCGTCGCTCACCAGCGCCGCCGCATCCAGAAAATCCGTGAACGATTCCCCGGCTTCCATGCTCTCCGCCACCGCGCGCACCAGTTCTTCCAGGTTCTCAATCCGCGCCACGTCTTCCGGGGTGTTCCGGTCCTTCAACATCGTCATGTAACCCGTTTCGTCCAATACATACCGCAAAAACTCCGCCGGCGCCTTTGTCGCGTACGCTTCCTGCAGCCGCACCATCAGCTCTCGAAAACTTCGCAGCGGCGCCACCGCGCGGCTCGATGCCGGGCTGGTCATCAACGATTCCATGCCATCCCAAAACGACAGATTCTCTTTTTGCGCGATCTCCCGCAGCGCATCCACCGTCGTCTTGCCAATCCCTCGCGGCGGCACATTCAACACCCGCAGCAGCGACACGTCGTCTTCCGGATGCAATATCACCCGCACATACGCCAGCACGTCCTTCACTTCTGCCCGGTTGTAGAAACTGAATCCGCCCACCAGCTTGTAGCGCAATCCTCGCCGGCGAAATACCTCTTCAAACGATCGCGACTGGAAATTCGTCCTGTATTCCACCGCGCAGGTCTGGTCCGGATCGTCATTCAGGATTCGCTCAAGCTCACCCGCAACAAATTCCGCCTCCGCCTGTGCGTCACGCGCTTCGAAATAACGTAGATTCGTCCCCGCCGCTTTCTCCGCCCGCAGATGCTTTCCCAGCCGGTTGGGATTGTGCGACACCACGCCCGCTGCCGCATCCAGAATCGTTTGCGTGGACCGGTAATTCCGCTCGAGCCGCACCACTTTCGCCGCCGAGTAATCCTGCGAGAAACTCAGCAGGATCGATACGTCCGCTCCGCGCCACCGGTAAATCGACTGGTCCTCATCTCCCACCACGCACACATTCTTCTTCTCGTTCGTCAACAATCGCAGCAACTCATACTGCACCCGGTTCGTGTCCTGATATTCATCCACATGCAGGTATTGGAAGCGCCTCTGCCATTTCTCCCGCACCGCCGGCGCTTCCCTCAACACCTTCGCCGTCCGCAGCAGCAGATCATCGAAGTCCACTGCGTTGCTTTGCTTCAGCAGACTGTCGTATCCCGCGTAGATGTCCGCCACCTTCCTCGTGTCCGGCCCAAACGCTTCCGCGCGCACCTGTTCCGGCGTCTGCCCTTGATTCTTCGCATCACTGATTCGGCTCAACACATTTCGCGGCGTCAGTGCCTCATCCTCGATCCGCAGCTTGCCCATCGCCAGCTTCACCGCCGCCAGTTGATCGTCGTCATCGTAAATCGCGAAATCCTTCGCCAGTCCAGCGTGCGCCGCTTCTCGACGCAGCAACCGTGCGCATAGCGAATGGAACGTGGATATCCACGGCCTCTCCGGCGGAACTCCCGCGCGCAACAGCAGGTCCGCAACGCGCGTCTGCATCTCCTCCGCCGCCTTGTTCGTGAACGTCCCCGACTCCCTTCGCGATCAGATTGGCCATGCGATACGTGATCGCGCGCGTCTTCCCCGTTCCGGCGCCCGCCAGTATCAGCACGGGTCCTTCCGTGGTTTCCGCAGCAAGCCGTTGTTCTGGATTCAATTCTTCTAAAAAGTTGATCATGGGTCCGCGTAGGATGGAATTTGTTCGACACTCCATGGTAACGGACCGCGCCGCCCGCAGCAAATCGCCCCCAGACGTTTCTGTGGATTGCTTTCGCAACTTTTTTGGGGTTGCGGTTGTAGGGACCGCCTTCCGAGGCGGTCCGCAGCTCAAGTGCTTGCCTCGCGTGTGCAGAGGCGGCTTTACGCTGCCATCTTAGGTGTCGAGTCCGAGTTTGTCATCCCGAGCGAAGCGAGCGATCTGCTTTTCGGCTCGCTTTTATGCTAGCCCGGTTTTCGACAGGACGGCTGAGGCGAATGATACGTGGCTCGGGGGCCGCCTTTTCTTGCTCACTCCACAACATCCATACGTAGCAACCCCGCGTAGCGTCTTCAAGGATACTTATTGAACTGATGTGCGTTTCCCATGCCAACAAAGTCCTCCGCGCCGCGCTCGGGCCGCCCGCGATTCTTCGGCGTACTACTTAGTGCTCAGTTTCTCGCTTTCTCTTTCGGCCGTTGCATTGCACGGGCAGATGATGGGTGATCATCCCCTCCCCACCGACTGGGCTGTGAACGTAGCGTCATCGCCGGTCACGCTAACCGCCTCCGCTCGGGGCTACGAACTAAGAAACCGCTCCGCAAAATGCATCACGCAATATACATTCAGCTGCGTCACTGAAGCATGCGGCAAAGTTACGATTCGTCATGTACTACCGCCCGCGTCAGTAAATCTCCCATCAGACTGGACGACTAGTGGGGGAGCGATTGATGCGCCCGTCCCCGAAGTCATTGCGGAATGCGTCTTGAAGCGAGGAACAAAGGTGGCGGTTGCTCAAGTGAGCTTTGCCGACGGCAAGGTGTGGCGCCTGTCCAGTGCCGACGCTACCGCGGTGCACATCGGGCGGGTCGGCGACAGAATAGTGGGGGAAACGCCTTTGGTCCTGCACCCTTTGGGTTTGGTTCATAAAGACTGCGCGATTAGAATCTCTACTCCCTCGCCCCGTACCCCAAATCAATCTCAAAATACGACAACGGCCGTCTCGTCGACATCAACACCAAACTCGGCAAATACACCTTCGCGTTCTGCAACAAATCCCATTCGCTCCGCAAATCGAAATACACCAACCCTACCACCGTGCTGTGCGCCGCCACTACCGATGACGGCACCGCCGCATTCTGGCAAGCATCCTTCAACTCCACCCAATTCTTGTCTCTCGATGGTCTCGGCTTTCCAACGGGAATCGGCAAAGGATTCCGCCGCTGCGTCGGATCTTTTCCGTTGTTCGACAGCAAAACCGTATCCGCCACGTCTTCCGCCGTCAGCGGCGAGAGCTCCTGCCGGTTGTCCTCGCCGATCAACAACAGCAGCCGTATGCTCTGCACGTCAATCTTGATGCCCTCGTCCGAATCATTCTTAAACGTCATCTGCAGCGCCACCACTCCTCCACTGAACGGCGACTTTTTCGGAAACTTTTGCTTGTACGCAATCGCTTGCGTCCACGGTTCCACGCCAATGGTCATGCCTTCATGTGTGTCCATGAATTGCGCCTTCATCGGCGTCGTCTTCGGCGTATCTTGACTGGGATTACTGGGGCTTTGCGCCCCCGCGGACATACTCACTGCAGCTAATACAACCAAGGCAACCAGATTTCGCATAAGGTTATAATAGACTGTTTGCATCCTGAGCCCTTCGATTCTTGGGGAACTGGCAGGGTTGCCCTGCCGCCGGTGCGCATCTACTTGCGTCGCCGGGATCAGACCGGAGCCACTATAAGTGTATTTCGTTTATAGCTTCTTGATGGGGCTTGCCGCCCTGCTCAGCGCGCCTTTTTGGATCATAAAGGGTCTGCGCCAAGGAAAATATCTTTCTAATCTCGGAGAGCGCCTCGGCTTCTCGATCCCCGAATTGGAAAAATTATCCGCGCAACGTCCCGGCGCCATCTGGATTCACGCTGTTTCCGTCGGCGAAACTCTATCCGGCGTCACTCTCGCCAAACGCCTCCGCGACGCTTATCCAGACCGGACTCTCATCATTTCCACGACCACCATCACCGGTCACGCGTTGGCTAAAGAGCGTATCCCCTTCGCCGACGCCATCATCTATTTCCCGCTCGATTGGGTCTTTTCTGTCAGCAAATTTCTCGACGCCATTAAGCCCGCCATCGTCATCATTCTCGAAACCGAAATTTGGTCCAACTTTCTTCACCAAGCCAAACAGCGCAACGTGCCTGTCGTTTTCATCAGCGGCCGCATTTCCGAAAAGTCCTTCGCCCGTTTTCAACATTATCTTCGCGTGTTTGGTTTTTATCTGAAGCCTTTCCTCGCCTCCGCTCTTTCCAACGCTTCCGCCTTCCTCATGCAGACTCCTCAGGACGCGGAGCGTATTCGTGCTCTCGGCGCCCCTGCCGATCGCGTCGCCGTCAGCGGCAATCTCAAGTACGACATGGAATTGCCCGCTCCCACGCCGCTTGCCTCCTGGCTAGGTGAAGAATCCAAGCGCCGCGGACGTTGGCCTGTCATCGTTGCCGGCAGCGTCGTAGCCACCGAAGAGCCTCTCTCGCTCATCGCCTTCGGTGTCGTTCAGGGCGATTTCCCCAAGGCCCTTCTCGTCCTCGCCCCACGCAAACCAGAGCGCTTCACTGTCGCCGCCGAATTCATCGACGAATCTCATCGTAAATTTATCCGCCGCTCCGAACTTGCCATCCCGGGCCCAGGCATTTCCGGCAACGGTGCTGGCCGCGACATCCCCGACGACGCCACCGTTCTCCTCCTCGACAGCATTGGCGAACTCGCTTCTCTCTATAGCGTTGCCGATGGCGTCTTCGTCGGCGGCTCTCTCGTTCCCTCCGGCGGTCACAATATTCTGGAGCCGGCCGCTTTCGGCAAAGTCCCCGTCTTCGGCGACTCCATGGAAAATTTCGCCGCCATTGCCGCGCGATTCCTTGAAGCCGGCGCCGCTATCCAGGTTGACAATCCCGAGGACGCGGGCGTTGAGTGGATCCACCTCCTCAAAGATCAACAGAAAATGGAGCGCATGGGCAACGCCGCGCGGCAGTTGGTCGAATCCAGCCGCGGTGCTCTCGATCGTGCCTTGGCCGAAGTCGCCAAACAGTTGGGCGGTCCCACGCGATGAATCTGGCGCCACTGGCGCGCGTGGTCCTTTCGCCGCTCTCCGTGTGGTACGACGGAATAGTGAAACTCCGCGCCTGGCTCTACGAACGACGCATTCTTCGCTCCAAGCGCCTGCAAACTCCGGTCATCAGCGTTGGCAATCTCACTCTCGGCGGCACTGGCAAGACTCCCATGGTCATATGGCTCGCAGAGCGTTTTCTCGCCCAAGGTAAACGCGTCGCCATCCTCACTCGCGGCTACAAGGGCAGCGATGGCAGCAGCGATGAAATCGAACTCATGAAATCTCGTCTCGCCAATCGCGTCCAATTCGGCGTTGGTCCGGATCGCTATGCCCAAGGCCT
>WNFJ01749122.1_pt1 | contig 12543 bp, 7 predicted proteins | sample 5400461 | NCBI WGS metagenome assembly WNFJ01 (sample SAMN13153349, study PRJNA577476) | soil metagenome | isolation source: 115 cm saprolite on Douglas fir-dominated hillslope | place: USA:California | collected 2013-09-17 | reverse complement strand
GACTACGGCATGCCACAATGGGTGGCCAAGGTGGACCACTTGCTTTCACCATTGCACCTCGAGCGTCTCTTTCTTGGCAGGCAAAAGTTCTATCATTTCCGAGTGTGGTATCGTGACGTCCTAGCGAAATACATCCAAGAGATTCTGCTAGATTCCCGGACGCTTTCTAGGCCGTATCTGGTCGGCGAGAACCTCGAAACCATTGTGAAGAGTCACGTTAAGGGGAACAGAAACTACACATCGGCAATTCACACTGTCCTAACTCTCGAGTTGATGCACCGTCTCTTTTTGGATTCCTGATGATTGCGGACGCGCCAGAGATCCCTGAGGAGAGTCACTACTAAATGTCCCTCATGCTTGTCAATGTGGTCTTTGCTGCGGGGATCTACCTGCTCTTCTATCTGAATCGCGATCCGTTGGTGAAGACCTCTAAGGCACTTTGGGTTCCCGTGGCATGGCTGTTCTTAAGCGGATCGCGCCCGGTTTCGTTGTGGTTAGCGGACTTTGGCTTGACCAGCATGCCTGCCGGCATCGATTCGCCCGACCAGTATCTTGATGGCAGTCCAATCGACCGTCTTGGCTACATCACCCTGCTGGTTCTAGGTCTCATCGCCCTCTCGACAAGAAAACGACGCGTGTGGGCTTTTTTACGAAGTAATAGTCTGATCCTTTTGTTTTTTTTCTACTGCGCCATTAGCGTGCTGTGGTCTGACTATCCACTTGTTGCCTTTAAACGTTGGATCAAGTCTGCGGGGGATCCAATAATGGTGTTGATTATACTCACAGATTTCGGCGGAATAGCCGCACTCAAGCGAGTATTCGCTCGAACGGCTTTCTTGCTGATCCCTATTTCGGTACTTTACATCAAGTATCACCCTGATCTAGGACGAGGATACAACAGGTGGAGCTATTTGCCCAGCTATACAGGGATCACTCTCACAAAAAACATGCTTGGTATGGTGTGCTTGGTCTTCGGGCTTGGAGTTTTATGGTGCTTTATAACTGCTTGGCAGCATGTCGCGGGAAAAGAGCGAAAACGCAGATTGATTGCTCACGGAGTTGTTCTCGCCATGACATTCTGGCTGTTTTGGATGGCCAAGTCAGTCACATCGTTGGTTTGTTTCGCCCTCGCGGCGAGTCTGATGGTGGCTGTAAGCTTTTTTGAAACTGCCCGAAAGCCGCTTTTCCTACACTCTCTTGTTACAGTGTCGGCTATCCTCCCGCTCTTCGCCTTGTTCTCCGGCTCTGGCACGGTAATGATAGAATCCCTGGGCCGAGACTCATCTTTGACGGGTAGAACGGGAATTTGGCAGGCTGTTTTATCGGTGAGTGGCAGCCCCTTATTCGGCACTGGATTTGAGAGCTTCTGGATGGGCGAACGTCTCCAGAGAGTCTGGGACATGACGGCGAAAGGAATCCAGGAGGCCCATAACGGCTATTTAGAAGTATACTTAAATTTGGGCTTCATTGGGCTAGGCTTAATCATAATTATGTTAGTTGCTGGATATCGACATGTGATCGCTGAACTTCGCCGTGACCCAATTATTGGGAGCCTGAAACTGGCCTATTTTGTTGTTGCTATTCTCTATAATCTATCAGAAGCGGGATTCAGGGAGTTAAGTCTGACCTGGATTTCCTTCCTTGTCGCAATAACTCTTGTCCCGGCAACGCCTGTTCCCGACAGTAATTTTAGTCTGACAAACCGCCCGCCGCTTAAGTTTCCGCACAGAGTTAAATTGACCAGGCCTGGGGAAGTCCAGTCCCCGTTGTAGCGACTACAAAATAGTGAGTTCATGCGCACTGGCCCATAAGTCCTTGCGTGACAATTAAGTCGTCAGCCTAGCCAGCAAGAGGAGTTTGTAATGCAATTCTCAGTTTTAGCGAAAAAAGTGTTGCCTGGTTCCGTGTTAAGAGTCGTCAATCTGTTCGTCGGCGTAGTTATTTCCCTTTTTCTGATCCCTTTTATCGTGCATCACCTTGGGGATCGCCTCTACGGTTTCTGGTCTCTTGTCGGCACTTTTGTCGGTTATTACGGTCTCCTCGATCTCGGGTTGAGCAGCGCTGTGTCACAGTTCGTGTGCGTGGCGATTGGGCGTAATGACACTACCGAGTGCCGTGAAATCTTTAATACCGCATTTCGAATTCAATCAATTATGGGAGGTGTTGCTCTTCTGGCAACGGTTTTGATTGCCGCTGCAGCTCCCTGGTTTTGCCATGATGCGAATGACGCGAGTCTGTTCTGGAAGATAATCATTTTACTCGGTGTGAACGCTGCTATCACATTCCCAATGAAGGTATTCAGCGGGGTACTCGATGCGGAATTGAGATATGACATACAATCCATCCTAGACTTTTTTGGATTATTACTGCGTACAGGCCTAACGGTCTTGGCTATAAGCATGGGAGGAAAGCTTCTGGCATTGGCGTGGGTCACCCTCATCGCAAGTCTCCCAGTAATGGCGCTGCAGATGTGGTTTGCAAGGCGCGAGGCTTCATGGGCACGGATAGAACGCATTTCGATAGACCGTCAGAAAACAAAGAGCCTTTTTTCTTATAGCATCTACACTTCAATATCGAGCATGGCAGACACGCTGCGGTTTTCTTTGGATTCGGTGGTGATCACCTGCTTCGTTGGGCTCGCAGCTGTCACGCACTACAAGGTGGCCGGCGTATTTTCTAGATATTACATTGGCCTCATACTCGCTCTGATGGGACCCCTGCAGCCCATTCTGAGCCGATTGCATGGCGAGGCGGACACGCGCAAGAAAGAAAAAGCGTTTTTCTTTGCCACAAAAATTACAGTCTGGGTATCCGTGCCGATCTGTTTGGGTCTCATCGCATGGGGGAAGCCTTTCATCACGCGATGGATGGGTACCGCATATACAGACGCTTATTTACCGTTGGTCTTTCTTACGATTGCTGTCTTTCTGGATGTTTGCCAAAACCCCTCCGTTGCCCTTCTTAATTCCACTTTCAAACATCGTTCCTATGCTTACGTCAATCTGACAGAAGGAATTATTAATTTGATAGCGAGCTTACTGCTTGCCCGGCCGCTCGGAATTACGGGAGTCGCACTCGGCACTTTAATTGGCGCTTTTGTGGTCAGACTAATAATGCAACCCTGGTGGACATGCAAGGCAAGCGGAATCCATTTTGGGGAGTATATGAAATTCTTGGGCGGAGCACTTTTGCGGAGCGGGATTCTCATCGGCGTAATCATCGCCGTTACATCCTGGGGTTTGAAGCCGAATTATCAATACATAGCTACCTCGGTGCTTCTAGCCACGGCTCTATACTTGTCGGGATCGTTTTGGATAGTCTTCAATCAAGCAGAACGCAAGCAGTTATTGACTATTATTAGGACGACTGCCCAACAGTGGACTGAGCCGACTGTCGCATGCGTCACGGATTAGTCAGATGGATAACCCTTGAGAGTATCTACGATCATTCCTACATATAACCGTCGGGCGTTTGTCTTCCGCGCGATTGACAGTGTGCTGGCGCAGACAATATCGGTAGACGAGATTATCGTCGTGGATGACGGTTCCAGCGACGGCACTGCGGATGCGATTCGCAATCACTACGGACCGCGCGTAATAACAATTCAACAGGAAAATCAGGGTGTCTCTGCAGCACGAACGCGGGCTGTCAGTCAAGCGCACGGGGAGTGGCTGGCATTCTTGGATAGCGATGATATATGGCTCCCCACAAAACTGGAGCGGCAGTTTTATGCCCTTTCCGCCCTCGGCGAAGACTTTGGCGTATGCTTTACAAATTGCAGCTACTTCGGCAGGCCGGACCTGCGTCTCACTGCGTTTGAAGAAGCAGGATTGAAGTCCGATTCGGAAGTGGGTCAGCTCGACAGTCCAAGTAAGTATATCGTAGCAGGCCAGCTAGGAATCTACGTGCAGAGCTTAATTGTTCGCCGTTCCCTCTTTAATGAAGTCGGCGGATTTGACGACGCGCTGGGAATTTCAGAAGACCGAGATCTGATTCTTAGGCTGGCCTTGAGGACCAAATTTTGCTTCGTATCGACGCCACTTGTGAGCATTGACCGCACTCGGTGCGTTCCGCGACTGACGGGCTTGCTGGCTCGAAAGAGCGATCAAGCATACGACTGGCTTGAATACCAGTGTAAGAAGTGGCTCGCGCTAGAGGACTTAGTGGATTTTGACACGCGTCAGATGATCCAAGAGGATTTGCTCTCTCTTTATTACAGCCGGGCGGCCGAAAGGATTAATGAACTTAAGCTCGCAGCCGCACTTGAGAAGATCCACGCCATAAGGGGAACCGGCCAAGGCTATACGAAGATCGCCTTGATCTTGCTGTCAAGAGCAGTAAGAAAATTATCGCGTAAGCTCCTTGCGTTGATCGGCAAAAGTCGACACTCCTTGGAGAATACTGACGATTTTTCAGAAATGTAAGAGTTAATGTTAGTTGAGTAGGACCATTCGGTGAAAGTATCAGCGCTGATTCCAACCCATAATCGCCGAAACTACGTATGTCGGGCGATCAATAGTGTGCTTGCGCAGACTGTCCCGGTGGACGAAATCATCGTCATCGACGATGGATCCACTGATGGTACGCGTGAATTCATTCAAGATCGCTACGACGGTCGTGTCGTTGTCTGCAGACAAGAGAATCAGGGTGTGGGAGCTGCGCGACGCAGGGCAGTGGAAGAAGCGCACGGTGATTGGGTCGCGTTTCTGGACAGCGATGACGAGTGGTTACCCGAGCGCAACGCTGCCTTTGTGAGCGCAGCTGCGACTGCACCGGAAAATGTGGCCTGGATTTTTGGCGATACCCTCTTCGTCACTGGACCGAACGGCGAGGGAGATTCCATCTTCCGCGAGTACGGGTTTGTGGTCGAAGCAAAAGTCCAGGTTCTAAACCGCAATTTTCTCGGGCCCGCCTGGAACCCACGCAAGCCGGCTTGTTCAATACTTCAATCCGCCTTCATAAGGAGGTCGGCCCTTCTCGAACTGGGCTGCTTTGCTGAGGGATTTCGGCACACCGAAGACTTTGTGGCAACGATGCAGGTGGCCAGCCGCTATTCCTTTGCAGCGATTCCAGACACTGTGACTCGCTTATATCGGACACTAGAGCTGCTGGAAAGCTCCCTTGAAGTAAACGAGTTGCGTTCGATGGATCACTATATAGCGAGGATAATTGGGTCAGCAATAGCCGCCAAAATTGCAGGGAGGCATCCTTGGGGAAAGCTTCACGAGGAGATGGTACGCTCGCTCTGCAAGGTCAGAGCGGAGGCAGATTTGCCCATTCGCCGGCTCGCGCTCGATCAATTCAAGTTTGGCGTTTCAGCAAAGTCGGTGGTTTTCCTCGCCGCCGCCATGTGCGGTCCTGCTATGGTGCGAGCGGGGCTTCTTACGAAGCGCAAGGTTAGGGCTATTCGAGCAGATTAGCTGTGGCGAGCCTATCGGATCGGTCCGTGATCTGTAAGTGCAGCACTGAGTTGTCCTGCAGAAACGACGAATTTCACAACCGGGAGACGCCACAGTCCATGCAGTTTCGAATCCCCAAGCGCATCATTCAGACCGGCAAGAGTGCATGCCACCCACTGCGTATCCGAGCTATGGTCTCGAACCTAAGGTTGTTGAATCCAGACTATGAATATTTGTTTTTTGACGACGAAGGGGTCAAAACCTTCTTCGACCGGGAATTTCCACAGTACCGTGCTGTGTTCGATTCTTTTCCGTTTCCCATTCAGAGATACGACTTCTTTCGGTATTTGGCGGTCTATGTTTACGGGGGATTCTATTTCGATCTAGACGTTCTGCTCGCCTCCGATCTTTCGGGTCTCCTTGAGCGTGGATGCGTGTTTCCTTTTGAAGGCCTCACCTTTAGTCATTTCTTGCGCAACGATCTTGGAATGGATTGGCAAATTGGGAACTACGCATTTGGCGCTGCACCGGGACATCCATTCCTCAAAGCGTTAATTGAAAACTGTGCAAAAGCTCAGAAAGATCCTGGTTGGAGCAAACCCCTGATGCGAGGGTTCACACCCTTCTTCAGAAACGAAAGCATTATATTGAACACCACCGGTCCCGGAATGGCTTCCCGCACGCTGGCCGAAAACTCCGAGTTGGCCAAAATGGTTACCGTCCTTTTTCCGGACGGTATGGACGTGTGTGAACTGGACAGTTGGAACCGTTTCGGCGATCTCGGCGTTCACTTGATGGATGGTGCTTGGCGGGCCAATAGCAGCTTTCTGCGTAGGAGACTATCGTTATACTGGGAGGCTTGGAGGCTGCAAAACCTCACACAAAGGAGCGCCAGGCTCGGGAAGACCCGGCACCACGACACATCTTCCTAGCCCGACCCTAGATCCGGCCATTCGGCCTGTCACGAGTTAGTTCACCGTGGCGGTTAGACCGGTAGGTGGAGCCACGGTCGAGGAAGTCTGGCCGCCGTAACAACTATCTGCGTTGAAGGCTAATGGACTGCCCGTACCATCCGTACCGCCCATCACGTTCTCATAGCAAACCTCAGCGGGAATCTTATTCGCATGGCCACCGGGGCCAATGCCGCCCAACACGTCGGGGCCAATGGGAGGGAACCGCACGCTGCCGAACCAGGCGGGTTTTGAACTCAAGTAAAAGGAAGGGGGAAGCGCCTGCGTGACGCTTAGTTGCTGTACTCGCCGTGCTGGAACACTGTGTTGTAGGGCGTCAGGCTATCATAAGTTCCGCCGCCCGTATCAGATGCTTCACCATATCCCAGCGTGTATGCATAGTCGGATGTGTCGTAGCCTCGACTGCCCGAACCGCATGGGGAAGGACCACAGACCGCCACAACCTGCTGCACTTGGGTCAAAGGCTGCGTGCCATTGTTGTACCACGTCAGCCCGGCCATGACTGAGGAACCAAGCACATCTGCAACCATATTGGCATTTCTGACGAGGAAATCATAATCCATGACACGCACGCCTTGAATTGCGTACCAGCCATTGACACCTACTCCACCTTGCGCTCCCATCGGCGAACATGTCACCGTTCCCCTTCCGCTCATCGGATTGCAAACCTTCGTCGCACCTGTGGCCCAGTTACGGAAGGTTGTCAGATTCCCGCCCGAACCCCAAATCGAATCTGGATGAATTTGCGCTACGATGTTGCCTTCCCACAGGTTGAACTGGGGATGCGCCCCATGAGTGTTCAGGTTCGACATCATCACGTTTGGCGCCCCAGAATCGAAGTTCCCAAACATGTAGTTATAGGCAAGGACGTTCCCGGCGGGGCCCCACTCCATCATGGCCGAAACGTGCAACCGCTCGAAGATGTTATTTTGGACCAGCATTCCTGTCGATTTGTTCCGAAGTGCCAAGTCGGAATCGTAGGTGCCCGGAGCGTGCCGATAGGCGTTCGAGAAATAACTGTTGATGATTTCGCTGTGGTAGGAGAAATCAACCTCAACGTGGTCACCGTCCGTGTAATTGCCCTCGATGCCGCTAATCCAGCAATAGGCACAGCCATTCATCGCGAAGTTCGTGCTTGCCCCCGTGTTGTTGGCGTACACCTGAAGGTTTTCGACGCCAGCGTATTTTGTGGCCGCAAACGGCGTAGCATGAGGAGTCAGAGTGTAGGGAACGTAAAGTCCGGGGTTGATGCCGATTGTGGTCCCGCTTACCGATGTTACTTCGACAATTTGACCTTGCACACGTGTTCCGCCTTGACCGTTATCACACCAACTACAGTTTCCTTCACTGCCAGCACTGGTGACGATTGTCCCGTCATTGAGTTGATCCATGACAAGATAGCTTCCAACGCTGATTCCCGAAGCGCTGGCCAGTGTGATGCTTGTGGAACCCGCGGAAGTCCCACCCGTGATGGAAACGGCATTCGATTGACCGTAAGGAAGACTTCCGGAACCAAGGGAAATAACCGCCCCCGACGTGTTATGGGCCCGCAAAATCGTTTGATTCGCGCCTGCTCCGCGAAGGGTCACGTTCGATGGAATGTTGATGCGCCCATTTACCAAGAAGGTTCCTACGGAAAGCGATACGCATTGCCCGGAAGTGCAACCGCTCAGCGCACTATTAATGGCAGTTGTGGCGTCCGTTGAGCCATTCCCATATGTCGAGGCGTTGAGTGTCGCGCAAGCCGTGGTGCGGCTCGGAATGCCTAGGGGAATCCCCGCCGTGGACCAATCGATTGCCCGGGTTGGATCGAGGATTCCCGACCACGCTTGTCCCTTGACAGCAGTTGGAATCATCAATAAGAGCAAGGAGATGAAAAAAGGAAACTGCCGGCCCCGTAACATGTATTTCCCCTTAGCAGTTAGATAAATGCAATGCTTGAAGCTCGCAAAATACATTAAAAAGCTATGTAACCGGATCTCCTCACGGTAACCATTTTTCGAGACGTGACGATTGAAAACAGTTGCATCGGCCTCCGAGAGATTTTCTCCGGCTGCTTTGGAGAAATGCCCTGCTAAAGGTTACTTGCAGGGTATCTAGGGCGCAAATGCGCGGTTATCTGCAAACGTCGAAAACGCCCTCTTTGCAAACCGACCGACCCTATACCTAGGCAAAATCTGAGGTACGAGAAGTCCACGAAGAGCGCGTCGTCCGAATACAGTGACAGTGCCAGGAAAGATCGTTCTGATCTCGTCGATCAGCACACATGATATTGGTCAAAACCCAATCAGTATACCGCGTTCCGTCTAGCAAGACAAACTATCCGCGGCCCGCAGGGAAGGTGTGGTCTCTCAGTTTAGCAAACCGAGGAGAGTAGGACACTCACTCCTTTGCGCGCGCTGCTGGACCTGGTTCGTACCGTCCCTTTCCCTCAATAAGGGTAATGCCCGGCTTGAGATGGAATCTACTGACAGAGCGGCCAGATTCCGAACAGGATCAATGACCTGTACCCCCGGACAAGACGCGGCCAGCGGAACGACACGGTGCAACAATGCAAGCCAACTCAGAAGTTACTTTTGAATGACGAGTTAGTATCCACGGATCCTAAATTTCAGGAATAGTTGATACCATTCTAGCTATCGGAGTAAGCCGCCACCATGAGCCGAAGTTTTTTTGAGTTTTTCCGGTGCCCCAGCGACGCCGTTCGGTTTGACATCAAAGAAGGCCTCTCAACGGACATGGGCTACTTCCGATTTGGCGAAGGGTTGACCTGTTACGGGACGACCGTTGCGGTGCCTGTGGCTAGACACGCGGCTGGCAGCCTGGGGGACGCCCTAGAGGCAGTATGCGTAAAAGGCCATGAGATCAGACTCCCCTTTGACCCCGACCAGGTGGTGGATTGCCTTCGATATGAACGTTACACTCAAGCACATGGTGAGGGAGCCAGCCGACTGGGTGACCATGCCATAATCGGGGACATTTATTATCTGTGCAGACCTCTAATGCCAGTGGCAATCCGCAGCATCCTTCAGCGGATTTACCTCCGAAACCTACTGAAGAATCCGTTTCCTAAATGGCCCGTGGACCGGACAGTGGAACGCCAATTTGAGAAATTGATGGAATTGGCGCTAAAGGCGAACGGAAACGTCGCGATTTGGCCTGAGCGTAAACGGGCGGCTTTCATTCTCACGCATGACGTTGAGGACGAAAACGGTAAAGCTTTCTGCCCATCACTCATGGATATTGACGATGAGTACGGATTCAAGGCCTCATTCCAGATTGTGCCTGAAGGTCGTTATCCGGTTGAACCTGATTTCCTTCAAAACTTTCGGGATCGTAGCTTTGAAATCTGTGTGCATGATCTGAACCACGACGGAAATCTCTACCGGGAGCGTTCAGAGTTCCGACGTCGCGCTCAACTCATCAACAACTACTGCAAAGAATTCGGCACCGCAGGATTCCGCTCAGGTGTTCTTTACCGAAATCTCCTCTGGTACGGTGACTATCAGTTTTCTTATGACATGTCTGTGCCAAATGTCGCCCACCTAGACCCTCAGGGCGGTGGTTGCTGCACCGTCATGCCCTACTTTATTGGCGATATCCTCGAAATCCCTATTACTGCGACTCAGGACTATTCCCTTTTTCACATCTTGCGTCAATATTCCATTGACCTTTGGAAACAGCAGATCAAGATAGTTGTAGATGGACACGGTTTGCTAAGTTTCCTCATTCATTCAGACTATGTCATCAAACCAAAACCCCAGTCCGTCTATCGAGAACTCCTCGCGCACCTTCGGCACCAATGCAACGAGCGAAATATCTGGGCTGCTTTGCCGAGGCAAATCGATTCCTGGTGGCGACAGAGAAATGCCATGAAATTGGTGCCCAAGAGTGAGGGTTGGGCAGTCGTCGGCGAAGGGAGCGAGAGGGCCCAGATTGCGTACGCGTCCATGAAAAATGGCACTCTCGTCTATTCGTTCGACCCACCTGTTAGCATGCTGCGACCCAATCAAATACAAGCGATACATAACGAATCCTCGCGAAACGACGGGTCGCCTGCTATGGCGGCATCTTCAGGCCTCCATGAGGCATCTCACCTAAAGTTCCTCAAAAAACCTGAGTGGGATACTCCAGTGCTCGAGCTTATCGAGTCTGCTGTTAATTCAACTGCAACACTCGAGGAGAAAGTTCCAGCAGTCGGTCGCGGGCACGTGCCCGCTCGTCGCCCGCTGCGCATCGCGATGATTGCCTACTCCTTCTACGAGAGGGACAATCGAATCTTGCGCTATGCGTCGGCACTTGCGAAGCGAGGCGACTATATCGACGTTTTTGCACTGCGCCAGGAAGGACAACCAGCAGAAGAGGTGACGGAGGGAGTTCATGTTGATCGCCTCCAAACCCGCACCGTGAACGAAAAAAACCAGCTCTCCTATCTTTGGAGGATTTGTCTGTTTCTTCTGCGCGCTCTGATTCAAGTCGCGAAGCACGAATCACGAGCTCATTATGACTTGCTTCATGTACATTCCGTTCCAGATTTCCTGGTTTTTAGTGCATTGTTTCCCAAACTTCGCGGCACGCCAGTAATTCTTGATATTCATGATATCCTCCCGGAACTCTATGCCAGCAAGTTTGGCTCTGGTGATAAATCGAGCATGTTTCGTTTCCTCGTTGGTGTCGAACAAGTCTCAGCTCGCTTTGCCGACCACGTAATCGTTGCAAATCATATTTGGCGAGACCGATTGATTTCGCGTAGTTTATCTCCTGATAAGTGCACGGTCGTCATGAATTATCCGGACCGCTCCATCTTTACCCGAAGGGGCCATTCTCAGCCAACAAAAGGAAAATTCCTGATGCTCTACCCTGGGTCGCTCAACTGGCACCAGGGTCTCGACGTTGCGATTCGTGCTTTTGCCAAAATAAGTAAGGAAGCTCCTCAAGCGGAATTTCATATCTACGGCGACGGGCCCGCCACGAGACAATTAATGGAGCTCATCAGAGAGCTTGGGGTGGAGAGTCAAATCAGCATGCACGAGGGTTGCCCTCTGCAGGAAATTGCCCGCATTATGGAATCCGCCGATCTCGGAATCGTACCGAAGCGAAAAGATAACTTTGGAAACGAGGCTTTCAGCACGAAAATCCTTGAGTTCATGGCGATGAGCGTGCCAGTAATCGTATCGGATACGATGATCGATCAGTATTATTTTAACAATTCAATCGTTAAATTTTTCCGTAGTGGCGATGACAATGATTTGGCCCGCTGCATGCTGGAAATGATCGAAAATTCTGAGGCGAGAAAACTGCAAATCGAGAATGCAAATCGATTCGTTGAAACCTTCGATTGGAGCGTAAGGCAGCACGAATATCTTGAACTGGTCGATCAGTTGACCCGAAATACTTCCGCCTGAAACCTTTCCACCCTCTAGATCGGTTTGACTTGTCCCTGATAGCTCTTCCTTAATAGACACAGAGCCCGCTGGCCTTCGAGCCTTTGCCTCCAAGAAATATATACTCAAGAAATGGATACGGTCTTGTGGATAACGTACACTGTTCATCGCACATTTGAAGGGAGTAGGTCTGGTTGGAAGAACAAGAGGGCTGAGGAGCTCATCTCCACCTGGTTACGGCGGTTTTTGATTACTTCTTACTTTCCCATCAGATTCTGGAACACCGGTTGTTTTCTAATGGAAGGTTTATTCACCCGAAGGGAGAATATACTCAAATGAAGGGAGTCGTTCTTGCTGGCGGAAGGGGCTCGCGACTTTTTCCGCTCACACGCGTTACAAACAAACATCTCTTGCCGGTCTATGACCGGCCGATGATTTTTTACCCCATCCAGACCCTCGTGGATGCAGGCATAAAGGACATTATCGTGGTGACGGGGGGCCAGAATTCAGGCGACTTCTTGCGTCTCCTTTCGAACGGGAAGGATTTCGATCTCCACCGCATTCATTACACGTATCAGGAAGGCGAAGGCGGGATAGCCGATGCCCTTCGGCTTGCTGAACCTTTTGTTGAGGGCGAAAAAATCTGCGTCGTCCTTGGAGACAATCTCATCGAAAACAAAATCATCGAGGCTGAGCGCGCCTTCGAAAAGCAGCCAAAGGGCGCACGTATTCTGCTGAAGGAAGTTCCAGATCCGGAGCGTTTCGGTTGTCCAGAAATCTCCAAAGGCC
>WNFJ01412069.1_pt1 | contig 12543 bp, 12 predicted proteins | sample 5400461 | NCBI WGS metagenome assembly WNFJ01 (sample SAMN13153349, study PRJNA577476) | soil metagenome | isolation source: 115 cm saprolite on Douglas fir-dominated hillslope | place: USA:California | collected 2013-09-17 | reverse complement strand
CGCGAGCTGCTTGCCGCTCTTGTTGACCAGCAGGTCAAAGGCGGACACGTCCCCGATGACCCGGCCGTCGGCGTCGAGCACGGCCACCGAGTCGATCTCGGTCTGATGCTTGGCCAGCTTGACCAGCCTGCGCCGCACCTCCTCAACCGTCTCGGTCGGCTCGGCGCAGGCGAGCACCGTGGTCATCACCCCGCCTGCCTCGTCGGGCGCGTAGCCGAGCAGCCGGGCCAGTTCCCGCTGGGTGGCTGTCGGCATCCGGGCGAGCAACTGTGCCTGCTCTTCTTCGGGAAGCTCGCGCAGCGCCTCCGCGGCCTCGTCAGGCTCCATCGCCGCGACCAGGCTGGCGGCGTGCTCGGGCTCCATCTCCCGCAGCAGCGCGGTCAGCTCGTCCGGCTCCATCTCCTCCAAGGCGTCGGCGGCCAGGTCGTGGTCCAGGCTGGCGAGCAGTTCCTTCCGCCCGGACCGGCCCAGGCCCTCCAGCACGTCGGCCAGTTCCGCCGGGCGCAGCCGGCGCAGCGCGGAACTCGGCGTCCGTAGCTTCATCGCCGCCGGTTCCTCGGGTGTGTCCTCGCCGAACGACTCGATCGCCGCCCAGTCGATCACCCGGTCCGGGGTGGGGTGCCAGCGGAAGCGCTTCGGGCCGAGCCGGCGCAGCAGGGTCTGCAGGCTCACGTCCACGCCGACCAGCCGGACGTGGTCGCCGACCTGGGCCAGGTAGAGGTCGGCCGCGCGGATCACCTGGACCTCGTCGGTGTCTACCAGCTGGTGGTCGAGGATGTCCCTGGCCAGCAGCACCTCGCCCTCACGGCGCTGGAACTCGCGCAGGTCCATCCGCGCGGTCCGCAGCGTGACCGAGCGCCGGTCGATGTGGCCGATGACCGAGGCATCGAGGTAAGCGCGCCTGCGCCCGATCCGGACCACGATCCCGGTAACCGCCGGGTAGTCGTCGCCGCCACGCACCCTGGCCACCAGGTCGACGAGGTGGCCCACCTCCTCGCCCGCTGGGTTCAGGACCGGGCAGCCATCCAGGCCGACGAGCGAGATGATGTTCTGCCGGACATGGCGTGACGTGGTCAGCCGCTGCGAGTAGGCCTCGAACAGGTGGGAGGGGACAGCGCGGAAAGCGCCGGTCGGACACAGCAACCTCCTGGACCCGCCGGCCAATCCGGGTGATCTACCCGGGAGGGCCCGGCAGGCGTAGGGATCGGAACGGGCAGCGTCTGGCGGCCCGGCTCCTGTTGCTAGCCGCGCCCGCCGTGGTTGTACTGCAAGGATCGCCGAGCACGACCGCACCTCCCTCATGTCGGTTGCGAGATCAAGGTTAAACGCAGCACGCTGAGTAACGAAACTGAGGGTGCGCGGTCGCCGGTCAGCTCACCGCGCCGCGGTCGCGGAGGTCGGTGATCTCGGCCGGGGTCAGGCCAAGCTCGGCCAGGACCTCGCGGGTATCGCTGCCCGGCCGGACCGGTGGGGACGGCGGGCCGGCGGGAGTGCGGGCGAACCGGGGCGCGGGGGCCGGCTGGATCACGCCGCCCACGTCGATGAAGGTGCCGCGGGCGGCGTTGTGCGGGTGGGCCGGGGCGTTCCGCGGGCTGACCACGGGAGCCACGCAGGCGTCCGAGCCGGCGAACGCTTCCACCCACTGCGCCTGGGTGCGCCCGGCGAACGCCTCGGTGAACCGCGCCCGCAGTTCCGGCCAGCCCGACCGGTCGTACTGCGCGGGCAGGCCAGCCGCGTCCAGCCCCAGGCGGGCCAGCAACTCGGCGTAGAACTTCGGCTCCAGCGCGCCCACCGCCATGTGCCGCCCGTCGGCCGTGGTGTAGGTGTCGTAGAACGGCGCCCCGCCGTCCAGCACGTTGGTGCCCCGCCCGTCCTGCCAGGCGCCCGCCGCCAGCAGCCCGTAGAGGAACGAGGCGAGCATCGCCGACCCGTCCACCATCGCGACGTCGATGACCTGGCCCAAGCCGGACCGCTCCCGCTCCAGGAGCGCGGCCAGCACCCCGACCACCAGCAGCATGCCGCCGCCGCCGAAGTCCCCGATCAGGTTCAGCGGCGGGACCGGGCGCTCGCCGGCCCGGCCGATCGGCTCCAGGCTCCCGGACACCGCGATGTAGTCGATGTCGTGGCCGGCCGTCTCTGCGAGCGGGCCGTCCTGGCCCCAGCCGGTCATCCGGGCGAAGATCAGCCGCGGGTTCCGCTCGGCGCAGACCTCCGGCCCGAAGCCGAGCCGTTCGGCGACGCCCGGCCGGAACGCCTCCACCAGCACGTCCGCGTCCGCCGCCAGGCGGAGCAGGATGTCCACGCCCGCCGGGTTCTTGAGGTCGAGCTGGATCGACCGGCGGCTGCGGCACAACGGGTCCACCGGCGGCAACTGTTGCCGGCCCGAGCGATCCGGACGGTCGATCCGCACCACGTCCGCCCCCAGGTCGGCCAGGACCATACAGCCGAACGGCGCCGGTGCCAGGCTCGCCACCTCGATCACCTTGACCCCGTCCAGGGGGCCTGTCCGTCTCTCCACGCCGCTAGCCTGCCATGCCGGACAATTCCCGGCCGCCGGGTCTCGGCTCGTCCGCCGGGCGCTGTGGTGGGTAACGCCGGCCGGCCGCGTAGTGTCACAGCATGCGCGGATACACCCAGGACAAGGACGCCTACCTGAAGCGACTGCGCCGCATCGAGGGCCAGGTGCGCGGGATTGCGCGCATGGTCGACGAGGACGTCTACTGCATCGACGTGCTGACTCAGGTGTCGGCGGTCACCAGGGCCCTGCAGGCGGTCGCGCTCGGGCTGCTCGAAGACCACCTCGGCGCCTGCGTCGCGGAGGCGGTGCGCAAGGGCGGCGACGAGGGCGAGGAGTCGGTCCGCGAAGCCGCTGCGGCCATCACCCGGCTAGTAAGGTCCTAGGTTGCCCTGGTAACCAGGCAAACCCTGATCCCGTACGAGGGTAACGTGACGGCGAACGCTAGCTAGGGTCGAGGCTGGCGGGGCCGAAGCGGGCGAAGGCGGTCAGGTTCGCCGTGCTCTCGCCGCGCTTGATCCGCCACGCCCACTCCCGGCGGATCGAGGATTCGAAGCCGATGGCCAGGGCCGGGTTGAAGTTGTCGTCGGAGTAGCTGAGCACGCAGCCGAGCACCCGGTCGATCTCCTCGGTGGACACCGCCGCCAGCGGCAGCCGGCCGGTCAGGTACACGTCACCCTGCTGGTCCACGGCGAAATGGACCCCGTACATCTTGCCGTTGCGCTCCAGCAGGAACCGGTAGAAGCGGGCATGGTTCTCGTCGGGCTGGCGGCAGAAGAACGACTCCACATGCAGGCTGTGCGCGCCGACGAGGAGCCAGGTCATGGTCGCGAGCTTGCGCTGGCCTTCGAGCCGGACCAGGTAGCTCCCCGGCTCCGGGCTTTCCGGCACCAGGCCCAGCGCGTCCAGGGCCGCTTCGACTGACGCCACGGCGTCGTCGTGGGTCACCGGTGGCCCGCCGCGTCCCTCATGCGCCCATCCTGCCAGCCCGCGCCGTGGCTGGCCGTCGCGCCGGTGGCCGTGCTGGGTCACCCCGCGTGCAGGTAGCTCGCGGCCGGCACCGGGGTGCTCATCGCCGCGCTGTAGACGTTGAGCAGGCGGTCGACCGTGCTCCCCCAGCCGAACCGGCTGGCGTGCTCGACCCCGCCGCCCGCCAGCCTGTCCCGCAGCGCGGGCGAGCCGAACAGCGTGCGCAGCGCGGCCGCGTAGCCGGCCGGGTCGTGTCCCTCGACGAGGATGCCGGAGACGCCGTCCTGGACGGCCGTGCGCAGGCCGCCCACCGAGGCCGCGATCACCGGGGTGCCGCAGGCCTGCGCCTCGACCGCGACCAGGCCGAACGACTCCGAGTAGGACGGCACCATGACCACCGTGGCGGCCCGGTACCAGTCGGCCAGTTCCGGCTGCGGGCAGGGCGGCTCCACCCGCACCAGGTTCCCGATCCCGAGCGCGTGCGAGGCCTCGGTGAGCTGGTCCGGGTCGGCCCGGCCGGTTCCGCTGGGGCCGCCGACAAAGGCCACCGTGAGCGTCTGGGCCAGCGCCGGGTCCGCGCGGACGAGTTCCGCCGCCGCGTGCAGCACCACGTCCGGGGCCTTCAGCGGCTGGATGCGGCCCGCGAAGACGATGACCTGGCCGTCAGCGGGCAGGCCCAGGCGCCGCCTGGCTCCTCCGGCCGGCCCGGGCCGGAAGATCGACAGGTCCACACCGGGGTTGATGGTCCAGATCTTGGCCGGGTCCGCGCCATACAGCCCGGCCAGCTGGCGGGCCTCCTCGTCGGTGTTCGCCACCAGCCGGTCGGCGGCAGCAACCACGTCCGACTCGCCGCGTAGCCGGATCTCCGGCTCCCGCACGTCCCCGCGCGCCAGCGCGGCGTTCTTCACCCGGCCGAGGGTGTGCATGGACTGCACCAGGGGCACGCCCCAGCGTTCCTTGGCGACCGCCCCGACGTGGCCCGAGAGCCAGTAGTGCCCGTGCACCAGGTCGTACCGGCCCGGGGCGTACGCGGCCTCGGTGCGCAGCACCCCCAGGGTGAACTCGCAGAGCTGGGCGGGCAGATCGGCCTTGTCCAGCTCCTCGAAGGGGCCGGCCGGCACGTGCCGGACCAGGACTCCCGGCACCAGTTCGTGCACCGGAGCGGCGTCCCGGGACACCGCCCGGGTGAAGATCTCCACCTCCACCCCACGGTCAGCCATGCGCTTGGCGACCTCGACCACGTAGACGTTGAGGCCCCCCGCGTCGCCGGTGCCCGGCTGCTCGAGGGGAGAGGTGTGCACGCTGATGGTCGCGATCCGCCTGGGGACGCGTCGCGGCACGGCATCCACCTCCCGACAGGCGACCACGCGGCCGCGTCACGTGTTCCCGCCAACAGCGGCCGCGAGGGCCGCATCACGTGTGTCCGCCAACGGCAACCACGCAGCCGCACCGCGTGTTCCCGGGATGGATAGGCTCTCGGGCATGTCCACACTGGTGCTGCTGCGGCACGGCGAAAGCGAGTGGAACGCGCAGGGCCTGTTTACCGGCTGGGTGGATGTCGGGCTCTCCGCCTCGGGTGCCCGGGAAGCGGTCGCCGGCGGCAAGCTGCTCCGCGACCACGGGCTCCGCCCGCAGATGGTGCATACCTCGGTGCTGACCCGTGCCATCCAGACGGCCAACCTGGCGCTGGAGGAGGCCGGCCTGCTCTGGCTGCCGGTGGCCAGGTCGTGGCGGCTGAACGAGCGCCATTACGGTGCGCTGCAAGGCAAGAACAAGGCGCAGACCAGGCAGGAGTTCGGCGACGAGCGGTTCATGGTGTGGCGCAGGTCCTATGACGTTCCGCCACCGCCGCTGCCCGACGATCACCCGCTCTCCCAGGCCGGGGACCCTCGCTACGCGGACCTGCCGCCCGAGTTGCTTCCCCGCACCGAGTGCCTCGCCGACGTGCTGCACCGGATGCTGCCGTATTGGTACGACGCGATCGTGCCCGATCTGGCGGCGGACCGCGCGGTCCTTGTGGTTGCCCACGGCAACTCGCTGCGCGCCCTGGTCAAGCACCTCGACGAGATCGGCGATGCCGAGATCGCCGGGCTGAACATCCCCACCGGCATCCCGCTCGTCTACGAGCTGGACAAGAGCTTCCGGCCGGTGCTGCCCGGCGGCCGCTACCTCGACCCCGAGGCGGCCGCGGTCGCCGCCGAAGCAGTGCGTGCCCAGGGGCGGTGACCGGCCGGCGCCAGTAAAGGCAGCGCCACGGTGCGTTATGTCCGGGAAGATCTGCCATTACCGGCTAGTGACTTTTTTATGAATACCTGAAGAACACGCTCGCGTGGGGGAGACGGTCTGCGGCAGCCGGGGCGTTCTCCGCATACCATCGAAACGTGAGCGTGCACGTGACGGCTGGTGTCAACCACCTGGCGCCAGCAGTTCGCTCCGCCACGGCAAGGGCCGGCTGGTGACCGCCCGCGGGCGCGTCGCTGATCTTGAGCCCGCCACGGAGCGGCCACGCGCTACCAGGCTGCCCTCGGGCGTGGCGTCCGTCCTCTCCGTGCTTTCCTCCTCTGCGGTCGTGCTCGACCACGCCGACACGGTGCTCATGGCCAGCCAGGCCGCGCGCACGTTCGGCCTGGTCAAGGAGGGCCAGCTCATGGTCGGGGAACTGCTCGCCCTGGTGCGGCAGGTCCGGCGGGACGGGCAGACCCGCGAGGGCGAGGTCGATCTGTCCGGCAGTTCGTTCGGCGGCCGGCGGACGAGCTTTGCCGTGCGGGTCGCCCCGCTGGGCTCCGCGGGCCTCATCCTGCTGCTCGCCGAGGACCAGACGGAGAGCCGGCGGGTTGAGGAAGTCCGGCGGGACTTCGTCGCCAACATCAGCCACGAACTGAAGACCCCGGTCGGTGCGCTCGCCCTGCTCGCCGAGACCATGGAGGACGCGGCCGACGACCCGGAGGCGGTGCGGCGCTTCGCCGGGCGCATGCGCCAGGAGGCGTCGCGGCTGACCTACCTGGTCCAGGACCTGATCACGCTGTCGCGGATCCAGGCGGCCGAGCCCGTGCCCGACCCGATCGCCGTGGACCTGAGCGCGGTGGTCGCGGAGGCGGTGGACCGGGTCCGCATGAAGGCGAGCGCGCGCGGCATCGACCTCGTCGCGACCTGCGAGGAGCGCGTGGTCGTGCTCGGCGACGAGGATCTCCTGGTGACAGCGCTGCGCAACCTGCTGGAGAACGCCGTCGCCTACAGCCCGGAAAAGACCAGAGTGATGGTCTCCGCATCCCGGGACGGTGCCCGCACGGCCCAGATCAGCGTCGCCGACCAGGGGATCGGCATTCCCCAGCGCGATCTCGAGCGGATCTTCGAGCGGTTCTACCGGGTGGACCCCGCCCGGTCGAGGGCCACCGGCGGGACCGGCCTGGGCCTGGCGATCGTGAAGCACGTGATGGCCGCGCACCGCGGCAAGGTCACGGTCTGGAGCCAGGAAGGCGCCGGATCCACCTTCACCCTGCAGATGCCCATCGTGAGCAAGCCCTCGGCCGCGGCCGGCCATCCGGCCAGCGGTCCCGCGCAGCGTGTCAGGGAGGCGGTCAAGTGACGCGGGTGCTGGTGGTCGAAGACGAGGAATCCTTCAGCGACGCACTGTCCTACATGCTGCGCCGGGAGGGCTTCGAGGTGGCGGTCTGCCCGACCGGGCCGGACGCGATCGAGGCGTTCGACCGGCACGGTGCCGACCTGGTGCTGCTCGACCTGATGCTGCCCGGCCTGCCGGGCAGCGAGGTGTGCCGCACGCTCCGCGAGCGGTCCAACGTTCCGGTGATCATGCTGACCGCCAAGGACAGCGAGATCGACAAGGTCGTCGGCCTGGAACTCGGCGCCGACGACTACGTCACCAAGCCCTTCTCCTCGCGGGAACTGGTCGCCAGGATGCGCGCGGTGCTGCGCCGGCGCGGCGAGCCGGACGAGCCCGGTGGCTCGATCATGGAGTCGGGCCCGGTCCGGATGGACGTGGACCGCCACGTGGTGACCGTCCGCGGCGACCAGGTCCAGGTGCCGCTCAAGGAGTTCGAACTGCTCGAGGTCCTGCTGCGGAACGTCGGCCGGGTGCTGGCCAGGATGCAGCTCATCGACCGGGTCTGGGGCGCCGACTACGTCGGCGACACCAAGACCCTGGATGTGCACATCAAGCGGCTGCGGGCCAAGGTCGAGACCGACCCGGGTAACCCGCGGCACATCATTACGGTGCGTGGGCTCGGCTACAAGTTCGAGCCGGGCGACTGAGCCCGCGGCCGGTCGCGCCGCCCCGGCCCGCTATGCGCTTGGCGTGGCCGAGGGTGACGGTGTCACCAGGGGGCTCGGGGTGACCCTCGGGTGCAGGAACAGCGGCGCCGGCGAGTACGACGAGTAGTAGGCGGCCCGCGGCATCACCGGGACCAGCAGCGACACGTGACCGGCGTTCTGGAACTCCATGTTCACCTGGATGTACTGGCCGCCGTTGAGGGTACGGGTGAGGTGCTGGAGCAGCACCCGGGGGGCTGGCCCGTTGAAGAACAGCGACTGGCCGCGGCCGAGGCTGATGCCCCCGGGGGGCACCTGCACCGAGCTGGCCGCCCTGGGCGCGGTGATGCTGATCAGCCGGTCCGGGGCGCCATCGTTGGACAGGGAGAGGAACATGCCCGCCGACGCGCCGCGCGGCAGCGTGAGGCCGGGCACCGGGCCGAGCACGAACATGTTGTTGATCCGGAGCGTGTTGTTCAGCACCACCGATGCCCCTGGCGTTGGCTGATGCCACTCCTGGGTGGGCGCGTTGTACCCGGCCTCACAGCCGGCGATGGCTGGAATCAGCCCTACCGCGGCCACCGCCACGACGCCGCGCAGCGACAGGGCGCCGCGCCTGCTGCGGATCACTGTGGGCTCCCCTCCGGTCCGAACGAGCACCCCTTGTGTCGCGGCACAGCGTATCGGCTCGGCACCGCGGCGGTCACGGCGGCCCCGGCGGGCCGCCCCCGTACCGCCCGGGCGTCAGCCGGCCGGTGAACTGCTGGCCGTGGGCGGGGCCGGGCTGCTACTGGCGGGCACCAGCGACGCCGCGCTGGCCGGGATCAGCGCGCGCACGGCGCCCCGGATCTGGAACCCGTGGTGGTCGGGGATGAAGTCGAGCACCGAGCCGTCGTTCTTGACCACGACGGCCGTCAGCGCGGTCACCTGGTAGCGCGCCGGAAGCAGGTTGTCGGTGTCGTCCACCGCCTGCGCCGCGCCCAGGCCCAGCGGCCTGGCCAGGCGGTCCACCCGGGCGCCCCGCACGCCCACCAGGTAGATGGTGGCCGGCGGCGCCTGGATGGTGAGCTGCCGCAGGTCGGTCAGGCAGCGGCAGTTGGGCGGCACCAGGGCCAGCACCAGCACCATCCCCGGGAGCCTGCCCAGCGTCTTCGGCTGGCCTGCCGCGAACACGGTCGCGCGGAGCAGAGCGGCGCCGGGGCGACTGGGGCGAAGGCTGACCGTGGCCTGTCTCGCGGTGAACACGGTGAGCAGCGTCGCGGCGAGCAGGGTCAGCGCGAGGCACCCGGCGAGCAGGGGCAGCACCATTCCGTCCCTGGTCAGCGGCCCGTAGACCCTTTTGGCCAGGCGCCGCCTGCGCAGCGCCCGCCGCTCGCGGTGGTATGCCAGCACATCCCTGGCGAGGTCCCGGGCATCGTCCGGTACCTCGATGTCGACCGGTGGCAGACCGTACTCGTCCCGCCCCGGGTCGCCGCCAGCATTCACGCGCATCTCTCCCGCACCAGCCTGGTTGATTTCCAGTATGAGCCTGCAGCGGGCGCGGCGTCACTCGCCAAGGTCCGGCCGCGGGCCCGCCGGAGATGACGGTGCCTGGTCACAGCGGGTGGCGCAGCCGGTCGCCACCGGGGGTATCGCGAGGGACACACTGAGCCGGCACAGGGTGCGTGGCGGCCGGCGCCGGGCCGGCCTGCATCTCTTTCAGATCGGTTAATTGCCTCCTTGACCTGCATGTTTACCGCCAAGGCCGGCCATTGGGCAGCGTTCGCCGTGGTAGCATTGGCGTAGCGGAAGGGGTATGTGCCACATGACTTTCAAGGTCGGCGACACGGTCGTCTACCCCCACCATGGGGCTGCTCGCATCGAGGAGATCGAAACCCGCACCATCAAGGGCGCGGAAATGATTTACCTGGTTCTCAAGGTCGACAAAGGGGACCTGACCGTGCGCGTGCCCGCGGACAACGCCGAACTGGTGGGTGTGCGCGATGTTGTCGGGCAGGAGGGCCTGGAGCGGGTGTTCGAGGTGCTCCGCGCCCCGCACACCGAGGAGCCGACCAACTGGTCGAGGCGGTACAAGGCCAACCTGGAAAAGCTCGCCTCCGGCGACGTGAACAAGGTGGCCGAGGTAGTCCGCGACCTGTGGCGAAGGGACAGGGAACGCGGCCTTTCCGCAGGCGAGAAGCGGATGCTGGCTAAGGCGCGGCAGATTCTGGTGAGCGAGCTCGCGCTGGCCGAGAAGACCAACGAGGACAAGGCCGAGGCGCTTCTCGACGAGATCCTCGCTTCCTGACCAGCGTCCTTTCCTGGTGCTGGTCTCCCGTGCCCGATGATCTGCCACGAGTAGGTGTCGGCGTCGACGTGCACCCGCTTTCGGCCGGGCGGCCGCTGTATCTGGCGGGACTGCTCTGGCCGGGCGAAGCCGGGCTGACCGGTCATTCCGACGGGGACGTGGCGGCGCACGCCGCCTGCGACGCCCTGCTGTCCGCGGCGGGCCTCGGTGACCTGGGCGGCAACTTCGGCACCGCCGAGCCGGCCTGGGCCGGAGCGTCGGGCACCGCGCTGTTGCAGGCCACCGCCGCGCTGCTCGCCGGTGCCGGGTTCGCCGTGGGCAACGTCGCGATCCAGGTGATCGGGACCCGGCCGCGGATCGCTCCGAGGCCCTGGGCGCCCCGGTCAGCGTGTCCGGGACCACCACGGACGGGCTCGGCCTGACCGGCCGCGGTGAGGGCATCGCCGCGGTCGCCACCGCGCTGGTGGTACGGGAAGAGGGCCCGTCAGAAGTGTCACCCGGTCGCGAACAGAATTTCGCGCCCGGATAACACTTCTGCCGACCCTGCATGTGGGCCCGCGTTCAACGCGGACGGCAATCCGCCGACTGTCGCCGCGGCGGCGTGGCGTGACCCGAGGTCGGCCGGAGGTGCCTTACTCCTCTGGGCGGGTCGGGGTGCTCCGCATCCGCTCCAGCCCCGGCCCTTCGGCAGCCGCCGTTTCCTGCGTGCCATTCTGCCCGGCCTGGCCGGCCTGCCCCGCCTGGCCGGCCTGCCCCGCCTGGCCGGCCTGGCCGGCCTCTGGCGTGCCGTCGCCCGGGCCCGCCGGGGTTTCCGCTGAGGCAGCGTCTCGCTCGGTGGGCAGGCCGTCCTCCGCGTCCGGAGCCGCCTCGCCGGCCTGGCCCGCCTCCCCGGCGGTGCCGTGCCTGGCCGGGTAGCCGTCGCCTGCGGCGTAATCCCCCTGCTCTGGCTGTCCCGGGTACCCGCCCGGCCCGGCATAGCTCCCGGGCCCCCCGGAATCACCGTGCGGCGAGTATTCCCCCTCGTCCCGGTAGCTGTCCGGGTGGACGTAACCCGTTTCCTCGCCGTAGCTCACCGGATCGGCCTGGTGGCCGGTGTCGTCGCCCACGCCGGCGTCGTAGGGGACCTCCACCGTGGGCGGCTGCCCGGTCCTGGGCTCCATCAGCGCATCCAGGCCCGGCCGGGGGACCGCGCCCTCGGCATTTGCCGGGCCGGCCCAGGTGACCCCCATCGGCCGCCCGGCACTCCCGTTGACGTCGGCGCTGCCGTTCCCGGACGCGGCTGCCGTCCGTGCCTCCGCCCTGGCCTTCGCGGCCGCCCGGGTCTTGCGGAAGTGCCGGAGCATTTCCAGCAGCAGGCCGAACGCCATGAGCAGGAGCACCCACGGGGTGACCGCCACGGCGGCGCGGGCCGCCCGGGCCGGCAGGGCAGTGTTGGTGGCGTGCACCGCGTTACCCACGGCCACGGCCGCCAGCAGGATCAGCAGCGAGGCCCACGCATACAAGCGCGCCCACCATCCGGCACCCCGCAGCGCCAGCGCTGCCGCGCCGGCGATGACCAGCATGCCGTCGAAGATGAGCGGGTAGAGCTTCGCTAGTCCAGGGGATACCCCCGCGCGCAGCGCGATCTGGTGTATTCCCTGATAGGAGAGCACAAAAGCGGCGGCGGCCAGCAGCACGACGCCCAGCATCACGGCGGCGAGTGCGGCCAGGCGCAGCTTCGAGTGAAGGTCAGCGGAGCGGGGGCGCTGGCCAACAGGGTAATTACTCATCGGGGGCTGGTGGTCCTTCCTGCGGCACTGCTCGGGCACAAAAGCACCCGCCTATAGTCGAAACTACAGCGCCTTTCCCGGCATGCAGGGGGCGCCGCGCCGCGCCGGAAGGCAGCGCGGCACCGGCGCAGGCGCAGGGGCAGCGACCAGACGGCGAGCGGCCGCCAGCCGCCCGGGCCGTGCGATCTTGGCGTCAAAGGAGACGATATGCCGTACTACCGGGTGGCCGGGGAGATTCCCAGCAAGCGCCACGTGCGTTTCCGCCGTCCCGATGGCGGTTTGTACTCCGAGGAACTGATGGGCGAGGAGGGCTTCGTCTCCGATTCCTCGCTGCTCTATCACGTGCACCCGCCGACGGCCATCGTGAAGAGCGAGGGGATGGCCGGTGCCGCCGAGGAAGGCAGCGTGCCGAACCATCCGCTGATGCCGCGCCACGTGCGCACCACCGACCTGCCCACGGGCGGCGACCTGGTCCTTGGCCGGCAACTCCTGTTCGCCAATGATGACGCTCGGATTTCATTTGCCGCCGCGGACGCCGGCTCGGACCTCTACCGCAACTCCGCGGGCGATGAAGCCATTTATTTGCAGAACGGCAGTGCCCGCCTGGAGTCCGTCTACGGGTCGATCGACGCCGTGGCCGGCGACTATGTGGTGATTCCCCGGGGGACGATTCACCGCTGGCTGCCGGCTGCCACCGGCGTGACCGCGCTCACCGTGGCGGCGAGCGGGCACATCCG
>WNFJ01198800.1_pt3 | contig 12546 bp, 6 predicted proteins | sample 5400461 | NCBI WGS metagenome assembly WNFJ01 (sample SAMN13153349, study PRJNA577476) | soil metagenome | isolation source: 115 cm saprolite on Douglas fir-dominated hillslope | place: USA:California | collected 2013-09-17 | reverse complement strand
CGACAAATCCCGCCGGCAAAGCGGTGAAGGTGATGAAGCCCTCTTCCAAGTTGACCCCGGCTTCACCGAACGAGATAAAGAAATCGGCGCGTGCGTACGGGTCGACAATCGCTTGCAGCCCGAGTTCTGATTCATGCATTTGGAATGAAGGTGTGGGATTGAGCGGATTATGCCCTGCGCCACCGATAAAGTCGCCGATCACGCTGATATCAGGATTCAGGGCTTTTCCCGCGGCGCCGCCCGCTCCTCCCAGGCGAACATTGTCTCCCGCGCCAGCCGTGTAACCGGCCGCTCCTTGTGGAGTTGCGACTTGGTCTTGTGAAGCAGTCGCTGAAGAAGGGGTAGCGGCGGCAGCGGCATTTTGTGCTGGGGCCGGCACGCCCTGCGCCTTGAGCTGGCGCACTTGGCCTTCCAGCATAACCAGGCGATCTTCGAGATCGCGAATCTTCTGTTCTAGAGCGGAGGTGTCACTGCTAGTGCCCGAGGCGGGCGCGGGAGCCGTCTGCTGGGCCGTAGCAGCGCAAACCAGTAAAACCATGCTGCCGAATAACACTTGAAAATGTCTCATGAAAAGCTCCTCTACTTCACGTCCGAAGGGTGCTTTGTCCTCAGTTTGCCAGTTTGTCATGAAAACGCGAATCGATGGGAACTCTCAGTCTCTCGGTAAACCGGAAGCCAGTGCCTATTCAGTACAAAGGCCCGAAGTGACCTCAGTCAGACCTCAGCCTCTACGTATTGATGCAAAGTTCGCCTCTGACTCGGAAGGGACAAACAAGAAGTCGTCACGCGGCAAATGAATTCAATGGTGGGCGCTATAGGATTCGAACCTATGACTTCCACCGTGTGAGGATGGCACTCTACCGCTGAGTTAAGCGCCCACTGTAGTGCGGTAAGCTCATCATTATACATAAGTTCCCGGTCTGTTATGGGGGCCGTGCCTCGTACTCGTCTAGATTTATTGCAAAGGTTTTGGTGCAGGATTTCGCTCACCTTAGCGGAACTGGTAGCCGCGCTTGAGTTCGCAGCGATAATTTCTGGATTGGTCCCTGTCAGGCACCATATGACAATCCGCCCACCGCAGGAACAGGTCTGGTCCAAGGGGAAAGACGATAGCCTCTCCGCCGACTTCCGCTTCTATGCTCGGTCCCTCGGCCGATGCGGGCAAGCTGAAGTTCAAGGCGCGCCCAAAAATTACCGGATAGGTTTCGCGAATCAGGTCGCTGGTCATGGGGTGAACCACCTCCGCCTCGAACAGGAAAGTGGTCGTATCCGACCAGTTACGCACCGACACATTGAAGTGGCGGCGCTCCTGCGTAAAGTTTTCCAGTTCGATCTTGGTGAACGGACAAGGTCCTGCAATACATGAAACCCTGGCGTTGCGAAACTCATTGCCCACGCCGGCGTCAATGGATTGAGTATTGACCGTGGCTTTCCATTTGCCTCCCGGGGCGCATGGAGGGTTATTGTCGCAAGGAGTATTCCCCGTGTTGACAACCTGAAACACCCTTACTGCGCTGCCTATATTGGCCTCGGCTGTGGCTTTCACCGAATACCTTATACGGGGGTTCGAGACTGCAGCGTCAGTATGCGACTCGGCAATCGTCTCCTGATGAATCGGCATCATGCGCGCCACGTAGAGTTTGTCACTGATGAAATCATCCCAATCCAGCGATTTGTAATCCTTGTGCCGGAACTGGAGGAGGACCGGTTGTCGCCGGCGCAGGCCCTTGGGGAGCGTCAAACTGAAGAAGCCCGACGCGTCGGATTTGGATTTACCACTTCCCAATCCGTTGATGGCGGTGATCTCAACGTCAGCCAGGGGCAGCTGCTTATTTGGATCGACGTCCTGCCGCAAGACCGAACCTCTCAGGGTAACGGGCTGCCTGCGGTTCGCGAGCGCAACGGTCGACACCGCGCCCGCAATGCCGACGAAAACCCAACTTATGATCTTCTTTCGCTTGGTCATCAAAACCCTTCGCTTAACATTTTAGGACGGATTTTACGGATGGCAAAGTGGTTGATTTCGTCCCGAGCCCGCTTACTAACAGCTTACTAAAAGAAGACCGTACCATTTCTTCAAGTAGGAATTCTCGCGATAAGCATTTAAAATTTAGTGAATGCGCAAGAAGGAAAGGGAAAGCATTGTCGCGACTCCTCTGTCGCGGCGCGACCTGCTGCTACGTGGAGGCGGTCTCGGCCTCTGGAGCTTATTCGATCACCCAAGGTTATTTTCGCTGGTGGACGCAGTTGAGAGTAAACCAACAAACCCTCAGGCTGCGCCTGTCACAAACTCGTTGTCTCCAGGGGATGACCAGTTCCTGGACGAACTTGAGAAGTTGAACTTTCAATATTTCTGGGAACAGGCTAGCCCGCAGACCGGGCTGATTAAGGATCGATGCAATGTGCTGGTCAATAATAACTCCAATGTCGGCAGTATTGCGGCTACGGGATTTGGCCTGACCGCCCTCTGCATCGGACAAAAGCGCGGGTTTATTCCGCTTGCGGAGGCGCGAGACCGCGTTCTGGCGACTCTGCGCTTCCTCTGGAAAAAAATGCCCACGCATCGAGGGTTTTTCTACCACTTCGCCGACATTAATACTGGCGAGCGCGTCTGGGATTCCGAAGTCTCCTCCGTCGACACGTCCATCTTGCTCTGCGGAATTCTCACCTGCCGGCAACACTTCGAGGAACATTCCGAAATCACTCTTCTGGCATACCAGATCTTCAATCGTGTGGATTGGAGCTGGCTCTCCGAGGACACTTCTTTGTTGCCGCACGGCTGGACCCCCGAGCTCGGCTTTCTGCCTTATCGATGGGATTACTACAGCGAGATGATGATGATTTATCTGCTGGGGTTGGGGTCGCTCCCTCATCCTCTGCCCTTACAAGTGTGGAATGCCTGGAAGCGTACTAAATTCGAATTCGACGGTCTTCGCTATATCGGTTCGTTTGCCCCTTTGTTTATTCATCAATATTCCCAGGCCTGGTTCGATTTTCGCGGCAAGCGCGACGCGTTTGCTGATTACTTCGAAAATTCGAAGGCGGCAACGGATGCCCACCGCCATTTCTGCCTGGAACTGGGCAAGCAATTTCCCGACTACAATGACAATCTCTGGGGCATTACGGCGTCCGATTCCCAGAAGGGATACGTAGTCTGGGGAGGTCCGCCAATGATGGGACCGATTGACGGAACCGTGGTACCAAGTGCATCGGCCGGATCGTTACCATTTCTACCGGAGCCCGTGATGCGAGTCCTCCGGAACATTAAAGATCATTACGGGCAGGCATGGTGCCGCTATGGATTTGTAAATGCCTTCAATCCGCTGAAGAATTGGTACGACAGCGACGTGGTCGGCATAGACGTGGGCATCACCATGCTCATGGCGGAAAATGTCCGCACTAGTTTCGTCTGGGATACCTTTATGAAGAATTCGGAGGCGAAGCGCGGCATGGACCGCGCCGGTTTCAAGAAGTATGAACCGTCAGAAGCCAAAGGGACCTAGCAAAGTTCGCGATACTCTACTTCAGCTCAATCACCGCCAAGCCATGTGCGGGCAAGGTTAGGATCAGTTCACTGTGCTTTATCTGGCGGGCTTCCGCGGCGGGAAGTTCCGCAGCCTGGCGAAGTTCCCGGATTTGCTTCTGGCTGGGATAACGCGGCGACCCCATCTTCTCGTAGGCGGCGTGAACGTCTCCGTGATCGCTATCCACCCGAGAAATCAAAGCATTGCTTGCATTGGTACCCTTCAGCGTCAGGCTGACTGTTCTCGATGATCCCGTCTGGTCAGGCGCTGCGTAGTTCCACACCGCCAATACTAAAGTCCCGTCTTTCCTGCGCGTGAGCAGTGCGAAATCAGAATCCAGCTGAATCCGCTCCTCTCCCAGTTTGTGCAGCAGCTTGAAAACGTTGAACGCTGGCTTGGGAATGCCGTCGGCCGCGATCAACCCGTAACCTCCATAAAACGGAGTTTTCACCACGCCCTGTTCCTCGAACACATCCGAGAAGCTCCAATAAGCCATGTTGTCCACCAGTCCGTCACACTGGCGGATCGTGTCGGCCAGCCATGGGCCCATGTAGGCAGCGTCGGTAACCTCGGGTTCGTTCTTGTAGCTGGCGTTGAACTCGCTCCAGATCAGCGGCAGATTTGGCATGCTCGATGTCTTAATCTGCTGGTGGACTTTATCCACGGCGCGGCACACCATCCGATCGCGTGGAATGTTTTCTTGCGAGCCAAAGACATCCTGCGCGGTATCGTTGGCGTAGACATGAGTTGAAACGTAATCCACCGGGATATGTTTATCGGCACAGTGGCGGATCAGCGCGTCAACCCACGCGGCTTGCGCGGTAGCTGGCCCGCCCACTCGCAGCCGCTGATTTACTTTCTTAATCGCAACCGCGGTGTGGTCATACAGTTCCCAGTAAGTATCCTGTTTGGGCTGTCCCGCCCAAAAATCAATATTGGGCTCATTCCATACTTCGAAATACCATTGCGCAACTTCATCGATGCCGTAGCGATCCACCAAATGGTGGGTAAATGCGTCGACCAGATCATCCCAGCGGTTCCAGTCCTTTGGCGGAGAGACATTGGGCTTATACCAGAAGGGGTGAAGCAGATTGCCGGCCGCCAGCTTGTAGGGCATAAAACTGATCTCCACAAAAGGCCGGACTCCATTTGCCAGCAAACCATCGTAAATCTGATCGATGTAGGAGAAGTTGTAGACTGGTCGCCCTTGGTCATCCTCGCTATAAATGCCCACTTCGTCGTGGAAAATGGCATGGAAGCGAACGTAGCTGAAGTCCGTGATCTGCTTCACGGACTTCAAATCGTCGCGATAGCTCTCACGCAGGCTCAGTATCGCCCGCCCCGAACCAAACATCTTTTCCCAAAAGTGGGGAAGCGGGTGTCTGGGCGCCGTTGCATCAATTACAAGCGCATCCGAAGCATGGCCCTGCTGGGCGTTGAGATTGGAGCCATTTCCCGAAAATGCCAGGAGAACAGCCATGCTGAGGATTTGCCAGCGTCGCATAGAGTGCTCACGTGAAACCACTAATCACTGCAGCGCATTTGCCTTCGAGAACAGTGGCTCATGCCACATTAGACCTTGGTCTGGGCGTGCGGACGTGACCCGATGGTTTTTCCTGGAGCAGCAATTCCGTCGCCTGCACTCGCGGGTGGCTGTGAAACCAGCGCTGCACCACTTCTTCGTGCAGGAAATTCGCAACTGAAAGCAGGCTCATACCCTGATGGTGGGCCATCCAGCAGCGCACCAGTTCAAAACGATGAAATCGGGAGCGACACCGGTTCGGATCAAAATCCAAGGCTTCATAGAAGCCGTACGCTCCCAACGCATGTTTGCGTTCCAACTTGCGCAAGTTCCGCAGCGCAGCCGTGGAATCGACCGTCAGCGCCATGAATGTAGAGTACGGCGAGACCACGGGTCCGTCCTGGTCAGCTTTGTGTATGGCTAGCTGAGCTACTCCAAACGCGTGGTACTGGTAATTGCCGCCGTCATCCTTGGCGAAGTAGGCGCACTCGGATATACCCCATGGAATGCCTTTGTCGTCGGCGTAGGCTCGTTGGGCCCGCACCGCCGCCGACACCGCACGTTCCAGAAGCGTATTGGGATAGATGCGCATCCAGATTGCGGGCATCAGATATTCGAACATGGTTCCTGTCCACGAAAGCAGGCCGGCTACCCCCTGGTCGATGGCATGGGCGCGGCCAAGCTGAAACCAGCTTTCCTGGGGAACGTCGTCTTTAGCGATGGCGACAAACAAAGCGATGCGCGATTCGCTCGCCAACAGGTCATAACATGCGGAGTGCACTTCTTGCTTCTCGACGTCAAAACCGATCGAGAGCAATCCCCGGTTTTGGTTCAGAAGAAATTCAAAGCCCACTTCATCGGCCAGCGTGCCGGCCTGCTGGGCGATGTTCTTAAGGTCTTCTATCAGACGTGAAACATGCGCGCGCGCGTCCGGCAACAAAGCCTGCAACTGCAAGTAAAGGGCCCGCGTTCTTCCGGGCTCCGTGGAATCTGCCGCGCTCTTCAGGCGGACCGCAAGTTTATCGATGAAGTCCGCCATCCGCTCAAGTATGGGCAAGCCTTCGGCTCTGCCGTGCGGCTTCATCACGGGATCATCTTTCAGAGCCGCGAATTCCGGCAGCAGCCACGGGGCATACAGTTGCACCACGCGACTCACTTGCCTGATCCGCTCTTCAGCTTGCTCTTGGAACCAACGCACATTTGCATGTTTGGGACGGGAAGCCGTTTGATGGATGTCCTTCAGATCGGCATCGGGAACATCCAGAAGGTACTGCATCCAGTTGCCATGATTGAGAGCGCGTTTCATTGCCGCGAACTTGCGCCGGGGCAGGCCGCGCTCGGTCGCCAGAAGATACAGATGATCGAGAAAACCATCCCGCAGTTCCTGCTGCAGCAAGGGCTGGTCCAGGCGTTCCAGGCATCCCTGCTGAAGCGTCCAGAGAGAAGCTACCAAGTTGCCGCTGTCGACGCTCGACACGAACTTGGGAGTAAGCGCGACCAACGTCTGCGTGTCATACCAGTTGAGCAGGTGGCCGCGATAACGTTGCAGTTGCGACACCGTGGTCAAAGTTCGAAGCGTCTGCTGCGCAAACTCCGGCAGCGTCAAATAGCCGAATTTACATGCAATCTGGCGGGCATTGAGAAGTAAGCCAAGATTTGTCGGCGAAATTCGGGGAGCAATCTTAACACTCTTGTCTTCCTCCTCTTGCAAGTTGTCGGGAATCAGCCAGTGGTGCTCTTCCGTGCTGAACTCCGCGAAATAGCGCCAGGTTCGGAGCGAGGCCAGGCGGAGCAACCATCGATCCCTTTCCGACTCTGGCTTGCGCGGAGATCGAGGTGGACGGTTCAGCCACAGCGAAATCGGCTTGCTGCATGCCCACAACAGAAGGATCGGCAACGCCGCGAGCACAGCACTGCGGCGTCCAAACCATAATAAGAAAAATATTCCCAGCGCGAGCGCCGGAGTCCAACTCAGGTAAATGTCCAGCACCGTACGCTTGTAACCGGCGAGTTCCGCCTGGGCCGCCGTTTCCCACTGCAGTAGCCGCTGCCGCGTAATCATACGGCGAACCAGGGTTCGCACCATCGCATCCATCGACAACAGCGCCTGGTGTGCGAGGAACGTGACCATCAACCACACAGTCACGCTTTCGTTCAGAAACCCATTCAGGGCATCGAAGGCAACCGTGAGTTTCCGCTGCGCAGCAGCGTTCACAAACCCGAACGCGAGCTGACAAATTGCGGGCAAGAACAGGATCGCGACAGTCGCAAGCGTCCAATTCCCCGACCCGCCCGGCAGACAAAGCCATCCCAACAGTAAAAGGAGGAATAAGGCAGGTTCCACCATGCTGCGCCGCAGGTTGTCGAGAATTTTCCACCGCGAAACCACCGACAGAGGATTGGGAACTTTGTGTCCCGACTCTTCCGGCACCAGCGGGCGCAGCCATTCGGCGATCTGCCAGTCCCCTCTTAGCCAGCGATGCTTGCGCCGATTGTGAGCGCTGTAGTGAGACGGATAATCCTCAATCACCTGGATGTCGCTGACCAGGCCCGCGCGGGCATAGGCGCCTTCCACCAGGTCGTGGCTCAATAGAGCGTTGCGTGGGAATCGGCGATCCAGCACGCGGTGGAGCGTCTCCACCTCGTAGATGCCCTTCCCGACAAATATGGCCTCGCCGTACAGGTCCTGGTAGACGTCGGAGGCGGCACGGCTGTAGATGTCGAGACCAGTCTGTCCTGAATAAATACTGGCCAGCCTGGACGCCGCCGAACTTTGAACGCTTACCCCCACCCGGGGTTGCAGAATGCCATAGCCTGTAACAACGACGCCCCGCTCGGGATCAAGGATCGCCTGATTTAACGGATGCGCTAAAGTCCCGACCATCCGTCGCGCCGATCCGCGCGGCAGTTCAGTATCGGAGTCCAGCGTAATTACAAACCGAACGCTCGACAGTATGGATAGATCGCCAACCTTGACCGGAAAGCTGTCAAACTGGCCGCGCAGAAGATTATTCAGATCCATCAACTTGCCGCGCTTGCGTTCCCAGCCCATCCACAATCTTTCACGCGGGTTGTAGACGGGGTGCCGGTGTAACAAGAAGAACGACCCCATTTCTTTGCCGCGATACCTCGCGTTCAATTCGCGAATCAAATCCGCACACAAGTCCACCAGAGAGTTATGCTCCGCCGGTTTCTCCGCCGCATCGGGAAGGTCGGTGAGCAACATGAAATGAAGATTCGGATCGTGATTGCCGAGGAAGCGAACCTCGAGATCATCGACCAGGTGCCGCACTTGCTTTTCGTTCAACAGCAGGGTGGGAATGGCCACCATGCTGACGCAATCCGCGGGAAGGCCTTCAGAAAAATCAAGCTTGGGAAGGATCCGTGCGGGCAGCAGAAGTGTCGCCAGATAGTTCATGATTTGGACAGCACTCTGCGAACTGGGCAGCAACACTGCCAGAGTGGACAGAAGCACGAGTCCGAGCGGGGTAGACGGGTCCGTCAAAAGCAGCACCACCCCCAGGACAATCGTTAACGTGAGCACAGCGATGCCAGGCAGGTAAAACTCATCCGGATGGCTGCGCAGAAAAACGCGCATACGCTGGGCAAAGGGAGCGCGAAAATCCACACGCTGCTCCAGCTGACGAGTGCCTTCCTCAAGCAAGTAGGTGCCCACATGCGAGCGACGCAAAGTCGCGCGTTGGTCTGCGCCAGGCTGCTTCTGCGCGGCGCGGGCCAATCCCAGCACTTCTCGGGCGACTTCCATTTCGCTGCAGTCCGAGTGGTCCGAAATATTTACCAGCTTTTGCCGGTACAGGTCGCGTGTCTCGTAATCCATCCGCGAATAAGCTCCCGCAGGATCCTCGCGCAAAATACGATCAAACCGGATCAGCGGCTCGATGACCGTCTTCCATGTAGTTTGTCTGATCTCCCGGAGGCTGCGGACCGGACTGTGCAAGTCATGCGATCCGCCGGAATCGTCCAGCAGGCGCTTACCGCGCTCCGCAACCTTCTCGAGCAGTACCAGCTTGAGGACGGGAATCAGCGCCCACAACTCCGCCATGTTGAGGACCGTAGTGTCCTGGAAGGCGTTTATGTACTCCGTGAAGCTTGTAACATCGAACTTATAAACGGCGACCGCAAGATAGTCCTCAGCCACAGCAGCAATTCTGGGAATGACAGCGCCGCTGAGACTGCGAACCTGCGGATGCTTCTGAGGTACGTTAGAGCATCCACAAGCATCCGCCAGCTCCGCCTCAAGCATGAGAAGATTGCTGTGCAACAGCAGTAAATCCTCTGATTCCGCATGCGCGGGACGGGGGGCGGCCGCCGCCAGCACAGGTTTGATCGCGGCGACCAGTCTCTGGCAACGATCACTAAAGGGATGATCGGTCAGTTGGTCCGGCACCCATATCAGCTTGCGTGCCAGTTCTGCAGCGCTCGAACTCAGATTGCTGGTAACCGGTATCATTTCACCCGTGGTGGGGCGCGGGCTCTGGGCCTCTGCGCCGAACAGCTCTAGATGACCACTCAGTGACATTTTGAGAATTTCCTAGCGGTAGCTCGATGCTTGCATCTCGAACATTTCGGCGTAACGCCCTCCCAGACTCGCGAGTTGATCGTGAGTACCCTCCTCAGCAATCTTGCCGTTGGCGAGAACTAGGATGCGGTCGGCGGAACGAACGGTTGAAAACCGGTGCGAAATAAAAAGCGCCATCTTCCCGGCGGTGAGTTCTGCAAAGCGATGAAACACTTCGAACTCGCTGCGCGCGTCCAGCGCCGCAGTCGGCTCGTCGAGAATCAGCAGTTGCGCGTCGCGTAAATATGCCCGGGCCAGAGCCACTTTCTGCCATTCCCCACCGGAAAGATCTACTCCCTGGTCGAAGCGCCGCCCCAGCATCTGGTCGTAGCCCAGAGGCAACCTCCCGATCGTTTGGTCGGCCATGCTCTTCTGTGCCGCACTCTTCAGCAGCTCCAGATTACCCATGGCTTCGACCCGGCCTACAGCTATGTTTTCCAGGGCGGTCATCTCATAGCGCATGAAATCCTGGAAGATGACGCCGATCTCACGATGCAGATCTTCCAGGTCGTACTCTCGAAGATCAATGCCATCGAGCAGGATTTGTCCTTCTGTTGGGTCGTAAAGCCGTGTAATCAGCTTTACGATCGTGGTCTTTCCCTGACCGTTTTCGCCAATCAGCGCCAGACGCTCTCCGGTATGCAACTGGAAATTAATGCCGTCCAGAATACGGCGGGAGTTTCCCGGATAACTGAAGGAGACATTCCGAAATTCGAAGCCGCGCTGGATAGGACGTGGCGCTGGCAGCGCGTTGGGCTTGGACTCGATGGTCGGTTTCATCTCGAAAAACGCCAATAGATCGGTAAGGAACAACGCCTGGTCACCGATGCCGGCAATCGTAGAGAAAATTTGTTCAATGTTGCTGCTCGCCTGCTGGATCGCTAACGTTAAAAAGGTCATCGAGCCAATGCTCAACGCGCCGGAAGCAGTGCGCCAAATTACGAAAACGTACGCCGAATAATACCCCATGGTCCCGATCATCGACAGGGCCGCCCCAGCCACCAGCTTGCGCCGGTTTAGCGCGACATTCTGTTTGTATATCTCATCGGACAAATGGGTAAATCTTTCCGACAGAAAATTCCTTAGCCCAAACAACTTCAGTTCCTTCGCAGCTTCCTTGCTTCCTCCCAGCACGCGCAAGTAATCCAACTGGCGGCGCATGGTGGTTTGGCGGAAATTCTTGGCATATCCCAGAAAGGCAAAATGGCTTTCCCCCAAAAACGCCGGGAGCACTCCAGCGATCAGCAATAGCATCAGCCAGGGAGAGAACAGCATGATCGATACCGAAAGAGTGATCGTGGTAATGGACTGTTGCACCAGGCGGCCAATCGCCTGAATCATCACCAGGCGGTCGGTCGCCTGCACTCGCGCGCGCTCCAGGCGATCGTAAAAAACCGGGTCTTCATAGGCGATCAGATCCAGTCCCGCGGCATGATTCATGACTCGAATGCTGACGTACCGCGTGTACTTATCCGCCAACAACGAGTCTGAGTAGTCGATGCTGCGGAGGAGAATGCTGTTTAGTACGGCCAGCGCGAACTCGGCTGCCACCAGCCACCAAAATCCCGGCTGAACCGGCTGATGAGTGGAGACCGCGTGCACGATACGATCCACGATGAGCTTGGTAATCCACAGGAGTGCGACCGGCAGGAGCGACGAGAATAGGCGTGAAACCAGACCGAAAACTACAACCGCAGGGCCGGAGTCCCATACAATCTTGAGCACAGCCGGGACGTTCCCTAGAGCTGAGATACGCTCGTTCCATCCTGACCAGTAGCTTGCCTGTTGGGCCATGCTTGTTCCTAACCATCTGCCAAGGCGAACCGGTGCCACGCAGACGAATCGCCAGAGGCGTCCCGAATGTCACACAGTCGCCCGACTGTCTCTAGATGGCTCGCACGAAAGATGCCAAAACCGCCTCTAAGGTTTGTCGCAACACTCGTTTACCGGGACCAACGAGTGCAGCCGGGAGAACGCTCAAGACTTGGAGTTCACGCTCTAGGCCCGAGTTGCCTTATTGCGCCTGACCGCCCTCGAAGACACAGCCAGAAGCATTATAGGTCTTCCGCAGTGTATCCATGCCCATCGTGTTTGGATAGGGGAACGAGCCGTGGTAGCCTATCGGCGGTAGGGGCAAAGGGGGGCTGCCTAAAGTAACCTTCGATGCCGGACAAAACCAGCCCATTGCGCCCCGCCGTATCCTCCTCATCTGCGGGAGCTTCCAAAGGTTCTCCGGAACCGGAAAAGGAGCAACTTTCCGCCCGCAACGGGGTTCGATCCAGTGTGGGTACTGCCGCCATGGACCGGAGCGTTCTGCTGGCTGGCTTGGGACTGCCTCGAGCGGACATTTTGCAACCTGCGATGGCTGGCGCCGAACCCTACACCGACGCGGAAGTCATGCTGCGGGTAAAGGCAGGGGACCAGTCGGCTTTTGATTTTCTGGTTCAAAAGTATCGGCGGCCACTCGTGAATTTCATGTACCGTATGGCACGCAACACCGCCGCGGCGGAAGATTTGGCACAGGAAGTCTTTCTGCGGGTGTACCGCTCGCGCCAGTCTTACGAAGCGACGGCCAAATTTACCACCTGGTTGTACCGTATTGCGACCAACCTGGCCGTCAATCACGCGCGCGACACGCGCAAGGAGCGGCCCGAAATTACTCTGAGCCTGGACGAGCCGGATGAAGAAACAGGCGCAACCATGGATGTGGCCGATACTACCATCACGGCCGAAGAAGCTTTGGTTCGGCGGGAGCGGCTAGCGGCGATCCGCGACAAGATCGAAGCCCTGCCGGAGCGGCAGAAGCTGGCCGTGATCATGCACAAGTATCAGCAACTGGATTACAAGCAGATTGCCGATGTATTGAAGTTGAGCGAGTCGGCGACGAAATCGTTGTTGTTTCGGGCATACGAGACTTTGCG
>WNFJ01015733.1_pt1 | contig 12546 bp, 12 predicted proteins | sample 5400461 | NCBI WGS metagenome assembly WNFJ01 (sample SAMN13153349, study PRJNA577476) | soil metagenome | isolation source: 115 cm saprolite on Douglas fir-dominated hillslope | place: USA:California | collected 2013-09-17 | reverse complement strand
GTGTACTTGTTCTGGTGCCATTTCTGCGTGCTGTATGTGCTGTTGCTGTAGGTCCCGTCTTTGGACTCGATGAACACGTCATTACCGTCTATCAGCGGAACCTGGTAATGGACGAGCAAAGTGCCGGCGGCGTTGGGGTCAGCCTGCTCCTGGGCAACGTTGAAGTCATAGACCAGATTGACCACGTTTTGGTTGAGCGGCTGGCCGGTCGTGTTGCTCAGAAACTCTGTGTGCTGGGGATTGAGCGCCCACTGCGGCCAATCCTGCGCGCTGAGATTCATCGGCAGCAAGGCAAGTATGGCTGCTACCAGCGGCGAAAGAAGAGAAATCTTGTTTCTGCGGGCAATTACATCCATTTTAAGCACCTCGTTCTTGAAGTTGGACAGTATGGCGCGGTTGACGACGAAGCATTCATTCGCTTACTACGTGGACGAGCGGCATTCGAGCGGAGAAACCAGCTTACAACCCCTGAGGAGAAAGCTGTCGAGAATGCAATTTGTCTCGTAGTTTCGGAAATCGGAAAGTTTAGCGGCCGGATGCCGCAAAGAACAAACCGCGGTGGCAATCAGGCCGGATTGTTACTGGCCCGCTGCCCATTGCAGCGCGATTCTGCGGTGCATCTGAATCGCGGGCGGTGGAGAACGAGCTCTCTCGGCGGAGTGTTAGCCGTCCTGCTCTGGGGCGTGAGAAGGAAGCGCCGGCAGGCGCTGCTGATCGTACTAGCGGTTGGGCTGGTCGTCGTGGGCGTTGGGTCCTGCGGCGGCGGCAGCAAACCTCCGCCTCCGCCCACCACAGCCACGCTCACCGTGACCGGCACCAGTGGCTCGGCAACTAACAGCATTACTTTGAGCCTGACCGTCACTCACTAGGTGTTTTCTGCCTTCAAAACCAAAAGCAGGGCTCGGCCCTGCTTTTGTTGCTGCGGCGATGTACAATTTCGGCTCCAACCTGTGAATCCTGCTGCCTCTGCCACTCCTGCGATTACGGTCGCGCCAAAGGTTTCCGTCTTGCGGCGCTGGTTGCGCATTTTTGCTCCGAGCCTGGGACTGTTGCTGGTCATTGCTATCTTCGCCGCTATCAGCGACCATCCCGGACGTCTGCTTTCTCCCGACAACCTGCGCATCGTGCTGGCGCAAACCGTGATCGTGGCTATCGGGGCCATCGGCATGACCATCATTATTATCAGCGGCGGAATCGATCTGGCCCCCGGCTCGGTGATCGCCCTCACGGGAGTTGTCTGCGCTCTGGCCCTGCGCGCGGGATGGCCGCCGCCGGCGGCGCTGCTGGCCGGAGTGGCTGTCGGCGGCGTGGTGGGTCTCGTCAATGGGCTCACGATCACCACATTGCGGGTGGTTCCGTTCATCGCCACGCTGGGGATGCTGGGCATCGCCCGCGGCGCGGCCAAGTGGATCTCCGGCGAGCAGACGGTCAATGCTCCCGCAACTTGGCTCAATCGCCTGGCCGTCGCCTTTCCCACCCCATCGTGGCTGCTGGTTGCGCCCGGAGTGTGGATTGCGGCAGCGCTGGCGGTCCTCGCGGCCATCATGCTGCGGCGCACGGTCTTCGGACGACACGTGTTTGCGCTGGGGTCGAACGAAGTGGCGGCGCGCGCCTGCGGCATCCATAGCGGGCGGCTGAAGGCGATGATCTATTCGCTCGGCGGCCTGCTCTTTGGCCTGGCCGGAGTGATGCAGATGTCGCGGTTGCGGCAGGGCGATCCCACGGTTGCGATTGGAGTGGAGCTGGACATCATCGCCGCAGTGGTGATCGGCGGTGGCAGCCTGTCCGGCGGCGAAGGCAGCATCGCGGGTTCCATGATCGGCGCGCTCATCATGGCCTTTCTCCGCAATGGTTGCCAGCAGATGGGATGGCCCAACTACATTCAGGAAATCATCATCGGGGGGATCATCGTGCTGGCCGTGGCCGCCGACCGTTGGCGCGCAGCGCGGGCATCGCAAAGGTAAGAATTGCCGCCGGAGCGGCTGCTAACAACCGGACCCAGAGTTCGTCTAAACCCTCGTCCCACTATCTTCGGCCTGGTTGGTTGAGATTCACTGCGCGCTGGAGGCTTCTATCATGTACAGATATTTCCTGGTCATACTGCTGGCGGGAGCTTGGTCCGCGGTTGCGCCAAGCGCACAGGCGCAATCTGCGGTCCTGGATTTGCCTCGGGCCAGCCAGCACGCCCTGATCACACAGAAGATCGGGGTCACCGACATCACCATCAGCTATCATCGGCCGCTGGTCAACGGACGCAAGGTTTTGGGCGGCCTGGAGCCTTACGGCAAGGTGTGGCGCGCCGGGGCCAATGAGAACACCACCATCGCGTTCAGTGACGCGGTCACCGTCGAGGGCAAGCCGCTGGCAGCCGGAACCTACGGCCTGCACATGATTCCCGGAGAAAACGAGTGGACCGTCATCTTCTCCAAAGCCGCCACGGCGTGGGGCAGCTTTACCTACGACCAAAAGGAAGACGCGCAGCGCGTCACGGTGAAACCGCAGACCTCGGAATTCCACGAAGCCCTGACCTACGACTTCGACGATCCCAAGCCCAACGCCGCGACCGTGACCATGCGCTGGGACAAGGTGGCCGTGCCCTTCAAGGTCGAAGTAAATACCCACGAAATCGTTGCCGATAGCCTGCACAAGCAGCTGCGCGGGCTGGCCCAGTACACCTGGGAAGGCTGGGACGACGCTGGCAATTACTTCCTCACGGAGAAAACCAATCTGGAAGAAGCGCTGAAGTACGAAGACCGGTCGATGCAGGTGGAAGAGCGCTTCGAGAACGTGATGACCAAAGCCAACCTTCTGGATGCGCTGAACCGGAAAGACGAAGCCACGGTGGCCCGCAACAAGGCGCTGGGCATGGCCAACACCTTACAGCTTCACGTCTACGGACGCCAACTCCAGCAGCAGGGCAAGCAGGAGCAGGCATTTGACATTTTCCGCAGCAACATCAAGAAGAATCCCAGCCACTGGCTGACCCACAACGAATCCGCCCGGCTGGCGTGCGCCAAGGGCGACTTCGACACTGCGGTCAAAGAGATGAAGCTCTCCGCGACCGGGGCCACCGGCCAGAACAAGCAGGCGATCGAGGCGCTGGTCAAGCGATTGGAGAGCAAGGAAGACATCAACAAGTAGGCTCTGCCGTCCGTTCGGCCGACGTGAAGTGTCCGACGCTGACTCGGCGGCCGGAGTATTCCCTCTGCGCTATCATGGTTAGGCTCTGTCCCAATCTCTTCCTGGAGAGACTCTGACCATGTGCTTGCGCGGACCGTTGGCTTCGATCATCGCTCTCGGCCTTACTGTGAGTGCGCCCTTAGGCGCGGCGCAGGGCGCGGCTGCTCCGCCGCAGTCCAAAACCGGCGCGGCCTCTGCTGACCCCGGTCCCATGGCCAAGCAGGTGCGCGCCGAATTCCTTTATGCCTGGAACGCTTACAAGCAGTACGCCTGGGGACACGACGAGCTTAAGCCGCTGAGCCAGAGCTATCACGATTGGTATGGCACTTCCCTCCTGATGACGCCGGTGGACGCGCTGGACACGATGGTTCTGATGGGACTGAACGATGAGGCCGATAAGACCCGGGAATTCATCGCCCGAAATCTCAACTTCGACAAGGACATTGAAGTCCAGAATTTCGAGATCACCATCCGGCTGCTGGGCGGGCTGCTCTCGAGCTACCAGCTCACGGGCGACAAGCGCCTGCTCGCGCTGGCCGACGATCTGGGCAACCGCCTGCTGCCCGCCTTCAACTCGCCCACCGGTATGCCGTACATATACGTGAACTTGAAGACCGGCAAAACCCGCGGCGCGGAGAGCAATCCCGCCGAGATCGGCACCCTGCTGATCGAGTTCGGCACGCTGGGCAAGCTCACCGGGAAGCCCGCCTATTACGACAAGGCCAAGCGAGCGGTGGTGGAGTTGTACAAGCGGCGGTCCAAGATCGGCTTGGTCGGCTCGGTGATCAACGTGGAAACAGGCGAGTGGAAGAACCCCAGCAGCCACATCAGCGGCGGCATTGATTCGTATTATGAGTACCTTCTGAAGGCATCCATCCTGTTCGACGACAAAGATTGCGAACGCATGTGGAAATCGAGTGTGGAGGCGGTGAACAAATATCTCGCCGACAACGCGCACGGTGGACTTTGGTACGGCCAGGCGGACATGAACACCGGCAAGCGCCTGTCCACCCACTACGGCGCACTGGACGCTTTCTTTCCCGCCGTCCTCACGCGCGCCCACGATCTGGACCGCGCCCGCCGCCTGCAGGAATCTTCGTACAAGATGTGGACCACTTTCGGCATCGAGCCGGAGGAGTTCGATTATTCCAGTTTCAGGATCATCCAGGCCGGCTATGCTCTGCGGCCGGAGATCATGGAATCGGCTTACTATCTTTCTTTCTACACCAAGGACCCGCGCTACGTGGAGATGGCTTCTTCGTTCATCGGCAGCCTTGTGCACTATTGCAAGACCGGATCGGGCTATGCGTCGTTGCGCAGCGTGGAAACCCGGGAGAAAGCCGACAGCATGGAAAGCTACTTCCTGGCCGAGACCCTGAAGTATCTCTACCTGACGTTTGCTCCGCGCGAGACCCTGGACTTGAATAAAGTTGTCTTCAATACCGAAGCCCATCCCATACAGAAGACGTGGTAGGCCAGCGGGTTGAGTTGAAACGCCCGTTGTCATCCGCTCTCCCGAGCCCGCTTTCTGCTTAACCAGCACTGCGCTGCGCCCAATGTTCCGCGGCTCCCAGTCGTAGGAAAATGACTGGAGCGAGGTCCTCCGCGAACTTGACGCTTTGAAAAAACAGGCTGGATCAGCGGTTCCGGGGAATCTTTAGAATTAGGACATGGCTCCCAGGCTGAAATGGCGGAAGATCCACTGCGCCTGTACTAATCAGGATCAAGGGGTCTAGAATCGCTTGTGGCTCTTCCTTAAATGTCACCCGTGAAGAAGTACATTCCCATCGCGTGCCTCTTGGTCGCGCTGCCGGTCAGTGGTACCGGGCGCGGAGAGAAATTCCATTGGTCCAGTGCGCCGGCGTCGAACGCGCAACAGGGGGTGCTGGTCCTGGGCTTCATGGGCGGCCGCAATCGGCGGGACGACGAGCGCTATGGAGTTGCCCGGTTCGCTAGGAAGCTGCGAGAGATGGGACTGCCCTGCGTGCGGGTGGCGACCATTGAGAACACCAAGAGAGAGCTGGCGCTGGAAATGGTGCTGCGTGCCTTCGACAGGAACGGCGACGGACAAATCGACTCACACGAGCGGGAATCCACGCGCCTGATTCTTTATGGACAGAGCTTTGGGGGCGCTGCGGTCGTCAAGTTTGCGCGGCAACTGAAGGTGGCCGGCATCCCGGTGATGCTCACCATCCAGGTTGATGCCGTTGGCCTGGACGATGATGTCATTCCATCGAACGTTGCCGCTGCCGCAAGCCTCTTCCAGCGCAATGGGGTCTTCATACACGGCCCCAGACATATACGGGCGGAAGATCCACAGACCACCGAAATCATCGGCAATTTTCAATACGATTACCGCGGCAGCCCGATTGATATTTCCGACCTGGCGTGGCACAAGAAGGCTTTTCGAGACAGCCACGTGCGTATGGATCGCGATCCGGCAGTGTGGAACAAGGTTGAAGAGCTGATTCTCGTCGCTCTGGCCCGCAATCGTTGGTGTACTTCGTCCTGAATGCAAGCAGGTCGTGGCGCGTTTCGAACTCTATCCGGGAGGGATCCCTTTGCCCGGGCGAGATAGATCGGGAGGCTTGGGCGCGAAAGTCGAGCGGCCAGTTACTACGCAAGATTCCGCGCCCTACTAAAAAAATCTACCTCGCCTCGAGCAGGTTCAATCTGCTGGCGGCGGCCGGCACCCTACCATGAGGACCGTTCCGATCCCCGTGTCCAGCGCACAACTCAGCTTCGTCTGAACGATTCCTAATGCAGCTTGGAGACCAAACCGCAGTTTGCAGTAACGCGCTGAAAATGAATATGTTGCTGGGAATAGCGCAGATTGGTGGTGCGACAAATTGGCACTTGCCGGTGACGGACTGGCTCTGCCCATCTCGTACCACTGCATGTAGAATTGCCGCTTTCGCACACTATGCCTGCAAGGAGGTTGAATGCATCTCTTGGGACTGGCATTGGCGACTCCGCCGCACATCACGCTACCTGCGGGCCTCACTCCGCATCTGCAGCTTGGGCTGCGCTGGATCCACTTCATCGCTGGAATTACCTGGGTAGGACTGCTCTATTTCTTCAACCTGGTGAATACTCCTTTTCTGAGAGAAATTGACGCGTCCACCCGCTCCAGCGTCGTGCCCGTGCTGATGACGCGGGCGCTGTGGTGGTTTCGCTGGAGCGCCGTAGTTACGGTGTTGGCCGGCATGTGGTATTGGATGATGATCGTCCACGCCGACGCCCACAACGCCGGCGCCGGCGGGGGCCATGCCATCTGGACCTTTTTTGCCATCTGGACTGTGGCTTTCGCTGCGGAGATGGGGCTGCTGATGGCTCCCGCTGAGTTCCTTAGGAAGGGCCCGGTCTTCGCAATCGTGATCGCTGTGGTGGTCGCGCTGGCCGCCTACCTTTATCTGGCTTTGAACTCACGCGGATGGGAGAGCAACCGCCTGCTGGCCATCGGGATTGGCGGAGGCCTGGGCTGGTTCATGCTGCTGAACGTATGGGGAATCGTGTGGCGCGCGCAAAAGAAGATCATCCGCTGGACCGCGGAGAGCTCTGCGCGGGGGACGCCCATGCCCGCGGAAGCGGCGCGACTGAGCCACCTGTCCGCGCTCGCGGCGCGGACCAATTTCGTGCTGTCTTTCCCCATGCTGCTGATGATGGCCGTCGCCAGCCACTACCCGGTTTTTGGCCCGTAAGAGATTGCAAAGCCGGCCTGGGCACGATTTTGCGAGCTGAAAAGCCCAAGGTTGACCACGCGAGCGATCGAAACCCGATAAAATATCTTGCGGGCCTGGAGCACCGATGAATTGGGATGCCCGCAAAACATGGGTTCGCGTCGCGGAAACGCTGGCCACCGCAGTGCTCTATCTTGCAGCAGGTCAAATAGGACTCCTGGTCCCGTTCACCATGGGCAACATTTCCCCAGTGTGGCCGGCTGCAGGCATCGCGCTCGGCGCCATTTTGATTTTTGGCCGCCGCGTCTACGTGGGGATTGCTGTTGGCGCTTTACTGATCAACTTCTTCAGCCCGATTCCCCACGTGGCTGCAATGGCCATCGCGGTGGGCAGCACCCTTGGCCCCGCTGTGAGCGCCGCTCTGCTGAAGAGGAAATCGATAACCTCCATCCGGAGTCTCACCGATGTTCTTCTCCTGGTCCTCCTCGGCGGCCTAGGAGCGGCCATCAGTGCCGTGATCGGTGCCTCGGCCCTCTTTCTCTCCGGAGTTCGCACCGGGACCACTCTGCCCACGGCCATGGCGGTATGGTGGGTAGGCGACTTGCTGGGGGTTCTTCTGATTGTTCCTTTGATGGTCAACTTCGCCGATTTGAAAGTGAGGAAGCACCGGCTGCCGGAACTTCTGGTTCTGGTGGCGTGCCTGCTAGCCGGCTCGGACTTGCTGTTTCACCAAAGCAGCCTCATAGGATCGGTTTTTGGCTTCGCCCTCCTGCCTTTCATCATCTGGGGCGCGATGCGTTTCTCAATCGTGGGCGCAGCGCTCGCCAGTTGCCTGGTTTCTGCCTTCGCTGTGTGGGAAACCGCCCACGGTATCGGACCGTTCGTCGTTCACGGCACCTGGGGCCACCATGTGGAAGCGCTGCAAATGTTCATGGCCGTGCTCTCGATCTCCGGGCTGTGCCTGGCCGCGGTGATTGCGGAACGCGACACGGTGGAAGAAGCCCTGGCCCGCGAAGAAAAACTGCGCCGCGCCCAGGAACAGTACCGCCGAATTGTTGAGACCACTAACGACGGCGTCTGGATGGTTGATGCCGGGTACCGGACTACCTTCGTCAACCGGCGCCTCGCGGAAATGCTGGGCTTCACGCGGGAGGAGATGCTGGGGCGATCGCCTGTTGATTTCCTGTTTCCTGAAGACGTAGCCCAGAAGCAAGCTGACTTCGAACGACGGCGGGAAGGTGTCCGCGAGGTCTTTTACACCCGTTACCGCAGAAAAGATGGCTCGGAGTTGTGGACCCTCGTTTCTGCCGCACCGGTTCTTTCCGACGGCGGAAAGTTTGCCGGCGCATTGGCCATGCATAGCGACGTGACCCTGTTGCGCAAGACCGAAGAGACCCTTCGCCGCATTACCGCGGGCAGGTTGGCCGCTTCAATTTCGCACGAGGTCAACAACCCCCTGGAGGCGGTGGTGAATCTTCTCTACCTGCTGAAAACCCAGCCCTTGGACGAGCAGAGCCGTGAATACGTGGCGCTGGCCGAGAAAGAGATTCTTCGCGTGTCCGCGATCAGCAAGCGGACTCTGGGCTTTTTCCGCGATGGTTCCGCCTGGACGGAATTGCCCATGCCTCACCTCCTCGATGACACGCTTTCTTTCTATGAGCACGAACTGGCTACCCATGTGGTCAACGTAGTCCGTGACTATCGCACTCGGGGCTTGGTGCGCGTCTCGCAGGGTGAAATGCAGCAGGTGTTCACCAACCTTATTTCCAACGCGCTTGACGCCATGGAAAACGGCGGCGTGCTGACTCTACGGGTGAGTGAGGCTAATGACCAGAACCACCCCGGCGTGCGCGTTGAAATTGAAGACACGGGCATTGGCATCAGTGACGCGGACCTGAAACGCATCTTTGAACCGTTCTTCACCACCAAGCAGAATACCGGCACCGGCCTGGGGCTGTGGGTGGCCAAGCAGATCATCGAGAAACACGGCGGAACTATTGCCGTACGCAGTCAAAAAGGGCCCGGAAAATCCGGCACTCAGTTCTCCATCTTCCTGCCTCACGCAGTGGAGGCGCACGCCGTGGCATGATTTCCAGCGCGACTCCCGGCTCTCGAGCCAGCCTGCTAAACTGGACCCGGGACGACGCAGAAGAAAGGATCAGCAGCATGCGGGGAAAAGTTGTTGTCATCACCGGCGCCACTTCCGGGATTGGCCAGGTGGCGGCGGAGAAGCTGGCCGGCTTGGGAGCCCGTCTGCTGCTGGTGGCGCGCGACAAAGCGCGGGGTGAGGCGGCACTGGCCCGACTGCGCCAGGCTGGCCCCGGCCCGGACCATGGCGTTCATTATGCCGATCTCTCGCGGCTTACCGAGATGAAGCGCGTGGCCGCCGAGATCGCCGCGGCGGAACCGCGCATCGACGTGCTCATCAACAACGCCGGCGCCCTGTTCGGCTCCCGCCAGGTCACCGAGGACGGCTTGGAGCTTACTTTCGCCACCAATCACATGGCCTATTTCGTCGTGACCAACGGCCTGCGCGCTAGCCTGCTGACCGCGGCGCCGACTGCGCGCGTCATTAATACGGCATCGGACGCCCACAAAGGCAACAAGGTCGACTTCAGCGATCTGCAGTCGGCAAAAGACTACCGCGGCTTCAAAGTCTATGGACGTTCCAAGCTTGCGAACATCCTGTACACACGCGAACTCGCTCGCCGTTGGGCCGGGACCGGTATTACCGTCAACAGCCTGCATCCCGGCTTCGTCGCCACCCGTTTCGGAGATCAAAGCGGAGGGATGATGTCGGTTGCCGTGCGCGTCGCAAAAGCTTTTGCTATCTCGCCGGAAAAAGGCGCGGAAACCATCGTCTATCTGGCTTCGTCCGAGGAAGTCGCCGGCGTCAGCGGCAAATACTTCTATAAGCGCCGCCAGGCCACGCCAACCAACGAAGCCCAGGATGACGATGCGGCCAAGCGCTTATGGCTGGAAACGGAAAAGCTGGCCAATGGTTCAGTCTGAACTGCGGGGAGTGCCGGCATAGTAGCTGCCCGCCTGGAAGCCGGAGGCGCAGATGCTCGAGTGCCCCGAGCTGTTTCCAGCGTCGCGGCTGCTTTTCGCTTCGGAGAGACAGATGGAATTTTACTGTCCGCCGATTCGGTCGATTTCCTTCTTCAGCGCAAGTTTGTCGAGGCTGGCGAGAGGCAGGCAAAGGAACAAGCTGATTCTGCGATCGAGCGCGAAGAAAGCGCTGCGGAAGGCGTTTTGCACTTCTTCCAACGTTCCCTGTACCGTGGCTGGATCGGGAACGCCCCAATGGGCCGTCATGGGCTGGCCGGGCCACACTGGGCAAACCTCTTTGGCCGCGTTGTCGCAGACCGTGAAAACGAAATCGAGCTTGGGGGCGCCCGGCTGCGAGAATTCTTCCCAACCTTTGCTGCGAAGCCCCTTCACCGGTATCTTCGCTGTATCGAGCTCCCGCAACGCCTCGGGCCGGACGGTTCCTGAGGGCTGGCTGCCGGCGCTGTAGGCGCTAAAGTTCGGTCTGCCTTTGAAGTTGAGAATGGCTTCGGCCATGATCGATCGGGCCGAATTCCCGGTGCACAGAAACAAGACGTTATAGTGCCCGCGCATGCGCATTCACCCATTAGATCGTTTTCACGTAGGCGTAGACCAGGTCGATGGGCTTCCCAGAAAGCATCGGCGAAACAGACTGTGGGTGCTGAACCGCCCATGAAGTCAAGTTTCCCCGTCTACATTTGCATAAACGCGCCGTCTGGAGTTCTCGAGAAGGCATCCGTGCCTCAGCTACAGCACTTTCTCCGGTTTCTTGGCGCGCACGAAGGCGCTCATGAATCTGCCATCCACCAGGGGCGCGATGGCGTCAGCGTCAACGCCCTGCGCCTCAAGAAACTCGCGCGCGTCGGCGACTCTGTAAACGCGGGTCGGTTCGACCTCAATTTGGCTGAATCCGGCCGCAGCCAGCTTCTCCCGGTATTCGTTCTCGTCCAGGGCTCCCGCCACGCATCCCACCCAAAGTAGGACACTGCGGCGGATTTCCGGCGAGACTTCTCCCCGGGTCACAACATCGGATACCGCGAACCGTCCCCCCGGCTTGAGCACGCGGAAGGCTTCTCGCAGAACCCTGTCTTTGTCGGCGGAAAGATTGATTACGCAATTGGAGATGATGACGTGTACTGAGTCATCCGGCAGCGGTATGTTTTCGATCTCACCTTTCAGGAACTCGACGTTGGCAGCGCCGGCCTTGCGCTTGTTCTCGTTGGCCAGGGCCAGCATCTCATCCGTCATGTCCAGGCCGTAGGCTTTGCCGGTCACGCCGACGCGTTTGGCCGAGAGGAGAACGTCGATTCCGCCCCCGGAGCCGAGGTCCAGAACAACTTCGCCGGGATTGAGTTGCGCCAGAGCCGTGGGATTACCGCATCCCAGGGATGCGAGCAGAGCCTCCTCGGGAATCTGCTGCGCCTGGGAAGCGTCGTAGAGATTGGAAGTAATCGGGTCACAAGACAAGCCGCTCGCCGGAGCACCGCCGCAGCAACTGCTTCCCCCGGTATGGACTCGCAGAGCAGCCTGTCCGTACTTCTCTTTGACCACCTCTTTGATATTTTCAACGGCCATGCATTCCTCCTATCGGCAAATTTGCATGATGCTGCGCGGCTTTACGGCATTGTTGCGAGTGCAGCACTCGGCGTACAAAAACTGCAACAGTTCCTGGAGGACTTCCGTATTGGCGCTGTAACGCAGGAATGTGCTCTCCCGGCGCACGCGCACCAGATCTTCGCTCTTGAGCTTTTCCAGATGGTGGGACAGAGTCGAGTTGGGGATTTCCAGCGCTTGCTGAATCTCGCCCACCACCAACCCCTCCGGATGCGCTGACAGAAGCAGTTGCATGATGCGAAGCCTGGGCTCGGTGCCCATGGCGGAGAACATGTCGGCAAACTTGGCGACCTGCTCCGTGGATCTGTTGGTCTGTGTCGTCTCCGGCATATTTCGATAATTGCAGAAATATGGATACGTGTCAACTAAAAAATGCCATAGCTCTGTCATCTTGAGCGAGCACGAAGGAAGCGAAGGCGACTGAGGGCGAGTCGAAAGATCCCGAGAATGCATCCTCTGCCATCGCGACACGAGGTGTTCTCCCCAAAACCGAATGCGCTAGACTTCTGATGTGCGCGATGGCTTCCATCACAAGTTCGAGCCCGGGAGAAACTTTGCGGCCGGAAAAGCTTCTTGGGGCACAGTCCCTGGGTAGAACTCCCGGAATCCGCATGGCGGCGGTCCAGCGGTTTCTTTCAGCGACTTCGCCTATCCCCTGCTGCTCAAAGAAGACCCGCGCTACTTCCGGTTGGGGCAAGGCTTGATCAAGCACCGCATCGTGTACTCGCTGGCGCAGGAATTTGTCTGCCGCACCGACAAGGGGACCCGCAGTTTCAATTACTCCAGCATATTAGGCGCGTTTACCGCCGGCGGTCTCTCGAACGCTTACTATCCCCAGAGCGATCGCGGCTTCGGCCTGACCATGAGCCGTTCCGTCATCGCGTTGGCCTATGGGGCCGCGGGCGGCTTGGTTGACGAGTTCTGGTTCGACATCAATGAGAAGTTTTTCCACAAGAAGAAAAACAAACCGCCGCCTTCTACGCAATCTCCCAACGACAAGTAAACAAGTCAGGGTGTAATG
>WNFJ01186016.1_pt1 | contig 12547 bp, 11 predicted proteins | sample 5400461 | NCBI WGS metagenome assembly WNFJ01 (sample SAMN13153349, study PRJNA577476) | soil metagenome | isolation source: 115 cm saprolite on Douglas fir-dominated hillslope | place: USA:California | collected 2013-09-17 | reverse complement strand
AAGCCGGGCAGGAACAGCTGCTCACCAATGAGACCGGCCAGGAGGAAGCCCCAGCTCCGGTCGATCCTCGCTCCCGTGGCTACGGAGTCTTGTTCGGTGTAGTCGACGTGCGACCCGAAATGAGTTTCGGGGTGACCTACGACGACAATATCTTAATCAGCCACAACAATCCCAAACGGGACGTTCTTTATAGTATATCCCCCGGCGTTTTGCTCGGGGTCGGCGACTATCTGGTTAAGGAGTATAATTATCTCCGGGTAGAATATATCCCTACGCTAACGCTGTTTAACCATTACAGCAGTATTGATTCACTGGATCATTTCCTCCGGATCGAGGGCCAATACGCGATGGGACCCCTAATGGTGGGGGGCAGCTTTGAATATGATAAGTTCTCCGGTCCGGATCGCGACGTTGGCGGGCGAGTAGACCGCGATATTTATACTGCGGACCTATCTGCGAGCTACACGTTCAGCGACAAGACCTCGATTGATACAGACACGGCGGTTTGGTTCCGGCATTACCGAACCCAGATCGGTTCCACCGAAATCATCAATCACAACTGGTTAAACTACAATTTAAGCCCGAAGTTGATTTCCGGCGCCGGGCTCGCTATCGGGGTTCTTCAGCCCGAACGTGGCGGCGGTCGTCAGATCTATGAACAGGTGTTGGCTCGCTTGCTGTATCCATCGAGCGAAAAATTAACGTTTAGCGCCAAGGCCGGTGTAGAGTTTCGGGAGTTCTCCGCCGCTGCGACCAGGATAACCCCGGTATTTGGTTTGAACGCCTCGTATCAGTTGACGGCTGGCACAAAATTGACTCTTAGCGGACTGCGCCGAGTCACAAATTCCGCGGCTCTGAACGGCGAAGACTACACAGCTACCAGCATCTCGACGGAGGTAGATCAACATCTCATAGGCGATTTCCATCTAACGCTGGGGGGCGGTTACGAAAACGATGCGTACCGCCATACGATCGAAACCACTGCGGCGGGAGGGCAACGGCAAGATAATTTCTATTTTATCCGTCCAAGTGTCAGCTATCGCCCGAAAGATTGGATCAGCATCTCTCTTTCCTACTTTTACCAAATTGATGATTCCAATTTTACGACCAATGCGTTCCACGACCGGCAAATCTCACTTGAGGTGCACCTAGGCTTTTAACACGGAAATCTGACGAATATGAAGGCTCACTGGGTTTTGTTTGGCTGCCTTACCCTATTGTTAGCAGGATCCGGCAAGATCTGTGCTCAAGGCGCCGCTGTTAATCAGGCACCGCCGGCCAACGTGCCGGAGAATTACATCCTGTCGCCCAGCGACGTCATTTTAGTAAAAGTGTTCGAGGATCCAGACTTAGATTCTCAGTATCGGATTTCTCAGGATGGCACCATCAATTTCCCTCTAATTGGATTGATTAAAGTTTCCGGACAAAGTGTCGCCGGAGCCGCCACCACCATCCGAGAACGGCTGTTAAAGGGTTATCTGCGCAATCCGCAGGTACGAGTAAATGTTATTCAATACGCGAAACGCCGCGAAACGCTACATCACCGTGCTGGGACAGGTGCAGAAGCCGGGGAGTTACATTCTTCCGGATGAGCAACATACCGACTTGCTCCAGGCTATCGCTTTAGCGGGTGGGTTCACGCGGTTGGCCGACGAGGGCAAGGTCTTAGTACGACGCAACGTCAACGGCGTTGACTCGGTCATACAAATAAATGTACGGGCGCAGACTAAAAACAGTTCATCGGAGCTGTTTGAGGTCCTGCCAGACGACAAAATAACCGTCCGCGAACGCCTCTTCTAACTTAGAATTGAGCTACGCACTTACACGGGGATTAAATCCATGCACTTGAGAAGTGACTTACCTTTGAGTTCAACGGCCGATAACCCGATGCTTCGCTTCGATTTTGGCTATCTCTTTCGACTGCTCTTATCCAAGTGGTGGCTGATCTTCCTACTTGTGGTTCTGGCTGTCTCTGGCGCGATCGCCTATTTGATCGTCACTCCAAAACTGTACGAATCACACGCCGTAGTCGAGGTCCAACAAGCAGCGCAGAAGGTCACCACTATTCAGGATGTTAACCAGGAAGACTATAAACAGGCCGATGCCGTAAAGACGGTCGAGCAGAGTTTGCTAAGTGAGACTCTACTTTTGCGGGTGGTGAAGGCCAACGAGTTGGCTAAAGATCCGATATTTGCGCCGCCTAAAAAGGACGGTTCGCCTTATGCGGATATTGAGCTGGTCTATCTTTTCAAGCCCAGGGTGGCGGTGACGCTACGCCGAGGCACGCGTTTGATTGACGTTTCCGTACTGGACACAGACGCGGACCGGGCCAAACGGATAGCCGACTCGATGATTAAAGAGTACGAGCTTCTAAACTTCGAAGGGCAATCCAGCGATTCAAAGGCCGCCAATGATTCCCTGGTCCAGGAAGCCGACCGGCTCAAAGAGAAGCTCCATAAATCCGAGCAGGCCGTTCAGCAATACCGGGAAGACCACCACGCGGTGTCGCTCGAGGATAAACAGAACATCATCGTGGAGCAGCTAAAAGAGCAGAACCGAAAAGTAACCGACGCTAAGAGCGATCGCCTCCGTCTGGAGTCCGATTATGAAACTATCCAGCGGGTAAAACCTAAAAACCCGGAAGACCTATTATTGTTATCCAGCGTTGCTTCGCTGCCGGCGGTTATGGATCTGCGTAAGCAAATTTCGGATAAGGAGGCAGATTTCGACATCATTAAAGAGCATTTCGGAGAACTGCATCCCAAATCCATTGAAGCCCAAGGCCAGATTAAGCAGCTAAAGCAAGCCCTAGACCGAACCCTGCTCGGCGCCGGGCAACAGGTGTCGAAGTCGTACGAAGCGGCCAAGGTCACGGAAGAGAAAATGGCGGAGTCGCTCAAGGAGCAGGAGGCAGTCGCGATGGATCTCAACCGCATCGCCATTCCGTACGATGTCTTAACGCGCGAATACGACTCGGACCAGGCGATGTACGAGTCTGTACTGAAACGCTTAAAGGAAACGACCGTAACCCAAAACGTTGCGGAGAATAACATTCGCCTGATCGAAGCGCCGCTGGTTTCCACCAAGCCGTCTCACCCGAAGAAAACGACGATCGTGGGACTAGCGCTCGTGGCCAGCCTAGTAGTTGGGTGCGGGCTGGTGATTGGGTTTGATCTAGCCAACCGATCTATCCGCTCCGTGCATCAAGTGGAAGAGACGCTGGGATTGCCGGTGCTAACCTTGGTTCCTCGCAGCAAACGCAGACATCTCGATCGCGAACCCGTCGTAAGCGCCAATCCCTCTTCTCACGAAGCAGAAGCTTTTCGTTCGCTGCGTACCGCGCTCTCGTTTTTAGGCCAACGCGGCGATTGCAAGACCGTCTTATTCACAAGCGCCACACCGGGTGAAGGGAAGAGCTACTGCTCGTTCAATTGTGCCGCAGCACTCGCCCAGATGGGCCTGCGCACATTGCTCATCGATGCTGATTTGCGCCGACCGGGTTTGACCAAAGCTCTGGTGGGGGAAACCCGTGGGCCGGGACTAACTGACTGTCTGCAAAAGCAGGCAAACATTTTGGATTGTTGCGTGCAAACCGAGACGGAGAATCTCTTCTTCCTCGGCGCAGGCGATCGGGCATCGAAGCCGGCCGAATTGCTAGCCGCTGGCGACCTCGCTGGCTTACTCGCCGAAGCCAAGCTTCATTTCGACCGAGTGGTGCTGGATAGTGCACCGGTTAACGCCGTCAGCGATACTCAGCTGATCGCCAAAGAAATAGAGTCTGTTTGCCTCGTCATCCGGGCAGGCAAAACTCAACGGCACGCCGTGGTTAGAGCTTTCAGCATGTTAGCCCATGCCACCCACAGCCCCGACGCTGTAGTCTTGAACCGCGTCATCCGGCGGTCCCGCGATGATTACTACTCTTCGCGTGACGCTAAAATCTACGCCCGGGCAGACGCGTACAGGAGACGACCTGCGGTCGCGTGAACGGCCGCCGATCGGTCCGGCAACTATAGTTTGCCGGCCTAAGCGAACCTGATCCCCCAGAGACAAACCGTGGACACCCTGTTCACGGAAGAAGGTTATAAATTTTAGTCCGAATCGAGAGGTTCGCGACCAAGGGCGGCAGCTTGTTCGCGCACCGACCGCTCCCGGTAGGGATGAGCTCCTGCTCATCCGAAAATATTCAATGCTGCTAACTCCAACAGAACTTTTACGTGAGCAGCCAGTCGACGCCTGGTTCTGTCTACGGGCTCAACCGAAACGCGAACATATCGCAGCGGCTTGCCTACGACAAATCTGCGAAGTGGAAGTCTTTTGTCCTCGTTTGCGGTTTAGAAAACAGACTAATCGGGGACCGGTTTGGTTCGTTGAATCTATGTTCCCAGGCTATCTTTTCTCTCGGTTTGACTACACGACTATTCATCGGCGGATTCGACAGAACCCGGGCATCAGTGGCTTCGTACAATTCGGGGAAGGTTTGGCGCTGTTGCCAGACACGCTAGTCGCGGAGATTAAGAGATGTATCGATAGCAACGAGATTCTGACGGTCGATCCGTCATTGAAACCCGGTCAGAGTGTTCAGATTGTTCAAGGACCGTTTCGAGGTCTCGAAGCGCTAGTGAGCCGGCTCATTACACCAAAAGAACGCGTTGAAATCCTGATTCAGTGGATGGGGCGCACCATCCACGTGGAAGCGGGAACTGAAGACTTATTGCCCCTTACCAATCACGTGCCAGGGTCACGTCTATAACGATCTGGTCATTGCGCACCATTTCCCGGCAGCTGCTGGGTCCTGACAGTTCTGCGTAGCTCTTTCAACAAAGTCTTTCAGCACGATTCACCATGGAAAAGGGGTTCGATCTTTCTCTGCTCATTTGCACACGTAATCGAGCTAAACAGGTGGCTCAAACCCTGCAAAGGGTCGCCAAGATTCGGACGGAATTAAATTGGGAACTTGTCATCGTCGACAACGCGTCGACGGATACGACCGTGGCGGTGGTGGAAGAGTTTGCCGCAACCTACCATCGATCTGTACAAACGATCGTGCAAGAAGGACGGGGCGTAGCCAGCGCCAAGAACGCAGGTTGGCGAGCTGCCAGATCCGAAATTGTTTGTTGTATTGATGACGACTGTTACCCAGAGGAGAATTTCTTGGATGCGATGTTCCAGTCCTTCAACGAAGATCGAGAGGTAGGGTTCGTCGGTGGGCGGATTCTTTTGCATGATCCAACGGACCGCAGAATCACCATCCAGGAATCACTGGAACCACTTTCTTTTTCAGCGGGCAGCTTCATACGGCCCGGCGTTATTCAAGGCGCTAACATCGCCTACCGGCGAGCTGCCCTCGAGGGCGTTGGCGGCTTCGACCCATGGTTTGGAGCTGGGGCCATCTATAGTGGCGATGAAACGGAACTGATGGCTCGACTTTCGGCTGCAGGTTGGAAGGGAGCTTATAATCCCAAACCAGTTGTCTATCACCATCACGGACGGAAATCTGCCAGTGACGAGTGGCGGTTGATGCGCTGGTATGACCGTGGTCGAGGTGCCTTCTACGCGAAGTTCATGCTGAACAGGAACACGCGGGATGTGTACATCAAGAATTGGTTCCTAACCCGGCGAAATCATTCCTGGAAAACTACTGTACTCGAAATAGCCGCTGGCCTGGATTATGTGGCTCGCGCTTGCAGGGCTCGCCGGCCGCTGACAGGCTAGCGACCATCCGCGGATTGAAGTTAAGCATTGGTTAATCCGCAGATTACACAGATTACGCAGATTTCGTTATGGGGTTAGGTGTGCCTAGAGGCGAAAAGCGAATCGTATTTCCACAGAAGTGTTCTCCATTCTCACTTGGGCTATTCAAGCGTTAAACCGTAGTCCGCTTATCCGCGGATCCCTTAACAAAACTGTGACTCAATCTGCAAACGTTTCTGGTCTCAGAAGGACGTCGAGCCAATCTAAGTTTGCCGGTTCGTTAGGGATCGGTATCACGACAAGGGATCGTTGGGAGGACCTGGGTGTCACCCTGTCGATGCTGAGTGCGAACGGTTATGGAGAATCGGAAACTATTGTCGTCGATGACGGTTCTCGGCAGCCGGTACCGGCCGCCCTGCGAGCTAGCTTTCCTCGGGTACGATTCGAGCGAGCGGAACGCTCACTCGGGTTGGTGGTTCAACGGAATCGTTTAGCCGAGATGCTAAGCACAATTTACTACCTGAGCTTGGATGATGATTCTTTTCCCGAGCTAGGCGACATCGGTGAAGCGATTGCTTGGCTGGAGAGTCATCCCTCGGTGGCAGCTCTGGCCCTGCATATTCTGCAAGGTGACGAAGATCTCGTCGATGCCGACAAGCTCAGAGAGCCGTTCCCCGTCCGATACTATATCGGCTGCGGACATCTGCTCCGTCGGCAATACTTCCTCGATCTCGGCGGTTACTTAGAACGCTTACATTATTTTGGCGAAGAATATGACTTTTGTTTGAGGGCATTGCGCCAAGGCGCCAGCACTTACGCCTATCCCTCAGTTGTCATCCGGCATAAACGGACCTCAGTGGCACGGAATTCGGCGAAAGCAGCTCGGTATTATATCCGCAATGAGGCAGTCGTCGGATTGCTTCATTTTCCGTTCCCGTTCTCGGTTCTCCGGTGGATGAACTGTCTTCGCATTCTACGGAATCCTAAGTGGAACGTTAACTGGGGTAGCTTGCTGTTGGGATGGGTGGAGGCACTCCCCGTTGCCGTTAGTTGGTGGAATCTCCGTCGTCCTTTATCCATGAGCCAATTCCTAGCTTGGAAAAGCCTTCCCTTGCCCAAGCAGTAATCCCGCGGGCGCAACGCATCTATCCCATGAAAGGTCTGCCAAATTGGTTCATCCCCCTGTGGTGCATCGCGATGCCGGTCACTTCTCTTCTGATCGTGCCATCGGTTCAGGGAACCATCCCCGCCTACATGCTGGCGTTCGTTTCTGCTTTCTTTGTGTTAGTCAGCCGAGGAGACGAGACGTCAAGAGCTCAACGAAGGCGTTATATAACCGTCGCCTTGGTAGTAGCGGCGATCTGGCTGGTACTACTTTGCGGCAGCCAAATCGGAAATTTAATATCAAATCGGCACGATTTTGGGGACATGTTTCTGATTAATCCCGACGATACCAAGGTCGTGCTTCGTTCGTCTCTCTTTACCCAGACCACGTACCTGGCGGCCTGCCTTTGTATTGCCCTCTTCTTCCGTTTTTGCTTTCGGCCGGAATGGATGCGGTATGTTTTGTGGGGGGGATGGTTCCTGGCCATCTACGGCATTTATGAATGGCTTTTCTTTTTAGTCTTCCAGCAGCCAGGAGATTTCATTGCCAATCGAACCTATGGCGCCGAGGAGCATACCGGGAGTTGGTCCCAGGGTATGCAAGTTGGCCCGCTCATGTTGTTGCGGATGAAATCGACGTTTGGTGAACCATCCTGGTTTTCCGCGGGTGTCATTCCCTATCTATTTCTGGCCCTGGAAAATAAACGGAAGTGGCTTACCACCGCGCTTTTGTTCTGCGTTGTCTTATCAATGTCTACCTCAGCATATGTGGGCTTCCCTTTCGCTTTATTCCTCCAAAGTCTGTTCCGGCGGAAGATTAGCGGGTCGATTATTGTCGTGGTGGTGCTGTTTGTAACGGCTTTCACCACGCTCTATTTCATCTACCCGGAAACGTACAATCAGATGTTTACCGCAAAAATGTCCGGGGACAACGACTCTGGACAGGTTCGGCAAGATGCAGGGCAGGCCATGAGGGAGACCATGGCTACTTTCGGTCTCATGAACCGGGTTTTCGGAATCGGTTTTGGTTATTACTACGGCGGCGTGTTCTACTCTGTCCTGGTTAACACCGGCTTGATTGGCATGCTGGTTTATCTGTACGCGTTTTTAAAGCCGGTATTCAGTTTACGCGCCGAGGAAGGCAACATTGCTCTTAAGGTGGGACTCGGTACTATTTTCTTTCTATTTTGGGTGTCAGTATCGGAGCTGTTCTTACCCACAACCTGGATGTTTTTAGGGTTAGCTTATTGGAGACTCGATCAACAAAAACAGACTAGCAGGTTAGGTAGTACAACCAGGATTGGGCTTCCGGCTCAAGGACGCCTCGCCCACGCGGGGGAAGTGTGATATCTGAGCGTCAACGCTCAGCAATTGAATACTCGAGACAGGAACGCACTAAATTGCGGTTGCGCGCTGAAGTGCATTTCTCGCGCCAGCGTGCGGTTTCTTATACCGCGAAGCGGTTATAGATCATAGCCCAGGGCTTTAGCCCAGGCTTTAGCCCTGGGACACCGGTAAAAAGACTCGCCCTGAAAGGGCGCCCGAAAAGGTTTGTATCGTGTCCACCGCACATATGTCGCCTATTGCCACAACACGCGATTTGGTTCGGCCGCCCTTGCAGGGCGGTTGCCCGGGTTCTTTTCCCAGGGCTAAAGCCCTGGGCTATTCTCTCAAACCACTTCGTGGTTCAATAGCGGCGTTCCTTAGCCTTCTCGCTCTTACAACGCTGTCACATCCTCTGTGCGCGGAAGAAACCGTCCGGGATGATCGAGTCGGAGTGTGCGCCCATTTTTCGCAGAATTGGTCCGTCGATCAGGTGATGCCGCTCATCGCGAAATTGGGCGTCGGCTGGATCCGGGATGACTTACCTTGGAACGAACTCGAGCGCACACCAGGCAATTACCAGATTCCGCCCAAAACGAAGAACTGGATTCAAGCCGCTCGAAAAGCCGGCCTCAAGGTGGACGTTATACTGGCCTATGGCAATCCGGCTTACCAAGATCCCTACGATCCTGCCGCCTACGCCAAGGCGGCCGCATGGCTTGCCACCGAACTAGCTGACGATGTTCAAGCTATCGAAATTCTTAACGAACCAAACAATTTCGGGTTCCGCGATAAGTACGGAGGAATGTGGAACGGAAATGAGCTTGGTGGCGCTGTTGCTCCCTATCTTCGGAAGTATGTGGAAATTCTTAACGCGGCGGCCAAGGAAATTAAGCGCGCCAATCCTCACATGACGGTGATCGGCTTGGGCACTCCAGCTCCCGCCAGTTTCCGCATGATTTCGCTGGGCTTAGCGCCCCAGGTAGATGGGCTCACTGATCACCCTTATGGAGGCCAATTACCTGAACAAGTTCCCTACGCGGATACGCCGCGCTACCTGATTCGTGACGGCAGCGCCACCGCTGACGCCAACGGTACGTTCGCCTCCCAGGTCGCCATGTTCCGGGCTCAGGCCAAGAAATACGGCGCCACGGAAAAGCTGTGGCATACCGAATGGGGTTACCCAACGATTCGGGCAAAATCGGGCAAATTAGGTCTGACCGAAGAAACTCAGGCAGTTTATCTTTTACGACGTCTTTTAGAAAGTCATGCTGCCGGCGTCGAACACACGTTCATTTACGAAGCTAAAGACGAAGGGATTGATCCGTATTCCGCTGGAGACAATTTCGGATTAGTTAATAACGATCTTTCGGGAAAGCAGGCCTACTTTGCCATTCAACGAATTACTACTGTTCTCGCCGGGACAGGACCGGTGCCCGCTGCAAAACAGGCTCAGATTGAAAGTGAGCCCACTGCTAAGCCCGATGGACTCGGTTTTAGGTGCCACACGTTCTTGAGTCCTGACGAACAGAAGGCGGTCGTCGCTTTTTGGGCAGCGAAATCATTAAACCCGAGCGATAAGCCTATCAACGGTACGATCGAGCTTCCCGCCGAGCTAGCAGTTCATCACATCTTTCTGTACGACCTTTTGTCCGGCAATCGAACCGAGATTTACGGAAGAGCAGAAGCCCCAGCGACTTCGCAGACTAAGAACAGCGGACGCGAGTCCTCCGATCATCTCCATACGGTCGCCGTGTCTATCACGAGTGTTCCGCAATTGCTGGTGATCCTCTAGCCAGGCTTCCCAGATTTCAATTAACCCTTAGAGGAAACCGATAAGCTACTGAATATGTCAGGGGTTGTTCAGCTTCGCCACAAAGCAGGGTCCGCGTCATCCTCGATCAGTCGAGAGATGTCCCTCCTTCTGGACGTTATCCGGTTCAGCGCAGCCACTCTGGTGCTTTTGCATCACGCCGCGTTTGGTAAATTCGGCACTTATATTCCCTGGCACTTCACCCAGACCGCCATTGAGCCGGTGATGGCATTCTTCGTATTGTCCGGATTTGTGATTGCTCTCACGGCCGAGACTAATGACAGGAGTGGATATCAATATTTCGTTAGTCGCGCCGTCAGGCTGCTCTCGGTCACGATTCCGGCGATCATTCTAACCGTCATTCTCGATCATGTAGGAGCTACGATCTTCCCAGCTCTTTATGCCGATCATTGGACCGACCCGGCCACGCTAAAAAACTTAGCCACCCCGCTCTCGCTACAAGTGGGAGCAACCGTCACCTTCTTCAATCAGATTTGGACCTGGGATATCTGGCCCGGGACAAACAGTCCTTTTTGGTCGCTCGGTTACGAAGCTGCTTACTACGTAATCTTCGGAATTGCTTACTACGAGCGACGAACTTGGCCGCGAATTCTGGGACTCGCCTTGGTCTGTCTGGTGATCGGACCAAAGGTTTTGCTGTTATTTCCGATTTGGCTAATGGGAGTTGGTCTTTGGCATATTTATAAGCGAGCCAATATCTCCGTCTTAGGAGGTGGATTGCTTTGCGTGTTTTCCGCCATTGGCTACGCAGCATTCATCGGCACTAAGGCTCATTCCTCACTGGATCATATCACCGAGGTGCTGACCGCCGGCGCCCCGCAAAATCTGATCGGAATATCGAATCATTTCCTATCTAACTATGTCTCCGGTTTGTTTTTCTCCGGAGCATTGATAGGGCTTAAGGGACTCTCGGGCATGTTATCTCCGATTCTGTTTGCGTCCGGATCCTGGATCCGCCCCATGGCACACTGCACATTTAGTATGTACTTGTACCATTACCCGTTGGTGTATTTCTTTCGAGCCGTCGGCCGCAGCTGGCCGCTAACCGCGGTCGTCGTGGTAGGTACCGGCGTATCGATCTACCTGCTGGCACGAGTCACCGAGCAAAAGAAGAACGAATTCCGCGGTTTACTGATGATGATGTCCAAGCCGTTCCAGCGCGTGATGGGTAAGCGTCGTCGCCGGAAGCGCTATGTTGCTTACTAGTAACCGGTAGGGATGAACTCTCGACTACGCCGAGCCTACGTCGCAGCCGGCTCCGGCTCATCCGGGTTTGGGCAGAGGGACGGAAAAACTCCAGGACTAATTCGCGGGTGAGCGGAACCGGCTGCGGCGTAGTCGAGAGCTCATCCCTACCGTTACTGTACTGATGCAAACTACTGACCTAGCTATTGTCATTGCCACCAAAGCTCGGCCGAAGATACTGGCCGAAACGCTAGATTCTATCCAACGACAAACTCGGCCGGCGGCGAGGATCTATGTTAGTGTAACCTCACCCGAGGATGTTCCTCCGGGCGACCTAGCCCCTCAAGGTGTAACTGTTCTGATAGGCTCTATCGGAGGGAGCGCCCAACGCAACACCGCGATTCGACAGGCGCCATCTGATATAAAATATTTCGCCTTTTTTGACGACGACATGGAGATTCATCCCTCCTACCTCCGCAACGCGGTTGCGTTTCTGGAGCAGAACTCGGACGTGGTCGCTATCTCCGGTAATATGCTAGCCGACGGCAATATCTCCCGAGAGGCAGCACGCGAGCTGGTGAAACAAGACAATACCTGGGCCGGATCCGCAACCTTACGAGACCGTGGCCCTCATCATATCCTCTACGCCTGCAATGCGGTGATTAGAGCGGAACCATTGCGACAAACTCTGTTCGACGAAAATCTACCCCTTTACAGCTACGGGGAAGACTACGTGCTGTCGTTCCAGCTCAAGGCATACGGAAGAGTCGGAAGGCTATCTAACGCCGTTGGTGTTCATCTACAGACCCAGGCCTCACGCGTTTCTGGTAAACGGTACGGTTACGCGATGGTAGCTAACAACTGGTACTTCATAAAAAAAGGCGTTTGTCACCTAGCTGCTCCCTGGAGCTACGTCCGGTTCGTTCTGGTAGTGGTGTTGAAGCGCCTGTTTATCAATCTTAGGGATGCTGTTTCAGGGAAATTACAACGTGATCCCTGGGGTCAGATCCAAGGCAATCTATTGGCGGTGTTCGATGTCATTTCCGGACGTTCGTCGCCCCAACGTATCCTGGAGCTATAAAGATTGTACTCCTACGGAGCATTCTCTGGGAAAACTCCTTAAAGCTATGACGCGGACGCCTTGTGTAAATCTAAGAACGCTCGGATACCATATTACCGGCGTTCAGAGATACTTGCTCAGCCTTTTACCTCATCTTCCCGCGACACTAGGCTCGGTGAAACCTTCCCGACCGTTGCTGGGAATTAAGGGACACCTGTGGGAACAGTTATATCTCCCGACTCAACTGAAACGTCGGTTGTTGTGGAGTCCGGGCAACACCGGACCACTCGGGGTCACGCGCCAAGTCGTTACCGTCCATGATGCTGCCGCTCTGGATCATCCGGAGTGGT
>WNFJ01471019.1_pt1 | contig 12548 bp, 10 predicted proteins | sample 5400461 | NCBI WGS metagenome assembly WNFJ01 (sample SAMN13153349, study PRJNA577476) | soil metagenome | isolation source: 115 cm saprolite on Douglas fir-dominated hillslope | place: USA:California | collected 2013-09-17 | reverse complement strand
TGCCAATAGCCACACCGGCGTCCAAGGCGAATGGGACTTCAACAATCAGCCGCTGCTTCCCCCCGATGCCGATCAACAGGCCCGCACCAACGACCTTTTAGGCAGCGCCGAATTAACCCTGAGCGGTCCCACGGGCTGGCAGCAACGCATCGTAGCCTTTGAATACAACCACAGGAGACAGAACGAAGACACCATTCCCGACCGCGGCTGCGATTTCGCAAACCTTATTTTCCTCGATTGTCCTTTCCAGGCGGTTGACCACTTCAATCGCGCTGGATTCGATTATCAGGGAGACTACATTGAGCGCACCTGGGCCCACACCACCTTCGGCTACGAGTTCGAAGACGAGAATGCTTTCGTGGGCGACCCCACCTTCCCGCCCGTCCTTCACGGGTTGCGTCGCAATCATGCCGCGTACGCCCAGCAGGTGCTACAGCTCAGCAGATTGTCTGTGGTGGCTGGAGGCCGCTTCGTTCACAACGAAACCTTCGGCAACAAATTCGTGCCCAGGGTGGCGCTGACTTACCTGGCGCTTCGCGGTAGCAAATTTTTTTCCGGGACACGGCTGCGATTTTCCTACGCCACCGGCATCAAAGAGGCGCGCTTCGAAGAGTCGTTCGCCACCGGCCCCAGAATCGTTCCCAATCCCAATCTGAGAGCGGAAGAAAACCGCGCCTTCGAAGCTGGAATCGAGCAGTCATTCCTTTCGGAGAAGTATGCCTTCTCCGCGATCTATTTCAATAATCTGTTTCGGCATCAGATAGACTTCGCCATTGTCGATCCAATCAAATTCACCGGCGAATACGAGAACATTGATAAATCTTTCGCCCACGGCGCTGAAGTGGAGTTTCGCGGCCGCCTGTTTGCACGGCTTTCGCTCGATGCTGCGTACAACTACACCTCCACACAGATTCTTGAGCAGCCCTTTGCTTTCGACTCGCAGCACGAGCCGGGAAATCCATTGCTGCGTCGTCCCAAACATTCGGGAAACCTGTTGCTTTCCTACCTGGGCAGCCGCTGGGCGGCGAACCTGGGTGGCAGCTTCGTCGGGCGCAGGCCTGATTCTGATTTCTTCGTGCTACCAACCCCCGTGGATCATGCGGCGGGCTATGCGCGAGTCGATATCGGCGGATGGTATGCCATCAACTCCCGCATCACAGCCTATGCGAACGTCGAGAACGCCCTCGACCGCCGCTACAACGAAGTCGTCGGCTATCCCGCGCTGCCCATCAATTTTCGTGCCGGATTCCGCTTCCGGATTGGAGGAGAATAAGTCAGAAGGAACTGAAATCAGCAAGAGGAAAAATCTGAGGGGAAAAGAAGGAAGATAAGGAAGAATATGTGGGGACAGCCGCCCCTCCGACTTCGCTCTGTCGAAACTCCACTTGCGCATCCTTTATTTTCAATAGGATACGATGCTGCGAGTTTCATGCTTCTTTGGTGGGCCAAAGGCCCATGGGCCACTCAGGGCAGGCTCTCGGCTGTCCGCCGAGCGTAGCGAGGCTCCCTTCAGCTTACCTTTTCCGGAGGCCTCACCATGGCAATCGGCATCGAAGCGGACATCTTTCCGCCGAAATACTTCGTCCGCGCCAGCAGCAGTTTCTCGACATCAACCCCGCTCAGCGGTTGCTGCCGCCCCAGAAGGTGTGTCACCAGCGCAATCTGCGCAAAGTGTTCCACCGTTTCCATCTTCATATAAGCATGCTCAATCGTGTCCCCATAGGCCACGACGCCATGGTTCGACATCAAAATCGCATCGTAGTGAGGCACATATGGTTCCAGCGTTTTTGCCAATTCCGAGGTTCCCGGTGTCCCATAGCGCGCCAGCGGAATGCATCCCAATCCCATCACCACTTCACAAACCAGCGGTTCGGTGAGCGCCAAGCCGGCTGCGGCAAATCCCGTCGCGGTCGGAGGGTGCGCATGCACAATCGCCTGAATATCGGGCCGCATGCGGTAGATCAGAACATGCATTCCGATCTCGCTGGTCACGTTCCGCCGGCCCGCGACTCGTGTGCCTTCACCGTCCACGATCACCATATCCCCGGCCCGCATCGCCCCCTTGCTAACGCACGTAGGAGTGACCAGGATCCGCTCACTATCCAGCCGGACCGACAGATTCCCGTCCATCGCCGCTACGAATCCGCGCTCGTGCAACATGATTTTCGTTCACCGGACATGGAAATTCTCTTTCAGGGGAGTGGCGAAAAAGCGGCTAAATTTACAGCACCCGCATAGTATCGCACCCGCGCAATCAAGACAAACAAATTTACCAAAAAAGACGGAATATTCGATAGGTTTTGCGCCCAATACCTTGCGCGATCCTTGCTGTACCCTGACAGTGTGTTAGTTTCGGAATTCCATTTCCATCTTCCCGACGAACTCATTGCGCAACAGCCTCTCGCTGCTCGTGACGACTCCCGCATGTTGCATCTTCTACGCACCAGCGGCCACTATTCCGATCGCCAATTCCGCGATTTTCCTGACTTGCTACAACCCGGCGATTTGCTCGTCTTCAACAATACCCGCGTCTTTCCAGCACGGCTCTATGGCCGCCGCGAAGGCGCTCTGGCTCACCCCATCAGTCCCCGCAATCCCGCGGCTCGCGATTTCCTCCAGGGCCGCATCGAGGTTCTCCTCACCCTCCAACTCTCGACTGCGCCCAACGATTGGGAATGCCTGGTTCGACCCAGCCGCAAGGTTGGCGTCGGCGAACACCTGCTTTTCGGCGAGCTCAATGAGCTGCAGGCTGAGGTTCTCACCCGCGCTGAATTCGGCGAACGCCGCATTCGCTTCCGCCCGGTTGACGATTTCTACGCCGTTCTCGATCGCATCGGCCACGTCCCACTTCCGCCCTATATCTCGCGTCCGGATTCTTCCCGCGATCGCGAGCGCTATCAAACCGTCTACGCTAGGCAGCGCGGCTCGGTGGCTGCCCCCACCGCCGGCCTTCATTTCACCCCAGAAATCATCGATCGCATCCGGCAGCGCGGCGTCGAGACTGCCGACATCACGCTGCATGTCGGCCTGGGAACTTTTCAGCCCGTACGCGTCGAACGCGTCGAGGATCATAAAATTCACTCCGAGCCGTATTCCATTTCTCCTGGCGCAGCTTCCGCCATCAATCAGGCTCGCAGCGATTCACGTCGAGTCATCGCCGTCGGCACTACCACCGTTCGCACTCTCGAACATGCGATCCGTCTCGGTGCAGGAAGCATCGTCGCGGGCTCCGCCGCCGCGGACCTCTTCATCCATCCAGGATATGAATTCAAAGTAGTCGAAGCGATGCTAACCAATTTCCACCTCCCGCAATCCACCTTGCTGATGCTAGTCAGCGCCTTCGCCGGGAAAAAAAACGTTTTGCAGGCCTACAACCACGCAGTCTCCCAAGCCTACCGCTTCTATTCCTACGGAGACTGCATGTTCATCGAATAAAGACCCTTGTCGCAAATGGGCCTTCAGCATGCCGGACAGACCACACGTTCGCCGCCTCTCTCGGCGTTCTCCGCGGCTGTTCTTCGCGCACTCTGCGGTTAAAAGCTTAAGGATGCGCTCACAAAATTCTCCTTAGATTTTTCTGGGTGGATGAAAACATACGCCGTGAGCCCTGGAACTCTTCATCCAATGACGTAGCACTGCGTTATACTCTCCCCGGAGCATCCCCATGGCCACCGCTGTAAAGCCAGTTCCAATCCACGATTTCGTCGCCCAACTCCGGCAGTTTCCCGAGCCCGCCTTCGATCAAACCGAGCAGCTCCGCAGGTTCCTGCAGGACGCCCCCGTGGATCCCGACTCACTCGCTCCCTACCTAACCTGGGACCGCCAGCACTACACCCGCAACCTGATCGACAAGACGCCTCTATACGAACTCGTGGCCATCTGCTGGGAAGTTGGCCAGGCCAGTTCCGTCCACAACCACCGCGACCAGAACTGCTGGATGGCCGTCCCCATCGGCCGCTTGCAGGTGGAAAATTTTCACGTCGTCCATCAGGATATTGCCGCCGGCAAGTGCTCCATCAAGCCCACTGAAACCGTCGAGATGAATGAGTCGCACCCGTGCGCCGTCGACCCTCTCGCTCCGGTTCACCGGGTCCTCAATCCCCGGGATTTCAACCAGCGCGCCGTCAGCCTGCATGTATATTCGCGCCCCTTCGACACCTGCGTCGTTTATTCCGCCGAGCAAGGCACCTGCGGCGAAATCCAACTGCACTACACCACCGAGTACGGCAAGCCCGTTCATTCCTGAGAAAGCCTAGATGATCGTGTGGGGACAGCCGCCCTCGGCTGTCCAGTCGAGCAAAGCTCGACAGCGTTCTTCGTCGCGGCCGGCAACCCGTGACAGTATTCAAATCATCCGCCCTCCGCCTCCCGCTCGCTGGCTGTTAAAATATCTGCTTGCCCCTCAGAAAAAAATCCTCGAACCCTGACGCCACTCCCGCTCGGGCTGCCAGTCTTGTCACCGTGACAAAGAAAGCGTCCGCCAAGCCCCGCATCTACCTGATCGACACCATGTCGTTCATCTTCCGCGCCTACCACGCCATGGCGCGCCAGCGCTCCATGTCCACCAAGTCCGGACTTCCCACTGCCGCGGTCTACGTCTTCGTCAACATGCTGCGCAAGCTACGCGACGATTTCTCTCCCTCCTACCTCGCCGCCGTTTTCGACGTCGCAGCCAAGACCTTTCGCGATATCCAAGCCGAAGCCATCACCAGCGTTCGCAAGTTCGACATCAAAACCCAAACCTTCACCGAGATCGAATACAAAGGCTACAAAGCCAACCGCGCCGCCATGCCCGAGGACCTTGCCCAGCAAATCCCCTACATTCGTCGCGCCCTCGAAGCCTACCGCATCCCCATTCTCGAACTCGCTGGCTTCGAGGCCGACGACCTCATTGGCACGCTCGCCCGCAAAGCCGCCGCTGCGGATTATTGCGTTTACGTTGTCTCCAGCGACAAAGACATGATGCAGCTCGTCAATGATGATGTTCAGATCCTGAATCCCCCCAAAGACAATCTGATCTGCGACGCCGCCAAGGTGGAGGAAATTCTCGGCGTCCCTCCCGGGCGCGTCATCGACATCATGGCCCTGCGCGGCGACAGCATCGACAATATTCCCGGCGCTCCCGGCATCGGCGAAAAAGGCTCGGTCGAAATCATAAAGCGCTTCGGCAGCGTCGAGCAGGCTCTGGACCGCGCCGCCGAAGTCGAAAAGAAAACCTATCGCGAGTCTCTGCAAAACAACCGCGACATCATTCTTTTCAGCAAGAGCATGGCCACCATCGACACCAATGTTCCCGTCGAATTCAACGTCGAGGCCATGCACGCTGGCGAGCCCGACGTCGACAATCTCCGCCAACTCTTCACCGAACTGGAATTCACTTCGCTGCTGAAAGAACTGCTGCCGACAGTTCAGGTCACCGAATCTCATTACGACGAAGCGAAATCCGCCGCCGACGTCGACAAGATTCTGAACGCTGTGTCTGTACAAAACGCTCTAGCCGTCGCGATAGAGGCCGAAACCGCAGAACCTGTCGAGGCCAGCGAAGAAGAGGCCGTCGAAGAAGAACCACAAGAGGCGATGCTTCCGCTAACCGCCGGTGCCCCAGAGGCCCTGCCCACGCCCGCCGGGCGCCGCATAGCTATTTCGTCCGCCGCCGGATTCGCCACCACGGCAAAACTCGATTCCGACGCCGTCGCCACGAAATTGCGCCAGGTCCTCACCAACCCCGCAATCTCCAAGTCGGTCCACGACTACAAAGCCGCAATCCACGCGCTGGACGCGCAGGGCGTCAATCTTCAGGGAGTTCAGCACGACCCCATGCTCTACTCCTACCTGCTCGATCCCACGTATTCCTCACATCGCCTGCCCGACGTGGCTCTCCGCCGCTTCAATCTCAAACTCAGCGGGGATCTTGCCGAAGCCGCCGACGTCACCGGCAGGCTCACCGCCACTTTCCGCGAAGAAGTGCAAAGCGCTGGACTCACCAAGCTCTACGAGGAAATCGATCTCCCACTCGTCCCCGTCCTCGCCCGCATGGAGCAAGCCGGAGTAAAAATCGATACCGCCGCGCTCGCCAAGATGTCGACGGAGCTCGAGCGCGAAATCGCCGTCAAAGAAAAAGAAATCCACCAGATCGCCGGCATGGAATTCAACGTCGGTTCGCCGCGCCAGCTCGGCGACGTCTTATTTAACAAGTTGAATCTTCCCAAGCCCGTGAAATACGGCAAGGGACGCACCATTTCCACCGCCGTCGACGTTCTCGAAACTCTCGCCGAAGACCATCCCATCGCCCGCATGGTCCTCGACTACCGCCAGCTCACCAAGCTGAAGTCCACCTACGTCGACACTCTGCCCGCGCTCATTAACCGCAGCACCGGCCGCGTGCATACCACGTTCGGACAAACCGGAACCGCCACCGGCCGCCTTTCCTCCGCGAATCCCAATCTGCAGAACATTCCCATCCGCACTGAACTCGGACGCGGCATCCGCGCCGCCTTCATCGCCGAGCCCGGCCATGTCCTGCTCACCGCCGACTATTCGCAAATCGAACTCCGCCTGCTCGCCCACTTCTCGCGCGACCCGCTGCTGGTAGAAGCCTACCGCCGCGGCGACGACATCCACACCCTCACCGCCTCGCAAGTCTTTGGAGTTCCGCCGCTCATGGTCACGCCCGACCATCGCCGCCAGGCCAAAGTCGTCAACTTCGGCATCGTCTACGGCCTCTCCGCCTTCGGCCTGTCGCAAAATCTCGGAATCGAGCCCGCCGAGGCGAAAATATTCATCGCCAATTATTTCGAGAAATACGCCGGAGTCCGCGCCTTCATCGACAAAACCCTCGACGAAGCCCGCCGCGACCTGAAAGTAAAAACTCGCCACGGGCGCGTCCGTCCCATCCCCGACATCAACAGCAAAAACTTCACGCAGCGCGGCTTCGCCGAGCGCACCGCCGTCAACACCCCCCTGCAAGGCACCGCCGCCGACCTGATCAAAGTAGCGATGATCAGAATCGACGCGATGTTGCAGGAACGAGGGCTGAAGTCGCGGATGACGCTGCAGGTGCACGACGAATTAGTCTTCGAAGTTCCGGAGAAAGAAGTGGAGACGATGCAGACTCTCGTCCGCGAGCAAATGGAAAAAGTCCACGCGCTAGCAGTCCCGTTGTTGGTAGAAATGGGCGTCGGCCCGAACTGGCGGGACTTGGACTAAATTGTGTGGGTCGGACACTCTTGTCCGACAACTGCCGACTGCCACCGCTCATGTGGGGACCGCCGCCCTCGGCTGTCCTGTCGAGCGAAGCTCGACTCTCTTTCCACTCCTCTGTTCTTGAGCTTGTTTCTGATGCCGCAAGAAGTCCCATGTGCGGTTGCGGTCAATGTCACCGGGGAATATGCCCGACTGCTCCCTATTTATATGTTATACTAAAGTATAACTAAGAGAAGCCATGCACACCACCAACCTGCGCAAAGTCGGCGGCTCAGTGATGCTGGCCGTCCCGCCCGCTCTTCTGGCCATCCTCCAATTGCAGCCTGGCGCCAAGGTCGGCGTCGCGGTTGAAAGTGGCCGTCTCATCGTGGAAGCACGGCCGCGCCCACGGTATACGCTGGACGAATTGCTGGCTCAATGCGATCCCAAAGCCCGACGTTCAAAACCAAGCTCGAAACAGGAACGAGAATGGCTCGCCAGCAAGCCCGTCGGCCGCGAGCTCATCTGATGAATCACAGGAGGGAACGTCCAGAGTCACGAGCAATGAAGCGCGGAGAAATCTGGCTCGTTAGCCTCGACCCTACATCGGGCCACGAGCAAAAGGGCCGCCGCCCGGCGTTGATCGTTTCCCCGGAGCCTTTCAACCGTGTCACCAAAGTCCCGGTAGTTCTGCCCATCACCAGCGGCGGTAATTTCGCGCGCACGGCCGGCTTCGCCGTGTCCCTGACAGGAGCCGGAACCAAAACCACAGGCATTATCCGGTGTGATCAGCCTCGCGTTCTCGACCTCGCCTCGCGCGGCGGCAAAAAGCTGGAAAGCATTCCGGACGCGATCATGGGCGAGGTCCTGGCGAGGGTAGCGGCGATATTCGAGTGAACGATATTCGACTTTATGGCAACGGCGGCTCCGGTCTCGACGGAGCCGCGCCAGCGCCGAATTAAGCTCTTGGTCTTACCGCGGCCACAACCACCCAAACGTTCCCGCCGTCAGCAGCGCGTAAATCAATCCGTCGAAGACATGCTTGGCCGTCACACCCCAGGTCTGCCCCTTCCAGATCGAGTCCTGAAGCTGCCCAACGCCGTATGCCAGCAACGCCGCAAGGCCTGTTAGGTGGAATACCACAGGGTAGCGAGTCCCCGCGCTCAATGTGGTGCCCGCCACGAACGCCACAACGGTGCTGACCACCACGCAGTACACAAACCACATTCCCAGATATTTCCCCATCGCCGGCGCGCCGCTGGGGATCACAGTCAGCAAGCCGATGGGCCCGCGCTTGAACTTCTCCACCATCTCGGGCGACTTCATCTCTTTGTGCGAGCAGTGCGGAAAGTGATACGCCGGCCCCGGAACCACACCGGCCGCTCGCAACGCGTCAACCACTTTGTCTTCGTCCGGCAGCTTGCGGTAATCGCTTTTGTGGTAAGGAAGCACCATATGCAGGATCGAACTAGCGACGAATACGATCACGGCCGATAGCAGAATCGGCATCCATAATGCGCTGATAGGAACCATCGTTCCTCCTCGGAAGCGGAGTGTGCACAGGAGATCCCTGTCTGGGACTCGCCGAAGCCTACGCTGGGTGCGCAGAGCTCGTCAAATCCGATGGCGATATGGGTGGCGGTGCATGACGCCACGACCCGGGATCGGCCTAGTCAAGGCCGGAACGAATAAGTGTACTTAACGACGAACCTATTCTCGTAAAACTGGGCCGGGTTGGTGGCCGCAAGGCTGGCGAACTTCTGGCCCGCCGTATAAATTATGTAAAGATCGCTGTCCGGACGATAGTTCCATCGCAAACGAATATTGGCGCTCGCCGCTTGCGCGTTAGCAGTGTCAACCTGAAGAATGGTCGAAAGTGACAGGAACCTGGAAAACGAATAGTCGGTTTCCAGGGCGCCAAATACCACCGAGAAGTTGCCATCGGCCAGCGGCAGGCGAAAACGGTTCCATTGCGGCCCGGCGCTGAAAGATAATCGCTCGTTAGCGCGATAGCTGGCGCGTACCCGCAGTTCGTTTAAGCTTCCGTTATAGTAACTGCCGAATCGTTCGAAAAAGCGCACCGTTAGCCGGCGATCCTCGGGAGAGCCGTAGGTAAACTGGTGCCTCGTCCAGTTGTAAACCCCTACCGGAATATTGACGTTCTTATAGATGTTGAACGGGATAATCAGCCGCTGGGCAAACACGTCGACAATGTCGTCGTCGGTGTAGGAGCCATTGTGAAAATCAGCCCGAAAGGTAGTCTGCCATTCCTGCGTCTGGACGACGCCGTGCGTATCTGGAGCATGGAAGATGAAGCCCTCGAATTGCATTTCCCGCACGCCGGCGATTTTGGGCCGAGCCTTGAACGTTGCGTCCGCAAAATCGCAAACGCAATCGGCACGCTCCAAAAACCCAACCGCCGGGTTGAAGTGTGGGCCGACCTTTCTATGTTCCGCAACAAAGTCGAGCCAGTTGGAGCGAAAATTCAGCCCGGCACCCAGATTTGATTGCCCGCTTGAATAGCTGGGAGTGCGGGTCTGAGCCGCGTAGCCGTTCAAGACAAGGTTCCTGAAAAGAACAAATCTGCCATCCACGCCCGAAGTTTGATTGAAGATCGACGCTATATCCCCCGATCGCTTGTCGATTCCCATGACGCCGAGGTACGACCCATTTCCCCACAACGATCTTTTCACCCGCAACACGGCGTAGTTCGCCCCCGGGTTCGGCCCCGAAGATCTGGTGTCCACATCCATGGCTCCTATTTCAAATCCACCGAGCGTACCCGTAACCTTGGCGCCCCCGTTGATTGGGACTTCCTGCCCGGTAACCGGATCAATCCCGATCTGGCGGCTGAAGAAGAGCTGATCCGCGTTGCTGCCAAGGCTAATAGGGAAAGCAAAGACGCCCGCGTTCTCCAGGAAGAACTGCCTCTTCTCAGGAAAGAACAATTTGTAGGGAGTGAGATTGAACTGCTGAACATCCACATCGCTGTCCGCAAAGTCCGTATTCACCGTGAGATTCGCCACCAGGTTGGAACGCAGTCCAATTTTGACGTCGACCCCGCCGGTGTGCAAGGGAGTCGTACCTGGAGTAAGGCAGCTGGCAATCGTGTCGGCAGGCAGGTGACTGAAGCCTGCCAAGGCGTAAGGCTTGACGATGAACAAACGCCCACTGCCGATCTCGGTGATGCCGTGTAATTCGCCCGCCTGGCTGATCTTGGCTGCCCCATAGGTTCGCCGCCAGCCACTCCACAAATCTTCCTCATTTTTGCGGCGAATAAACCTCTTGAAGTTCACTCCCCACACCACGTCGCGCGATCGCATGAAATTTAGCGTGGAAAACGGTATGGCAATCGTCGCCGTCCATCCATCTCCCATTCTACGGGCTTCGGAAGTCCAGACCCCATCCCATCCAGGATCTCCGTCCTGAGTCGCTTCGACCTGCTCGTCGGTGATGAGAGCGTCCCTCTGCGTACCGAGCGGATTAATCTGGAACACGTAAGCATTTCGCCGGTCAAATCGGGAATCGATCACGATCTCAAAATAGTCGTCCAGTTCCTGAGTCACATCCCGGCGGAGCTGGGTGGCAACCGGCCCATTCGCAACCGAATCGTGACAGACAACTCCAAAGTAAACTTCATTCCGCGTATACAGGATCCTTACTTCCGTACGCTCCGTCGCGGGCTGTCCTTCGTAGGGCTCTCTCTGTCTGAAATCGGTGATTGGGGACGCCTGCTGCCAAACAGGGTCGGCCAGTCTGCCGTCAAGTCGCGGTGCGCGTTCGTTTCGCGAACTCTGTGTCAGACGTTCCGGGCTGCTCTGATTTCTGCCCGAACAAGACTCCATTAAAGATCACGCCAAGCAATAGAATTCGGGCAAGCACGGCGCGACCTTTCAGACGATATGGCACGGAAGCAATATACTGATGTTTACCTGAAGACTGCCTGAATGTGAATTGCCCTGGAGGCTTACCCTGCGGCGGCGTTTCCGTCCGGATCATGTTGGTCTGTCAGCAGCCCCTGACACTTGCACGAAACGCCCGTAGACAACAATGCTGACCACCAACCCAGTACCCAGCGCCCTTAGAAACCTGACTCGTGATGGATGGCTGCTGTTCCTCACCCGATTCCTACGCCTGTTTGCCTATGGTTCGCTATCGGTCGTCCTGGTCTTCTATCTGATTGGCCTCGGACTCAGCGAATCTCAAACCGGCCTGCTGCTCACCCTGACGCTGGCCGGAGATACAGTTGTCTCCCTTTATCTCACCACTCGCGCCGATCGCATCGGGCGGCGGCGCATGCTTGTCGTGGGCGCCATCCTGATGGCTGCTGCCGGATTGGCGTTTGCCTGCACCCACAATTTCTGGCTCCTTATTTTCGCGGGCACCATTGGCGTCATAAGCCCCAGCGGATACGAAGTGGGGCCCTTTCTCTCCATTGAGCAAGCGGCGCTTTCACATGTCATACCCGGCTCAGCCAGGACGGAGGTATTTGCCTGGTACACGCTCGCGGGTTCCCTGGCGACCGCAATCGGGGCGCTCTGTGGAGGCACTCTCACCCACGCGCTGCAGAAGACCGCAGTCACGCCCGTCGGCAGTTACCGTGTCGTGGTCATCTGTTATGCCGCATTGGGCGTACTGCTGGCACTCATTTTTACCCGCCTTTCGTCCGCTGCGGAAGTGAGTGCACCAGGAGAAGAACCGTCGCCCGGGAATCTTAAGAAATTTTTGGGAATCGGCCACTCCCGCCATGTAGTGGCCAAGCTCTCCGCGTTGTTTGCTCTCGATTCCTTCGGCGGAGGCTTCGTAGTGCAAAGCTTCGCCGCTTATTGGTTCTACCTGCGATTCGGCGTAGACCCGGGAACACTCGGCGTTATTTTCTTTTGGGCGAATATCTTTGCGGGAATATCGTCGCTGCTCGCATCCCGCCTTGCCGCCCGCTTCGGCCTTATCAAAACCATGGTCGCCACTCACCTTCCCTCCAACATCCTCCTGATTCTCGTCCCGCTGATGCCCAACCTGAAGTTGGCAGTCATGGTCCTGCTGGTGCGTTTCAGCATCAGTCAAATGGATGTGCCCACCCGGCAGTCGTACACCATGGCCGTCGTTAGTGCGGAAGAACGATCCGCGGCAGCCGGAATCACGGGCGTGGCGCGCACCACCGGCGCCGCCATCAGTCCATTGTTTGTGGGATTCCTTTTTGCCCGGCCGCGTTTGATCAGCGTCCCATTCTTTCTAGCGGGAACCCTGAAAATCGTCTACGACCTCTTGCTCTACAAGCAGTTTGTGGGATTGCGACCTCCCGAGGAGGCTTCCTAGTTCAGGCTAGTGTGGGAAGTGCTCATGTGGGGACAGCCGCCCCCGGCTGT
>WNFJ01249738.1_pt2 | contig 12552 bp, 10 predicted proteins | sample 5400461 | NCBI WGS metagenome assembly WNFJ01 (sample SAMN13153349, study PRJNA577476) | soil metagenome | isolation source: 115 cm saprolite on Douglas fir-dominated hillslope | place: USA:California | collected 2013-09-17 | reverse complement strand
GGTGATGGTGCTCGCGCCCTGGTAGTGCTGGCTGCTGTGCCGCACGTCGGCCCACGCCGCTCCCACGATGCGGATGAAGTCAAAGCCTCCGTGTTCGAAGAAACGCTTGTCCTCGGAGGAAAGAATCGCGTCTACCAGCATTACCGGCAAATCTTCATACCGCACGGGCCGCCGCTTCTCACGCGCGCTGTCGAAAAGATTGGTAATGAGTTCCGGTTCGATTTCCGCGGCGTCAAGTTGTCCGCCGCCGGCAAGCGGTTTGATGGATCGAATGCTCTTTCCCCGGAATTGCACCGCCAAGGCATTGTTCCCAGCAAAATACGAAAACTTCGAAGGCCGGATATCGACCGCGTTCGCCTGCACTGTGAATTGGCCGATGGCGCTTGCATCCTGAATCGGGCGGTATCCCACGCGGGTGAGATAGGCGGTCAGATCTTCCGGTCCCCAGGCCTGACCCGCCGAGATATGTTCCGGCGCGGAGAAGATCTGCGTGGTGTTCTGCAGGACGTTGCCGGAGAGCCGCGCATCGATCATGCGCGAGTACTTGATGTAGTAGTAGGCGAAAACTCCGCCAGCGGCCAGAAAGATGGCGAAGGCAGTGCCGAGGACGCTCAGCCCAATGACTGAAGTAAAGAATCCCTTTTGAATGCGAATGCGCAAACCTTAGCTCCCGAGGGCTGAACTCTTATTGTCTCGCAAGACCGTACTCTGGGAAAGACGGTGTTGCTCGATACCGGGTTGCCAACAAGAAATCGCGCAGTTGCTGCAACGACGCCTCAGATAACGATAATTCAGAAGAGGGCCTTGTTCTCGCTGGCTGGAGAAAAATGGAGATCCGTATGGTAGAAGAACAAGTCCACCGGAACGGTGTATTCCATCGAGATCTTCACGACGGAATTGGTGTTGAATACCTTGATGACGTCGCGCTTTGCCGGAATTTCCAATTCCTGCACGACCTTGAAAACATTGTCGCGAATCTGCTCTTCCGTGTAGCGATTTACCACCGCGAAGCGCGCTTGTTCTTGCATTTTGTCGGAAAGCTGGTAATTCGAAACATAAATAGGCACGATTTTGACCGCGGAATAGATCATGAGTAGAAAGATCGCCAGGTAAATGACGGACTTAAGCTTGCCTTCTCCACGTTCGAAGCGGCGGTGCGCCGCCGCGCGGCGCTCTCGGATGCCTTCAAGATGCACTGGACTCATCTCCCCCGGCTCGTCTATGCCGCAGGATGTTCGCGGCTGGGAACATCGCTGCGTGATTTCTCGTCCTACCAAAGCTAGCACCGGCGCGAAGGAGTGTCGAGAAATTGGCGCGGGAGATGTTCCCGGAAAGAAACGGGCCTAGTAGGCCCGGGCGAAGATCGCGCGCGCAGCGGCGGGCTTGCCGCAGTAAACGCATGTCCCGCTTTCATCTTCCTGATCCAGCGGCATGCAGCGCATGGTGGCGCGGGTTTCTTCCTTGATTTTGGCTTCGCAATCGGCACTCCCGCACCAGAAGGAAAAGGCGAAGCCATTCTCGACGGCTTTCTTCAGGTCGTCGTAAGTTTTCGCATCGTGTGTGTTGCTCTTTCGGAAAGCCAAGGCCTTGTCATGAAGCGATTGCTGGATTTCCGCCAGCAAACGCTCGATGGTGGCGGGCAGGTCGGCGAGCGATGCGCTGATCTTTCCTTCCCTGCCGGGACGGTCGCGGCGCGCAAGAACGGCGGCTTGTTTGGCGACGTCCTTAGGTCCCAGTTCCACGCGCAGAGGTACGCCCCGCATCTCCCAATCGTTGAATTTCCATCCGGGGCTCTGGCCTTCTCGTTCATCGAGCGTGACGCGAATGCCGGCTTTGACCAGCTCCGCCTTCAGTTTTCGCGCGGTGTCGAGGACGGACGCCTTTTCTTCGTCCGTCTTGAAGATCGGAACGATGACGACCTGATGAGGCGCAAGTTTCGGCGGCAGGACCAGGCCCTGATCGTCGCCGTGAACCATGATAATGGCGCCGATCACGCGCGTGGACAGTCCCCACGACGTTGTCCAGCAATGCTGCAACTGGCCGTTCTGGTCCAGGTATTTGACTTCGAAGGCTTGGGCGAAATTCTGTCCCAGAAAATGCGATGTGCCAGATTGCAGCGCCTTGCCGTCGCCCATCATCGCTTCAATCGAATAGGTGATATCCGCACCGGCGAATTTCTCTGCATCGGATTTCTTCCCGGGGATCACCGGAATTGCCGCGTCGTTTATCGCAAAATCCGCATAGATATCCAGCATCTGGCGGGTTTCCGCTTCCGCCTCCTCTCGAGTCGCGTGCGCGGTGTGGCCTTCCTGCCAATAGAATTCGAGCGTTCTCAGGAATAGTTTCGTCCGTAGCTCCCAGCGCACCACGCTGTTCCATTGGTTCATTAGTACGGGAAGATCGCGGTACGACTGGATCCACTTGGACCACATATGGCCGATGATGGTCTCCGACGTTGGACGAATTACCAGGGGTTCCGCAAGTTCTTCTCCGCCACCGATGGTGACAACCGCAAGCTCTGGCGAAAATCCCTCGACGTGGTGCTTCTCCTTATCGATGAAGCTGCGGGGAATCAGCATCGGAAACGCCACGTTTTGATGGCCGGTGGCCTTGAATCGGCGGTCGAGCGCCTGCTGGATGTTTTCCCACAGCGCCCATCCGTAGGGCCTCACGATCATGCAGCCGCGCACCGGCGCGCCTTCAGGACCAGTTGGTTGTACCACTCGGAAAAATCTTGTGCGCGGGTAGGAAGCTTTTCTTCGGCCATGCGGCGGTTCGTCCGTTCCTCTCAGATGCGATAACTCAAGCTAAGTAAACTCAAAAGCGTATCGGACGCATGCATGCGTGTCAACGCATGCATCGTACTGCATCGTACTGCATGCAATGGAAGGAAAGGTCTCCTCTCGGCCTTGCGGGCCTTGGCGCGCGGCATTACAATGCCACTCGTTCTGCACGAACACCTTTTCGTTCGCTTCCGGCTAGCGAACTTCTCTGAGGGAGAAACCACGCCATGAAACGTATCACTTTCATTTCCCTTCTGATTCTTTTTGCCACACCCTTCGCCCCGGCACAGGACTGGGCCAGAGCCGCCTTGGAAAAGTCTCCGCGCCACCGCGAGTGGGTCACCGTCAAGCACGATGGCCGCTCGGTCGAAACATTTGTCGTCTATCCCGAGTCGAAGGGCAAGACTCCTGTGGTTCTGGTCATCCATGAAATCTTTGGCATGACGGACTGGGTGCAAGATCTGGCGGATCAAGTGGCCGCAGCGGGTTACATCGCGGTCGCTCCCGATCTTCTTTCCGGCATGGGTCCGAACGGTGGCCGCAGCAGCGATTTTGCGGAAGGCAAGACGATGGAAGCCGTGAGCCACCTGAATCCCGATCAGGTGTCGGCGGATTTGAACGCCGCGGCGGATTATGCGCTAAAGCTCCCCGCTTCCAATGGCAAGCTCTTCGTTGGCGGCTACTGCTGGGGCGGCAGTCAAACTTTCCGGTTCGCTACGAATCGCGGCGATCTGGCGGCCGCTTTTGTTTTCTACGGCGGGCCGCCGGAGAAGGACGCCATGGCGCGCATCAAAGCCCCGGTCTACGGATTCTATGCCGGGAACGATGCCCGCATCGACGCGACCATTCCAGACACCATCACTCAAATGAAGGCGGCCGGCAAAAGCTACGACCCGGTAACCTACGACGGCGCGGGACACGGCTTCATGCGTGCCGGCGAAGCCCCCGATGCAAAAGATGCCGACAAGAAGGCGCGCGCCGACGCCTGGCTCCGCTGGAAGAGTTTGCTCGGAAAATAGAGCCGAGGACACCGCAGCGTCGAGTGCTGCGTCCGATGCAAATCAAGGGAAATGCACAATCCCCACGGTTGGCAATCGTCGAGGAAGGTCACCCCTGCTTCCGTTCGAGTTCCGCCCAGCGCGCATATAAGGTGTCCACCGATTTTTGTGCTTCATCCAATTGGGTGCAGGCGTTCTGGAGACTTATTCGATCGCTGGTGATTGCAGGATCTTCGAGTGCGGCGCGCTTGGCGTGAAGTATCTGCTCCGCTTCATTGATGCGGCTTTCCATGGCCGCGAATTCGCGGGCTTCGGTATAGGAGAGTTTCCTTTTTGCAACGGCGCGCGGGACTTCGTCCCTGGCCGGTCGAGGCCCGCGGTCTCCGTTTACTGACTTCGGGGTAGCCAGGGACAACTGCGTGCGCTGCCACGCTTCCCATTGCGAATAATCTGCAAAACGCTCCGCGCTTCCACGACCATCGAGTCCAAGAACCACGGTTGAGACGCGGTCCAGCATGAATCGATCGTGCGTGACCAGCACCAGCGCCCCTCCATATTCGAGCAGGCTCTCTTCCAGAATTTCCAGCGTGGGGATATCCAGATCGTTGGTTGGTTCGTCAAGCAGCAGAACGTCCGCAGGTTGAAGCATCAATTGTGCGATCAACACGCGGGCCCGCTCGCCCCCGGATAGCCTGCCAACCCGCTGATTCAGATTTTCAGACGAAAAAAGAAATCGTTCGGCCCATGCAGCAACATGAATCACGCGTTCCTGATAAATCACCGCGTCGCTGTCCGGCGCGAGCGCCCGGCGCAAAGTAATGTCCGGATCAAGTTCGCGGTTCTGGTCGAAGTATACGATTCGCAATCCCTCGGCACAGCGAATTTTGCCGGACTCTGGCTTGATGTCTCCGCGCAACAGGCGTAGCAAGGTTGTCTTGCCGCTCCCGTTCGGACCCACCAGCCCCACTCGCATCCCGGACATCACGCTGAACTGAATGTCTTTGAATAGTGTGCGGCTGCCGATGCCGTACGAAACGCCTTCAAGCATGATGAGCTGCTTGGTCTTCCGGTTCGTCGCGGAAAAATCGATTTCGGCGCTCGACGTGCGGCCGCGGGCGTTCATCTCTGCGAGTTCGCCAATCATCTCGTGCGCTTTATCAATGCGGGCCTTCGCCTTCGTAGCTCGCGCCTTCGGTCCGCGGCGAAGCCATTCGAGCTCGGTGTGAACGCGGTTCTCCAGCGACTCCTGACGCTTTTTCTGCGAGTGCAGGTACAGCTCCTCGGCCTCCAGGAATGCGCTGTAATTTCCCTTCACGCGGAGCGCGCCATCCTCGTAAGCGCCATTGAGTTCCACCATCTCGTTGGCGACGTTCTCTAGGAAATAACGGTCGTGGCTGACCACCACGCACGCGAACGCCGCGTTCCGCAAAACGGATTCGAGCCACTGAATCCCCGCGAGATCCAGATGGTTGGTGGGCTCGTCCAGGAGCAAAATGTCCGGCGCCTGGACCAAGGCTTCGGCAATGGCAAGCCGTTTGCGCCAGCCGCCGGAGAGCGTCGCGGCGTGCGTGTCAAGATCCGTAAAACCCGCGCGCCCCAGCGTTTCGGCAAAACGTGAGGCGCGTTCGGCTTCGGGAACGGCCGTTCGTAGGAGAGCGGTCTCGATGACGGAGCGAATCGTCACGCTCTTAGCAAACTCCGAAATCTGCGAGACGTAGCTCAGCCGCGTACCCTTGCGAATCGCCACATCTCCACTGTCTGGTTTGACGCGGCCGATGAGCATCTCCAGCAGCGTCGACTTGCCTGAACCATTCGGACCAATCACGCCGATGCGATCCCCTTCCGAGACGGTAAACGAAATGTTCTGGAAGAGCGGTGCGACGCCGTACGTCTTCGACAATCCTTGCGCGCTGATGATCGGAGCCAATTTTCTCGGTCTTCTCCTGTACATAGTTTAACCTTGAGTGTCATGGCGATGAAAACTCTGCAGACGGCTGCTTCCGGATCCAGTGAGACTCGTTCTTGATGCGCAAATTCGACGCCTTGGTTCTTGGCGGCGGAGCCGCGGGACTCCTCTGCGCCATCGAGGCCGGCAAACGCGGGCGGCGCGTTGCCGTGCTCGAGCATGCCGATCGAATCGGGAAGAAGATTCTCATCTCCGGCGGGGGGCGCTGTAATTTCACCAACATTCATTGCCAGCCGGACAATTTCATTTCCGCGAATGAACACTTCGCGAAATCCGCGCTGGCACGGTACACGCCCGCGGATTTCATCGCGGTGGTCGAGAAGTATCGCATTCCCTACCACGAAAAAACGCTCGGTCAACTCTTCTGTGGCCGCTCCGCGCAGGACATCACGGAGCTGCTGGAATCGGAGTGCCAGGCAGCGGGAGTCCAGACTTTTCTACAGAGCCGAATCCGGGAAGTGCAGCGCACCACGGAGTTCGTGGTACGCGCCGAATCCGGCGAATTTCAAGCCCCGGCGCTCGTCGTTGCGACGGGTGGCCTTTCGATCCCCAAAATGGGCGCAACGCCGTTCGGCTACAAACTGGCACGCCAATTCGGATTGAAAATCGTGGAAACCAAGCCCGCGCTGGTGCCCTTCGTCCTTGCCGGCAAAGATCGCAGCCGGTACTGCGAATTGGCGGGCGTCTCAGCAGAAGTAATCGCGCAGGCAAATCATCACGCCTTCCGCGAAAAAATGCTGATCACGCATCGCGGCTTGAGCGGACCCGCGATCCTGCCGATCTCTTCCTATTGGGAGAAGGGCCAGTCCATCCACATCGATCTGGCTCCCGATCGCGAGGTCACTGAGGCGATTCGCGCATCGAAAGTTCGCAATATGGCAGCCGCGCGAACGGCTTTTCAGGGAGTTCTGCCAAAGCGACTCGCCGAACGCTGGCTGGAAAACCATGCTCCCCCCGCATGGAACAATGATGCTCTGGCAAAACTGGAGAAGCAGGCACACGCGTGGGTGATCAAGCCTGCGGACACCGAAGGCTACGAAAAGGCAGAAGTGACGGCAGGCGGCGTCGATACTGATGAATTGTCGAGCAAGACGATGGAGTGTCTAAAGGTCAAAGGATTATTTTTCATCGGTGAGGTCGTCGATGTCACCGGCCAACTCGGCGGGTTCAATTTCCAATGGGCGTGGGCCTCGGGGGCTGCCGCAGGACGCGCGTTATGAAAGCAACAAAGAATCTTGAAGTTCGGGTTCTTAAGAAGCCTGCTGCTCCGCGTAAGCGACATATTCTTCATAAGGACCTTTGAAGTCCTCGATTTTGCCGCCCTGGAAATGCCAGATGCGCGTCGCAACTTCGTCGATGACATCGTGGTCGTGCGTAACCAACAGCACCGTCCCGTCGTACCGCTGCAACGCAATGTTTAAAGCGTTGATGGACTCGAGATCGAGGTGGTTGGTCGGCTCGTCAAGCACCAGAAAATTCGGTTTCTGCAGCATCAGACGGCAAAAAATCAGCCGCGCGGACTCGCCGCCGGAAAGCGCACGCGTCGGCTTCAGCGCATCTTCGCCGCTGAATAGCATCTGCCCCATCAGGCCACGCAACTCTTGTTGCGAAGCAGCGGGATCGAACTGCCAAAGCCACTCGATCGCAGTCATGCCTTTCGTGATGGATTCGCCGTGATCCTGCGCGAAGTAGCCCACGGCTACTTCATGTCCCCATCTCACCTCGCCGCCATCGATCGGGAACTGCTGGTCCTTGTCCTCGATGAATCCCGGCGCGTTGCGAACCAGCGACTTCAGCAGCGTAGTTTTACCGGCGCCGTTGCGGCCCATCAACGCGATTTTTTCGCCACGCACCACGCTTGCCGAAAAGCGCGGAATCACCTTCAGATCCTCATAGGACTTCTCGACGCTGCGAATCTCCAGCGGGTGGCGTCCCGAATTCCGCTTCATATCAAATTTAATGTACGGCCGCTGGATGTTGCTCCTCGCGAGCTCCGCCGTTTGCAAGCGCTCGACTTCTTTCTTGCGTGAAGTCGCCTGCGCGGAACGTGTGCCCGCGGAAAACCGCGCGATAAACTCCTGCAACTGCGCGATTTTTTTCTCGCGGTTGGCGTTGTCCGCTTCGATGCGTCCGCGAATTTGCGTCTTGGCCACCACCATATCGTCGTACCCGCCGACGTACATGATAATCGTCTCGTAATCGATGTCCGCGGTGTGCGTGCACACGCTGTTCAAAAAGTGCCTGTCGACACGCTGTTCAAAAAGTGCCTGTCGTGCGAGATGACGATCAGCACGCCTTCGTAGTCGCCAAGATATCTTTGCAGCCAGTGCACCGAATCGAGGTCCAAGTTGTTCGTCGGTTCGTCCAGCAGTAGCGCCGTCGGATTCCCAAAGAGCGCTTGCGCCAGCAGGACGCGCACTTTCTGCCCGCCTTGCAATTCACCCATCTTGCGTTCGTGCAGCGAAGCTTCCACGCCAAGGCCGTCGAGCAGCACCGCGGCATCCGCTTCCGCCGTGTAGCCGCCTTCTTCTCCGACGATGCCTTCGAGCTCCGCAAGACGCATTCCATCCGCATCGGTTAGTTCGTCGTGCGGTTTGGCATAGAGTGCGTCGCGTACTTCGAGCGCCTTCCACAGCGAGGCATTCCCCATAATGACCGTGTCGATGACGCGGTATTCGTCAAACGCAAACTGGTCTTGCCGCAGAACGCCCATCTTCTTCGGCCGCGTGATCGATCCGCTTGTCGAGTCGATTTCCCCAGTCAGAATCTTCATAAACGTGGATTTGCCCGCGCCATTCGGCCCGGTGACGGCGTAGCGTCGCCCAGCCATAAAGGTGCAAGTCACGTTCTCGAAGAGAACGCGCGGGCCGAAGCGCATGGTGATGTTATTGACCGAGAGCATAACCCTCTAAGTATAGCGTGATTTCGGCGTTCGCGCTCGTCGCCGCGCACAACTTTCTTTGTATAGAACATCCTGAGGAAGATGCCGCGCCACGCTCACGGCAAAGCGAACGTAAAGAGCGCCGATCCCGCAGCAACAGCTACATATTGTTTTCCGTCGATTGCAAAGGACATCGGCGACGAATACACCGACGCGCCGCATTGGAAGTGCCAAAGAGCTTTTCCCGAAGCGGCCTCCAGCGCGATGAAGTTTCCTTCCGCGTCGCCCGTGAAGACGAGCCCCCCTGCCGTGCAAAGCACCCCGGACCACGTCGGCGAGGGATGCTTCCATTCCCATTTCATTTTTCCAGTGTTCGGATCGATGGCGCGCAGCGCGCCGGTGAAAGGCGCGGCATCGTCGTTCGGAAAATAGGCGCTGCCATAGTACGCGTGTCCCGCTTCGTACGCCTGCGGCGCAGTGCTGAAGACGTCACACTGTTCCCGCGCCGTGACGTAGAACAGCTGCGTTTGCGGATCGTAGGTTGGCGACATCCAGTTCGTCGCGCCGGCCGCACCCGGGCACACGCGATTCCCTTCCAGCGTCGGAGAAGCATCCTTGCGCGCAAGGGGAACGCCGCTCGCGTCCTTCGAGTCGCTCCAGGTCACTTTCGCAAAAGGGTTCGCGAACAGCAGCTTTCCTTTGGCGCAATCGATCACGTAAAAAAATCCGTTGCGGTTCGCTTGCAGGATCAGGTGCCGCTCGCCCTGGTTCACCATGACGGGTACCTGCGTCGCGTCGTAGTCATGATCGTCATGCTTCGAAAATTGAAAATACCATTTGAGCTTTCCCGTCTCTGGTTCGAGAGCGAGCAAGGAATTACTGTAGAGATTGTCGCCCGCCCGCCCTTCGCCGCGATTCGAAGGCGAAGGATTGCCCGTGGTCCAAAAAGTAGTGTTGGTCGCGGGATCGTATGTTCCCGTGATCCACGCCGGCGCGCCGCCAATCTTCCACGATTCGCCTTCCCACGTTTCATGCCCCGGCTCGCCCGGACCCGGAACCGTGTAAAAGCGCCATTTACGCTCGCCCGTCGCGGCATCGTAGGCGTCAATAAATCCGCGAATTCCATATTCCCCGCCCGACACTCCGATAATCACGAGGTTCTTGATCGCCAGCGGCGCGAGCGTGATGCTGTAGCCTCCGCGATAATCCACGGCGGCGACATCCCAAACCACGTTGCCGGTTTTGGAATCCAGCGCGATAACATGCGCATCAAGCGTCCCAAGAAAAACTTTGTCGCCCAAAATCGCCAGCCCGCGATTCGCGCGCCCGCAGCACGGCCGAATATCCGGCGGCAACGCGCGTTGATATTGCCAGATCGGCCGCCCCGAGCGCGCGTCCAGCGCAAAAGCGCGATTATCCTGTCCGGTGCCATAAAGAATTCCATCCACAACCAGCGGCGTCGTTTCGAATTTCCCGCCCGCCATCGTCTGGTAAGCCCACTGGGGAACGAGCATCGCCGCATTCGAAGTGTTGATCTGCTCCAGCGTGCTGAACCGCCGCCCCGTGTAGTCGCCGGAGTACATCAGCCAGTTCTGCGGCTCTTTCGCCGAATCCAGCAATCGTTGCGGCGTCACTTGCGCGCGACCCGCGGGCGCAGCGCAAGCAGCGATAGTCAGCAGGACGAATGTCGCGCCTATTCCTACCGTCATTCCGAACGAAGCGAGGTATCTCTCTTCGATTGCCTTGTTCATCGATTCGCGTTTCATTGCGCACCCACCGCAAGCAGATACGCGATCACATCCTCCAGATCTTTATCGCTCAATGTTTTCTGATTGTAGGCCGGCATCAGCGATTCGCGGCTCTTCTCCAAGGATCGCAACTTGTCTTTTTCGAACAAGTGCAGTTGTTCGCGCGTGTCTATCATTTGCAGCGTGAAATGGTCTTCGTTCAGCACCACGCCAAGGAACTTCGTTCCATCCGCGGTGACCACCGTGACGGTCTCGTATTCCTGCGAGAATTCTTTCATCGCCTCGGAGATGCCCTGCGCCAATCGCCGGCTCGGACTGCGCACAGACTCCACGAGATAGTCGGTCGAGCGTGCCGAGCCGGTGGTGCTGAGGTCGGGTCCGAGCCGCCCTCCCTTGCCCTGAATCATGTGGCACGTCGAGCACGCCGCGCTCCCATAAAAAAGTTCCTTGCCGTGCGCCGCATTTCCCGCGGGTTGCGCAGGAGCTTTCACTTGTACGCTGCGGATGTAGCTGATCACTTGCCAGATCTCTTCTTCCGTCATTCCGACGCCCTGCTGCGTCGCCCCGTTCGGCGGCATGGCCGTGCCGGGAACACCTTCGTTAATCGTTCGAAACAGGTCGGGGTCGGAATTGCCATGACGCTTCTGCGCGCGGCTGAGATCAGGCCCCCGGCCTCCGCCCCGCGCCCCCAGCCCGTGGCAAAACGCGCAGTTCGCCCGGAATTGCGATTCGCCCAGCTTCGCAGCTTTCGCATCGCCAGCAAAAGGATTCTTGTCCTGCGCGCGGAGAGCCACTGCCGCTGCGGCGCAGGCAACCGCCACGGCGCACCCAAAAAGAAAACGCAAGCGCCACCACCGCGGCCAAGACTTACGTCGCCGGAAATTTGTTCTAGGCATGGACATCGTTTCGCTATGCCCCCTCGGATTGGTGATGTTGGACTGAGCAGCGATCGCGTTTCATTCGAATGAGGATGGGTTCGCGGCTAATATACCATTCGTCGCAACCAGGCGGGTGAACTTCACGGAATTTTAACAGACGAGGCGGCGCAGCTCATCGCCCCAACGGCAGATTGCGATTCGCACCAGCCTCCGATAGAATCCCGCGCGTTGCCGCTTCAGTCCCCACTACGGTTCCCTCATTTGTTTTCATGCTCTTGCGCACTCTTTTGCACATTCTTGCACTCACAAAAAACACAACCCCCTTGTTTTCAATCGTTTCCACACTCTGCGTCAAAAAACACAGCCGCCGCCGGGGGGAAGGGTCACGAGTCTCCACTCTGTCTCCACTCACCTCGATTGGCTTTCTTCCACTTCATCCGATAAAATCGCCTCACTGCGTACGCCCTGCCGGCAAATGGAACGGGCAAATGAGGACTCACTATGAGTAAGACCACAGACGCCAACGACCGGATGAACAGACCGCTGGACTCCGTCGACCCGCAAATCGCCGGCTTCCTCCGCGACGAAGCCAAGCGCCAAGCCACCGGTCTGGAACTTATCCCGTCGGAGAATCTCGTCTCCGAAGCGGTCCTCGAAGCCATGGGTTCGATCTTCACGAATAAATACGCCGAGGGCTATCCCGGAAAGCGCTACTACGGCGGCTGCGAATACGCGGACAAAATCGAGCAGCTCGCCATCGATCGCGCCAAGGAACTCTTCGGCGCGGAACACGCCAACGTCCAGGCGCATTCCGGCACATCCGCGAATGTGGCCGTCTATATGTCCACCCTGCAGAAGGACGATGTGGTTCTAGGCATGAATCTTTCGCATGGCGGCCACCTGACGCATGGGCATCCGCTGAATTTCTCCGGCCGAATGTACAAATTTGTCGCTTATGGCGTGAAAAAGGAAGATGAGCGCATCGACTACGACGAAATCGAAAAGCTCGCGAACGAACACAAACCAAAGATGATCGTCGCCGGCGCAAGCGCCTATTCGCGGATCATTGATTTTGAGCGCATCGGCAAAGCCGCGAAGTCCGTTGGTGCCCTCTTTTTTGTGGACATGGCGCACATCGCCGGACTTGTGGCCGCGGGCATGCATCCCAGCCCCGTGCCGCACGCGGATATCGTCTCGACGACGACGCACAAAACGCTCCGCGGTCCGCGCGGCGGCTTGGTCCTATGCAAGGCAGCGTTTGCCAAGGAACTGGACAAGCTGACCTTCCCCGGGACCCA
>WNFJ01754253.1_pt1 | contig 12553 bp, 9 predicted proteins | sample 5400461 | NCBI WGS metagenome assembly WNFJ01 (sample SAMN13153349, study PRJNA577476) | soil metagenome | isolation source: 115 cm saprolite on Douglas fir-dominated hillslope | place: USA:California | collected 2013-09-17 | reverse complement strand
CATCGCGGCAGGCGAGCGAGCTGTCGTCACCGCAGAGAAGGCGGCGTCGAAGCTCTCTTCCCAGGAGCTACGTCCCTTCACCAAGATCAAGTTGCTGGCTCCGATTCCGCGGCCCCCAAAAATACTTTGCGTCGGCCTGAACTATCGGGACCATGCGATCGAGTCGAAAATGGAGATTCCGCCGGTACCCACGGTGTTCGCGAAGTATCCTACGGCCGTGATCGGGCCGGGAACTCCTATCGTGGTTTCATCGGTCACGGAGAAGCCTGATTACGAAGCTGAACTTGCGGTAGTGATTGGCAAGGGAGGAGAACGGATCTCACGGGCGAATTGGCGCAGTCACGTATTCGGCTACACTGTCCTGAACGATGTGAGCGCGCGCGACGTACAACTCGCGACCTCCCAGTGGACGTTAGGCAAGAGCCTCAGTACCTTTGCACCATTGGGCCCGCACATTGTTACCAGCGACGAGATCCCCGATCCTCAGGCGCTTGATATTCGTCTTTCTATTGGGGGCGAAACGCTCCAGCATTCGAACACCCGGGAACTGATCTTCGGTGTTCCTGAGCTTATCGAGCATATCTCGCGCTTCGTGGCTCTGGAGCCCGGCGATATCATCAGTACCGGAACGCCGGCAGGCGTGGGACTGGGCCGCACGCCGCCTCGATGCTTGCGTCACGGAGACGAAGTCGTGATTGAGATTGAGAAAATTGGCACACTCAGGAATCCGGTAGTTGCAAGTTCCAACTGACACGCAAACAGGAAAGCTCAAATCCACGATCGAGAGGCTTATGGATAGCAAATCTTCTTCCCGGCGTAATTTCCTAAAAGGACTCGGAGCCGCTGGCGCACTGACTGCTGCTGGCATGCCAAACATTTATGGACAGACGACCACCACTCCTGCTCCCCTGCAGACCCAGGTTCCTGACAAGGCGCCGGCGGAATCTGCCGAAGTCCAGGCAGACCGCGTTCGCCGCATGCAATGGTGGCATCAAGCCAAGTTCGGGATGTTTATCCATTGGGGCCTGTACAGCGTTTTAGGGCGGCACGAATGGGTGATGGAGAACGAAGGCATTCCCGTCTCGGAGTACGAGCCGCTGGCGAAGCGCTTTAATCCCAAACCGAATGCGGCACGCGCGTGGGCCAAGCTGGCGCGCCAGGCCGGGCAGAAGTATATGGTGATGACCACAAAGCACCACGAAGGCTTTTGCCAGTGGGACACAAAACTTACAAATTACTGCGCTGCCAAGCAGGGACCAGGCCGCGACCTGGTGCGTGAATACGTTGACGCAGCACGGGCGGAAGGCTTGCGCGTTGGCTTCTATTATTCTCTGATGGATTGGCATCATCCCGATGGCGCGCGTTGTGCAACGGATGAAGAAGCTCGCAAACGTTTCGTCGCGTATACCCACGGGCTCATCCGCGAGCTGTTGACCAATTACGGGAAAATAGACGTCCTCTGGTATGACGTTCGCTGGCCGCTCAAGGCCGACCAATGGGAATCGGAAAAAATGAACAAGATGGTGTTCGAGCTGCAACCGGACATCATTGTGAACAACCGCAATGGCTTGCCCGGCGACTTCGCCACTCCTGAACAGCGCATCGCGGCTGAGACCAACGGACGCGCCTGGGAATCCTGCATGACGTTGAACGATAGCTGGGGCTTCCAGCAGAGCGACGATAGCTGGAAACCATCGAAGCAGGTGATCCGCAATCTGATTTCCTGCGCACGCGATGGCGGCAACTACCTGCTGAATATCGGACCAAAACCAGACGGTTCGATTCCTGAAGAGTCTGTCCGGATACTGACCGAAGTTGGACAGTGGATGGCGAAGAACGGCGACACGATCTATCAATCCGATCTGTGCCAGCCGCGCAGGAATAACTACGCAAGCTTTACGCGCAAAGGGAACACGCTATACATGCACGTGCATTATTGGCCGGGCGACACCGTGGCCATGAGCGGACTGCAGACCAAGGTGAAATCCGCCAGGCTTCTGGCCGGCGACAAGAAGATCGAGTTCCATCAAGACCCTTACCGGGTCCGCTTTACCGGACTGCCGACCCAGTCGCCGGACCATCCGGTGACCACGATCGCTATGGAGTGTGAATCCGAGCCAACACAGGACTCGATCTTTGTTCGCAAAGAGAAGCCGCGGGAAGGCGTCTGAGAGCCGCGACCGCGGGCTGTTCTCCAAGCGATTCGGGGTAGCAGTCCCATGCGGTGAATCGCAAACTCAAGAAGGAGAGCTTGATGTCAATCGACAGGAGTTCGCGTAGAAATTTTCTTCGGCTGACTGGCGCAGGACTCGCCGGAGCGACGTTGGCGGTACCATCGGTGACCGCCGCGTTTGCGGCGTCAGTGGTCAACGACAAAGATTCCGCAAAAGACAAAGCCGGCGCCGGCACTTACAGTGTGCGGGCTTTCGGCGCCAAAGGGGATGGGAAAGCGATAGATACATCTGCGGTCAACAAAGCGATTGAAGCTGCCGCCGCTGCCGGGGGCGGGATTGTCCATTTTTCCGCAGGTACATACGCATGTTTCTCGATTCATTTGAAGAGCAAGGTCGCGCTTTATCTGGATCCTGGCGCCACAATTCTCGCTGCGGAATCAGGCGCGGCCGGCCAATACGATTCTGCCGAACCTTTTCAGTTCGACAAATACCAGGATTACGGTCACAGCCATTGGCACAACAGCCTGATCTGGGGCGAGGATGTGGAGAACGTATCCATTCTTGGTCCGGGAATGATCTGGGGCAAAGGACTCAGTCGCGGTACCAGCAGAGATCAACCGAAGGCGGAAGATCCCGGCGTCGGCAACAAGGCGATCTCGCTGAGAAATTGCCGCAACGTCACACTGCGCGATTTTACGATCTTGCACGGCGGACACTTTGGCATCCTGGCGCTTGGCGTTGACAACTTCACCCTCGACAATCTCACCATTGATACCAACCGTGACGGCATGGACATTGACTGTTGTCGCAACGTGCGCATCTCCAATTGCAGCGTGAACTCGCCCTATGACGACGGTATCTGCCTCAAGAGTTCTTTCGGCTTGGGTTATGCCCGGGCGACGGAAAAGGTCACCATCACAAATTGCTTCGTCAGCGGCTTTCAGGAAGGGACGCTCCTGGATGGCACTTATAACCGCACATTGCCCCGTCCCAACTTCAGTCCCACAGGCCGGATTAAGTTCGGTACAGAATCCAACGGCGGTTTCAAAAACATTACGATCTCAAACTGCATCTTTGAATTCTGCCGCGGGCTTGCCCTGGAAACCGTGGACGGCGGGATTCTGGAAGACGTAACCATCAACAACATCACCATGCGCGACATCACCAATGCGCCCATCTTCCTTCGCCTGGGCAGCCGTATGCGCGGACCTGAGGGCGTTCCGGTGGGCGTGTTGCGCCGGGTCATCATCAGCAATGTCATGTGTTCGAATGCTGCTTCCGGGCTGGGCTCCATTATCAGCGGCATTCCCGGACATGAGATTGAAGACATCACGCTGAGCGATGTTTACATACAGCATCAAGGCGGGGGCAGCAAAGACAATGCCGTCCTTCAGCCGCCCGAGGACGAGACCAAGTATCCAGAGCCGACGATGTTCGGGCCGGTCCTGCCCAGTCACGGTTTTTTTATCCGCCACGCCAAAAACGTTCACCTGAGCAACGTTGAAGTTGTCTGCCTCAAGGAGGACGCGCGTCCGGCATTTGTTTTGCAGGACGTGAGAGGCGCGGATTTCTTCCGCGTCAAGGCGCAGCGCTCGCCGGACGCGTCGACGTTCGCGCTGAAAAACGTGGCCGATTTCAGCCTGAGCCAAAGCCGGCCACTGCCGGATACGCAGCTAGAGAATGTTGTAGAAAGGAAGTTCTAGGAAGAGCTCTTGGCGTCTTAGATACGACCTGGAAGCACGCTTGCTTCGGCGGCCGCCAAGGTAAACTGTCTGGAGGAGGTAGCGGCAATGCAAATGGACCGGCGTGAGGTCTGTTCTCTTTTCTCCGCTGTCTTGTTGTCGGGAGCCTGGATTTCGGCTGAATCTTCACCGCTGGCCTCCGCCGCTTTTGCCTTCAGCGATTTGCAACCTCGCGCGAATCAGAATGGTTCCGGTGAGGTCCGCAACATTGTCAACGGCAGTACACCCACCGGAGAACAGGTAGAGGTCCATGAGACGACGCTTAACCCGGGCCGGTCGCCTCATCCTCCACACCGGCACAAACACAGCGAGTTCTGGCTCATCCGCGAAGGCACGGTCGAAATCACCATCAACGCAAAGCAGTATCAGCTTGGACCAGGTTCAGCTGCGTTTGCTGCTTCGAACGACGAACACAGCATTAAAAACATCGGCAACATACCGGCAAATTATTTCGTGGTCGCGATCGGCCCCATGTGACGGGCCAGCGTTGGACATGAAATCCAGAAATCACTATTCTTAGGGCCTAATGCGCAACGCGGCAGTATGGATCTTTTTCTTTGCGGTTTGTTTCGTTACGGCACTGACTGCCAACGGTCAGCAATGGATGCCACTTGGCAATGTCTCACAGGTCTCGCGGATTCCAGGCGGCGTTGAACTTAAAGCGGGCCAGTCCAGGATTCGCGTAACTACGGTACGCGACTCGGTCATACGCGTCAGGGTAACGCCTAAAGGAGTATTTGGAACAGACGCGTCCTGGGCAGTGAATTCACAACCGGCTCTGAATGCATCACCAAAGATCACCGAGACGTCGTCTGCTGTTGAGGTGGAAACTCCGGCGGGGCATGTTCGCATTATGAAGAACCCCATTCGCCTTCAATTCCTGGACACAACCGGCCAAGTCATCGCTGAAGATGATGAACAGGCATCGATGTCATTCAAGGGCGATGCATTCCGTGTCACGAGGAAGATGCCTGAGGACGAGATGTACTCCGGCCTGGGTGACAAGACCGATCTGAATCTTCGCGATCACGCTTTTACCATGTGGAACACCGATGCCTTTGGCTGGCAAGAGTCCACCGATCCGTTGTACAAGAGCATTCCGTTCTTCATCGCACTCCGCAAGGGCAAGTCGTACGGGACTCTCCTGGACAACACCTGGCGAACTTTCTTTGATTTCGGCAAAGAATCGCATGATCGCTATTCATTTGGCGCGGATGGCGGGGAACTGAACTATTACTTTTTCTTCGGGCCGGATCCAAAAAAAGTCGTGATCTCGTTTGCAGCTCTGACCGGAAAAACGCCTCTGCCGCCGTTGTGGGCTCTGGGATATCAGCAATGCCGATACAGCTACTATCCGGAGTCGAGGGTCCGTGAACTGGGCCAGACTTTCCGCACAAAGAAAATCCCGGCAGATGTGATCTATCTGGATATTGATTATCAGGAAGCCTACCGTCCTTTCACCATCAACCGCGAATATTTTCCGACCTTTGAAAAGATGGTTCAGGACCTGCGCAACCAGGGATTCAGCATGGTTGTCATCACTGACCTTCACATCGCCAAAGTTCCTGGCTACAAACCGTATGACGAGGGGCTGGCCGCAGACCTCTTTATAAAGAACCCGGATGGAACCACGTACGTCGGCAGAGTGTGGCCGGGCCCGAGCGTTTTTCCTGAGTTCACTCTTTCCTCAGCGCGCCGTTGGTGGGGCACGCTCTATAAGGATTTTGTGGGAATGGGCATCCGCGGCTTCTGGAATGACATGAACGAACCCGCAATCTTTGATCGCCGCGACAAGACCATGCCCCTGGAGACCGTGCATCGGCTGGATGATGGCAGCAAAGTTGATCATCGCGCCGTGCACAACGTGTTCGGCATGCTGAATTCGCGGGCTACCTACGAAGGATTGCTGAAGCTCCAGCCAAACGAGCGACCTTTTGTGCTCACGCGGGCCACTTACGCCGGAGGCCAGCGCTACGCCGCTACGTGGACTGGCGACAATTCAAGCACGTGGAACCATTTGCGCATGACAGTTCCCACTTTGCTCAACCTCGGTATTTCGGGAAATCCGCTGGTTGGGAATGATGTTGGCGGGTTCAATGGCAATCCGTCGCCCGAATTGCTCACCCGGGGGACAGCCCTGGCAGCCTTCACTCCTGTCTTTCGAAACCATGCAATGAAGGGCAGCGCGAACCGCGAGCCATGGGTTGACGGGCCAGAACATGAGCAATGGAGAAAAGCGTCGATCGAACAACGCTACCGGATGCTTCCTTATGTTTATTCGCTGGCGGAAGAGGCATCGCGGACTGGCTTGCCCATGATGCGTCCGCTCTTTTTGGAATTCCCGCAAGAGGAATGGCTCAACGGAAATCAGGACGAGTTTCTTTTCGGACCACACATGCTGGTTGCGCAGCGGGTGTGGGAGATGGCGCTTTCTTATGATGTCCGGCTCCCCTCCGGAGAGTGGTATGACTACTGGACTGGCAAAAGAGTCGTGGGAGGGCCTTCGCGGCCAATCCAGACTACGGCTCCAGCGGCTAACGAGCTGCCTGTCTATGTGCGGGCGGGAGCAATTATTCCGCACCAGCCGCTGATTCAAAGCACCCAGGAGATACCGCAAGGACCGCTGGAGCTACGCGTATATCCCGGTCCCAATTGTTCAGGGTCCATCTACATGGATGATGGTCACACTTTCAACTACCAGCAAGGAGAATTCTTGCGCGAGAGCTTCACCTGCTCCCAGGTTTCGATACAAACGACCGCCACGGAAGGAAACTACAAGCCGTGGTTCCATGAAATTCAATTTACGGTTTACGGTATTGTGTCAACTCCCGCAAAGGTGACCATCGACGGCGCTCTAGTCAAGAATTTTGACTACGATGCTGCCCATGGACTGGTGACTGCAATTGCACCGTACCGATTGTCTGGTTCGAAACTTGAGATTCAGTATTGAATTTTGACTGAGAAAAGTTTCGTCGAGAGAGGATTTGAACCCCCGGCCCCTGGTCCCTGACCCTAGTGTGGCTGGATTCTTGTCCGCTTTCCATTTCGGCAACGCAAGTCGCACGGCGTAGGCGAATTCGGATTAAAAATGTCGAGCAGCGTCAGCGACCGCCGTCGCGCCGGCGACTATGCCGCGCCCGACAAGCTTACCCAGGCCCTCTACTCCGATTGTCATTGAGTGCGGTCCCGCCGAACGGGGCGGCGGAACAACAGACCCTACGGACGGCGGCGGTAGCAAAGAGAGCGCCGTCCTCCAGCCGGCCGAGGACGAAAACAAATATCCTGAGCCAACGATGTTCGGGCCCGTTCTGCCAAGCCACGGTTTTTTTATCCGCCACGCCAGGAACATTCACCTGAACAACGTTGAGGTCGTCTGCATTAAGGAAGACGCGCGCCCGGCCTTTGTTGTGCAGGACGTGAGAGGCGCTGATTTTTTTCGCGTCAAGGCACAACGCCCCCCGGACGCCTCCACCTTCGCACTGAAAAACGTGGCCGACTTCAGCCTGACCCAGAGCAGGCCGCTGCCGGATACCGTGCTTGAAAATGTCGTAGAAAGAAGCTCTGACTAGGACCGTTGGTGTCTCAGACACATCTATTCAACGAGCGACTCGCAAACAAGGGGCCCCGCGACTAATCTTTTCAATCGCTTACGATGAATTTCTGCCGACCCGCCTTGCCGCGGGCGCAGACCGATTCTGGGCCGCCGAAGTTTCAAGAGGACAACAGGCCGTTGCTTGCGCCTTCCGCCGAATAGCGACAGCAGATAGGGGACAGCAAAGGGATTGAGAACGGTCTGCCTCGGCATTACTCCATTGCGGGAGAGCGCACTGATTTTTTTATAGAACCCTTCTACCCGTCTCGAACATCAGAAGAGTTATTCGAAGGGCAATATACTTGTATCTCAAAGACGGGAAAGGCGCCGGCGCGCAATTCGAGTCGAGCGTAGATTAGAAAAACCCATGAGTACATTGTCAGTGCCGCAACCAGAAACCCGCATGCATCGCTATGAAGCGCTGCTCCGCATGGCCAAGACCATGTCTGTCTGCACGGACTGCGATGCTGCGGAGGACGTGCTCACGAAAGAACTGGGCCAGGTGGTTTCCTTCGACTATCTTCATCTTGTAACCTTTGAGCATGAAAGCCAGGTCGTGTCGTGGGAAGTGCTGCACGTCAATGGCAGAACTCTGGATGTGTCCGACCGGGCCGGGTTCTTACGGGACGCTCCGACTGACTGGGTGCATGAATCGCAGCAGGTCCTGGTCACCCCCGACTGGCGGCGCGAAACAGACTTCTCGAATTACAGAGAATTTCTTGGCCACCTCGGTATCGTCTCCACCTGCTCGCTCCCGCTGGCCAGAGGAGAGCGCCGGCTGGGAGTGCTCAGCCTTGGCAGTTTTCGCCCGCACGCTTACCCGGAAGAGGAAACCCCTTTTCTCCGTTTGGTTGCAGACCAAATCGCACTGGTCCTGGATGCGGCAGTTAACTTCCATTCGTCTGAGCGTTTGCAGGACCGGCTAAAACTCATCCTTGATCTCACGAACCAGGTCGTCTCAAACCTGGAGTTTGATGATCTCCTGCACGCCATCTCCTCCGGTGTTCGACGTGTGATGGATGCTGACGCGGCAGCGGTGATGTTGCCCGACGAAGAAGGAAAACACTTGCGGGTACATGCGCTAGACTTTCCAGACACTAGAGGGGTCTTCACTGAAGGAGCTTTGGTACCGATCGAGGGGACCCTGCCAGGTAACGCTTTTCAAACCGGCAAAGCCATCGTCCTAAACCAACTGGATCGGGAGACTATCCCGGAAGAGATGTATCGAAAAGCCAAAGGCGAAGGACTGAACTCGTTCTGTGACTTGCCGCTTATCAGTCGAAAAAGGCTTCTCGGGGTCTTAGCTGTGGCACGCAAGGAAGAAAACACATTCGATGAAGATCAGGTCAATTTCCTGACCCAGGTCGCAAACCAGGTTGCAATCGCAATCGAAAATGCGATTGCTTACCGTGAGATTGCTGAGCTGAAGGACAAGCTGGCCCAGGAGAAGCTGTATCTGGAGGATGAAATCCGCGGCGAGATGGATTTCGAAGGAATTGTGGGCCAGAGTTCGGGCCTGCGGCACGTTCTCAGCCTCGTAGAAACTGTGGCGCCGAGCGATTCCACCGTCCTGCTTTTGGGTGAAACAGGCACGGGCAAAGAGTTGATAGCGCGGGCAATCCACGACCGCAGCCGGCGCAAGGGCCGGACGCTGGTGAAGCTCAATTGCGCCGCGATTCCCACTGGGCTGCTTGAAAGCGAACTCTTCGGGCATGAACGCGGCGCGTTTACCGGCGCCATTTCGCAAAAGATTGGGCGGCTGGAACTGGCGGACCAGGGGACACTCTTCCTGGACGAGGTGGGAGACATCCCTACCGATATCCAGCCGAAACTCCTGCGTGCCTTGCAGGAGCGGGAGTTTGAGCGCCTGGGCAGCACACGAACCAAGAAAGTGGACGTGCGACTGGTGGCTGCGACGAACCGCAACCTGGAAAAAATGATTGAAACCCGCGAATTCAGGAGCGATCTATATTATCGGCTGAATGTGTTTCCAATTCGCATTCCTCCGCTGCGGGAACGGCCTGAAGATATCCCGCTTCTTGTGCGCTATTTCACGCAGAAGTACGCCCGCCGCATGGAGAAGCAGATCGAGTCTATTCCAGCAGCCGCGATGAAAAGGCTCTCAGTGTGGCACTGGCCGGGGAACATTCGCGAGCTGGAAAACTTCATCGAACGTTCAGTCATTCTGACCCATGGCCCCACTCTGCAAGTGCCCCCTGGGGAGTTAACAACCAATAATGTACCCGTTGCTTCGATTCCAAGGGCCACAGGCGACCGCGAAAAAATTCTGCGGGCCCTCCAGGAAACCAGGGGACGTGTTGCCGGGGCGGATGGCGCCGCGGCCCGCATGGGAATCAAGCGCACCCCCCTCATCTCACGCATGAAGAAGCTCGGCATTGATCCTCGGGCGATATCGTAAGCCTGACACCATTTCCCATTTCCGAACCGTCGCCTGGTTCGATTACCTGCTCACATTCTTCACTGCAAACCACAAAAGATCAGCCCGCTTGTCGATTTGATCGAATATCAAGCGTCGTTATGGCGAAGGGCTGGATATGTGAGTGCCTCTCGTCACTCTTGACAATTTGTCGAAAGGTAATTCGACATTTTCGACACCTGAGTAGGCATAACAATCGCTTCGGTCTTGCAATTTCAATCGTTTGCGAGCATTTCCGCAGCCCTGGAGAGTTGGCATGTAGCGTGCGTTTGTCAATGGCGGAAAACATCATGTTCAGAATCTCCACCATTGAAACGCAGCGTGAGCGGAGGCTAGTTGTGGAAGGAACGCTGGTAAGTCCGTGGGTCGCTGAGCTGCGAAGTACCTGGAGCAGTGCCGGCAGTTCACTGGAAGGCCGCAAGCTGGTCATTGACCTACGCAATGCGACTGCCATCGATATGGAGGGAGAGGCTGCCATTCTCGAGTTGATGAAAGAAGGCGCGAAGTTTTGTTGCAGCGGCGTTTTAACCAAGCACGTGCTCAAACGGGCTGCCCACAGATGCCATACCAACCTGCATAACGTTCTAAACCGGCGGCGTTCGAAAAGGGAAGAGCAGTGATTACGGAGGTGTGTGTGAAAGAAACCAGGAAAATCTCGAAAGGCGAATCCGCTTTGTATGCTACCGGCTCCGACTTCTGCCGGGTTTTCAAGGAAGACATGCAGAATCTGTACGGGCTGTCGCTGCTGCTTACCGCAGATCCGGAGAAAGCTGAGCAGTGCTTTGTTGCGGGCCTGGATGATTGCGCCGCGGGCAATCAGGTCTTCAAGGAATGGACCCGGTCCTGGGCGCGACGGGCAATCATCAAGAGAGCGATCCGGCTGATTGCGCCCGAGCCCGAAAGTGCCAATGGCGTTTCACAGACTGCTGTCTTGAATCACGCTAAAGATCTGGAACTGCAGAACGAGATTTCCGCCCTGCTCGATCTTCAATCCTTCNNGCTTTGTATTCGTGATGTCAGTTCTCGAAGGCTACTCGAATCGGGAGTGTGAGTTGCTCCTTGGGTGTACACACCAAGTCCTGATTGCCGCTCGAGTTCGAGCCTTGCAAGAGTTGGCGCGTCTTGTTGAGGTTCAGGATGGAAGCCACGCGGCCGCCACCCTAAGAACGGAAGCATTAAACAACGATAAAAATTCCTTGATCAAGCTAGCTCTACGCGCCCGGCTGGCGACTCCGGCCTAAGGGATTTCGCAAGACAAACAACATCATTCTTGAAATCAATGCGTTAATCGAAATTGAGGGGGAAAGATGAACACACGGGAACGGATTAATTTGAAGCCTCGTTACTTAAATATCGGTTTTTTTGCAGCTCTACTGCCGCTGCTCGCGGCATGCAATAAGAACAATGTCCAGGCGGCAGGACCGTCCGCGCCGCCGCCGCCGCTGGTCACTGTCGTGCAAGCCAGCGCGCAGGATGTACCCAAATACCTGGATGAAATAGGCAAGAACGCGGCCTATGAGTCCGTGACAGTAACGCCTCAAGTAGGCGGACGCATTGTTGAACGTCACTTTCAGGATGGCCAGAATCTCAGGAAAGGCCAGCTGCTCTTCGTAATCGATCCGCGCCCCTTCAAGGCGCAGCTCGATTCGGCCCAGGCCACCCTGGCCCAGACCAAGGCGGCGCTTGATCTGGCGAAAATTCAATTTTCCCGCGACCAGGAAATCATCGGTACCCGTGCGATTTCCAAGCAGGACTACGACACTAAGAAAAACACCGTGGACGTAGACCAGGCGCAAGTGGCGGCTGCCGAGGCAGCTCTAGAAACTGCCAAGCTCAATCTGGAGTATTGCTACATTCACTCGCCTATTGATGGCCGTGCCGGGGCGCGTCTGGTCGACGCTGGGAATGTGGTGCAGGCGAATACGACTCCATTACTTTCCATACAGCGAGTGGATCCCATCTACGCGAATTTCACTATCACTGAGCGCGATCTTCCTGACGTTCAGAAACAGATGGCGCGCGGTGGTCTGAAGGCACTGGTTCGTCTCCCGTCGGACCAGGACAGCGCAGCACGAACCGGACGGATCGAGTTCCTTGACAACACGGTGCAGAACGGCAGCGGCACTGTGAACCTGCGGGCCACGATCAGCAATCCGGACCGCCATTTCTGGCCCGGCCAGTTCGTAGACGTAAAGCTTGTTCTGATTACAGAGAAGGGAGCGGTGCTAATCCCCAATCAAGCCGCACAGATCAGCCAGCAAGGGCCGTTTGTCTACGTGGTGAAGCCGGATGATACAGCCGAGCTCCGCCCGATAAAACTGGGCCAGCGTCAGGGCGACGCAGTTGTCGTCACTGAAGGCATCGCCGCCAATGAGCGCGTGGTACTAGCAGGCCAGCTGTTGGTTCGGCCGGGTGGCAAAGTGCGGGTCGCTACCAGCGCTCCATCTGCGTCAAGTGGCGCCGGCAAAGAGAACACGCAAGGCGGAGGTTACTGATGAACCTTTCAGAACCATTCGTTCGTCGTCCAGTGATGACTGTTGCATTGACCGTGTCGGTCATCCTCTTTGGAATCTTCGCTTATTTTCGCTTGCCGGTGAGTGACCTTCCG
>WNFJ01421712.1_pt2 | contig 12553 bp, 12 predicted proteins | sample 5400461 | NCBI WGS metagenome assembly WNFJ01 (sample SAMN13153349, study PRJNA577476) | soil metagenome | isolation source: 115 cm saprolite on Douglas fir-dominated hillslope | place: USA:California | collected 2013-09-17 | reverse complement strand
AAAGTTTGCTTTCGAGGACGCGAAGTACGTCTCCGCCATCGTAACGCGCGCTGCATCCGTTGGTTGAAAGCCGCCCTCAAGCGGCAACCGAAGGCTAACCACGAATACACACGAATGGACACGAATAACGGCAAACTGCTATTCAGAGACGAAGTTTTTCAAATCGTTGGCTGCGCAATCGAGGTCTTGAATACCCTTGGTCATGGAATAGTTGAGAAGCCATACGAAAATGCGTTGGTTGTGGAGCTTGGACTGCGAAAAATTCCGTTCCGGCAACAGCCTGCGTTCGACGTTTTCTACAAGGGCCCGGAAAGTCGGTCTATTTGTCCCGGACGTCATCGCTTTCGATTCTATCGTTGTGGATACGAAAGTAATTGACCGGATTACGGATCACGAGCGGAGCTTGATGTTGAATTATCTGCGAATTACCGGCTTGCGTGTTGAAATCATTCTTAATTTCAAGCACCGCAGATTGGAGTGGGAGCGGATTGTCTTATGAATTCGTGTTTATTCGTGTCGATTCGTGGTTGAGAAAACGCTGTGCGAAAAGGAAGATTCAAAAAGCCGGCTGCGGAATTAGCGCAACGCTACAGCGAATCCGTTTCGTTCGATCGGCGACTGTATCGATACGATATTGCGGGATCGATTGCGCACGCCGCAGCGCTTGCCCAAGCCGAAATCATAACCGCCGATGAGCGGCGAAAGATCGAGAAGGAATTGCGCGCGATCGAAAAGGAGATCGAATCCGGGAAATTCGAGTGGGAGCAATCACTCGAAGACGTGCACATGAATATCGAAGCCGCGCTCATGAAACGAATCGGCGCCGCTGGCGCGAAGCTGCACACCGCGCGCAGCCGGAACGATCAGATTGCGCTGGATCTTCGGCTTTATGTGAAAGAGGAGAGCCGCGAGGTGGACGCCCATCTGCGCCGACTGCAAAACGCGTTGCTTTATCTTGCCGAGCAACATCTGGATGTGGTGATGCCCGGTTACACGCATCTGCAGCGTGCACAGCCAATTTTTCTCGCGCATTATTTACTGGCGCAAATTGAAGCTTTCGCGCGCGACGCGGAACGCCTCCGTGATTGCAACGCGCGAACGGATGTTTTGCCGCTCGGTTCCGGCGCGATAGCTGGATCGACAATCGTTCTCGACCGCGTGCTAATGGCGCAGCAGCTCGGGTTTTCGCAGGTGAGTCAGAACAGTCTCGATGCCGTCGGTGATCGCGATTTCGTTTGCGAATTTCTTTTTTGTCTGGCGATGATCGGGATGCATCTCTCGCGATTAAGCGAAGATTTGATCACCTGGAGCACGCACGAATTCGGTTTTGTCGAATTCAGCGACGCTTTTTCTACTGGTTCCAGTTTGATGCCACAGAAGAAAAATCCTGATATGGCGGAACTTACGCGCGGTAAAACCGGCCGACTCTACGGCAACTTGTTGTCGATCTTAACCACGTTGAAAGCGCTACGATCGTCTTACAATCGCGACATGCAGGAAGATAAGGAGGCGCTCTTCGATTCCGTCGATGCCGTTCGCGCCGCACTGGAAGTGTTTTCGGCAATGTTGCCGAAAATTAAAATCAATCGCAGTCGCATGGAAGCTGCGGCCGGCGATCCCAATCTTTTCGCGACCGATCTGGCGGAGTATTTAGTCAAGAAAGGAATGCCTTTCCGGGAAGCTCATAAAATCATCGGGCAGCTCGTCGCGCGCAGCGTGACAAAAGAGACTCAGTTAAATCGAGTGCCGCTGGCGGAAATGAGAAAGCTTTCGCCGCTTTTCGCTGTCGATGTTGCGAATGTTTTTGACATTCGCCGCTCACTTTCAGAACGCCGAGCGATTGGCGCTCCGTCGCCGGAGAACGTTGCAGCGCAGCTTAAGCGCTGGCGCTCGGATCTGGGTAGGGGCGATTGACCTGAATCGCCTCGTCCGCGGAGCGGCCGATCCACCAAAGCGTTCGCTTTTCCTCCCTGGTTTCATAATCTTCCGAGGTGAAGCGCTGCGATCTCGTGCAAGACGGCCAGGGCTGGGAAACAGTCTCGAGCGCTCGGCAGTTTGCTAACGCACATGTCGAAGTCGTGATCGATCAGGTACGAACACCGTCGCGGGCCGAACCCCGTTCGTGGACCATCGTGCACCGAAAGGCAGCTGTCATTATCGCGCCGATGACTCGCGACGGAAAGATCGTCCTGATTCGGCAGGAACGCATCCCAATCCGCGCCGCGATTTGGGAAATGCCTTCGGGCCAGATCGACAATGGTCTAACCGCCGACGCTGACCCCCCTCACCGCACGTCGAAAGCGATCGAAGAAGTCGCGTTGCGCGAGCTTCGCGAAGAGGCCGGCTATGAGCTGGCTAGCGACGGCGAGTTCATCGCGCTTGGATATTATTTCTCGTCGCCTGGGTTCACGGATGAACGCGGCTACTTTTTGCTGGCGTATCCGGTTGCTCCGTGCCCGGTGTACGTGCGGGACGAATCGGAATCGATTCTGGATTGCCGCCCATTCAGCATTCCGGAAATTCGTCGCATGATTGCCGAGAACGAAATCCGCGACGCCAATACTCTTGGCATTTGCGCCCGGCTGGGCGCGCGCGGTTTCCTTTCGCTCGATCTGCGCTGACTGTCGATCCAATGGCGCTGCGAGACATTTTCAAATTTCGCGAGCTGCCGGATAGCGAAACGTCCAAGCCGTTTCTCGAGCATCTCGAAGACTTGCGCTGGACCATCGTGAAGATGGCGATCACGCTCGTTGTGGCGATGATCATTTGCTTCGCGTTCCGGTCAATGCTCGTGCGCATAATGCAGGCGCCGTTGCGCGATGTCGGTTCGCAGGTCGGTGCGCTCAAGGCGCTTGGCATCACAGATTCAATCGTGATTTCCTTTCATCTGGCGTTTTATGCCGGCATCGTTATCTCCTTTCCGCTCCTTCTCTATTTCCTCGCAGAATTTGTTGTGCCCGCGCTCACCACAGTAGAGAAGCGCTTTTTGCTCCCCGCGATTTTCGTCAGCTTCGCGCTGTTTCTTCTTGGTGTTTTCGTTTGCTACTTCTGGTTGCTACCTAAAACCATTCTATTTTTCTTTCGCGACACCGAATCACTCGGCTGGGCCCCCACCTGGACGGTGCAGCAGTATTATTCTTTTGCGACGCGATTCACGATCGGTTTTGGCCTCGCTTTCGAATTGCCGGTTGTGGTTTTGGCCCTCGTGCGTTTCGGATTGATCACTTACAGATTCATGGCGCGCACCCGGCCTTACGCCATGGTACTGGTCTTTATCCTGGCGACGATCATCACGCCGACGCCGGATATCCTAACATTGATCGCAATGGGACTTCCCATGTGTCTGCTCTACGAAAGCTGCATTTGGATTGCGTGGTTCATGGAACGCCGCACCTCCAAATCGATCGCCGCCTGATCGCGTGGACCATTCCGTTGACCAATTTATCTTCCGTGCGTTCGCCTTTATTTTTGGCGCCGCGATCGGCTCGTTTCTAAACGTCTGCATTTATCGTTTGCCCGTCGATCTTTCGATTAACAGGCCGCGCCGCTCTTTTTGCCCGGCTTGTAAAAGACCGATTCCCTGGCATCAAAATCTGCCGCTGATCAGCTGGATCCTGCTCCGCGGTCGTTGCGCAAACTGCGGCAGCAAAATTGCCTTTCGCTATTTTGCCGTGGAATTGCTAACCGCGCTCCTTTTCCTCGCGATCTGCCAAACCTTCTCGTGGCAAGTCGCAATCGCGTACTGGATTTTTGTTTCGTTCCTTGTGGTCGGAACATTTATCGATTTCGAGCATTTCATTATTCCGGACCGGGTGACCATCGGCGGGATAATCGCGGGCATCATTGCCGGCGTGACAGTCCCAACCTTGATGGATACGGATTCGCGGCTTGCCGCCGGCGTCCGGTCCGTGCTCGCGGCTGCTTTGGGCTACGCGATTCTTTTCATCGTTCTTGAAGCGGGCAAAATCGCCTTTGGAAAAAAAAGAATTCGTTTCGACGCGCCGACGCCGTTTACATGGACAAAACGTGAAGACGACGCCGATTTCGTCGTCGGCAGCGAAAAAAGTTTATGGAGCGATCATTTCGCACGCGAGAAAGATCGCCTATTGCTCCAGTGCGACGAGGCGAAGATCGACAATCACTCTTACGCGGGTGTTACGCTGGAATTCCATTATGACCGCGTCGATGTGGAAGGCCGCATGCTGGCGCTTGATGATGTGACGCAAATTTCGGGCGTGGCCCGCAGCCTGCTGATCCCCCGCGAGGCGATGGGACGCGGTGACTTGAAATTTCTCGCCGCGATTGGCGCGTTTCTCGGATGGCGCGCTGTGCTATTCAGTCTTTTCGCCGGGTCGCTTCTTGGTTCGATTATCGGCTTGATCACGCTCGTCATGGGGAAGCGTGTTTGGTCAGCGAAGCTGCCGTTTGGACCTTATCTGGCGTTTGGCGCAGTAAGCTGGATGTTTTTTGGCGATACTTTTCTGCATTGGTATGGCGGCTGGCTAAATCCGTAACGTCCGGTATTGCAGCAGTTGCACGCAGCGCCTAATGGCGAAAATATGATATTTACAAACGCGCGTTTGATTCTCCCAGATGGGATTCGGGACGGTCTCGACCTTATCGTGGAAGCAGGAAAAATTACCGCAGTTCGCGAGCAAACACATGCCCGCGGGAAAGACGTTGTCGATCTTGGCGGAAAATATCTCGCCCCTGGCTTTGTCGATCTTCATGTGCACGGCGCGCTCGGCCGCGACACGATGGAGGCCTCAGCGGGGGCACTTCGCGCCATCTGCCACTTCCATGCGGGGGGCGGCACCACTTCACTTCTGGTTACGACGGCGACAGCACCAATGGAGAAAATTGTCGGTGTCCTAAGCACGGTCCGGGATTGCGTTGATCGGCTCGCCGAGCGGTCGCGCCCTACCATCGGACAAATCGCGGGCGTTCACGTGGAAGGCCCATTTATTTCAAAAGCAAAATGCGGGGCGCAACGTGCGGAATTTATTCAGGACCCGTCACCGGCCACGGTGCGGCGGTTACTTGCGCACGCGGACGTAATCAAACGCGTAACGATTGCGCCGGAGTTGCCGGGCGCGCCCGAAGCGATCAGAATTTTCCACGAGCACGGAATCAGCGTGAGCGGCGGTCATAGCGATGCATGGGACGAGGACGCGAGGACCGCATTCAAGCGCGGTATGCGCAGCGTGACCCACACATTTAATTGCATGTCGAGCACGCGCCGCCGCGGAGTCTATCGTGTTGGCGGTTTGCTCGAATTTGCGTTAGGCGAGCCCGAGATCAGTTGCGAACTGATTTCGGACGATCATCACGTTTCCGCGACGTTGATGAAAATGTTGTACCGCGCGAAAGGCCCGGGCGGCATTTGTCTTGTGACCGACGCAACTGCTGGGGCTGGGTTGCCTAATGGATCTCGATTTTCACTCTTCGGTAAGGATTGTATCGTGGAACGTGGCGTTTGCTTGCTCGCCGACCGCTCAGCGCTGGCCGGCAGTGCGTCGCGCATGATCGATCTTATCCGAACGCTCGTGAATGAGGTCGAGGTTCCCCTGCACGAAGCAATCGCCATGGCGACAAGGAATCCAGCACGCGCGATCGGTTTGAAAACCAAAGGCCGCCTGGACGTGGGCGCAGACGCAGATTTTGCGATTCTCTCGCCGGAGTTGGAAGTATTGCGAGTGTTCGCCGGCGCCGAGGAAATTTTCTCGTTAGATCGACAATAAGAATTCAGCGACTTCGAGCGACGCTCGCGGTCTGCTCAAACGGCTGATATTCGCCGCCCATTCGCGCCATTGCTTTGCGCCGTCGGCAAACGCTCGCTGAACCTGCACAACGACTTCCGCTGGCGAATACGCAATTACGCCCGAATTCGCTTCGACTATCAGCCGGGCATTGCCTTCTTCCTGACCGGAGACGACGTGATTAATGATCATCGGGCAACCAGCCGCAATCGTCTCTTGCACGGTCGCGCCGCCAGCTTTTCCGATGAGCAAATGGCTCTCGTGAAGCATGCGCGGGAGCTCGTCCGTCCACCCGACAATCTTCGTCTTACTATTGGCTGCCGCCGCCTCGATCGCCGGCTGGAGTTCGTTGGCGCGGCCGATGGTCACCGTAAGATCGACGCCGAGGTACGCCAGCTGCTCCACCAGTTCCGGTGCGCCGGACGTAGCCGCATGGATCATGTACAGAACGCGGCGCTCTGAATTGTGGGAAGGCAGCTGTCGGTCTTGCGTGAAGTCGGCAAATTTCGGGCTCACGGGAAATCCAAAGATCTTAATTTTCTCTGGCGCGATTCCCCCAGCACGCAACACTGCGGCACTCTGCTCATTTGGCACGAGGAAGTAATCGGCCGCGCAACGATACCAGATGGAATTCACGGTGATAGAATCGGTGATAACCACCACGTTTTTGCAGTCCGGCGATGGCCCTGAAATTTGGTGAAGCAGGTAGGGAAAGGATGGAAATGTCGAAACAATCACGTCCGGTCGAAATCGATCGAGCAGAGTGGCGAAATGCTCTTTGAGTCGGGAGAATCGACGGAAACTCTTGTCGAAGTCTTTTTTGCGCTCGAGCCATCGATAAACGTATCCCCAGGACTGCGGCCAACGGTTGATGAGCGCGAGATAAGCTTTTCGCACGAATTCCTTGAGCGATCCGTACGTTTCCCCAAATAGATCGCGCAACTCGACCTCAGCCGTGGGCGCGACGCGAGCCAACCCATCCCGAACTCCTCGAGCGGCGCTGTTGTGGCCTTCTCCGAAGCTTGCCGTAAGGATCAATATTCTTTTTTTCACAACTCGTTAGGCAGAAGCAGGAGGAAGAGAAGAGAACGAACTTTAATGGATATTTTTGACCGGCAAAGTAAACTCTGGGCGGAGATGAAGTTTCTCGGATTCATCTGGCGCGTTTTGCGCTGCCTGGTTTGGGAAACAGCCACTGATACCACGACGGGCCTGGCTGCCCAGATGGCGTATCTGCTCCTTTTTGCGCTCGCGCCCGGACTGCTTTTCCTCTGGCATCTGCTCGGCCTTTTCGGTACCGACCCGACAAAACTGCATCAAATGTTCCTTCTCTTGAAGAGTTTCATGCCACCTGATCCGAAAGTGCAGGACATTCTTGATACGGCGGTGGCCAGTGTAGTGGTGACAGGCTCGAGCGGGATGCTCGCGAACGCGGGCATCATCCTTGGAATTTATTTCGGGACCATCTTCATCGCGACGGTTTCGCGCGCGCTGAGCCATGCGCATGGAGTGCGCGAAGATCGCCATTGGTGGTCGAAATATATCATCTCATTTTTCATGCTTTTCTGGTTCGGGCTCGTCATCCTGTTTTGCTTTAACGCAATTGTCTTCGGCGAAAGGCTGGCCGGCGTTGCGGAGGTTAATTTTCAACTCGCGTTCCCGCTGCAGACATGGATCGCAACATTGAATCTGCCATTCACCGCGCTGGCGCTGGTCTTTCTCGCGCTCGCCCTTTACCTCCTGACACCGGAAAATTATTTGACCGTCCGTCAGGCTTTGCCCGGCGCGATCTTCTTTTCCATCGGTTGGATTATCGCGACGAAGCTCTTTCAGATTTATGTGGCCAGGTATGATCGGTACAACCCGACTTATCTCGCGCTCGCGTCCATCATCGTCCTGTTAACCTGGATGTATCTGACTTGTTTGCTCCTCCTTCTCGGCGGCAAGTTGAACGCGATTCTTCGTCGCGAACGCGGAAGGATGCGCCAAGCGGCGCCGCGCGCGCCTGCTCCTTCCGCGCATGCAGCCTGACATCGGACGGCGGCGATTTCGCCAGATCTAAGAGGTTAAAAAAGTTGCAAGAGTTACAACGTTAAAACGGTTCGCCCCTTGTAACCCTCGTACCTTTTTAACGAATCGCGGTGGAAGCTTTGGGGTTGATCGCGTCGCGCGCTCTGTTACGCTCCGTCGCAGTGGTGCGTTTTCGCCTTTGGCTCGCAACTGCAGTCGCGCTCGGTGCGATCGTCGGCAGTCTTCTTCGGGCCCAAGTCAGCAACGAAGAAAAGAGCCAGTACGCAACTGTCTCATCTCCGACTCCGGAGAAATCGCCGAGCCCGATTGCGAAAGCCAAAGCGGTAGCAAACAAATCGAAGAAGAATCGGGGTAATTCCGCGACGCCGGAGAAATCGCCCAGTTCGATTCCAAAAGCGAAGCTGGCAACTGAAAAATCGAGGAAGAAAGCCGGGGCTGCTGCGACAGCAGAAGAATCACCCAGTCCAATCGCAAAAGCTAAACCGGCAGCAGGAAAGCCGACAAGCGAAACGGGAGCAGAGCCAGAGCCGGAGAAATCGCCGCCTCCTCATAAGTTAAAGTTGGCGAAAGAATCTGGCGAGGAAGAGAAGGCAACTCCAAAGCCAAAGCCGAGCGAAACGCCAGAGCCAATTACCACTTCGCGGAAATCGAAAAAATCTCCAAGCCCGACGCCAAAATCCAAAGCTGCCAAGAAAAAATCGCAAAAGAAAGAAGCGTCGCCGGAGCGAAAAAAAGCGGCGAAAGCGAAAGGGACCACGAAGAAAAAAGAGACGCCCAAGCCGGAAAAAACTCCGACGCCTTCCGAAAAATCTGCCACACTGCCTGGAAGCGCAACTCCACCGCCGCCACATGCGATTGCCGTGCCGACGCCAGTGGCAGCGCCACCGTCAAAAATACCACGTGCTGGTCCTGCGGAAGAGCGAGCCCAAGTTTTAATCGAGAAACCGGGCCTGCAGGAGGACGAAGGCCTCGAACCGCCTCCGTCGCCGCCGCCGCGCAGAGGTTTTTGGCCGTGGTCCCGGAGCCGTGAAAGCAGTTACCGCTATCTCACAAGATCGGTGATCGAAGCGATCCGCCGCGCGCCAGTCAAACGTCGTCGTTGGCAATTCATTGTCGTGCACAATAGTGGGACGCGCCAGGGAAACGCGCGCGTCTTCGATTATTATCATCGGCACGTCCGGCGGATGCAGAACGGGCTGGCCTATCATTTCGTGATCGGTAACGGGACATCGACTGGGAATGGCCAGATAGAGGTGGGGGACCGCTGGCGGCGTCAGATTAACGGCGGCCACGTGCACAGCGATTATTTGAACAACATTTCGCTCGGCATTTGTCTGGTCGGAGATTTCAATCGCGACCAGCCAACACGCGCACAGCTTGAGTCTTGCGAAGAATTAATTCGCAAGATCGACAGGCTTGATATACCTGTGCGGCCACATCGCGAAATGAATCCGCCGCGGTGGCCTACCGATTGTCCGGGCGATGTCTTTCCCTATTCGTGGTTTCGGAGATTTTAGTGCCGAGGCCTCGTCGACGCGATCAACAACGCAGGCATTAAGACTTCTACTGTCTAACGCTTCAACTCTTTAACGCGCGTGTCACTTGCGTTCTGCCACGATCAAATTGGCTTCCTTGTAGTTCCAGCGATAACCGAATCCGAAGTCAACTGGCGGCGGATTGGTTTGTTGGAAGAGCTCTTGCAGTCTGGGCTGGTAATGTTGTTTGAAGAGCTCGATTGGGCCGAGGTAATTTCCGAACAAACGTAGATGCCATTTGGCTGGGTCAAAGTAAGCCAGCGGAATTCCGGAATCGTCCTGCACAATTCTGTTGCTGTGCTCGAGGATGAAATTGCGGATGGTGGCGAAACCCTCCTCGAACATCAGGTACGATGAAGACTTGAGAAAACTCGACCCGGTTCCAAATCGCTGGCAAAATTTCAAAAAAGCCGGATTGGATTTGATTCCACCATCAGAAATGTCGGTGGTGAAATAATACATCGTTTGTGAATCGCCCGATTGGTTGTCGGTGTAGTTGATCCGCACTCCGGGAATGCTGCCGCCTCTTTTCCCCGGCGCGCTCTCCTGAAAGGCGCCGTTGCCGTTTAGAGCACCGTAGGCCACACTGGTGATCGATTTGTCGGCGCGGACGATGAAAACGTAGAGAATAGGCAATACGCCGTTGAGGGTCTGCTGCTGCAGATCGACTTTCATATCTTTGGTGATGAAGTAGGTTGTCTCGAGCGAAGACTTCATTGCGTTCTCCAGGTTGCCGAGCGCGCCGGAGAGGTTCGCGATGCGCAGCGGATCTGGTGGTGGTCCCATCGATTCTTTCCCGCAAAGGACGTAAACGGAGGCTCGCGGGAAAAATTGATCGACGTAAAGGAAATCGGGCCCACTGAACATATAAAACGCGACCGGAATCGGTTGGGCTGTCTCCGGAAGATAAGTTCCCTGCCACGCATGCAGCTTTTGAAGTTGCCGCAGGTTGAGTTGGGTGAACTCTTTCTCAAAAAACGCGGAATGCTCCTGCCATGCCGGATCGCGCATGAGCGGCGCGAGTGGTGAATTTGGCGACACCGGCATTCCGGCGAGAAAGCGCGCGATATCGTTAGGCCCAGCGACCGCAGGAGGGGCAGCAGGTGCAACCTGCGGATTTTCTTGTGCATGAACGCTGAGCGCGCCTGCCAGGATCGACAATAGAACGTTCGCGACTGTTTTTCCGAGATGGTTCTTCTTCATTGCGATCGACGGCGTTTTCCCGCGCAAAAATACAGAAGAAATCCAACGAGCATTGTCGTTAACGCGGCGAATGATTCTGTCGTCTTCGAGCGCAAAAGATAAATCATCATCCAAACCGTAACAGCCGCGAACGCGACAGGTGGGAGCGGGTAAGCCCAGACGCGGTACGGACGAGGCAAATCAGATTGAGTCGAGCGGAGCACGATGACGCCAACGACCGTGAGCAGAGAGCAGAGCAGTAGACTGAATTGAATGTAAACAAGGACGAGCTCGAAGCTTCGAGTCAGCAAAAGCAAATTTATAATCAGCAATTGCAGAACAATGGCGTTTCTGGGAATACCATCACGATTTTTGCGACCAAGCAAACGAAGCAGCCAATGATCTTCGCCGATCGACATACTCACCCTGGGCCCAATCCACGTCATTGAGCTAATTGAGGAAATCAAGCCGAGGCAGATGACGGCGCCAACGACGCGGCCACCAGCCGAGCCGAAAATATGTTTGCCTGCGATCAACGCCACTTCGAGTTGACTCTTCAGTTCTGCAATCGGCGTGGTGGCGAGGAAGATGGCATTGAGCAGCACGTAAATCACGATCACGATGCTCGTCCCGACCAAGAGTGATCGGGGAACATTCTTTTCCGGTCTCTTGATTTCGCCGGTGATGTAAGCCGCAGCGTTCCAGCCCGAGTAGGAATACATCACGTAAACCAGAGCCACCGCGAACGCCCCGCTGAAGATGGATGATGAATCGCCGGACACAGGCAGAAAACTGATCGGTTGCTTTGCTTGGACGAAGAACCCAGCGGCGATGAGCGCACCGATCAAGAGCAACTTCACAAGCGTGGAAAGATTTTGAAACGCGCTGCCAACCTGCAGATTCCAAAGGTGAAAAATCGTTACGACCCAAACAACAACAAACGACAGAACGAGCGGCGAGCCGAGGTCGAAGACTCCGGCAAAATATTTCCCAAAAGCCATGGCGGCGAGTGCAATGGGCGCGGCGAAACCAACCGTGGCGGACACGAACCCCGCCATGAATCCGAGCGCCGGATGATAAATCCGTGACAAAAAATGATATTCGCCCCCAGAGCGCGGCAGCGCGGCACTAAGTTCTCCATAACAAAGCGCGCCACAAAGCGCTGCGATCCCGCCAACGATCCAAAGCATAAGCAGGGCGAATCCGGATTGAATTTCTGCCACTTGGAAACCGAGGCTCGTGAAGATGCCGGTGCCAATGATATTGGCAATAACAATGGAGGATGCCGTGACGAAGCCGATCGAGCGCCGCGGTCGTGACTCTTTCAAAGAACGAACTTCGGCGACGTTCGTCATGGCTGGATCGACAATTGCATTCGAGTGCATGATTAGCGAATGGACTAGCGACAGTCAGTCTTCTGTGCAGGGCAGTTCGTGGCTGGGTTAAAATGATTGGCCAGTCGTATCTCCAATTTTCATGAGTTGTCAGAAGCAATTCTCAGCATCACTTTGAAAGCGGCATGAACCCACATCCCAAGCTCTCCATTGAAACGGCTACCCAACTCGCGGTCTTTCTTGCAAATCGTCCCGGCGCACTCGCGCGCGTGTGTGAAGCGCTCGCCAAAGCCGAAATTAACATTCACGCGCTCGCTACTTCCGACACGGTTGATCATTCAGTCGTGCGCATGGTGGTAAGCGATCCGACCAAAGCCCTTATGCTTTTGGGCGAAGCTGGTGTGCTCGCGCTGGAGACCGAAGTGCTCATGATCGAAACCGCAAACGAGCCCGGTGTCCTCGCCAAGATAACGGAGCGCCTCGCGGAGGCGGAAGTTAACATCGAATACGCTTATCTGGCGGGCGACCGAGGATCTGGGAAAGGGCTGATCGTTCTGCGGCCGTCCGATGTGGAAACAGCGCAGACTGCGCTGCGCGACTTGTAAAACGCTCTGGCGCTAATAGACGCGCGGGATCAATCGTTTCGTGCGCCCTACATAGCTGCGATAATCTTCACCGAGAGCCTCTGTGAGCGCGCGTTCCTCAATTCGAA
>WNFJ01514447.1_pt2 | contig 12556 bp, 18 predicted proteins | sample 5400461 | NCBI WGS metagenome assembly WNFJ01 (sample SAMN13153349, study PRJNA577476) | soil metagenome | isolation source: 115 cm saprolite on Douglas fir-dominated hillslope | place: USA:California | collected 2013-09-17 | reverse complement strand
GAGCCGGCCAGCTTTGTGGCCGTGGACAGGACCGACGCCAAGGTTGTCGGTGTCATTCTTCTCACGCTTCTTCCCGGCGGCGATCCGAGCGATTGGGATAGTTATGACTGGGAGAAAACGCCGCCGCCGCCCGATTTGCTGGCGCGGCGCGCGGGTCAACCTCATCTCACCTGGATCTTCGTTTCGCGGATGGAATTCGGCCACGGCATCGGCTCGCTTTTGTTGGCTGCTTCTGTCCGGGCTCTGCGCCACCTGGAATACAAGGAATTGTGGAGCACTTTCGTGGTCGGAAACGATTCGAGCATGCTCTGGCACTGGCGCAACGGCTTCCGCCTGTTGCCTCATCCCGGCTCGGGGCGGCGTAGGCGGCAGATGTTTCAACAAAGTAAAGAAAAAAAAGAATCGGAACAGGAGGAAACCGAGTGACCCCAATTTTCTGTTTCCTCTGTTTCCTCCTGTTCAAAAATGCCTGGGGATTTATTTGCTGAAATCCGGCAGCCGCCCCGCGCAAACGTCGGCTTCCCATTCGTGCAACAACGGCCAGTCGATGGCGCAGGTGCCGAAGTCGGCCATGTACTGATACTGCGTCAGCCGATCGATGGCCTTCTGCATGATGCGATTGTCGCGGCGGAATACCGGGCCGTGGCTGGGGAGCAGGAACTCGGAATTATCTTTGACAATGCGTTTGAGCGACTTGATGAAGTCGGGAATGTTGGAGCCGTGGTGGGCATCAATGACCCCGACGCAGCTGTCCTTGTAAATATTGTCGCCGCAGAAAAGGAGATTGCCCATCTTGAAGCTGAGTTGGCCGGCAGTGTGTCCGGGGGTGTGCCAGACTTCCAGCTTCACGTCGCCGACCTCGATGAATTCCCCCTCGTTGATCAGCACATCGACCTTGCACGGCGGCATGGGAATGGAAAAATCTTGGGCCTTGATGGTTGCATAGGTCATGATCTCGTCGCCGGTCTCGAGCGGCTCGACCGTCAAGGGATGGCCGGCAACCTTGGTGCGCATCAGTTCCTTGGCGCGAGCGATTCCCTGAATGTGGTCGGCATCGGCATGCGTGGCAATGATCATCTTGCAGGTCGAGAGGTTGAAATCCATCTGCCGGATCATTTCGACGATCTCTTCCACCGTATCGAGGTAGCCGATGTCGATAAGGAGAAACTCGCTGCCGCCGTCGATGAGGTAGACATTGACACCTAGCCGGCGTCCGGCCTGGTAGTTCATCTCGATGACGTGAGGGAACAGATATTTCCGGGTCAACATGATCCTTGGACTCCCGGGATCAGGATAGGCAAGGGATCGAGTTGATTCAAGGGTTAATGTCGAATGTCGAATGCCGAAAGAATGTGGAAGGGGTCATTTTTTCGTCATTCGGCATTCGACCTTCGACATTCTTTCGAAATTCGTCATTAGGAATTCGACATTGTTCAGCCGTTCATCAACTTGCTCAGGGCAAGAGCATGGCGTGGCACCGCTTTCATCGGGTCCTCTGCAGCCTCGTATTCCAGGGCGACGTAGCCGCGGTAATGAGCTTGCCGCAGGATTTCGACGAGGCGTTTCAAGTCGGCCGGCTCCTTCTTCTTGCCCATCCGCTGGATTTCGGTCTTGATCTGCACGACGACGGCGTAAGCTGTGGAAATTGCCGGTGTCGAGATTGACGCCAAACCAGTCGCTCTTGACGCCGCGGACCAGGGTCAACATCTGCTCGATAGTGTTGGTGATGCCGCCGTGGTTTTCCAGGGCCAGGTAGATGCCGAACTGGCCGGCATGCGCGCACGCCTCCTGGATGGCGGCGATGCAGCGGCTGCGGGCACGTTCCTCGGTGTCCCCCTTGTCCACGTTGCCGGCAAAGATGCGGATGGTTTTGCCGCCGAGCCGGGACGTATGCTCGATCCAGCGCTTGACGTCGGCAACCTGCGTCTTGAGGCGTCCGGCATCGGCAGTGCAGAAGTTGTTGCCCACCGCCGTGCCGCTGACATCCAGCCCCAAGCGCGTGCAGCGGCCCTTGAGCCCGGCCAGGTAAGCCGGCGTCGTTTCCGGAAAATAGTAGGCGGTCAGCTCGACGGCATCGAGCGGCATGAGGGCGGCCTGGTCGATGAAATCCGCCAGCGTCATTTTCGGCCGCGGCTTCTTGGTCAGGTTCAAATATTGCCGGTAACTGTACGCCGCCAGGCTCAAACGCATGCGCGAGCGGCCTGTGCGGCGGACCGGCTCGATGGCCGATGCCGTCTCTCTGCCCAGGGAAAGAGCGGTGCCAACGAGCAGGGCGGCCCCAAAAAATTTTCGGCGTGTGATGGTCATGGTTGTTCTCCATAGATTGGGATCGTGGCAATTATGCCAAAAGACCTGTACGATATCAAATGCTTCCCGTAGCCGAAATCGCAAGAATTCGGGGGCCGCCTTGGCCGGGGGCCATTGTCTGAATTCTTGCGAATTCAGCTGCATGGACCAATTGAATGGAGGTCAAACTCCGATGGCTGAAATCACTTCCTGTTCTTCTTGCAAAGTGAAATTGCAATTACCCGAGAGTGTCCTGGGCCTGGAAGTCAAATGCCTTCAATGCGGCCAGGTCTTCCGGGCAGATCCCCCTGTGATACAAGCCAATCACCACCTTTAGTGGGTGAACTGCCAAGGGTTCACCCAGCCCGATCAAACCAACATTTTGTTTGTTTGTTCCAAAAGCCGGATAAACGATTTTGAAGACCAGATTTGGTAGGGTTTTTATCACAGGTACCCCCTCCCGTGATAAAACACTATGAAGACAAAACTCTTTTATTTCCAAGAGTTTATAGATTTAAGGCAGGGTGTTTTTATCAAACATGCAGTGACACCCCCCCCCTGGCAGAGCACTCTGCACTTTTCTCAATAAATTTGTATAATTTTGATGTTAAGAAGAGGCTGGGTAGGGACTTGAGGGAGAAAGCCCCAGCCCCCAGCCTCTTTCGCGAAGAAGTACCACCAGCCTCTCTCTCGAAGAAGAACCAAATTGGCCCTTAAAATTCGTTGCGTTGCTACCCCCCCCCACAAGCACGGCTTTGCAGCGCATTCGGTTATTTCGTTGCAGCGGGGCGGGAATTCGTTGCAGCGCAGGGATTGCGTTGCAGGGCTACCCGATGTATCGGCATGATTCAGGCGTGGTTCCATAGTGCCGAGCAATGGCGTTCTCTGCATGCCAATCCGAAGCAAATGCCCCACGCAAGTTGATCGGACGTTCATTGGAGTAGGCGTATGCACCCGGAATGGGACGGAGGCAAAAACGAATCTCCCAAGGACCACCAAAGCCACACTCGAAAATGTACCCGATTACCCCGTTGCTAAACTTGATCTCTCCAGAACGAGCAATCATGCCATCCTCCTTCGCGTTGTGTGACGGAAATCAGTGTCCGCGTTGCTTATCCAGTGGCTTGTTGCTCGGACGATGGCTTACTATTGGGCGACGGCGCTGATTGCACGAGAATTGGGTATCGTTGCCGAAGTAACCACGCATCGTCTCCCATCCGTCTTAATCTACTCTCTATGTACAAAATCCCTGGCTGTAATCCGGCTGGGATAAAGAACGGGCTGAGAATGCGATGGAAAGAGTTTTCGCCGAAAATGAATTCGGCGTGACCAACTACATGTTCAGTGCCACCAGGCAAGACGAGGACATTTTGAACTTCAAATCTTGTATCCGAATCTGCTTCATTTGACTTCATCCATGTTCCAACTATTCGCGCCATACCAATAGGAACTGGAATTCGTTGGAGCACTGCGGTTTGCTGAGGTTGAAACTGCTGCAATGTCTCTAGCAGATGGAGACAGCTCACGGAACCACTCAGCGGGTCATCAGCGGTCAACGCCGAACAAAAAATGTATGCGGGCTGAGGCATCTTGCAAACTCAGGTTGGGTTAGTGCGTGTCGTGATTCCGAACTTTGCCTGAATTGAGAATTCGATATTCGGGACGGAATCCAGACTTGGCTCCTCGGTGACAATGGTAACGGCGCGCGTAGCTGGTCTGGCTGATCTTCCATGAAACACATTCAGATACTCACGAAATTCCGGTACATCGAAATACGCCCTGAGCAACAAATCCATGGCACGCTGCTGAATTTGCGTGCCGGTCTCCCAGCGACAAACCGTCGTTTCGGCTACGTTGAGAAATTGCGCGAGCTGTCTCTGTGTAAGTCCGAGCGATTCCCGATTCTTTCTAATGTCTGGTGGGAGCAACAATCCTGCTGCGTGGCGTAGGGCCATCGCAAGACGCCTATGGGCTTCATCGGGAAGTGTCCGAGCCCCGCATGCTCGGCATTTGTAACAACAGAGGTCGGGAAGAGTTACTGGGTATTCACGACCATCATGTTCAAGAGTGGTCTTGTAGTCCTCGCCTACCTGATATACTTGCTTCTCCCCGCAAACTCGACAATTCCAGGGAAATGGACGTGCCATATATGATCTCCCAAATCGTGCGCCGCCTACCGAGAGGGATGGGCATTCAAGATGTTGACGGTCGGGAATTCACAATCCCGATTGGCCAACTCCATCTCGACATAGAAACCGCGCGGGAAATCCGGTATACCCCTGATGACAATGTCGTAATGAAAATGCCTCCGATCTTTGTATCCCTGTCCTGTCTCAGGAACACATGAAATCTTGTTTCCGTCAAGAATCCATTCTTGGGCCAACTCTCTGATTGCTAGCGCCCCCTCAACCCACAATTCCTTTGGTCATTCTCGACACGAATAGCCTCAATGTCGTTGATCCAATCAAAAGCCCATCGAACCTCCAAACCTTGCTCTGCCGCCTTGCAAACAAGATCGGTTCGACAGTCGGGCCAGTCGATTCTTTCGACGGGTTTCGGCACAGGCTTATTCCTACGATTCTACATGAGGGGTTGTCGTAAGTCAAGTCAATATACTTCTTCCTACATAACACGTTGGAGCAACATCTGTTACATTCATTTTTTCTGCGGATCATAAATCAACGAAAAGGCCATGGAAAAACAAACCGCGCAGCGGAACCTGCCCGCTTCGCGGTTTGTTTTTCGTAAATGGTATTGACTTTCGGAAGGGGAATCCTTTACCATAAAAACTCCTACGGCGGCGCACCTTTTACGCCGTCAAGCCATTGGCATTTTGGCTCCCATCAGCTTTGGCGAGCAAGGGACCAATAGTCGTGGCCGACTTCCAAATCTCTTTTGAGTTTCGCCTGAGCCTGATCTAACAGGTTCGAGCGAAACTCAAAAACATCAACCACTGTACCAGCTGCCGCGCCTTTGTGTCTACCCATCCTTTCTCAAAAAAGACTTTGGTTATCCAAATTCCAATCAAAATAGTGACGCTTGTTTCACCGGCACGGCAATCGCCAGCGGCGCTGGCTTGGCTTCCGGTTCCTTTTCCTCTGGCCAAAAGACGGGCTCAATCCCCAAGACGCATTGCTCCATGATGAGGCAGCAAATGTTGTGTGCGAGCAGCTTGCAAAGCACTTCATTCACCATCGCCACGTCATTCGTTGACCGCACGCTGTCGCCGAACTTCCGCTTGACCGCCGAAAAGGTCGATTCCACGTTGCTCCGCTTGTGGTAGTGGTCCAGGAAGTCTTGCTGGCGGCACTGGAAATACCGGAACATTTTCTCGAATAGCCCGCCGACGCCCCCCGTGGTGTTGCTCTTGAACGCAAGGAAGCCGATCCCGCCTACGTCGTGGACCGCCTCGAAATTCTCGTTGCTCGCATACGCCTTGTCGGCGCTCACTTCGTTGACCGTGAACCGCCGGGCCGTGGTCTGAACGAGCGGCTTGAACTGTGGAGAATCGGCGGCATCCTTGTCGAGAATCCGAACTGCCGTGACGCAATTCGTGCGGACCCCGCAAGCGGCATGGACCTTCACCCAAACGCACTTCCTCTTTGTGACTCCGTACTTTTGATCGTACCACCGTTCAAATTTGCTGGTGGAAAAGCCCGTCGAATCGACCGCGAAGTCATGTTCCACCACGCGGAGCGGCGCGGCGCTTTTCTCAATCAGGTCAATCAAGATCGGTGTGTAGTTCGGGTTTTCGTGAAAGGACCAAACCTTGATGCCAGGGACCGGCCTTGTCAAATGGCCGTCAGTGTGCGCGTCCGCAAGATCGGAAGAAAACCGGCGAGCGCTGAAGCCGCAATACACCTTATACACCATGCTGAAAATGGAATCGCAAACCCGATGCGGTTTCGGGCCGGGCTTGTTGTGTTCCGGATCGGGCAGGTTCCGGCAAAGGTCTTGCAGCAGAACTTGAAAGCGCTTTTTCTCCGTAGCTTGGGCCAAGTTGTATTGGTCCCATGCCTGCGCATAGACGCGCTTTTCTGTGAAGGTGATTTCCTTCGTTTCTGTAATGCTGCCGTCCATGCCAAGCTCGCGTTTCAGAGTGATGCGAACGGCCCGTATGTGTTTGCACACGAATCCGTTTTCGCAGTCCGGGCAAGTGCAATGCCCGCCCTCTTGCCCGTCCAGGTGGACGGTGTACTTCTTGTCCGGTTCCGATTGAGACGGAACAATCCACTGACCGCCCTTGCGATCCAAGCGGCACATAGCCGCGATGATGATGCCGCGTTGCTCTCTGGGGTCAATTGCCATTGGGGAACCTTCCTTTCTGTGTCTATCATATGATAGACAGTGGGCGCAGAGAAGTCAATGGTAAAATTGACAGATTTTTTCTTTTGCAATGGACATTGACGCCAGGGATGGTAATATTCCCTTGCGTTATACAGCTGGGATTTCCAGCTGCTCTTTTGGTTTGTCAATCTCCTTTTTCCGAAGAATTTGGGTCTGTCTACAAAAGGTGGAGGAGGGGGCTCGAACCCCCATATTCCCGATTACGGATCGGGTGCTTTGCCTATTAAGCTACCTCCACCACTTGGCGGGCGGACTCAAATAGGCCAGCCGGAACTTGTACTTCCGGCTGGCCGCACAAACACGAAAGGCCAGGCAGAATGGCAAAAACCATTCTCCTGGCCTTTTTCGCTTGACAAGATTGTTCTGGATTTCGTACACTGTGCCAGTCCTTTGACAATTTGACCTCATGTAGACGCACTTCTTCTGTGTGTCGCTGCTGGATTGATTTTCGGGTTTTAGCTTCTCACGGCGCTGACCCAAAAACATCCGGCGAACATCCCTTCAAACGATTTTTTTGGACGCTCTGACCCTGGCAGGGGTCAGGGTACGTCCAAATATTAACCTACCTTTGTACAGCTGGCTCGCAGGTTAACGCAAGAGCGCTTTGGCCATTTTCGTTAGGCTTTTCGCAAAAAAAAATGGCATCCCCTTACGTTTTTACAACGTCCGGAGTGCCATCCCAACGCCACTAGCACAGCGGACCCTTCCTGGCTCCTTTAAGTTACATCCATGCAACCGACCAGCTGTCCTTTTATCCGCTCAGCTGGAAGCGAATTGAGATATTTTAAATGGCATTTGTGAAAATGCAAGTGAAAACTTGATTTATTGTCTATTGCTGGATAGACTGCATTTTATGGACCCCGTAATGAAAAAGGCAGTGGCCGTTTTCGACAAGTCCGGCAAGACCTTGGACGAACTCGGCCAGGCGATGGGCTATGAAGGCGACATTGCCCGCAAGTCCGCCTGGCAATTCCTGAACAAGACCACGGACCCACGGCTGTCGATGCTGCGCAAGTTTGCCAAGGCGATGGGAATTCCCCTGTCCGAACTGGTGAGCGGAAAGAAAAAAGGCCAGCCCACGGTTGCTCCGTAAGCTGGCCAATTCGTTGCACGGAACTTTATTCGTTGCATGTCGTGGTCATTTCATTGCGGACCGGGAATGCGCTGCAAAGCTCCACAAACACCCCAGGCAACGAATTTGCTCGGCCAGGACTATAATGGAGGACGGCGGCTTCGAACACGGACCTGATGTCCAGTCGTTTGCTGGAGTTAAATATGTTAGACCGAATTTGTCCTGTTTTTGGTTGTCGGCACAAAAGGGAATTCAAAGGAATAATTCACGGCATCCGGAAATATCGAGCTCGCTGTGAAGCCCATCGCCACCCCCCCTGGGGGTTTCCTTCTCAAAGGCGACAAAGGAAGGCTCGAAGGACGTTGCCGAAATCGCAAGAATTCGGGTGCCACATGTCGCCGGGGGCCACTGCCTGAATTCTTGTTAATTCAGCTACATGGACCGGTTGAATGGAGGTCAAACTCCGATGGCTGAAATCACTTCCTGTCCTTCTTGCAAAGTGAAATTGCAATTACCCGAGAGTGTCCTGGGCCTGGAAGTCAAATGCCCTCAATGCGGCCAGGTCTTCCGGGCAGATCCCCCGGTGATACAAGGAAAGCTGGCAGAGGATCCCGCTACATATCGGCCAGGCTCCCCTCCTGCTTTTGGCCAGCCCTTCAGTCGGCTGGATGAGGACGGGGAGGAAGAATACCGCCTGGTCCGAGGTCCTCTGGGGGGCGTTGGACGGGCCACGGCAGCCATCATTATGCTGGTTGTTTCCCTGTTCCTTGATGCGATCGACATAGCCATTAGTTTCCTGTATATTCAGGAAATCAACAAAATGATTGCCGCCGGACCATTCGGGGGGGACGATCAACAGGTTCAAACCCTGGAAAATCTCATCTTCATCATCAGCATGTTTGAGCTTGTCGTCGGCATAGCCACCGCGGTCGTTTTCCTGATGTGGATTTACAGCGCCTATGCAAACCTGGAATCCCTAGGATCCGGTGCTCTGCAATATTCTTCCGGCTGGGCAGTCGGCTATTTCTTCATTCCCATCCTCAATCTGTTCCGGCCCCTCCAGGTGGTTCAGGAAATCTGGAGAACAAGCGATCCCGAGGATGGCGGGGCCAGCAATTCGGCCCTGGCCGGCTTCTGGTGGGCCTGCTGGATCCTTGGCAATATCCTGGGCTACATCAGTATCCAAATGACTCGCAACCCGCAAAACACGCTTGAGCTTATTCGCTCCGCCAATACGCTGCATATCGTTTCCACCTTGATTTCCATCACCGGGGGAATTCTGCTAATCTTCCTGATAAAGGGAATAATGAGGAGGCAGACGGAGAAATTCGAGCGCCTCGTTTCCCGAAGCGCCCCTTACTAAATAAGCTGCCCGAATGGGCAGGATTGTTTGGATCACCCTGGGGACTTTTTGACATCGGAAAATTGACGTCAAGGATGATCCATGGCCGGCTTCTGGCACCTGAACCTGATTCATTTCCTCGATTTCTATTTTTCGTTCTTTTTTTTGGCCAACACCATGCGGCGGTGGAGGCAGTATCGCATCATCGGCAAGCTGGTGGTGACCAGCCCCGGCCGTTGGCCCCGCCTTTTGAACCTGATCCAGGAAAACAAGACCATCGTGCTGACCTGGACGACATTTCTTCCCGGCCTTCTGGCCCTGGGATTGTCCATCCTGCAAGTGCTGGCGTCCCGGCTGGTCTGGCCCGAAGCCGGGGTGCCCCCACGCGGCCTGACGGTGGAGCGGTTGACGGGTCACTGGCCTTTTCTCATGGTCGTGATTCCCCTGGCCCTTGCAGTCCTGGCCCTCGATCTTTATTCCCTGTTTTTCGTGGGCGCCTTGAACCAGGAAGAAATGGAAAAATATTTCGACCAGGCCGAATACTGGCTGCGTTCGGGAACAGCCCATATCGTGCACATCTTCACCCTTGGCTATATCAATCCGCGCAACCTGGTGACGGTTGAGGTTCGCAAAGCCCTCCATGAGTTCAGCGCCATGCTCCATGACACTTTCTGGTGGGTAACCATGCAGACGGCCTTGCGTCTTGTCTTCGGCCTGTCTTTGTGGTTGTCCTGGGTGGTTACCTTGTAGTGAAGAGCGGGAGCGCGGGAGCGCGCGAGCGCGGGAGCGCGCGAGCGCGCGAGCGCGGGAGCGCGGGAGCGCGCGAGCGCGGGAGCGCCGAGGCTCCCAATGTTGTTTTTCGCGCTCCAGCGCTCTTGCGCTCTTGCGCTCCCGCGCTCTGGCGCTCCCGCGCTCCTCTCTTTCCAGGAAAGCCGCTATAATTCCTTCATGGCGGAGCGAATTACCATCGCGGTCCAGGATTACCTCAAGGCAATTCACAGCCTGGGCGGGGCCGAACGCCTGGTCAGCCCGGTGGAAATCGCCGAGCGCCTGGAGGTACGCGCTCCGTCCGTGACCGGTATGCTCAAACGGCTTGGGGAAGCAGGCTGGATTCATTACGAACCGGGACATGGCGGCCGCCTCACCGAGAAAGGCGTCGCCCAGGCCCGGCGCGTCATTCGCCGCCATCGAAGCGAGGTGGATACCGAGGCCGACGCCCTGGAGCACGCCATCTCTCCCCGCCTGGAAAAAGCCCTGGCGGACTACCTGGGCGAGCCTGTGGAAGACCCGCACGGCCACCCCATTCCCACGGCCGCGGGGGCCATCACCCAGCGCGACTTGAAATCTCTCGACCATTTCCGGGGCGGCCAGCATGTCGTCATCCGCGAGGTCCAGGATGACAATCCCGAACGTCTCCGGCGCTGGCAAAGTCTCGGCCTGATTCCCGGCGCCACCGTTCACTTCCGCAGCTATCAACCCCTGGATGACCTGTTCGAATTGGAAGTGGGAGACCAGGTCATTCCCCTGGGCAGCGAAGGCTTGGCCGGTCTGCGCGGCGAACTGGTTCAGGCCATCGATTAACCCCACGACAGGACCGCACCCAACAAGATCATGCGCGTGAAGGGATTTCCTTCCAGGGCGGGCCTGAAGGTGAGCACCAATCCGGATTCCTGCAAGGCAAAAGTGGCCAGCTCGGCTTCATGCGGGTCACAAAAGCTGCCCCGGTGGTTATTCTGGTGCTTGGCGACGGCGACGCGCCGGCCGTAGCCGTCCAGAAGCACATTCCGGAACAAGATGCCAACCCGGCGCTCCAGACCCCAGGGCCGGCACAGCGTCATGACCAGGGAGTTATCTTCAGTCTCCAACACTTCTTGGGATTGCCGGCCAAACCAGGACAACCAGGTAGGCAGGGGGGCCCGGACACTGCCCAGGACCTGACCGGTTGCGGGCGCGCGCAGGACGCGCCGCCTGGCTCTTTCTTCCCTGGTCCAGGGGCCCAACAACAAAGCCGGCTGTTCCAGCATGGGGACCTCCCTCCTCATGCTACAAAAATTCCGCGCTGGAAAGTTGCCTGGCTTCGCGCCGTGAGCTAAAGTTTGATTATGGAACAAGAACAATGGCCTCCCGTCCGAGAGATTATCTTTTCATGCAAACCATCGTGTGCAACTTCTCCGCGCTGGCGGTGGCCACGCTCTATTATTATTGGCGTAGCTACAGGCAACACCAGCAATTGCAGCGGCAGGTCTTGCGCGAACGCGTGACCTACATGCTGTGGACCATGGCTCAGACCATCAACTAGGAAGTTGACGGGCCGGAGTTTGTGACCTATGATTTCGCCGAGGTGTCAGGATGATATCCCCGAAATCCTCCCGTCGGTTCCCCCTGCGTGCTCCCCCTGTGCTTATCCCCGTTCATTATGATGGTGCCAAAAGGCGCTCGGTAGCCTTTTGGACATGGCCTCCATCGGGGGGCCGGCATCCTCCACCGAGACAGAGGTTCCCATTCGTGCTTGCACGATGGGGCCTCTGTTTTTTTTTATACCCCCAACAACTTTGCAACGAATTAGTAGGTCAGGCTTTCCAGCCTGACGCAGCCTACTCAGGTTCATTGAAGTTAGGGGATTTGAATTCAGCCTGGAAAGGCTGACCTACAATTGCGTTGCAAAGCCACCCCCAACTGGGTTCGGATTGATGGGCAACGCTCCAATGGCCGATAAGGATAAGGATTGTATGGATTGATCGCATAGTAAGGATAATGTGGGCTTGGGCCACTGGGCAATCTGGGAGGAGTGCCAAATGCGTTGCCGTTATCTGGGATTGTTGCTGATCCTGGCAGCCGCCGGTTGCCTGAGGCCTTTGCAAACCGATGCCCGCATCACCCTGATGAATCCAGTTACGGGCAACGTGAAGGCGGAATTCGAGAAGGATAATTCCGGGCCTCTGGTGGAAATGCCGGTCGAGGGCCAGGAATGCGGCCAGGGACCAACAGTGGCCATCGTGGATGTGGATGGCCTGCTCCTCAACGACAATCTGACCGGGCCTATGTCAGCCGGAGAAAATCCGGTGGACCTGTTCCGTGGCCGACTCGATGCCGCTGCCCGCGATCCGAAGGTGTGTGCCGTGGTGGTCCGCATCAACAGCCCCGGGGGCGGCGTGACCGCCACCGATATCATGTGGCGCGAGCTGCAAACCTTCCGCGCCAAAACGAAACTCCCCGTGGTGGCTTGCATCATGGACCTGGGCTGCGGCGGCGCCTACTACCTTGCCAGCGCCAGCGACCTGATCGTCGCCCACCCGACGAGTATCACCGGCGGCATCGGCGTGGTCCTCAATCTGTACAACCTACAGGACACCCTGAATCTCTTCAGCATCGTCAATCAATCCATCAAGGCGGGGAAAAATATTGACATGGGCAGCGTCCTGGACGCCCTGCCCGATGAAACCAAAGTTCTGCTTCAGCAAATGGCGGACGAGTTTCACACCCGCTTCCAGGACATCGTCAAGAAAGAT
>WNFJ01670858.1_pt1 | contig 12563 bp, 8 predicted proteins | sample 5400461 | NCBI WGS metagenome assembly WNFJ01 (sample SAMN13153349, study PRJNA577476) | soil metagenome | isolation source: 115 cm saprolite on Douglas fir-dominated hillslope | place: USA:California | collected 2013-09-17 | reverse complement strand
GCCCGTAAATACGGGATCGATCCCCGTGGACCTCCTGGAGTCTCAGCTCTTCGGCCATGTGAAGGGCGCGTTCACCAGCGCGGTTGCTTCCAAGAAGGGCCTCTTCGAAGTCGCCGATCAGGGCACAATATTCTTTGATGAAATTGCTACCATCAGCCCCGAAACGCAGGCCAAGCTTTTGCGCGTGATTCAGGAGCGCGAATTCATGCGTCTCGGCGGCACCGAGCAACTGAAAGTCGACGTGCGCATCGTAGCCGCTTCCAACGTTGAACTCTTGGCGCTGGTGCGTGAGGGCCGCTTCCGCGAGGACTTGTACCACCGCTTGAACGTGATCCACCTCCAAATTCCGCCGCTGCGCGACCGCCGGGAAGACGTGCCCCTTTTGCTCGGGCATTTCCTGGAACGGTATTGCCATGAAAACACCAAGCCACTCCGGCAATTCACGCAGCCGGCGATGAAACTCATGATGGATTACGACTGGCCAGGCAACGTGCGCGAACTGGAAAATGTTGTGGAGCGCGCGGTCGTCCTCTCCACGCAGGAGCGGGTTGACGCGGATTTGCTTCCGGAAAGCATCCGCAGCAAGGAAATCGTTCGCGGTGTGCGCCTGCAGCTTTCGGAATTTTTGCCGGCGCTTCCGGGCGAACCTGGCTCGCGTCCCTCCGCTGACAATCCGCAACCATCCTTGTTCCAGATCATGGACGAGATCGAGCGCCGCATCATCATTGATATGCTGGAGCGCGCTGGCTGGAACCAGACCGAAGCCGCCGAGCGTTTTCTCATTCCCCTTTCCACGCTCAACCAGAAAATCAAGCGGCTGGGAATTGATGTTCGCCGCCGCGGCCGCAGTGATGAGATGTTGTCCGCCACGATAGGAAAATAGCAGCCGTTGACGCACGAAGTTTTCTTCACCAGCATCTCTCTCGGAAAATAGCCTGTCCGATCGCTTACACTAATCTTCGATCGCCATGGCCGAGTCGATATCTCCAGCGCCTCTATCCGGCGCCGCTTCGTTCAGGCACGAATGGCCCGCGCTGCTCGAGTGCGCTTCTCCCGCACGCGATCATCAGCGGCTCGCAGGCTTGCTCCGGCCTGCGGATTGGGCCCGTTTGCTGATGCTCGCGGAAGAGCACGGGGTGGCCGGCCACCTGGCGACAAGTCTGCGCGATCTCGAAGAAAACTTAGTTCCGCTGGAAATCAGACAGACTCTGGTGGATCGTCGGCGCGCGCAGATTTTTCTTACACTGAAGCTGACGGCGGAGCTGTTTCCACTGTTGGAACGCTTCACCTCGGACGGAATTGGCGCCCTGGTCGTAAAAGGGCCTGTACTGGCGATGCAGGCCTATGGCGACCCGGCGATGCGCAGCTATGGCGACTTGGACTTGCTCGTTCGCCAGCAGGACATTCGCCGGGCCACGGAATTGATGAGCGCCGCAGGTTACGCAGCTGCAGTCCCTCTCAGTGCTATCGATGCCGGAAAAATCCCCGGCCAGTATCTTTTTTATAAGACGGATGCGAAACTGATCGTCGAGCTGCACAACGACCGGACGCTGCGCTATTTTCCCCGTCGGCTACCCCTCGAGGAATTTTTCGCGCGGCAAATCCGCGTGCGGCTGGACACCCACGAAGCTCCTGCCCTTTCCGTGGAAGACGAACTTGTACTGATCTGCATCCACGGCGCAAAGCACCTTTGGGAGCGCTTGATGTGGATTGCCGACGTCGCCGCGTTGGTCTCGCGCCAAACAGGCATCGATTGGCAACGCGTTGCGGATTCGGCGAAAGCGGTGGGAGCGGAACGCATGTTATACACCGGGCTGCGCCTCGCGTCGGATTTGCTCAGGGCGCAACTGCCGGACAAAGTTCAAGCGAGGGTGCAGGAGGGTGTAGCGGCTGCCCGGCTCGCGGAACAAATCTGCGAGTGGCTGCCCGCCGCCGGTTATGCTCCCCCCGGTCTCTTCGAACGCGCCCTTTTTCGCGCCCGCATGCGCGGAGGTTTCATTTCCGGGCCCGCCTATCTCTTGCGGCTTTCTTTTTCACCTACAGAAGAAGATTGGAAGGAAGGTGGGGAAGGAAGCCTGCACAAATTCCTCGACAAGGTCCGCCGGCCCTTCCGTCTCGCGCGCAAATATGGTCGCAGCGGCAGAGGCTGAGCAGCAGGAATAGCAAAGTCACTCTCAGGTACGCGCAGACGCCGGGAAATTCAGCGCCGCAAGATCTTCGTGGATTACGTTGGGGAGTTCCGCAAGCCGGGCCGAGTCGCTATTAGGATAGAGATGGCGGACCGGAACAGTTGATACCAGCCGGCCAAGAACCACAAACTCGCGCGCACGGAGTTCACGGTCAAGGATCTTGTTGGCGTAAGTGTTGGTCACAAGCGAGACAAGACCAGCTTGTGGGTGGACTGACTCCACGTGAGGCGCCTGATCCGAACGACGGTCACCCAAAACATAAATGGCAGCAAGTGGAAGCGCACGGCTCTCGAAGCGTGTTCCTTCTTCTCCGAGAGGGAGACGACGCTTTTCCCAATCCGGGATTAACCGGGGAAGCGCATCCGGAGAGCCGTAGAGCATCTTCACCGAATCAGGCCAAAGACAAAGATGCGGATAGGCCGGCATGACATGGAACACCCCTTCCTGTTCGACCAGCGCGACAACGTCATCGGAAAGGACTCCATAGCCACGCCGGGCGAAAGCTGCCGCGGTTGTCGACTTTCCTGCGCCTTCCGACCCGACAAAGGCCACACAGCGATCTTCGATAGCCACGGCGCTCGCATGCAAACAAGTAACGCCTCGCAGCCTCAGCAGAAGTCCAAGGATCGGTCCCAGCAAATAGGTTGAGGTCTCTTCGAGAGACGAAGTCGCAGGCCAAGTCGCCCAGAGATTCTCTCGGTTGCCGTCCAGCCAGAATTGCGGGCCACCGGAATAGGCAATACGAAGGAGTGCGCTCTTCGCCGCTCGCCAAATGTGGAGAGCTGGCTCACCTGTCTCGGTGGAATAAGAACTGACATACAACAGCTCTTCCTCAGCGGCCGGAAGTTCTCGCCCCTGATCTGGCGAAATTCCCAGATGAAATTTCATATCGGGAGAAGATGCCCCTGAAGGGGTGGGCGCTATTCCGGGCAGGGCTAAGTTGGAGTGCAAGAGCAAGCCGAAAACAGAGTAGTTGAGACCCAACGCAGGTATAAAATCCTCCCTCGCATGCGGAGAATCGACCCCATCCCCTAAGTTACCCACCTAGCTTTTCCTTCCACTGGCTAGAATCTCGAGACGTTGCTGCTTGGATACGGGGTCGCTGAGCCGAGTCTACATGGCAGTGTGCCTGTCTCCTCGCATAGGTCCACCATCAAGATGATGGTGTCGGCCAACGCTCTTTGTGAGCTCCCTGACTGTCCCGTAAACTGTCAGCTTGGGCTTCGAATATGGCTTTTTGGGCTCCCGTTTAACGGGTTTATCCATTGCCAGTCTCCGCATACATTTTACGTCCGACTCCTCCTGCTGACTGCAACCAAATGTTGAGGCAATGGGGACGGAAACTACCTCGGATCTGCTCTATATTCATCTTATCATGCCCTTCTGCGAGCGCAGAGCGCTCAATGTAGCGATCCAACTCCGGGCTCAAGGGCATCTGTTTTAGCAGTTTGGCTCCTGTCCGACGAAGCTGCGCTAAGATCGGATCACCCTGCAAAGGAGTCTTGGGCCTCACCCGAACGCGCTCCGGCAACCGTCCCGCCATGGCCTCGCGTAGCAGCATTTTTTGAAAGCACCAAGGAAATGGTGGAATTGCGAGTAGATAATTCACAATCCGCAAATCTAGAAACGGATATCGAGTTTCCACTGCGTTATGCGTCGTGCCGGCGTCTTCGAGCTCGAACATCTGCGTCCAGTGCGGCAGGAAAAGAGAGGCGTGGGCTTTCGAATGAGTGGGATGCTCAATAGCCAATGCAGGATGCACGTCTCCTTTCTTCCATCGTTCTTCGAGGCTCATGCGCCGGACGAAATCCGGCGCTAACCATCCCGGAAACACGGGCGCATCCGGATCCCTCCCGATCAGTTTCAGGAACCGCGCTCGAATCCCTCGCCACGGAAAGGACCGCACCCAAAGAAAATTCGCCATCTCTGCGAACAACCGCAGCCATTCGCGGTTTCGCAGCAAGTCTTTCACATAGGGCCACATTTGAAAGAGCATCAGGTTGTCGTTGCCTTCGCCTGACAGTAGAACACGGCATTCGGCCGAGATGATGCGGCAGGACTCAAAAAATCCTGCAATCAACGGATTGTCCACGGGCTCCGGCAAGCTGAAATCCGGATTATCCCAGTCTTCAAACAGTTGCACCTGATCCATGGCCTGAAATTTGACCGGGATCTGCAGAAACCCCGCCACCTCGCGTGCATAACTCTCTTCTTGATCAGGAATCAAGGACTTGTACACGCAGGAATAACCCCGGATATCAGTCCTCTGCCCGTCTCTCGCACGCACTTCCTTGGCCACCGCCGCCACCGACGACGAATCCATTCCTCCGCTCAGCAGGATTCCGACGCGGTCTGTGCGGAGCCGGTCCGCAACGGCTGCTTGAAAAAGCGACTGAAACTGTTCGACGTACTCCTCGGGCTTCGAGTAGCGAATCCGCCCGTCTGTCGGCGGCGTCCAATAGCGTCTGACCTTCAAACCTTCCGGCGAGATACTCAGGGAATGGGCGGGGGGCAGGCGCTGAATATCGCGAAAGCTCGTCGTGGCGTTATCGCAATTCAGTCCAAACAGCAGAAAATCCGCAATCGCCGCATCATTGAGTTCGGCCGACACCCCCGAATGCATTCGAAGGCAATTCAGCGTGTTGCTGAATAGAAAAAGATCTCCCTGCTGGACGTAATAAAATGGCTTGATCCCGAAATGATCGCGCCCGCAAAAGAGTTGTTTGTTGCGCGCATCCCAGATGGCGAAGGAAAAATCACCCCGCAGGTGTTCCACGCATGGTGTGCCCCAAGTAGCATAAGCGTGCAGAAGCAGTTCGGAGTCAGGAGCATCTGGCCGAACCCTTCGGCCGGACCGTTGCAACTCGGCGATGAATGCCACCCGGTCATCGAGCCGGGCGTCTGCGGCAATCCAAAACCGCCCATCGAGGCTGGCTGGCTGGCGTTCGCCCAGCGATTCGCGCGTGGTCCGCAGCATCGTATGACCCAGCCCAACTGGACCGTCCATCCAGCACGCGCGGGAATCCGGGCCACGGTACGATAGAAAATCAACGAGGGACTGCAAGAGCGCCTGCTCCATTGGCGCACCGTTCCGGTGGTAAATGCCGACGATGCCGCTCAATCAGCTTGCCTCTCTCTCTGAGTGGCTTGCGCTTCGAATGGCGAAAAAGAATGGCCCGGCCGTCAACTTCGTTCGAAAACGGCATCCTCATTCTGCCCGGGCATACGCCCTAGAGCAGTTCTCCGACAGCGAAAATTCCATTTCTACAATCTGCTTAGCTGAAGTTCTATTGTACTGTCAGCGCTCTTCCCCGACAACCGCGCCGCATTCCGTAGGCTCCTCGTGGCATTCGTCAGGCAGCTCCCAAAATCACGGAGGAACACGGCGGTCCCGCGGCGCCATCCTCTTTTGTCTTGCAACTCCGAGACGGTCTAGGCAAAGTACCGGGGAATGATTCTCCGTCTGTCCAGCATTGCTCAGCGCGCGGCGCTTGTCGCTGCCTCTTTTGCTGTCGCCATTCTCCTCTCGTACTTCAGCACACGAAATGTGCTCGCCCTCCATTACGCTGGTTTACAAACAGCCCAAGCTTATGAGCGCGCCGCTCGCTGGGAGCCCGCTGACTCGCGCAACTGGCATCTTCTGGGCCGCTATTGGCAGTACAACCTTCTGGATCCCGACCCCGCGCGCGCCATTCGCTCCTACCTTACGGCTCTGTCGTTGAATCCGGCATCATCGGAAACATGGCTGGATCTTGCCACCGCGTACGAATCGGAAGCCAATCTAGTTGCAGCGCGCGACGCTTTTCTGAACGCCAAGAAAGCTTATCCTCTATCAGCGGATGTATCTTGGAGGTACGGCAATTTTCTGTTGCGCGAGGGAGAGCTTGAGCCGGCTTTCATCGAAATGCGCCTGGCTGTCGCAGGTGACCCAAAGCGCGCCGCGAAAGCTTTTTCCAGTTCCCTCCGCACCGGCTCCAGCATCGAAACCATCCTCGATCGCGTCTTGCCACCCCTTACCGAGGCTTACCTCGATGTGATTCGGGACCAAACGACCGAAGGACACACCGGGAATGCCCTCAAAGTATGGGACCGGCTCGCCTCCCTTCATCCCCGCTTTTCCTTGCGCGATTCTTTCTCCCTCGTCGGAGCCTTGATGACAGAAAGACGCATCGCGGAAGCCAGCCGGGTATGGGACCAGGCGGTCCTTTTTGCGGGCTTGGCAGATTTGCAAAGTCCGCCCGGCTCAGTTTTGTGGGACGGCGGATTCGAGTCCGGTGTGACGGGTGGCGGTTTCTCTTGGCTATTTTCGGAAGAATTCCGCGGCGTGCAGCTCGGCACCGACACGCAGGAGAAACACTCCGGCAGCCGCTCTCTGCGGCTCACCTTCGATGGAAAATTCAACATCAATTTCGCCGGCGTTTGCCACTACGTTCCTGTGCTGTCTTCGTCCACCTATCGTTTCTCGGCTTGGGTCAAGGCCAGAGCGCTCGCCACGGACCAGGGCATCCGCTTCCAGTTGCATTCCCTCGGAACGCAGGACACTTCCACGGCCGTAACATCCGAAGTGCACGGAACTGCGCCTTGGACCCGCATCGAATTGCCCTGGTCCGCGGGAAAGGACGTCCAGGAAGTCCACGTTTGCGTGGTTCGTTTTCCCAGCGAGGATGCCGCGAACAAGATTCAGGGGACAGCCTGGGTGGATGATGTTGCATTGGTTCCGGAACCCGCGGAGCATGCCAAACCATGAAGTTGCTGCGCCTCGTCATTTGCGCCCTGGTCGTGTTTGGCGTTGCCGCGCACGGAGGCGTCGAAGATTGGGCGCGAGCCGTTCTTGAGACCGGCGCAGGTTTGCTCTTTCTCGCCTGGTCCTTGTGGATCTATTTCACACCTGAAGAACAAATTGTTTTTTCTCCTCTCCTCCCTCCGCTGGCAGCTCTTGCCCTGATCGCTTGCGGCCAGTGGTTTTTTCATGGCACCGCTTCTGCTTACAACACGCGGATGGAACTCCAGCTCCTCGTCTCCGACCTGATTCTCCTCTTTCTCGCGGTGCAAGCATTCCGCACGCTTCAGGACTGGCGCGGCTTCGTTTGGTTCGGGATGGTTTTCGGATTTTTGATCAGCATCTTCGGCATTCTCCAGCACCTTACCTTCAACGGGAAACTCTACTGGTTTCGCGAGATGCGATACGGAGGGATTCCCTTTGGGCCCTATGTGAACCGCAATCATTTCGCCGGATTTGTGGAGTTGATTCTTCCGCTTGCTCTCGTTCCCCTCGTTCTGGGCAGAGTACGGCGGGAGCGCTGGCCGGTCGTCGGTTTGTTCGCGATTGTTCCCATCGGCGCGCTTTTCCTTTCTGTCTCCCGGGGGGGCATCGTGAGTTTCGGAGTCGAGTTAATGGTATTGGCGCTGGTGATGATTCAGCGGCGTGCGATGGGAAAGCAATTGTTCGCCGGCATTGCTGTTCTTCTCCTGGCCTTGCTTCTGGTTTCCTGGCTCGGTGTCGGGCAGCTCGTGGAGCGTTTCTCTTCGTTCCAGGCCCTCGAAGTCACCGTCGGGAAGCGCGCTTCCATGCGCCGGGACACCTGGAAAATCTTTCTCGATTACCCCGTCACCGGAACAGGACTCGGCACGCTGCAGATCGTTTATCCTCCATACGAATCACTTTACGACGGGAAAATCGTCAATCACGCGCACAACGACTACCTCGAAGCGCTCGCCGAAACCGGGATTCTCGGAGGGCTCTGTTGTGCCTGGTTTCTGGGAATCTTGTTCAGCGAATCCTTAAAACGCTTGCGCCAGCTCGACAATTCCTTTGCGGGAGCCTTGCAGCTTTCCGGGTTGGTGGCCTGCAGCGGTTTCCTCGTGCACAGTTTTGTCGACTTCAACCTGCATATCCCCGCGAACGCACTGCTGTTTTTTTTGATGGCCCACCTGGCTACCTCTGAAATCCAACCAGCCACTCCGACATCAACATCCCATCGGCGCTCTCGCAACCCTCCAAATCACTGATTGATTTTGGCGTTATCGCTGTATACTCACCCACGGGGGTCATCTATTCTCATGCAGCCAGCCAGACTGGGTGCGTTGGTGTTGTGTCTCGTTCCGACTGCCCTGCTCGTGTCACTGGCTCTGGTACCGTTCAGCAGCGCTCAACAGGCCGTTCTCGAGACGCCACAACAGGTCAACGACCGCATACGCTCGATGTCTGCCTCCGCGCGGGCGATGCCGCATGACTACGTCATTGGCAATGGCGATCTGCTGAATCTCGAAGTGTTCGATGCAAAAGAGTTCAGTCGCGAAGTGCGCGTCAGCCAGACCGGGACCATTGGCATCCCGCTCGTGCCGGTTCGTTTGCACATCGCCGGATTGACGGAAGTCCAGGCTGAACAGAAGATCACCGAAGTCCTGGAATCCAACGGCTTAGTCTCTCACGCAGAAGTCAGCCTCAGCGTCAAAGAGAGAAAGAGCAAGCCCATCACCGTCGTTGGGGCCGTGGGACATCCCACGGTTTATCAGGCGGACCGGCCCGTCACACTGCTGGAAGTCTTGGCGGAGGCCGGAGGCGTTGCCAATGACGCCGGCGACACCGCGATCGTGAGCCGGCCGGTCCAGGAAGTGCCGTCCGATCCATCGGAGCCTCCGGCGATCGGCCCGGAAGAGCAGGTCCCCGGCGCGACCTCCAAAGAATTGACCCGCGAAGGCTCAACTCCACAGCCCGGGTCCTCCGTGGCTGGGGCCCCGAACGCCTCAGCGAATTCTCCCGCGCCGGGTGATCCGCCTCGTTTGAATAATACGATCACCATCAATCTGAACGAGCTGATGGAAAGCGGTGATGCGACAAACAATATCCTTCTCCAGGCCGGCGATATCGTTACCGTCCCCCACTCAGGGATCGTTTACATTCTTGGAGCAGTGAGCAAGCCTGGCGGTTTTGTTCTGGCCAATGATCGCGGGCAGATGACCACCTTGAAAGTTTTGGCTCTCGCAGGTGGTTTGAGCTCCACGGCGAAAAGGGATCGTGCCGTCATCGTCCGCAAAGACAATCAGGGGCAGCAGCACGAGGTTGTCATCGATCTCAAGAAAGTATTGGAACGCCGGGCGGAAGACGTTCAGCTTCAGCCCGGCGACATTTTGTACGTGCCGGACAGTGCCGCGAGGAAGGCCATGCTCCGGACCGTGGAATTGGGAATTGCTCTCGGGACAGGCGTCGCTCTCTACCGGGTGGCGTACCACTAAGAAATGGCCGGCGAAAACAAACTCGTACCGCGTGAAAATGGCTCCCATGGCGCCGTCGAGCTAATCTCCCTGCCGGCCCGCCTTCCTTCTTTTGATTTCTCTCCCCGGGAACCCCACCTCTACGACTACTTGCTGATTTTGCGGAAGCACCAGTGGCTGATTCTCTCCTTCGTGCTCGCAGTCGTCACCATTGTAGCCATCGCCACCTTTCGCATGCAGCCCGTTTACGTGGCCACTACTCGTGTTGAGATCGATCGCGAAAACGCAAGCATCCTTCCCTTTCAGGGCACGGATTCTTATGACTACATGCTGGATCTGGAGAATTACATCGAGACGCAGTCCAAAATCCTCACCAGCGAAACGCTGGCCCTCCAAACCATTCGCAACAACGCTCTTTCAGCCCGGCCGGAATTTGCTGCGCCAGACGGTCCTTCGGAAGCGATCGCCAGCAGCAGTCTCGCAAACCAGAAACGTCCGCCCGAACTCGCTCAGTTCCTTGGAAGTCTGAGCGTGAAACGCGTCCCCAATAGCCGCCTGATGGACGTCAGTTTTGAATCCACCGATCCCCAGCTCGCAGCGCGCATCGTCAACGCCCATATCGCCTCCTACATCGAACAGAATTTCCGCAGTAAGTACGAGGCCACCACTCAGGCTTCCACCTGGCTCGCTGATCAACTTGGTGAGTTGAAGATCAGGGTACAGAAGTCCGAGGACGCCCGCATCGCCTACGAACGCCAAAACCAGATCTGGACGCTAGATGACAAGCAGAACATCACCACCCAACGGCTCTCTGACGTCAATAAACAGTTGACCGACGCGCAAAGCGATCGCCTGCGCAAGGAATCGCTCTACCAATTTGCCAAGTCCGGTAATCTCGAAGCCGTGCCGGAGGTTCAGAACAACGCCACACTTGCTGATTTGTTCAGGAAGCGCAGCGATGCGGCGTCGCAATACGCGGATCAATTGAGCCAATACGGTCCGAATTTCCCCAAGGTGCAGCGCCTTCAGGCGCAGATCAAAGAGTTTGATCAAACCATCGAAAACGAAAAACAGAAACTCTTGGACGTCCTTGAGAGTGATTACCACGAAGCATTGCAGCGTGAAACGCTTCTGACTCACGCGCTCGACCAGCAGAAGTCGGAAACGAACCAGATGGCGGGAAAGCTTGTGGAATACAACATCCTAAAGCGCGAGGCCGAAGCCAACAAGACGCTCTATGAAGGGCTGATGACCAAGTTGAAGGAAACCGCGATTTCCGCCGGTTTGCGCTCTTCCAACATCCGCGTCGTGGATCCCGCCATGATTCCTTCCACGCCGGCGCGTCCTGCCAAAACCCGCAACCTTGCGCTGGCCTTTCTTGTGGGCCTGGTTGGTGGTATCGGGTTGGCTCTGATGCGCGAGTATCTCGACAACACCGTGAAGAGCCCGGACGACGTCGAAACTCTTTCGCGGCTGCCTTCCCTCGCGGTCGTGCCTCAGTTCGCCGGTTCCCACGGGACGGACAAGCGCCATGGTCTTTTGCAAGGCTTCTCATCCAATGGCCATGATAAGCGCATCGAACTGGTTGCTCAGCACTTGCCCAAGTCGCAGATGTCGGAAGCGTTTCGCGCCTTGCGAACTTCCATTTTGCTTTCGCAGGCCGATCATCCGCCTCAAGTCATTTTGGTCACCAGCGCTCTCCCGCGCGAAGGGAAGACTACGGCGGCCGCGAATCTTGCCGTTACGCTCGCGCAGCTGGGTGACAGCACCGTGCTGGTCGATGCCGACCTTCGCAAACCCGGCATCGGCCGCCTCCTCAATCTGGCCAGCGGAAAATATGCGGGGCTGAGTTCCTATCTGGCCGGTGTTTCAAGTCTTGATCTGGTGTCCGTCCCGCACCCCGCGATTCCCAATCTCGTCGCTATTCCTACGGGACCTCTTCCGCCCAATCCCGCGGATTTGCTCTCTTCTCACAAGCTCGTCGAGGCCATCGCCGAGCTCCGCACCAGGTTCAAGTTTATTGTCATTGATTCACCTCCTATTATGGCTGTCACCGATGCCGTGATCTTGTCCGTTCAAGCCGACGGCGTGCTGCTCGTAGTTCGCAGCGGCGAAACACCAAAGGAAGCTTTCACTCGCACGCGCGACCTGCTGAATAGCGTGAGGTGCCGAATCCTCGGCGTTGTTCTCAATGCCGTGGATGCCAGCGCCCCGGACTACTACTACTCTTACCGGTACTATCCGTATTCGTATGGATATGGTCCCCAAGAAGCGGCTGAAGGTCCGCATCAGGAAGATTCCGAGGCCGTCGCCCAGCACGTCCCCCGCGATCGCGACGACTATGACTCCCAGGCCCTTTGAGGAGGCCCTTTGCGCTATTTGGTCACTGGCGGCGCCGGTTTTATCGGTTCACACCTCGCGGAGCGGCTTCTCGACCGTGGCGACCGCGTCGTTTTGCTCGACAATCTTTCGACGGGCAGCGTCGAAAACATCCGGCACCTCAAGTCCTGCGGCCGCATGCAATATCACTTGGACAACATCGAGAATCGCCAGTTGCTCGCCGAGCTCGTCGATGATGCCGATGTGATCGTTCATCTGGCCGCTGCTGTCGGTGTAAAACTCATTGTCGAAAGCCCCGTCAAGACTATCGAGACCAATGTCAATGGGACTCAGTTGATCCTCGAAGCGGCCAGCAAAAAAAGGAAACTCGTTCTCACGGCATCCACATCGGAAGTCTACGGCAAGAACACCAACGTTCCTTTCCACGAAGATGCCGATCTCGTACTCGGCCCCACCACAAAGGGCCGCTGGAGCTACGCGGCTTCCAAGGCCCTCGATGAGTTTCTCGCTCTTTCCTACTGGAAGGAGAAGAAGCTCCCCGTCATCGTGGCTCGCTTATTCAATACTGTCGGGCCCCGTCAAACCGGCCGCTACGGAATGGTGCTGCCTAATTTCGTCAAGTCTGCCCTGGACAACACCGCCATCAGCATTTACGGCAGCGGAAAGCAATCTCGCTGCTTCTGTGATGTGCGTGACACGGTTGAAGGTCTTATCCGCCTCATGGATTTGGAGCGCTCCATCGGCGAAGTCGTCAACGTCGGCAACACCGAAGAAATCACCATCGAGGCATTGGCGCAGCGCGTGAAGGAACGCACCGGC
>WNFJ01432091.1_pt1 | contig 12564 bp, 13 predicted proteins | sample 5400461 | NCBI WGS metagenome assembly WNFJ01 (sample SAMN13153349, study PRJNA577476) | soil metagenome | isolation source: 115 cm saprolite on Douglas fir-dominated hillslope | place: USA:California | collected 2013-09-17 | reverse complement strand
ATGAGCCACGGGACGAGCAGCTCGATCGCGATGATCGCCAGCGTCATGACGTGGTGCACCCACTCGGGGAGCCATTGCGCGTACCACGCCGGCCCGGTGGGCAGCGGCTGGGTCCAGAAATGGAAGTCGAGCGCGGTGAGGTGCCGCCACGTGGGATCGCCGCTCGCGAGCTTTGTGATCCCGGAGAGGAACATCAGCCGGAACACGAGCGCCCACACGAGCCACCGCATCGCCGTCGAGGGCAGGCCCTCTCGCGCGAGACTCGGGCGCAGCTGCGTGGGCGCGTACAGCACCGCCAGGAGTCCGGTCTCGAGCAGCAGCGCGTCCCACTGGAACCAGAGGAAGGTCTGGCCCGCCACGGCGAGCGACAGGTAACAGATCCAGAGAAGCAGCAGAACCGGGGCCTGGGCCACGCCCGCCACCAGCAGCACGGCGAGCCCCGCGCCGGCCCACGCCAGGGCGTGGAGCATCCCGTCGCTTGCGCCCAGCCAGCAGAGCGAGGGGAATAGCCGGTACGCGGTGCTCCCGTAGGCGGCGTGCGCCCGTTGGAGGAATCCGCCAGCCGGCAGGATGCCCTGATCTCCAACGAGGCCCGTGATTTGCAGCGCTAGCGAGAAAAAGGCGACGAAGTACACGACGCCGAGCAGGCGGAGGAACAGCCAGCGCGAGAGGACGTAGGCCGGTTGGTCGGCACGGGTGGCCAAACGCTCGGTGATGTCTGCCGTTGTGCCCTCGCCGCGGAAACGGTAAATAATGATGCGGAGAACGCGCCTCTGTCCCGAGTCGAACCGTGCCTCGCCTTCCGGTGTAGCACGTGTCCTACACAGCGGTTGTCCGTGTCGACACCCGTGTGATCTACGTCACGCCAGACATGGCAGGAGGTTGAGAAAGATGACCCGCAATTGCCGTCGCCTTGTGCGCGGCGCATGGCTCCCCATCGCGCTCCTCGTCGCCGCAGGGTGCAAACAGGGACCGTCCCCCGAGGTACAGGCGCGCCTCGACAGCCTGTCTCAGGCGTCGTCCAAGCGCGACCGGTTGATGCAGGAGGTCGCCGAGAACACGCGCCTCGTGAGCGAGATCAGCCGCGAGCTCGCTCGGGTGAACGTCCCGGCGCGAGCGCTCAAGGTGTCCGGCGAGTCGCCACTTCGCGCATCGCGCGATACGCTGATCCAGAAGATCCGTTACATGACCACGCGGGTGAAGGAGCTGGAGCCGCGGCTCAAAGAGAGCGAGCAGCGGATCAAGGATCTGACCAGCCTGTCCGACAGCCTGCGGAACGAGCTCGCGGCGACGATGCAGAACCTCCAGGGCGTGATCGACAATCAGAAGGAAACGATTGACGCGCTCACGCTCCAGGTGGAGACCCTCACCGCGGAGAATTCGGCCCTCCGGGACACGCTCGAGAACATGTCCACGATCTCGAACACGGTCTACTACGTGGTCGGCACCAAAGACGAGCTCGAGCAGAAGGGGATCATCTCAGAGGAAGGCGGCGCCCGCTTCCTCTTCGTCCTGTGGAAGAGCGGGAAGACGCTCGTGCCGGCGCGCAATCTCGATCCCGGCGTCTTCACGGTGGCCGACCGGCGGCATTTTACGGAGCTGCCGCTGCCTGCATCGGACAAGGAGTACCGGATCGTGTCGCGCCAGGACACCTCGGCGCTCGAGACGCCGCCGGACCACGACGGCAAAATCAGCGGACACGCGGTGAAGATCGCCGACCCGGCGAAGTTCTGGGCCAACTCGAAATACCTCATCATCGTCGAAGGCTGAACGCAATCCAGGGGGGAGGCTCGCGGCGCTTGACCGGGAACACCCGGGCCGCTAGCCTCCCCTTGTGGTCCCCTTTGCCAGCGCAGGCCCCGGTCTCTTGAGCCCGGACCGGTGACCTGTAGCGGGGCGGCCCCAGTTTTGTTGCCGGTTCGGTCGCCCGCACATGCGCTGTGTCGCTTGGGGGAACCACCGCCGCTAGGCGCGCACGGGGGCGCGGGACTTGCGATTGCCCGCCGGCGTGCCGGCACGAACTGAACCAGAAGGGGGGCTCATGCACGGAGTGATCAGGCGGTACCGGGTAAGGCTGGGCACGGTGGAGCAGGCAGCCCACTATGCGGAGAAAGGGTTTCTGCCCATCGTCCGTGACATCCCGGGCTTCGTCTCCTGCCACCTGCTCGATGCCGGGAACGACATCCTGACCTGCATGGCGCTGTTCGAGACCGAGCAGGGAGCCGAGGCCGCCGTGCGCGCCTCGCGCGATTGGTTCCGCGACGAGTGGTCGTCGTTCCGGCCGGTCCCACCGGAGGTGACCATCGGTGAGGTCCTGGCCCGCGCCACGGCCGATCGCCGTGCGGCGGACCGGCGCCAGCTGGCACTGGTGGGTGCAGCGACCTGGAGCGGCCCCGAGCGCCGGGTGAACGGCGACCGCCGGGTGGAGACCCCGAGCTGGGCGGCAGCGGGCTAGCGCCCTAGCCCCACTCCCCGAAGCGCTTCGTACAGGTCGTCGAGCGCGGCAGCGCCGCGCTCGAGGCGCGCCTCGTCGCCCGCGTGCCGTCGCACGATGCCGGCGATCATCCGCTCCAGCCCGGCAGTCTCGCTGCGCCCGAACTTGCCATCCTTACAGTCGATGTCGTGCACCAGCTCGCCGATGGCCGTCAGCCCCGGATCGGCGAGCCCGAACCGCGCCACCAGCGTCTCGAAGGTGCAGCCGTCGCCCTCGTCCGTGTACTCGGCCTCGAACATGTCGAAACGCAGCTCATGTGGCGCGCTGCGCGCATCCTGGGCCGCGACGAATCGGAAGCGGGCCTTCGGGTCGATGAAGCGGCGAATGAGCCAGGCGCTGGCGATCCGGTCCACATGCACGCCGCTCCGGGTCACCCAGGTCCGGCCGTGGACGGGGCGCGTGGGACGAGAGGCGGCCGCTCGGGGCCCGGCGGGTCTGTGTCGCTGGCGCGCTCGATTCAGCGCCGTCTCCGCCGCGCGGCGACCCGGCGCGCCGAAGTGATCGAGCGCCACGATCTCCGCCAACCGGCGCTCGAGGCGCGCCACCTCGCCTGACGCCTCACCCCCACCCCCACCCCCACTCTCCCGGGCGACTTCCGCCGCCGCGCGCGCCAGCTCCGCGTACTCGGCGTCGCGCTGCGCCCGAAACAGCGCCTCGATTTGCCCGTCCGACAAGCCGTCCACGAACGCCGCCTGGCAAACGGAAGCCTCCCCGCCCCCTGCCGCGATTTCGCGCCGCAGCCACTGAAAGTCTTCGCTGGCTTGCCCCGTGTGGGGCAGGACGTAGACGGAATTCTTGATCGCCACCGCGCCGATCCGCTGCAAGCGGCGCCAGATCTTCACCCTGAAGTAGTCGGGTTTGGGCGGAAGCTGATGGATGAGGAGCAACCAGCGCCCTCCCGGAGAGGGAACACGCTTCGCAACCTTCCGGCTGGTGCCCCGCCGCCTTACCACAGGTTCCGCATCGCAGAGCCCGCGGCCAGCCGCGCCAAGACCTGCTCACCGGCCGCGGCGCCGGTCATTGCGACGCGCGCGTCGACGCCAAGGGCGCCGGTCGCGGGATTGAAAAAATGCTCGCCGGCCACGGCCAATGTGAGGGCAGCGACTTCCGGCTCGGAGAAATGACGGCGCAGCTCGGCCAGGACCGCTTGGGGAATCCCACCAGTCGCTTCGTCGTAGCGCGACACCGCTTCGGTGAACGCGAGCGCGGCGCGATCCCGCGCGGAAAAGACCGGGCTCGCGGCGTAGTGTCGCAGCGCCGCGAGCTCGGCGGCGGGGAGAAACGCCTTGCGCCACCGATGCAGGCCGTGCTCGATGCACCAGCGGCACCCCGACAGCTCGGCGGCCAGGTGCCGCACGAGCAGGTCGAGGCGGGAGTCAAGCGCAGCCCCACCCGCGATGTAGCGGCCCATGCGCGCATAGGAGGGCAGCGCGCGTGGGCCCGGGAGGAGTGCCGGTGGCGGAGCGGCGATCGCCCTCCAGATCGTGGTAAGCCACCGTAGCAGTATCATGTCGATGATACAATTGTATCATCACAGGCACGATCGAGCAACCCCTTCCCCCGGCTCCCGTTCCCCTATTTCTTGGCTTTCCATGTCTATCTCCCGTCGCCTGCTGCTGCGCGCCTCCCGCAGCGCCTGGCTCGCCCGGCAGCTGTCCCAGCGTGCGTTCTTTCGACGCGCCACGCGGCGATTCATGCCCGGGGAAGACGTCGCCGCGGCGCTCGCGGCCGCGGCGGACCTCGCCCGCGAGGGCCTGGGCAGTGTCCTCACCCAGCTGGGCGAGCAGGTCACGAGCCGCGAGGAGGCCGCCGGCGTGCGTGACCACTATCTGCGGGTACTCGAGGAAATCAGGCAGCGCCAGCTGCCTACGGAGATTTCCGTCAAGCTCACCCACTTGGGCCTGGACCTGAATCCCAAGGCGTGCCTCCAGGACCTGCTGGCACTCGCCGCACGCGCGGCCGCCGTCGGGTCGTTTCTGTGGATCGACATGGAGGAGTCGCGCTACGTAGATCCAACGTTGGAGCTGTTCCAGGCCGTTCGTGCCGCCCACGCGGGCGTCGGCGTGTGCCTGCAGGCCTACCTGCGCCGCACGCCGGCCGACCTGGAGGCCCTGCTCCCGCTGGCGCCCGCTATCCGGCTCGTGAAGGGCGCCTATAACGAGCCTCCGGACGTGGCGCTCCCGAAAAAGCGCGATGTGGATGGGGCCTATGCGGTGCTCGCCGGGCGGCTGCTCCAGCGCGCGGCCCAAGGCGAGGCGCGCGCCGTGTTCGGCACCCACGATCTCGGCCTCCTCGCCCGGCTGCGCCAGCGGGCCCTGGCCACATGCTGTATGGCATTCGCGCCGCCGAGCAGCGCGCGCTCCACAGCGAAGGAGTTCCCGTCCGTGTCCTGGTCAGCTATGGGACGCACTGGTTCCCGTGGTACATGCGGCGGCTCGCCGAACGACCGGCGAATGTGTGGTTTGTGGTGAGACACCTCCTCGGGTAGGTGAACCCCGGGCCGACTTGAGCCCGGCTGGTCATCCCGCGAGCTTTCCCGACATGACGGCTCGAACCTCTCCGTCCGTTCTGTCCCCGCCGGCCGAGCTCGACCGCTGGCGCCGCGAGACGCCGGGGTGCCGGGACCGGATCCATCTGAACAACGCGGGCGCGGCGCTCATGCCCCAGCCGGTGCTCCTGGCGCTCACGGCGCACCTCGAGCGCGAAGCCGCGATCGGCGCCTACGAGGCGGAGGACGAAGCCGAGCCGCGTGTGCGCGAGACGTACGAGCTGCTGGGCCGGGTGGTGGGCGCCGCTGCCAGGAACATGGCCATCGTCGAGAACGCAACGGTCGGCTTCAGCCAGGCGGTGTCCGCGTTCGACTTCCGTCCGGGCGACCGCATCGTCACGACGCGCGCCGACTATCCCTCGAACCAGCTGACCTATCTGTCGCTCGCTCGCCGCGCGGGGGTCGAGACGGTGCGTGCGGACGACCTCCCCGAGGGCGGCGTCGATCCGGCAAGCGTGCGCCAGCTGGCGAGTCACCCCCGCACGCGGCTCGTGGCGCTGAGTTGGGTGCCCACCAACTCGGGGCTGGTGCAGGACGCGGCCGCGGTAGGAGAGGTATGCACCGAGCTGCGGGTGCCGTACCTGATCGACGCCTGTCAGGCGGTGGGACAGCTGCCGGTCGATGTCGGCGCGTTGCGCTGCGATTTCCTGGCCGCCACCGGACGCAAGTTTCTGCGCGGCCCGCGCGGCATCGGCTTCCTCTATGTGTCCGACCGGATGCTCGAGCGCGGGGCGTTCCCCTTATTCCTCGACATGCGGGGTGCGGACTGGACCGATCCGGACGCCTTTCACCTCGCCGATGGCGCTCGCCGGTTCGAGAACTGGGAGTTTGCGTACGCCCTGGTGGCTGGCCTGGGAGCGGCCGCCCGCTACAGTCTCGCGGTGGGCTCGGCAGGACGCGAGCGCGCCCGCAGGCTCGCCGCCTCGCTGCGCCCGCGGCTCGCGGAGATTCCCGGAGTGCGCGTGCTCGATCGCGGGCGGGAGCAGTGCGCCCTCGTGACCGTCGATGTCGCCGGTCGGGACGCCGCGGATCTCAAGCTGCGGCTCCGCCAGCGTGGCATTAACACCAGCTCGGCGGACCGGACGTCGGGGGTGCTCGACATGGATCAGAAGCGCGCCAGCACCGTGCCTACAACACGGAGGACGAGCTCGAAACGGCCGTCGCGGCGCTGGCCGAGCTGGCGCGCTCGTGACCGTCGCGCGACCGGGCAAGATCATCGGGATCGGGCGGAACTACCGCGACCACGCCGCCGAGCTCGGGAATACGGTGCCGGCCAAGCCGCTCCTGTTCCTGAAACCACCCACGACCGTTATCGGCGACGGTGCGGCGATCGTGCTACCGCCGGAGTCACAGCAGGTGGAGTTCGAGGGGGAGATCGGGGTGGTCATCGGACGCCGGCTCCGGCGCGCCACGGAAGAGCAGGCCCGCGCCGGCATTGCGGGGATCACCTGCGTCAATGACGTGACCGCGCGGGACTTGCAGCGGGCCGAGGAGCAGTGGACCCGGGCGAAAGGGTTCGACACGTTCTGCCCCGTCGGGCCCCGGGTAGAGCCGGCAGACCAGCGGCGATTCGATCAGCTGGAGGTGTTCTGCCGGGTGAACGGCAAAGAGCGCCAGCACGGCCGCGCTCTCGACATGGTGTTCTCGATTCTCGCCCTGGTCTCCTACGTATCCCACGCCATGACGCTCGAGCCGGGAGACCTGATCGCCACGGGCACACCCGCCGGGGTGGGCCCGCTCGCGCCCGGCGACGTGGTCGAGGTCGAGATCCCTGGGGTGGGCGTGCTGCGGAATCCCGTCGTGGCGGAAAAACGATGAAGCGCCGGCCCGCCGCGCTGGCGGCAGTGCTCCTCCTCGCGCCGGCGCTCGTGTCGACGCAGGCGCCGAGCAGTCAGCACGCCGCCCTCACCCAGGTGCTCGGGACCACTCAAGTAACAATCGTCTACAACCGGCCAAATGCCCGGGGGCGGGTGCTCTTCGGAAAGGGAGGAGGCGTGCCGTGGGGCAAGGTGTGGTGTCCAGGCGCCGACACTGCCACCACGATCGCGCTGAGCAGGGATATGGCCGTCGGCGGGCAACCGCTCGCAGCGGGGAAATACAGCATCTGGGCGATTCCCGGCCCCGACGAATGGACGCTGATCTTCAGCCGGGCGGCGGACGTGTTCCACATCCCCTATCCCGGCGAGGGCCGAGACGCGCTGCGGCTCAAGCTGAAGCCGCAAGCCGGCCCATTCATGGAATCACTGGCGTTCTATTTTCCTGCCGCCGACGCGGAACGGGCGCTCCTGAACCTGCACTGGGGCGAGACGATCGTGCAGGTCTCGCTCGCCGTGAAGTAACAGCCCCTAGTCCTCGACCTGTTCGCGCTGGTCCAGCCAGTTCTTGACGGCAAATCCGAGCGTTGCGCCGAACCCGGCGCTCGCCACGGTCAACAGCAGTTTTCCGGCTATCAGTAGCACGGCCATGCTTCGAGCTCCTCGAAAAAACGCCGACGCCCCCTCGCTGTAACCTTCGCAGCGCGGGGGCGTCGGTCTCACCCAGGTCGATCGACTGCTGCGCCTTACATCCCACGCATCCAATCACGTTCCGCAATTCGCAGACCGTGACAACAGGTGCGATGAACGCACAGCGGGCTCAGCGTGGGATTTCGCATTGCTTCGGAAGCTTACGTAGGAACCGCTGCGGTGGTCAACGCCCTCCCCCTCTTTGTTCCCCTCCCGGCTCGACCCGCGAATTGCCATCTTCTCTCGCATCTTCCACGCCCGTTATCCGCTCGAACCGCTCCTGCACCCGTCCCGCCTGACGCTCGCTCTCCTCGAAGCGCTTTTGGGCGTTCGCGAGGTGCGCACCGACCGTTTGGAATGCCGTCCAGAACGCGTCGAACTGCTGGCGGAGGCCACCGAGCTGCTCCTGGATCTCCCGGGCCTGCTGCTCCACCCGCATCCCCTTGAGCCCGTGGAGGATCACCAGCAGGTAGGCATAGAAGGTGTGGGGCGATACGGGGATCACACGGCGGCGCAGTGCGTGACCCAGCACGCTCTTGGCATCCCCCGGATCTTCCGCGCGCAGAACCGCCTCGTAGTACACGTTCTCCGCCGGGATGTACATCAGGGCGAAATCATAGGTCCCTTCGTCCGGACGGATGTACTTGTCGGCGATCTCGTCGATCCGCTCCTTGAGGGAGCGCGCAAACGCGCGCGCCTCGCGTTCGGCCTCGGCGCCGGTCGCGCCGAGCAACCGCTGGCACGCCTCGAGCGGAAACTTGGCATCCACGGGCACCAGGCGGTCGCCGACCCGGAGGGCCGCGTCGACTCTCTCACCGGATCGAAACGCGTGTTGCATCTGGTAGTGCGAGGCCGGCAGGATCTGGCGCAGCAGCTCTTCGAGCCACACCTCGCCGATCGTGCCGCGCAGCTTCGGGACCTGCAGCAGCTGCTGCACTTCCGTCACCGCGGTGCCCATCTGCTCGAGGCGCTTGGTCGCCTCGCCCAGCGCCCCGAGCCGCTCGTGCACATCGCGCAGCAGGCGCGTCTGGTCCGCGCTGCCCCGCAGGAGCAGCAGCGCAAGCAGCACGACGAGCACGACGATCGCGATCGCGACCGCCGGTGCCACGCTAACGCAACCTGTTCATGGAGCCGGTAATCTACCCCTGGTAGGCTCGGATACGCTCACCGCTTCCCGCGGCGCGAGCCTGGACCAGCGCCGCTCCGGCGTGCTCCAGCAGGCGGTCGGGCGCGAGTGGCGTCGCGTGCAGGTCCGCGACGGCCTCGTAGCCGGCCCGGACCAACAGCGGCGGCAGGCCGGCGGNNCCGTTTCGAGCGCCTGCGTGAGCCGCCGAGCCATCAGGTCCGCGCCTTCGGGCGCGGTCGAGGGAGCGAGGACCGCGAATTCGCTGCGGCCCAGCCGGCCGATCACGTCGGACGTACGCCCGCGCGCCTGGAGGACGTGCGCGGCGTACGCGACCGCGACCGGTGGCGCCGCCAGTCGCGCGGGGTTGGCGTCCTGAAGGACCAACTCGACGGCGAGCGCCAGGCAGGCGAGCGGCGCGTGACGGCGGAACGCGTCCGACACGAGCTCGCGGGCACGGCGCTCGAGCCCGCGCATCGTGTACAGCCCGCTCGCCGGCTCCACCGCACCTTCGTCCAGCGCGTGATCGGTTTCGAGCTTGACGCGCGTGAACGCGTCGAGCTTCAGCGCCAGCTCCTCGGCATTGAGCACGAGGCTCAAGTAGTCCCAGGCTCCGGCCTCGAGCGCCGCGAGTCGCTGCTGCTTGGTCGCCGGAGTCGACGTGATCATGAAAATCGGCGTGTGCCACGAGACCGCGCGGTTCTGGCGGAGTGCGCGGCACACCGCCAGGCTGTCCAGGTCCTGGAGGTTCGCGTCCATGAGGATCACGTCGGGCCGCGCGGCGGGCGCCCGGTCCAGGAGCTCGCGACCGCTCCCCACGGACACCACCCGATACCCCAGCGGCTCGAGCATGCTGTCGAGCGCCTGGTTGAGCCACGTGCCGGAGTTCGCGAGGAGCACGACGGGCGAACGGGTGAACGGCATGCGCGGAGGCATGGCGCGTGAATGTGGCTACGACGACGCGGGGGAGAACCCGGCAAAACCCTAGTTACGGCCGGGAGATGACCCGGGTCAAGGAGTGATCAGGCCTTCCCGGATCGCGTAACGGACCAGGCCCGCGACGTCGTGGATGTCCAGCTTTTTCATCACCCGCGAGCGGTGGAACTCCGCGGTCTTGGGGGTGATCGCGAGCAGCGCGGCGACCTGCTTGGTCGACTTGCCTTCGGCCACGAGCTGCACGACCTGACGCTCCCGCGAGGTCAGCCGGCCGCGGTCCTCCGCCGCGGCGGCCCGGCAGGCATCCACCACAGCTTGAGAGACGCCCGCCCCCACGTAGAACCCGCCGCGGGACACCTGCTGGATGGCCTGCGCGAGGTCCTCTCCCGCCTGGGTCTTGAGCACGAACCCCCGCACGCCGGCGCGGACCGCCTCGGTGACCAAGCGCTCCTGCTCGAGCGCCGTGAGCATCACTATCTGGATTCCCGGTCGCGCCTCGACGATCTGACGCGCGGCATCGATGCCGTTCAGGAGCGGCATCATGATGTCGAGCACCGCCACGTCGGGCTCGTGCTCGCGCGCTACTTCGACCGCCGCCCTGCCGTCCGATGCCTCGGCCACTACCTCCAGGCCGTGCCGCTCGAGCAGGGCGCGCACGCCCTGACGCAGCACGGCATGATCGTCGGCCAGCACTACGCGTAGCGACATCGTTCCTCCGCGGTTCCGCGCTCCTCTATACGGAGCGACACGGCCCCGCGTCAAGCGACCGGCGTCACCGCAAGCCGGAAGTGGGCGTCCGGTAGCGAGTTATCGGTTACTGTTCATTTATGTCTCCTGAGTCCCTGCGACTCTCCAAGTCGCGCTATCTGTGCGGCCTGCAATGTCACAAGCAGTTGTGGTGGCGGGTGCATGAGCCCGAGGCCCCGGAGCTGACCCCTACGCCCGGGCAGCAGAACCTCTTCTCGCAAGGGCGGGACGTGGGTGAGCGGGCGCGGGGTCACGTCCCCGGCGGCGAGCTGATCGATGTGCCGTTCTACCAGTACGACAACAAGGTGACGGCCACGCGCGAGGCCCTGAAGCGCGGCTTGCCGGCGATCTATGAGGCCTGGTTCCTGGCGGACGAGACCTACGTCGGCGTCGACATTCTGGAGCGCACGTCCCGCGGCCACACCGTGATCGAGGTGAAGGCGTCGAACAGCCGCAAGCCGGAGCATCTTCCCGATGCGGCCGTGCAGGTGCACGTGCTGCGGCGCGCCGGTCTCCAGGTGGAGCGCGCCGAGGTGATGCATCTCAACCCGGAATGCCGCTTTCCGGACCTGTCCAATCTCTTCATTCGGGAGGACGTGACACCGCTGGTCGAGGCCGCGCTGATCGGCGTGCCGGACGAGCTCGCGGCGCAGCAGCGGATGCTCGCGGGTCCGCTCCCGGACGTCCCGATAGGAGACCACTGCACGCGACCGTACGACTGCCCGTTCCTGGAGCGCTGTTGGCCCAAGCTTCCCGACCACCACGTGAGCAAGCTATACCGCATCGAGCGCAAACGGGCGCTCGAGCTCGAGGCCGACGGGTATGCGACGATCTACGATCTGCCGTCGGACCTGGAGTTGTCCGTCATCCACGCGCGCCAGGTGAAAGCGGTGCAGACCGGCCGGATGGTGGTGGAGCCCACGCTCGCGAGGGCGCTCGCCCATTTCACGCCGCCGCTCGCGTTTCTCGATTTCGAGACGGTCAGCCTCGCCATCCCGCGCTGGCCGAGGTGCCGGCCCTGGCAGCAGGTACCCGTGCAGTTCAGCGCGCACGTGGAAGAGCGGGGCGGCGGATGGTCGCATCATCAGTGGATCGCGGACGGGCCGGAGGATCCGCGACCGGCACTCGCCGAAGCCGTGGTCGCGGCGTGCGCCGGTGCGCGCCGGGTCGTGGCCTACCACGCGAGCTTCGAACGCGAGTGCATCAAGCGTCTCCGGGAGGGCGCGCCGCATCTGGCCAAAGAGCTCGAACGGATCGAGAAACGCCTGGTGGACTTGCTGCCCACGATACGGAGTCATGTGTACCACCCGGACTTCGCGGGCGGGTTCAGCATCAAGAAGACGCTGCCGGCACTCGTGCCCGGTCTGTCCTATTCGGATCTGAAGGTGCAGGATGGAGAAATGGCGACGGTCGAGCTGCAGCGGCTGATGTTCCAGGGAGCCGAGATGCCTGCTGGAGAGCGGGCCGAGCTACGCGAAGCGCTGCTGCGGTACTGCGAGCGGGACACGTGGGCGATGGTCAAGCTGCTGGAAAAGCTCAGGGGCCTGGTGGCGTATCAGCTTGAGCTGTTTTGAGGGGCCTTGCGGAAACCGCCTATCACAACCCCATGCGACGGCGGAGATCCTGGAACGCTGGGTCAGCCCGGAGCGGCGCGTACTCGGGTTCGCAGCTAACCGCCGCCGCCAAATTGACATCGCCCTCCTCGAACGCTCGCCGCAGCCAGGCCATGGACTCCTCACGCTGGCCGAGTACGATGTACTCGCGAGCGAAGGCGACCGGTGGAACGAAAGCGCGCTTCGCTCGCGTCCGCAGCCGCTCGAGGGATCGGGTGGCCCCGAGTAAGCGCGCCGCGGTGTAGCCGGCGCTGCCCCGGTTCCCATGGATGAGGCGCCCGTAAGCGGTATCCCCCCACTGGCGGGCGCCCGTCGCGAACTCGTTGATGGCCGCGTCATAGTCTCCCTGGCTGGCGAGGGCCTTCGCGAGCTCATAGTGGGCCGGCGGATAAATCGAGTCGAGCGCGAGCTGCTTCGCAAATTGCGCAGCCGCGTCTGCCGGACGACCCGCGCACGCCAAGACCCGGGCCAGCTGATAAGTGAAATGGCGGGTCAACGGATCCAGCTCGACTGCTCGGTGCATCTCGGCTTCGGCCTCGTCGAAGCGACCGAGGTTCCGAAGATAGACACCGAACATCTGGTGCGGCTCCGGGTCGTTC
>WNFJ01100258.1_pt3 | contig 12565 bp, 10 predicted proteins | sample 5400461 | NCBI WGS metagenome assembly WNFJ01 (sample SAMN13153349, study PRJNA577476) | soil metagenome | isolation source: 115 cm saprolite on Douglas fir-dominated hillslope | place: USA:California | collected 2013-09-17 | reverse complement strand
TGGATGACCGAGGGCAGCGCTACCTGATCGCTGATGATCACGGCGGCCATCTGCCACAGCAGCACCAGGGCGACGAGCCCGCCCAGTCCGGTCATCACCCGCCGGGTCCGGGCCCGGCGCCTGGCCTGCCGGTGCGCGAGCAGGCCGGCGCGCTCATCGAACTGGTCGTGATCGGCTGCGCCCGGACTCGACGGGTCGCTCTCGTCGATCACGGCAGTGGCGCGCAGCGGCGCGAAACTCCGGACTGACATCGGTCACTCCTTGGTGGCCCCGCAGGAACGCGCGCTGCCGGGCTGGGTGGCTTACGCGGTGAGGGACGCCCGAATCTTCCGCTTGACGGCGAGGAACTGCTCGGTGTCGACATCGATGGCATGCCGGGGGCGGCCGAGCGGAACGTCGAGGACCTGGCGGATGCCAGGCGGCCTCCCGCCCATGACGGCCACCCGGTCGCCGAGCAGGACCGCTTCCTCGATGTCGTGCGTGACGAAGATGATGGTGATCCGGTATTGCTCCCACATGCTCAGCAGGAATTCATGCATGCGGATCCGGGTGATCGCATCGAGCGCGCCGAACGGCTCGTCCATGAGCAGCAGCGAGGGCCGGGTGACCATGGCGCGGGCAAACGCGGCCCGGTGCCGCATCCCGCCGGACAGTTCGTGCGGGAAGGCGTCGCTGAACTGCTCAAGGCCAACGGTCGCCAGGATGGCGTCGGCCTCCGCGTCGAGCTCAGGATCGTCTCGCTGATGAATGCCCGCGGCCCGCTGCGCCCGGGGGCCGAACAGGACGTTCTTCCTGGTCGTCAGCCAAGGGAACAGCATGGGGCTCTGGAACAGCATGCCCCGGTCGGGGGCCGGCCCGGCCACCGGCCGGCCCCCGACGATCACCGAGCCCTGGTCGGAGGCCAGCGCGCCCGCCACGATGCGGAGCAGGGTGGACTTCCCGCAGCCTGATGGGCCGAGCAGGCAGACCAGCCCCCCGGGAGCAACCCGCAGGTTGATCCCGGAGAGCGCCACCGTCCGCCGGCCGGCCCTGCGGAACGTCTTGCCGACCGACTCGATCACCACGTGCGCGGCATCCGGGCCCGCGTCAGGCAGGGCCTGCGCGTCAGCAGTCACCAGCCAGCGCCTTCTTGACGAATGTCGGATCTATGTGGGATGCCACCACCGACGCGGTCGGTGCCGAGGTGAGGCGGCCCTGCCCGACCAGGAACTGCCCGGTCTGCACATACGCCTTAACGATCGGGCTGCTGGTGTCCCCCTGCGTGGCACCGAGCCAATGCAGTTGCTGGCTGAGCGGGATGAACGGGAAGCCCTTCGTGGCCTGGACAATGAGATTGCCGGGGACGCCCTGGACCTTGGCGCTCTGAGTCAGGTACCTGGCCGCCTGCGGGCCGGTGAACAGGCGGGTCGCCTGGACCTCGGTGCAGACGTACTTCTGGACCAGGGCCGGGTCATTCTTGACGAGGTTCTGCGAGACCGCGACGACGTTCAGGCCGGGGATGCCCAGCTTGGCGATCTGCTCGGCGTTGATGATCGGGTGACCGCCCTTCGCGATCAGCTGGGCTTCCGGCCCGGCCTGCACGTACGCCGCGGTCACCGAGCCGCCCAGGTAGGCGGCGGCGGCCGCCTGCTCGCTGGCGAAGCCGACGACCTTGACCGAGGAAGCGAGGTGCTCCAGCGCCAGCCAGCCCCGCAGTTCGTAGTCCTCCGACGATCCCACCAGGACGCCGACGGACTTGCCGGCCAGCTGCTGGGCTGCGGTGATCGACTTCGGGACGACCAGCGCGTCGGCGTCAAAGCTCTGCGCGATGACGACGTCGACCCCGGTATTGGTGCCGATGGCGCCGACGACCGGCGGGTTGCCGACGCCGCTGATGGCCTGCAGGCTGCCGCTGCGCATCTCGGCGATCGCTGTCACGCCGGCGTCGAATGGCACGAAATGCAGATGGGCCGGGATGGTCTTGGCGAGCGCCGCGTCACTGTCGATGATGCTGTCGGAGTTGGCGACGGTGCCCTGGCCGCGACCTGAAGTGACCGCGACCTGGCCGCGACCTGGCCGCGACCTGGCCGCGACCTGAAGTGACCCGCGACCTGGCCGCGACCTGAAGTGACCGCGACCTGGCCGCGACCTGAAGTGACCGCGACGGCCGGGACCGGGCGGACTTGGTCAGCAGCCGGCCAGGCGTTCGGAAAGATAGGGCTCGATGTCGGCGACGGCTACCCGCTCCTGGCGCATCGAGTCGCGCTCCCGGACGGTCACCGCCTGGTCGTCCAGGGTCTCGAAGTCGACCGTGACACAGAACGGGGTGCCGATCTCGTCCTGGCGCCGGTAGCGGCGGCCGATGGCACTGGCGTCATCGAAATCCGTGTTCCACCGCTTGCGCAGTTGCGCGGCCAGATCACGGGCCTTGGGCGAGAGGTCCGCATTGCGGGACAAGGGCAGCACCGCCACCTTGACCGGCGCAATCCTCGGGTCGAGCCGGAGCACGGTCCGCTTCTCCATGTTGCCCTTCGCGTCCGGCGCCTCATCCTCGCTGTACGCGTCGAGCAGGAACACCAGCATGGAGCGGTCCACACCGGCCGCGGGTTCAATGACATACGGGACATACCGCTCTCCGCCGTCTTGGTCCAGGTACGACATGTCCTGGCCGGACGCCTTCGCGTGCGTGCTCAGGTCAAAGTCGGTGCGGTTGGCGATCCCCTCCAGTTCACCCCACTCGCTGCCCGGGAACTCATACCGGTACTCGACGTCCACCGTGCGCTTGGAGTAGTGCGAGCGCTTGTCCGCCGGGTGCTCGTACAGACGCAGGTTGTCCTTGCGCACCCCAAGGTCGGTGTACCAGCCGAACCGGGCGGCGATCCACTGCTCATGCCACTCTTCGTCGGTGCCGGGCTTGACGAAAAACTCCATCTCCATCTGCTCGAACTCACGGGTGCGGAAGATGAAGTTGCCCGGGGTGATCTCGTTGCGGAACGACTTGCCGATCTGCCCGATGCCGAACGGGATCTTCTTTCTGGACGACTGGAGGACATTGCGGTAGTTGATGAAGATGCCCTGCGCGGTCTCCGGCCGCAGGTAGGCCAGGCCCGACTCGTCCTCCGTCGCGCCCAGGTAGGTGCGCAGCAGCCCGTTGAACATTTGCGGCTCGGTGAAGGCGCCCCTCGTGCCGCAGTTCGGGCAGGCGATCTGGGCCAGGCCGTCCTCCGGCGGGTGGCCATGCTTTTCCTGGTAGGCCTCGATGAGGTGATCGGCGCGGAACCGCTTGTGGCAGGACTGGCACTCGGTGAGCGGCTCGACGAACTCGGTGACGTGGCCGCTGGCCTCCCACACTTCGCGGGCCAGGATCACGCTCGAATCCAGGCCGACGACGTCCTCCCGCTCCTGGACCATCGTCTTCCACCACTGGCGCTTGATGTTGTTCTTCATCTCCACGCCGAGCGGGCCGTAGTCCCAGGAGGCCCGGAGGCCGCCGTAGATCTCGCTGGACGGGAAAACGAAGCCGCGGCGCTTGCACAGGCTGACGATCGCGTCCATGCGGTCGTTGCGTGCCATGAGGGACTCCATCCGGCTGGCGGTCGGCGGGGCGTCGCGCAGGCCCGCATGGGGGTGCGCTCACCTGGGGCGTGTCCCGTGTCCGGCCGTCGAGGCAGGCCACAGCCACGGAACGGGCCCGACAGACCACTAGCTTAGTGCACGTCTCCGTAAGTTCGTCGGTGTGCTTACGAGGTCCTCGCTGTGTGGCGAGCGACTCCCCGGCCGGCCCGGGAGGGGCCTGGCGGGGCGGGCCGGTGCCGGCCAGGGGACCCGCGGGCGCGGCCGTGATGAGGGCGGCGGCGCGGGTCACGTCGGGCCGAGGACCGGAGCCGGGACGCCGGACGGCCCCGCCGGGCGCTCACCGGTATACCGGGCCGCGGACCAAGTCGGAGTCGATGTTCAGGGTGAAGCCGTTCACCCTGCGGTCGTGCGGCCCCAGGTACTGCTTGATCCGGTGGCCCTGCCACCACGAGGGGTCCAGGTAGGGCGTGCCGATCACGTTGGACTGGCCGTCCCAGAACGCGAACCAGAGCGAGTCCGGCTTGGCCAGTGGACGGCCGTAGATGGTGGTCGCGAGCCCCAGGGCCTCCGCCCCGGTGGCCGCGCTCGAGTAGACGCCGGAAACGTACCCGGACGCATGGATCCGCCTGGTCCATCCGTCCAGGAAGGAGAGCACCGTAAACCGGCAGGTTGTGTTGCCGGTGTCGAACGACTCGATGTCGTAGTAGATCGGCGTGCCCCGGCCCAGGCCAAGGGCGGCGGCGTGCTGGACAGCGTCGATGGCTGCGGCCTGGCCCTGAGCCAACGCCCGCCCCCGGTCGATCCGCACGGCGAACTGCGTGTTGCACGGCGCCTGCGGCCCGACATAGGCGGGGATCAGGCCCCAGCCGAGCGCCGTGACCGAGCGGATCCAGTCGGCCGACAGGTTGCCGTATCCGCAGCCGGCCTCGGCGCCGCCGATATAGATCCCCGCGTACGAGAAGGCATGCCGCCAGGCCTGCATCACGGCCAGTGAGGGCGCGGTGCAGGTGTCGAACCCCTTCCCCACGACGCGTGCGGCAGCACTATTGGCGCGGCCGGCGCCGGCCGTCAGCCGGGCTCTGGTCGTGCCGCCGGCCCGGATGTCGCCCAGTTGCACGTCCGAGATGGCCGCGGTCACGGCCGACTCGCGGGCCACGGCCGTCTGCCTGGCTGGATGTGCCGCCGGCTGCCCGGCTGGATGTGCAGCCGGATGTGCCGCCGGCTGCCTGGCCGGATGTGCCGCCGGCTGCCTGGCCGGATGTGCCGCCGGCTGCCCGGCCGCTGGCGACCGGGTCGACGCTCGGGCGACACTCTGGATGATCTTGAGCATGGGCGAGGCGTCACCGCTATACGTGGCACTGATGGACAGCCCAGGGTGCTGGACGGTCGCATAGAGCTGGTGGCCTTGCGGGTCAGAGTGCACTGGCCCGCCGACCCGCGGCAGGTCGCCCACCGCGGGCAGGGCCGACGGCGACTGCCCGGTGCCCACGGCGGGCCTGCCCACCGCGGGCCCGCCCAGCACGGGCTCGCCGAGCGCGGGCACGCCCGCGGCGGGCGGAACCTGAAGGCTGATCGTGGCGGCCCGGCCGACCAGGTGCGCCGGGCAGACCTGGTCCGGTCCGGGCCGCCCCAGGTACACCGCGTTCCGGTCGAAGCGGACGCACGTGGTGGGATTGCTGTCCAGCCGGTAGACCGGCCAGTTCGCTGGGACGTCGATCGTGTATCCGCCGAACCGGACGGCCTTGACCGGTGTGCCGCCCAGGGTGACCCGTGCGGTCAGCCGGGTCACGGCCACGCCATGCGGGCCGGCCCCCGGCCGGCTTGCTGTAGATCCCTCAATCGCTATGATGGTGAGCCCCAAGGCCACGATGAATGTGGCTACGCGTCGCATGTGCATTCCCCCGAATGCGTTACAGCACAGTCGCGGATGCGACCGCAGTCTGCACGCTCCCCAACTAATTCCCGTTCCCGGGGATTCGACGGACATGCGTGCTTGGGGAGCGCAAATGCGTTATCAGGGCGTATCTTTGCCAGTGACATGCAAAACCGTTGACTGAAGACCCAGCTCAGCGCTGGGGAGGGGGGCCGATGACCACGCGCAGGCGACCACCACGACGGCCGCTGCCCACGGGCGGGGCTCTCTTCACCCCCGGCGCGAGCGGCGCCCGCCGGTCGCTGGAGAAGGCCAGCGCCAAGCCGATTGCGTTCCTGCACCAACTGCCGGCCTGGCTGGTGCCCATCGTGCTCGCTGGCCTGTTCGTGGCCGGCGCCCTGGCGGCTGGATGGGTGGGTGCCGTGGCGCTCTGCCTGGTCGCCGCGTTCATCGGGTGGCTGGCCAGCCTGTCCTGGCCCGCGCTGAGCGCGCCGGGGCGACTGCTGCGCGTGGCGATCATCATCCTGCTGCTGGCCCTGGCCCTACGGCAGGCCAGCAGGTAACCGTGGCAGCAGGTTCGGCGCCGCCCCGCCGTAGCGGCGGTCCCGGCTGGCATAGATCTCGCATGCGTGCAAGAGATGGCGCCGGTCGAAATCAGGAAACAGGGTGTCGAGGAATACAAGCTCGGCATAGGCCGACTGCCAGAGCATGAAGTTGGAAATTCGCTGCTCTCCCGATGACCGGACGAAAAGGTCCACATCAGGGATGTCCGGCTCATCCAGGTACCGCGCGAACACTTTCTCATCCACCTTGTCAGCGCGGAGTTTGCCGGCCGCCACATCGGCGGCGATCGCCGCTGCGGCATCGGCGATCTCGGCCCGTCCACCGTAATTGACACAGAATTGCAGGGTAAGAACAGAGTTGCCCGCTGTCATGCGTTCGGCATCTTGAAGTTCCCTGATCACGCTGCGCCACAGCCGTGGCCTCCGGCCCGCCCAGCGGACGCGGACGCCCATCTCGTTCAGCTGATCGCGGCGCCGGCGGATCACATCGCGGTTGAACCCCATGAGGAAGCGGACCTCGTCGGGCGAGCGCCGCCAGTTCTCCGTAGAGAACGCGTACGCGGACAGGTAGGGAATGCCCAGTTCGATCGCGCCCATGATGACGTCGAAGAGCGAGTGCTCCCCCCGCGTATGGCCTTCCGTGCGAGGCAGACCGCGCTGCTTGGCCCAGCGACCGTTGCCGTCCATCACCAGGGCGACGTGCCGGGGCAGGAACTCGGCCGGGATGGCGGGGGGCCGGGCGCCGTCAGCGTGCGGGTCCGGCCTGACGCCGGCCGCCTGCTCCACGGTGCTAGTCGCGTCTTCCACGGTGCTAGTCGCGTCTTCCACGGTGCTAGTCGCGTCTTCCACGGTGCTAGTCGCGTCTTCCACGGTATTGCTCGCGTGTTCCACGGTGCCTGCCGCATGTTCCACATGGCGCAGCGAGCGGATCGAATGCTCCAGATGCCACTGAACGTACGCGGCGACCAGTCCGCTGCACTCCGCCTGGTGCCTGGGTTGGCTCAGATCGGCCCGGGCCCAGTCCCCCCGCAGCAGCGCGCCCATCAGGCCGACCGTCTGCGCCGACGGCGTGGCCGCACCGGGCGGCCTGCAGGACCGGCAGGTCAGGCCACCCGCCGCGATGCCGAACGCCCGCGATCCGGTGCCGCGGTCCGCCGTGTCCGGTGTCCCGCACACGGCGCACTCCTCGATCGCGGGCGCGTATCCGGCCACGGCGAGCGAGCGCAGCAGGAAGGCGTCGAGCAGGAGCCGCGGGCCGTGCTCCTCATCGCCGAGCGCCCGCAACCCACCCACGAGCAGGAGGAACTGCCGCATGGCTGGTTCCTTTTCCACCGGGGTGAACCTCTCCGCGGTTTCCAGCATGGCCGTCCCGCTGGTGTACCGCGGGTAGTCCGCGGACAGCGGCGCACCGTACGGCCGCACCGTCTCGGCCTGGGTGATCACATCAAGCGACCGGCCCGCGTAGAACTGGAGATCGACATGGGTGAACGGCTCCAGCCGGGCGCCGAAGCGCGACTTCGTGCGCCGCACGCCCTTGCCCACTGCGCGGACCCGCCCGTTCCGCCTGGTGAGGACGGTGATGATGCGATCTGCCTCGCCCAGCTTCTGGGTGCGCAGCACGATCCCGTCGTCCCGGTACAGGCTCACCGTGCCATTGTCGCGCACCGGCCGGGCTGGCGGGGTCGCCCGCGGGACACGCCTAGTGCGCCCGGGCGCGGTTCAGCGCCGACAGGACCGCCCGCAGGGACGCGGTCACCGTGTTGGCGTCGATGCCGACTCCCCACAGCGTCTGCCCGTCGATCTCGCATTCCACGTAGGCGGCCGCCTGGGCGTCGCTCCCGGCGGACAGTGCGTGCTCCGCGTAGTCGAGGACCCGGACCGCGGCACCCACCGAGCTCAGGGCATCGCAGAACGCGGAGATGGGGCCATTGCCGGTCCCCTCGATCTGCTGGTCCACCCCATCGAGACGGATCTCCACGGTGAGCGCGTCCTTGGCGTCCACCACCGAGGATGTGTGGTGCGCCAGCAGCGTCGCCGACCCCTGGGCCAGGTACTCGGCCGAGAACGCCTGCCACATCTGCGCGGGGCTCACCTCCCCGCCTTCAGCGTCGGTGTGCGCCTGGACCACCCGGGAGAACTCGATCTGCAGCCTGCGCGGCAGGTCAAGCTGGTGCTCGGCCTTCATGATGTAGGCCACGCCGCCCTTGCCGGACTGGGAGTTGACCCTGATCACGGCCTCGTAGGTGCGCCCCACGTCGGCCGGGTCGATGGGCAGGTAGGGGACCGCCCAGCCAAACTCCCTGAAGGGCACCCCGGCCGCGGCCGCGTCCGCCTCAAGCGCCTCGAACCCCTTCTTGATCGCGTCCTGGTGCGAGCCGGAGAACGCCGTGTAGACCAGGTCGCCCGCGTACGGGTGGCGCGGGTGCACGGGAAGCTGGTTGCAGTACTCCGCGGTGCGCCGGATCTCGTCGATGTCGGAAAAGTCGATCATCGGGTCGATGCCCTGGCTGAACAGGTTCAGGCCGAGCGTGACCAGGCATACGTTGCCGGTCCGCTCGCCATTGCCGAACAGGCAGCCCTCGATCCGGTCCGCCCCGGCCAGCACGGCGAGTTCGGCGTCGGCGACCGCGGTGCCCCGGTCGTTGTGGGTGTGCACGGACAGGCAGACGTGCTCGCGCCGGGGCAACTGCCGGCTCATCCACTCGATCTGGTCGGCGTACACGTTGGGCGTGGACCGCTCGACCGTGCAGGGCAGGTTGAGGATGATCTCCCGGCCCGGTCCCGGCTGCCAGACGTCCATCACCGCCTCGCACACCCCGGCGGCGAAATCCAGCTCGGTGTCCATGAAGATCTCCGGTGAGTACTCGTACCCGAAGTCACAGTCACCCAGGTAGGCCTCCGCGTACTTGATCACCGACCGGGTTCCCTCCACGGCGAGCGCCTCGCACTCCGCCCGGTCCACGCCGAATACCACCCGGCGGAACAGCGGGGCCGTCGCGTTATACAGGTGCACGGTGGCCCGCGGGGCGCCAACCAGCGACTGCACCGTCCGCTCGATCAGCTCGTCCCGCGCCTGGGTGAGCACGGAGATCTGCACGTCATCCGGGATGAGGTGGCCTTCGATGAGGCTGCGGACGAAATCGAAGTCGGCCTGGCTGGCCGACGGGAAGCCGACCTCGATTTCCTTGTAGCCCATCCGTACCAGCAGGTCGAACATGGTCCGCTTACGGGCCGGGCTCATCGGGTCGATCAGCGCCTGGTTGCCGTCCCGCAGGTCGGTGGACAGCCAGCGCGGGGCCTTCGTGATTGACCTGCCGGGCCAGCCGCGGTCGGGCAGGTCAACGGGCTTGAACGGTGCGTAGCGCTGACACGGCATCCCGCTGCTCTGCTGGTTCTGCATGCCTCCGGCATGACGATCTTGATTGGATTGCATCGGAGAAACTGCTCCCTCGCGGATCGGGCTGGGGCCAGCGGTCACGCAAGAATCCCGCGGCGAGGGAGCCGGCCTTTATCGGCCCCCGCCGCGGCAGATAAGCAGGAGGGTTCCGCGCAGCATCGTCATCGACCCTAGCAGACTTAACGAGGTCCCGCGGTTGCTGCCGGCCGCCACGACAGAGCCTGGTGGCTGCCCCGCACCCACGAATGAGCGGCTGCCCTGCACCCGCGACGCGCCCGCCCCGTACCCGCGAATGAGCGGCTGCCCCGCACCCGCGACGCACCCGTCCGGCACCCGCGAATGAGTGGCGGCCGCACCTGCGAATGAGCGGCTGCCCGCACCCGCGAATAATGCGTCGCGCCGGCCCGCACCCCTGGCTTGAATGGAGGGATGCGCATCGAGCGATTCGACCCGGAGGCCGACCCGGCCCGGACTCGGGCCTGCTACCAGGTCCATCTCGCCGGCGCGCCGGTCGACGATCCACACTACCCGCCGATGTCGCTACGGTCTTTCACCGGCTGGCTGGCCTGCGGCTGGACTGAGGACCAGCCCGAAGTGTGGTCGGCCAGCCCGTCACCTGACCGGGTCGACGGCTGTTACACGGTCGCGATGCCGCGGCGCGAGAACCGACATCTGGCGTATGTCCACCCGGAGGTCACGCCGGCCAGGCGGCGCGCGGGCCTCGGAACCACCTTGCTGCGCCATGCGGCGGCCCGGACCGGTGAAGACGGCCGCACGACGCTCGCCGTCGATGCGCGGGACGGCTCGGCTGGCGAGGCCTTCGCACGGGCGCTCGGGGCCCGGCGCGGCATCACCGAAGTTCGCCGGATCCTCGACCTGACGGCCGTCCCGGCCGGCGCTCTGACGAGTCTACGCGCCGAGGCACGCGAAGCATCGCGCGGCTATCGGGTGCTGTGCTGGGAAGGAACCGTCCCTGAGGAGCACCTGGGCCAGGTCGCCGCGGTCAATGGCGCCATGGCCGACGCCCCGCATGATGCGGCCACGCAGGCCCAGTCCTGGGACGCCGACCGGGTGCGGGCCGGCCAGCGGCGCATCGTGCTGCAAGGCCAGCGCTACTACTCGGTGGCGGCACAGTGCGCCCGCAGTGGCGAGCTCGCCGGGCTGACCCAGCTCGGCGTCGACCCCGAGATCCCTGGCTGGGGATTCCAGGAGCTCACGGCGGTCACCCGGCCGCACCGGGGGCACCGGCTCGGCCTGCTGCTCAAGGTGGCCATGCTTGACCTGCTGGCTGAGCGCGAACCGCAGCTGAAATGGGTTGTCACCGGGAACGCGGACAGTAACTCGCACATGGTCGCCATCAACGCGCTGCTGGGCTTCCAGCCCGTCGATAGCTGGGCGTCCTGGCAGCTCGATGTGGCGCAGGTGCTCGCGATCCCCCGGGCGCATTGAGGCCCGGCCAGCGACCTCACGCCGGCCCGCCCGGACGCCTCGCCCGGCTCAGTCATAGAAGCCGAGGCGGCGTAGCTGCTTCGGGTCGCGCTGCCAGTCCTTGGCCACCTTGATCCGCAGGTCGAGATAGACCTTCGTGCCGAGCAGGGCCTCGATCTGCTGCCGCGCCCGGCTGCCGACCTGCTTCAGGCGCGCCCCCTTGGCACCGATGACGATGGACTTCTGGCTGGGCCGCTCGACGTACATGAACGCATGGACGTCGATCAGGTCGTCGCGCCCTTCCCGCGGCCCCATCTCCTCCACGACGACGGCGATGGAGTGCGGCAGCTCATCCCGGACGCCTTCCAGGATCGCCTCCCGGATCAGCTCGGCGACAAGCTGCGCCTCAGGCTCGTCGGTGAGCTCACCATCGGGGTAGAGGGGCCTCCCGTGCGGCAGGTGGCTGACCAGGACGTCGGTGAGCACATCCAGCTGAAAGCCGGACACGGCGGAAACCGGGACGATGTCTGCCCAGTCCCCCAGTCCCGCGACGGCCGCCAGCTGCGCCGCGACCTGCGGGGTGGACGCCTGGTCGGTCTTCGGCAGGATCGCAACCACAGGGGTCTTGGCCAGCCCGGTGAGCTCGTTGGCGAGGTACTTGTCCCCCGGCCCGATACGCTCGGCCGCGGGCACGCAGAACCCGATCACGTCGACCTCGGTGAGCGTGGAGCGCACCAGGCTGTCCAGCCGCTCGCCGAGCAGTGTGCGGGGCCGGTGCAGGCCGGGCGTGTCCACGATGATGAGCTGGGCGTCGGGCCGGTGCACAATGCCGCGGATCGCCCGCCTGGTCGTCTGCGGGCGGCTGCTCGTGATCGCCACTTTCGTGCCAACCATCGCGTTCATCAGAGTCGACTTGCCGACGTTCGGCCTGCCCACAAAGCAAGCGAACCCCGACCTGAACTCCGGAGGTGTCTGCGGCGATCCCACCCTGCGATTGTCCCCCACGCCCGGCGCGCCGCGTTCCGCGCAGGCCCTTCCATGATCGCGGTGCCCTGCTAACCCGGGGGACAACCCCCGGATCCCGGACCCCGGGCAGACCCTCCATGATCGCGGTGGATAGGTGGTCGCCGGGGCCCGCCTCGGAACAAAGCGTTGTTCATATTCACGAATTCGGGCCGTGGCCTGGGCGCCTGGGGCGTCAAGCCGGCGTGTTGTTCCTCTGCGCGCCCCCGGCGACCAGTGATCCACCGCGATCATGGAAAGGCCGCACCGGTCGATGCGATCAGGGCACCAGCGTGGCGCGGAGCACGCCGTCCGTCCCGGCGAGGAACAACCTGACCGACGGGCCCAGGTCGTGCAGCACGGCCAGGTCCGCCGGGTCGGCTGCGTCGGTGTCGCTGACCAGCGCCGCGGCTTCCAGGCTGGCCGCCCCGCTGGAGACCGCCATGGCGACCGCGAGGCGCAGCGCGGACAGGCTGAACGACGGCAGCGCCACGGCGGCAGCGGCATAGGTACGGCCCGTCTCATCACGGACCGCAGCCCCCTCGGCGGCAGCCACCCGGGCCCGCGCCGATCGGGCCAGCATGATGATCTTGAGGTCTTCCTGGCCAGGTGCGGGCTCGCTCACCACGCCCAGTGTAGGGGGGCGCAGCGCAGTGGGGCGCCGGGCGGCGGTCAGACCCGGGGCGCCGGGCGGCGGTCAGACCCGGAGCCGAGCGGCGGTCAGACCCCGGACGCCGGCCGTGATCA
>WNFJ01082648.1_pt1 | contig 12566 bp, 11 predicted proteins | sample 5400461 | NCBI WGS metagenome assembly WNFJ01 (sample SAMN13153349, study PRJNA577476) | soil metagenome | isolation source: 115 cm saprolite on Douglas fir-dominated hillslope | place: USA:California | collected 2013-09-17 | reverse complement strand
TACCAGGCGTAGCGAATCGGCTTTGCACCGAAGTGCCCCATGTCGGCATACAGCGCTTCTGCGCCGGTCAGCACCAGCACGACCGACCCGAGCACGATATACGTCTGCAGCACGTGCGCGGCCATGAACGAAAACGCGTAGTACGGATTCAACGCGATCAGCACGCGCGGCATTTGCGCGATGTGATACACGCCAAGCACGGCAAGCGTCAGGAACCACAGCACCATGATCGGGCCGAAGAGCCTGCCCACTACCGACGTACCGCGGCGCTGGATCCAGAACAGCATCACGAGAATGACGATAGTAATGGGAATGACGTAATTCGAGAGCGCCGGCGTGGCGATTGCCAGCCCTTCCACTGCCGATATCACCGACATGGCCGGTGTAATCACCGCATCGCCGTAAAACATGCACGCGCCGAAAATGCCGAGCATCATCATCACGCCGGTCGCACGCCCGGACCCCTTCAACGTGCGCAATGCAAGTGTCATCAGCGCGAGCACGCCGCCTTCGCCGTTGTTGTCGGCGCGCATCACGAAGAGCACGTATTTGATGGAGACGACAATCACGATCGCCCAGAACAGCAGCGAGATGACCCCGAGGATGGAAGCTTCGTTCAGTTCGATGCCATGCGACTTACTGAATGCCTCTTTCAATGCATACAGCGGGCTGGTACCGATATCGCCGAACACTACGCCGATTGCGGCGAGTGCCAGGGCAGGCAGCGGCTGTTTGCGCTCGTGCGCGTGGGTCATATTGTTCATAAACGCGGGAGCCGTCCGAAGCGGAAAAAAACGAACGCCATTCTAACGTTGCGGGCGGCGCCTGACCGGCCTGTTGTGATACCGCGACGGCCGGAGCGAGACGGCAGTTTAGCATTGCGGCGGAGCCGCGAAGGTGCGTGGGCGGCGCTTTCCGCCCTTTATCGGCGATAGGCAAAAAAACGCCGATCGATTGCATTGGATTGCGAATCAAACGGCGTTTAGTTTCGTTTTTTATTCTTCTTTTTTGTTCTTCTGAGTAACGGCCGGCCGGGGTCAAAACAGGCCCAGCCCCCGATCAAGCGCGATCGTCTTGTACGCCGCGCTTGATCCACGCACCGAGATTGTGCGGTCGCACGGTATCCCATTCCTCAAACGGTTGATGAATCCACGGATTCGTCTCGAGGAATTGCACGTAATAGTCGGGCTTCACCTTCGAACAGCCCTTGTACCAAAGCACGGCCGAGCGCACTGCGGTGACAGCCGGATAACGTTCCTTCAGGTGCTGCTGCACGCGCGCGAGCGTCACGCCGGAGTCGACCAGGTCATCCACGAGCAGCACGTTGCCCGACAGTTCGCCGCGCGTCATGGTGATGTATTGGCCGATATCGAGCGAGCCCTGCTCCGTGCCCGCCGCCTCGCGATAGGAACTTGTCGCCAGGATGGCAAGCGGCAGGTCATAGATGCGCGAAAGCTGGTCGCCCACACGCAAGCCGCCACGTGCGAGGCACAGGATATTGTCGAACTTCCAGCCCGAGTCGTGCACGGCGAGCGCGAGCAGTTCGATCAGCCGGTGATATTCGTCCCAGCCTACCCACAGGTTCCGGTCGTCGTTGCGCGGATCTTTCATCGCAATCATGGTGAAACTCTTTTCAATATGTACAGCTATGTACGCCTGTTGAATATACAAAAGTGGCCGCTGATTCGCGGCCACTTTGGTCGAAGCTACACGTCGAGGCGACTTAAACCTTGAACGGGTGACGCAACAGGATGGTTTCGTCGCGGTCCGGACCGGTCGACACCATGTCGATAGGCACGCCCGCTACTTCCTGGATACGCGACAGGTAGTCACGCGCATTCGCCGGCAAGCTATCCCATTGCGTGATGCCGATGGTGCTTTCCTTCCATCCCAGGATGTCGACATCCTTGCCGTCGAGCTTGTAGCCCACGCACAGCTTCACTTCGTCCAGGCCGTCGAGCACGTCGAGCTTCGTCATGCACAAGCCCGAGATGCCATTGATCTGGATCGAGCGGCGCAACGCGGCGGCGTCGAGCCAGCCGGTACGGCGCGGACGCCCGGTCACCGAGCCGAATTCCTTGCCCACGGTCGCGAGCGTCAGGCCAACCTGCTCCTGGCGGTTCACGTTGTCGGCGTCATACAGCTCGCTTGGGAACGGACCTGCGCCCACGCGCGTGCAGTAAGCCTTCGTGATGCCGAGGATGTAGTTGAGCTTTTGCGGACCGACGCCTGCACCGGCAGTCGCCGCGCCCGCCACGCAATTGCTCGACGTGACGTACGGATACGTGCCGTGATCGACGTCGAGCAGCGTGCCTTGCGCACCTTCGAACAACAGGTTGCGGCCAGCATGGTTTTCGTCATAGAGACGGCGCGAGACGTCGGTCACCATGGGCGCGAGGCGCTCGGCGTAACCGAACATGGTGTCGAGCGTTTCCTGATAATCCACGGCGGCGGCGCCCAGATAGCCGGTCAGCACGAAGTTGTGGAAATCGAGCGTTTCGCGCAGGCGTTCCGCGAACACGGCCCGGTCGTACAGATCCTGCACGCGCAGGCCGCGACGGCCGACCTTGTCTTCATACGCCGGGCCGATGCCGCGTCCCGTCGTGCCGATCTTCGCCGCGCCGCGCCGCGCTTCGCGCGCCTGGTCGATGGCGATGTGATACGGAAGAATCAGGTTGGCGGCTTCGGAGATGAAAAGACGCTTCTGGACGTCGACACCCACCGATTCCAGCTCGCCAATTTCCTTGAAGAGCGCTTCCGGCGACAACACGACGCCATTGCCGATGTAGCAGGCGGTGCCGGCGCGCATGATGCCCGACGGAATCAGCCGAAGGATGGTTTTCTTGCCGCCGATGATCAGCGTATGGCCGGCATTGTGGCCGCCCTGGAAGCGCACGACGCCCTGGGCGTGGTCCGTCAACCAGTCGACGATCTTGCCCTTGCCCTCATCACCCCACTGGGTGCCGACCACGACGACGTTGCGCCCCGGGTTCACATTCACTGCGCTGGCAGACATGTCAATTTGATAGCTGGTTAAAAAAGCATTTTACCTATGTTCGCGGAAGGTTCCGAGTTTTTCCCGGTATTTGCGAACGCGTATCGATCTTGTATCGATCTAATGAGGCTGAAGTCTTGTCTGCGGTTTGACTCTGCAGAACGCGGCAGCAAACCGCAAAACCGCTAGGAACGGACCTCCACTACCCACTTTCCATCGCGCTCGATCAGTATGCGATCGAACGCAAACTCGTCGAGATCATGGTTGTGGCCGGGCAACGCCTGGATCACCACCTCGCCCGCATCGCGCAATTCAGCGACCGCCGCGAGCAGCGGTTCGTCGTGTTTCCATGGCGCGAGCACGGCGCTGCCGCGGGCATCGACGGGAGAAATACGGGCGACTTCGCGCAGGTCGAGCGAGAAACCCGTTGCCGGACGCGCGCGGCCGTAGGCCTGGCCAACGTGATCGTAACGGCCGCCGCGCGCCACCGCGTTCGGCACACCATCCACATAAGCCGAGAACATCACGCCGCTGTGGTACGCGTAGCCGCGCAGATCGGCGAGATCGATCATCAACTCCGCGCCGCTCGCCTGGCCTGCGAGGAACGCGAGGTCGTCGAGCGCGCGGCCGATGACCGGCAGATTCGGCAGCCGGACGCGCGCTTCGTCGAGCACGGAAGCGTCGCCATACAGCGACGGCAACGCGCGCAACGCGTCCCGGGTGACGTCGCCGAGCTTGGATGTCAGTTCGTTCAGGCGCGGCACGTCCTTCGCACCGAGCGCGTCGTAGAGCGCTTCGCCGAGCGCGGCCGCGGCCGGCTCGAGTTCGAGCAAGGCGGCCAGAACGCCCGCGTGGCAGAGGTCGAGACGCACTTTATCGAGGCCGCTCAGACGCAGCGAATCCAGCATCAGTTGCTGGATCTCGAGATCCGCTTCCAGTCCGGCGTGACCGTAGATTTCCGCGCCGATCTGGATCTGCTCACGCGTGGCATGCAAGCCGCGCGGCCGCGTATGCAGCACATTGCCCGCGTAGCACAGGCGCGTCACACCCTGACGATTCAGCAAATGCGCGTCGATACGCGACACCTGCGGCGTGATGTCGGCGCGCAGGCCGAGCGTACGGCCAGACAACTGATCGACGAGCTTGAACGTGCGCAGGTTCAGATCGCTGCCGCCGCTGGTCAGCAGCGACTCGAGATACTCGAGCATCGGCGGCATCACGAGTTCGTAGCCATACGAACGAAAACGGTCGAGCAGCCGGCGGCGCAATTCTTCAATCTTGCGAGCCTCGGACGGCAAGACGTCGGCGATATTCTCGGGAAGTAACCAGGTGGACATCGGTGCGTTTCCTACGGAGCGTTTGAGCGCGGCGGGTGATGAACGTCGCCGGTCAGGGCAAGCTTTGAGTCTATGGGCGACTAACTACTACACGTCGACCCGCTTTAAAGTTTCTCGTCGCGATTTCAGGTCGCAATAAGCAGCAGGATCACGCCAAGCGCCATGGCGATCAACCCGCCGATACGAATCTGGTGCGGCGGCCGTTGCGCGATCCGGCGGAACGTATCGCGCCAGGAGTTAGGGAAGACGAACGGAAACATCCCTTCGATAATCAGCATCAACGCAATCGCGAGCAGTAACGATGCAGCCATATCCATTCGATTTAAGGCGTCGCGGCTCGCACCGCGACGCTTGGACGCTCAGCGCTTGTGCGCGAGCGCCGGGGTGGTGGCATCGCCGCCGCTCGACGCAGCGCCATTCGGGCTGCGCATGAAGCGGAAGAAGTCGCTGCTCGGATCGACCACCATCACGTCGCCGGCATTGAAGGTCTTTTTATACGCTTCGAGGCTTTGATAGAACTGGTAGAACTGCGGATCGACGCTGTATGCATCGGCGGAAATCGACGCAGCCTTGCCATCGCCCTCACCCTTGATGGTCTGCGCTTCCTTGTAGGCATCGGCGAGAATGGCTTCTTGCTGGCGCTCGGCGCTCGCTTTCAGCGCATCGGCATCCGCCGTGCCCTTCGCGCGCTCCTCGGCCGCCGCTTGCTGGCGTGCCGCGATCATGCGTTTGTAGACCGAATCGGCAACCGCTGGTGGAAAGTCGATGCGCGTCAGTTGCAGGTCGACAAGTTCCACGCCGAACGCGGCCACCGGCTGCTCGATCTCCTTCTGGGCTTCGGTCGCGATAGCCTGCTGTTCACCCAGCACGTCCGTCAGCGAACGCTTGGTGAACGCCGACGTCAACGCCGTACGCGTGAGCGCGGCCAGCCGGTCCTGCGCCGTTTGCGTGTTCTTCTCGTTGCTTTCGAAGAGCTTGAGCGGATCGGCCACGCGGTACTTGATGACCGTGTTCACGATCACCTCGTTCTTGTCCGACGTGTGGAAGCGATCCGAGCCCGCTTCGTCGAGCGTAAGCGTACGCGTGTCGATCAGCGTGAGCGTCTGGAACGGCGGTGGCAGCTTGAAATGCAGACCGGGCGTGACGAGCGTGGGCGTACCGCCGCCATGCGCGGACACCACGCCCGCATGGCGCTCGTCGACCACGAACATCATGGACGAACCGATGAACAGCACGACTACCACGGCGACTACGAGCGCAACAATTCGATTCATGATCGCGCTCCTCATTGAGTGTCGTCGTCACGCGAGCGCGAACGGAATGCGTCGCGCGAGCGGAATGGTTCACCCGACGACTGCGCTGCTGCGCCCGAAGCGGCAGCAGACGCCGCGGCGCTGGCAGGAGCGGCAGGCTGTGCCGTCACAGCCGAAGCCGCCGAAGCGCTTTCGGCACGTGCATCCTGCGTGATAGAGACCCCGGAACCTCCGGAACTTCCCAGCACGCCGGCAGGCGGAGCCCCGACCGGTTGACTCGGGCCCGATGACGCTGCTGCGCCCGACGCCGGAACGCCTGCATTGGCATGCTGACGGTTTGCATCGACGAGCTTGTCAAGCGGCAGATACACCACGTTGTTCGAACTCTTGCTGTCGACGAACACCTTCGTTGCACGCGAATAGATCTGCTGCATTGTGTCCAGATACATGCGTTGACGAATCACTGCCGGCGCCTTCGAATATTCTGCGTAGACCTGCTTGAAGCGCTCGGCATTGCCTTGCGCCTGCGAAACGACCCGGTTGCTATAGCCCTTCGCGTCGTCGATCATGCGCGCCGCGTCGGCTTTCGCGCGCGGCAATAGTTGATCGGCGTAGGCCTTCGCGGTATCGACCGCGCGCTCGTTGTCCTGGCGCACCTTCGCCGCATCCTCGAACGCGGCCTGAACCTGCGCCGGCACCTGCACGCTCTGGATCGTCACGCCGGTCACCTGCAAGCCCGTCTTGTACGAATCGAGCGATGCCTGGATCCGGTCGACGAGCTTCGCGCGCAATGCTTCGCGATCCTTGAAAAGCAGGTCGTCGGTGCTATGCGTGCCGGCGATCTCGCGAATCGCGGCCTGAGCCGATTCCGTCACGTTCTGATCGGGATCGACATTGCGGAACAGATAGTCGGTTGCCGACTTGATCTGGTATTGCACGGCAAACCGCACATCGACGATATCCGCGTCGTGCGTGAGCAGCGACGCGTCGCGAACATTAGCTTGCGTGAGCGACGTATTGACGATCTCGTGCGACTCGAACGGATACGGCAAGCGCCAGTGCATGCCCGGGTCCGTCGACTCTTCATATTTGCCGAAGCGCGACACCACGCCGACATTGCCGTCCTGTACGACGAATACGCCGCTGCCCAGGTAGATCGCGATCAACACGCCGATGACAACGCCCATCCCGATCTTGGCGCCGCGGCCATTGTCGGTACGCGGACCGCCGCCTGCCGGTTTTTTGCCGAACAAGCCGGCGAGCTTCTTGTTGAAGTCGCGCCACATTTCGTCGAGATCCGGCGGACCTTCACCGTCCTTGTCCTTCGATGGACGCTTTGGTTCCTGCGGACGCTGCTGGTCCTGGCTTTTGCCGCCGCCATTGCCGTCGCCCCGCCCCCAGCGCGGATCGTTGATCGAAAAGACGGCATGCGAAAGCTGCCGGTTACTCCGCTCGTTGTAGTCGTTCACTCGGTGATTCACCATTAGACAGCCGGGTCAATGCAAATCGGAACAGATCAGTGCCCGTGCTCGGGGACCTTGCGGTCTTCACTTTCGTTGGCTGACCGGTGGTCTTCCGGTAGCGTGGTTCCGTCGTCGGATGTGCTATCCATGGACTCCGGCACGATTGTGCCGTCCGGAAGTTCCGTGTACTCGTTGTTATCTTTGGGTTCGGAAGCCGCAAATTCGGCGATGGCCGCGCGCAGCGCGTCGAGTCCCTGACCCGTTCGCGCGCTCAAAAAGACGCGCAAAATATTACCATACTCATCCCTTTCAACTGCGTCGCCACGGGCCGCCAGCTCTGGCACCGCGTCGATCTTGTTAAAGACGAGGATCTGCGGAATGCCTTCGGCGCCGATACTGCTCAGCACCTTATTCACCTCGTCGATCTGATCGAGCCGCACCATGCTCGATGCATCCACCACATGCAGCAGCAAGTCGGCCTGCACGGTTTCCTCGAGCGTGGCCCGGAAAGCCGCCACCAGTTGGTGAGGCAGGTCACGGATGAAACCGACCGTATCAGACACCACTGCCTGGCCCGCTTCTTCGCTGAGATAGACCCGTCGCGAGGTGGTATCGAGCGTGGCGAACAACTGGTCCGCCGTGTACGCCTGCGCCTTCGTCAATGCGTTGAACAACGTCGACTTGCCCGCGTTCGTATAACCGACGAGCGACACCGACGTGGTCCGGTTGCGCACGCGCTGACGCCGCTGCGTGCCGTGCTGGCGCCGCAACTTCATCAACCGCGCCTTCAGCGCCTTGATCCGCTCGCCGATCAGCCGGCGGTCGGTTTCAAGCTGTGTTTCACCCGGACCGCGCAAACCGATACCGCCTTTTTGCCGCTCGAGGTGAGTCCACGCGCGAATCAATCGGGTGGACAGGTATTGGAGCTGCGCGAGTTCGACCTGCAGCTTGCCTTCGTGACTGCGGGCACGCTGCGCAAAAATGTCGAGGATGAGACTGGTCCGGTCAATCACACGCCGGTCCAGCGCCGTTTCCAGATTGCGTTGCTGCGCGGGCGCGAGGGCGTGATTAAAAATGACGAGTTCCACGTCGTTGGCTTCGCACGCGAGGCGCAGCTCTTCGACTTTGCCGCTGCCGACAAACATCTTGGCATCGGGGCTGGAACGGCGACCGGTCAGGGTGACGGCGGGATGGGCGCCTGCACTTTGTGCGAGCAGACTGAGTTCTTCGAGACTGGCATCGAAATCGATTTTGCCGAAGTCGATACCGACAAGCGCTGCGTTGATCAAATTAATGTTTTCATTTTGAAGCGACCGGTGAATTAGCACGTTCATTCATGCCGTGGCACCGGGCGCAACGAGGTTTAGGGCGTTTCTGCATCCGGGTGGAAATTCACCGGACGCGCCGGCACGACCGTAGAAATGGCGTGCTTGTAGACCATCTGGGTAACCGTATTCCGGAGCAACACGACGTACTGGTCGAACGATTCAATATTGCCTTGCAGCTTGATGCCGTTGACCAGGTAAATCGACACCGGCACATGCTCTTTTCGCAGTGCGTTCAAAAACGGGTCTTGTAACAATTGCCCTTTGTTGCTCATAGCAAACTCCGTATTATTTTTGCAGGTTGACGTGATTGCGACGAAGAAAAAGAGATCCGCCGTCAATCGCTACACTATAGCCGATTTTCATTTTCGCACCAGCGCGCCCCGGCCGTCGAAAACCCGGCGAAACGCTTGGTGCACGCGGGATTCAGCCTTTGTCCGCGTAAGGGTTCGCGCTCGAACGGAACTCTATGCGCAATGGAGTCCCAACCAGCCCAAAAGTTTCTCTGAAGCGGCCTTCGAGGTAACGTTTATAGGTATCTGTGACCGCATCGAGGGCATTTCCGTGCACGACGATGATCGGTGGATTCTGCCCGCCCTGGTGCGCGTAACGTAGCTTCGGACGAATTGGTCCGCGGCGGCGCGGCTGCTGGAATTCCACCGCATCGATCAGCGCGCGCGTGAGCTTCGGCGTGGGCAGCTTGGCCATGGCGGCGGCGTAGGCGTCATCCACCGATTTCATCAACTGGCTGATACCCGTCTTTTCCAGCGCCGACACGTAATGGAATTTAGCAAAGTCCAAAAACTTGAGCTTGCGCGTAAGGTCGGCCTTGGTGCGCTCGCGCACATGCGAATCCAGTCCGTCCCACTTATTGACCCCCACCACCAGCGCCCGTCCCTGTTCGACTACGAAGCCCGCGATATGCGCGTCCTGATCGGAGATGTCCTGCTGTGCATCGAGCAGCAGGATCACCACGTTGGCGTCGGAAATGGACTGTAACGTCTTCACCACCGAAAACTTTTCTACGGCCTCGAACACCTTGCCGCGACGACGCAACCCTGCCGTATCGATCAACGTGTATTTGCGGCCGCTGCGCTCGAAATCAACATAGATCGAATCGCGCGTCGTGCCGGGCATGTCGAACGCGATTACACGCTCCTCGCCGACCAACGCATTGATCAGCGTCGACTTGCCGACGTTCGGACGTCCCACGATGGCGATTTTCACGCCACGCGCCGCCTTTTCCTCGGGGTCTTCTTCCGGCTGTCCCGCATACGCTATCTCGAGCGCGTCACCAATCATTTCGGTCACGCCGTCGCCATGCGCCGCCGAGATTGCACGCGGGTCGCCGAGGCCGAGTTCGTAGAAGTCGGCGGCCACCGCGCTGTACTTCATACCTTCGGCCTTGTTGACCACCAGGAACAGCGGCCGGCCGGTCTTGCGCAAATAGTCCGCGATCGCCTTGTCCTGCGGCGCGAGTCCATTGCGGCCGTCGGTGATGAAAACGACCACGTCGGCCTCTTCCACCGCCTGGCGCGTCTGGCGAGCCATTTCATGCAGGATACCGTCTTTGGCGACCGGTTCGAAACCACCGGTGTCGACCACCAGGTAAGGCCGGTCGCCGACCCGGCCTTCGCCATAGTGACGATCGCGGGTAAGGCCCGGCAAGTCGGCGACGAGTGCGTCGCGCGAGCGCGTCAGGCGGTTGAAAAGCGTCGATTTCCCCACATTGGGGCGCCCAACGAGGGCAATTACGGGTTTCATCAGATGGTGTTCACAGTTGAACGCAAGGCGGATGATTTCGGCCCGGCGCGCGCCGGATAAAAGTCCGGAAACGGCGAGCCGCGAGTGTGCGTGGCCCGGCGATGTGTCGAAAATTAGCACGGTTCCAGCGGAGCGACCGCTGCGTGCAGCGATGTTCCACGTTCATGACGTTTGAAGCGCATGTGGAACGCAGTAAGCGCTCCGCCAAACGACATGATCGATCGAGCAACGTCACCCGAAGGTATGGACCGGTTTGCACAATTCTGCTGCCGGAATCCCGATGCCTGTTATTACTTGTACCGTTGCCTGACCTGCTGTTTATGTTGCCGATGCTGCTTATATGCTACTTGTGCGCTTATTTGCCGCACGATGATCCTTCACGCGCGGCCTTGATGAATCGATTCTATTCGCACGGCGCGGACTCAAAAAACAAAAAAGTCCGTAAAAACACGAACGGCCAGCAAAACCGGCACGCTCGTCGGAACGTTAGATCAACTCAAACTATCAGCGCGGACGGAAACCATACAGGCCGCCGTCGTGCGTCTGGATGACCAAGGTATCGCCCGCCAGCACCGGCGCAGCGGTGATTGCGCTGCCGTCGGTCTTCGCCCGGCCGACAAATTCGCCATTTTGCGTCGACAGGAAATGCACGTAGCCCTGATAGTCGCCAATAACCACCGCGCGACCCAGGATGAACGGCACGCTGACCGTGCGATTCTTCAACTTATCGTTCTTCCAGAGCGGCGCACCGTCGATACCGCTAAAGGCGTTGACGACCGACCAGTCGTCGCCGGCCGCAACAATCTCGTTGTCCTGCGCAAGACCGCTGTCGCTCGAGAACGCTTTTTCCCATTGCGGCCGGCCCGAATTCGCGTCGAAACAACCGATGCGTCCCTGGAACGTCACCGCGCAAGTCTCCGATCCCACCAGCGTCGGTGCACCGGTTACGTCGTTGATACGTTCGACTTCGGTCACGCCCTTCGGGAACGACACCGGCGTCTGCCAGTACGCGTCGCCGCTTTGCAGGTTGATTGCAGCGAAGGTGCCGCCCGGGAAGCCCGCGAGGACCGCCTGGGACGCAGCGAACGTCATGCCGGCAGCCACGCGCAGGTTGAGCGGCACGGCGCGCGCCTGGAAGATCCACTTCTGTTCGCCGGTTTGCGCGTTGAACGCGATCACCTTGCCGTCGATCGTCCGGACGATGACAACGTCGTTGCCGACCAGCGGCGGCGAGATGATTTCGCCCGGCGCCGTCGCCGTCCAGAGTTGCTTGCCGTCCGGTCCGAGCACGTAGACGTTGCCTTTCAGGCCGCCGACCGCAGTCAGGTTGCCGTCGCTGCCCACGCCTGCCGACAGGTCGTCTTTCAGCTTGGTGCGCCACACGTCCTGACCGGTCTTCGCATCGATCTTCGCGACCGTGCCGTTGGCGCCCGCGGCATAGATGGCGTCGCCTACAGCCACCGGCGAGAACAGGTAACGCCCGGCCTTGCCGACGCTCGCCTTCCAGGCCTGCTCCACGGTTAGAACCGGCTTGATGTCTACAAGCGGAGTCGGTACGCGGCGCTCGTCCTTGGTGGCGCAGGCGGTGAGCATAACTGTCATCGCGCAAGCGAGCGGGAGAGCGTAGCGTTTCAGAAAGATCATCGGTGGACGCAACATGGATAAAGTGAAATCGGTTGATCGGTGTGCGGCGTGGTGCTCGGGTTCACCGCTGCAAACCGGTGACTTTAACCTAGTGAGCAACGCGCCTGCATAAAGACAAGGTCGGCTGGGCCTGAGGTCGGCCGTCGGTGCTAGCCGCCGAGTGCGTCCAGCTTGAACTGGACCAGTTGACGAGCGGACGTGTCGGACTTCGGCAGCGTGTCGAGCGCAATCTTGTAGGCCGCGCGCGTCATCGCGTTTGCCTTCGGCCGCCAGCAGGTCACCGCGACGATCCGACACCACGCCCTTGAACGCGTCGAGCGGCGCGTCGTCGAGCACCTTCAGGCCTGCGTCGTAGGCTTTTTCGTCGAGCAGCAACAGCGACAGCCGCAATTTCGCGATCTGTTTGTATTCGGCGTCCTTCGCGTGGTCGGCGGCCCATTGCAGTTGTGCTTTAGCACCTGCGTTGTCGCCCGCGGCGTACAGCGATTTGGCGGCGGCGAGCGCCGTCATCTGCGCGTAAGCGGTGCCGCCGAACTTGTCTTCCATGTCCGTGGACACACGGGTGACCAGCGCCTTGTCACTCGATGCCACCGCTTGCTGCACCTGATCGTAGAGCACGGCGGCTTCCGCGGCCTGCCGGCGCTGCCAGAAATTCCAGCCGTTCCAGCCCGCTGCGGCGACGAGCGCCACGAGCACGATCCAGGTCGTGGAGTTGCCCCATCTGGCCCACCAGGCTTTCAGGTTTTCAAGTGATTCTTGTTCTTCGTGATAGCTCATGCCCTACG